>Ga0209472_1000036_pt1 | contig 71530 bp, 65 predicted proteins | sample GraSoiAngelo_130_FD_185887 | JGI IMG/M metagenome (GOLD analysis project Ga0209472, IMG submission 185887) | Grasslands soil microbial communities from the Angelo Coastal Reserve, California, USA - 14_0929_02_20cm (SPAdes) (version 2) | ecosystem: Environmental > Terrestrial > Soil > Grasslands ... | reverse complement strand
GTGGCCCTCGCCGAGGCCTGCGAGCAGCTGCTGCGGCGGGGCCTGATCGCGGGGAGCCCGCTGCACGGGCAGGTGGCGGCGGTGTCGGTGGGCATCGTCGGTGGCGTCCCGGTGCTCGATCTCGACTATGCCGAGGATTCCCAGGCGGAAACCGACATGAACGTCGTGATGAACAATGGCGGCGCATTCGTCGAGATCCAGGGGACCGCCGAAGGCCACGCGTTCCGCCGCCACGAGCTCGATGCGCTGCTCAATCTCGCCGCGCACGGCATCGGCGCGCTGTTCACGCTGCAGGCACAGACGCTCGAGCGCCCGTGAGGCGGGTGGTGCTCGCGAGCGGCAACCCGGGGAAGCTGCGCGAGCTGGCCGCCCTCCTCGCGCCGCTGTCCCTCTCCCTGATCCCCCAGGCCGGGCTCGGCATCGCAGCCGTGCCGGAGACCGGCGAGACCTTCCTCGCGAACGCGCTCCTCAAGGCGCGCCATGCGTCAGCGCGGGCGCGACTGGCGGCGCTCGCGGACGATTCCGGCCTCGAGGTGGATGCGCTCGGCGGGCGCCCGGGCGTCGAGTCGGCGCGCTATGCGCACCCGGGCGCGAGCGATACCGAGAACCTCGAGCGGCTGCTGGACGAGCTCGCCGCGGTGCCGTCCCCAGAGCGCCGGGCGCGCTACCAGTGCGTGATCGTGCTCGTGCGCGGCGCCGACGACCCGCAGCCCCTCATCGCGCGCGGGAGCTGGCAGGGGCACATCGCCACCTCACCACGCGGCCTCGGCGGCTTCGGCTACGACCCGGTGTTCGTTCCCGAGGGGAGCGCCCGCACGGCCGCTGAGCTCGACCCGGCGGAGAAGAACGCCGTGAGCCACCGCGGACAGGCGCTGCGCGAGCTCATCGCGATGCTCGGGCAGCAGGGCTATATTGCCGCACCATGAGCGCGGCCCCTCCGCCCGGTGAAGCGTGGCCTCCCGCCCCCTGAAGCCCGGCAGGCTGTTCGTCATCGCCGCCCCCTCCGGGGCGGGCAAGACCTCGCTGGTGAAGGCGCTGCTCGCGAGCGACCCGTCGCTCCGCCTGTCGATCTCGCACACCACGCGTAAGCGCCGTCCGACCGAGGCCGAGGGACGCGAGTACCACTTCGTCTCGGTGCCGGAGTTCGAGCAGCGGGTCGCGCGCGGGGAGTTCCTCGAGCACGCCCGGGTGTTCGACAACCACTACGGCACTGCGCGTGCGTTCGTCGAGGAGCAGCTGCGGGCGGGGAGCAACGTCATCCTGGAAATCGACTGGCAGGGCGCGCAGCAGGTACGGCGCGCCATGCCGCAGTGCGTGAGCATCTTCATCCTGCCGCCCTCCCGGGCGGCGCTCGCCGAGCGGCTGGCGCGGCGCGCGACCGACTCCCGGGAGATCATCGCGCGGCGCCTCGCCGATGCCGCCGCCGACATGTCCCATTACCGCGAGTTCGATTACGTGATCGTCAACGACAACTTCGAGCGGGCGCTCGCCGACCTCGAGCGCATCGTCGCCGGGAAGGGCGAGGACCTCAGGAGCTCGCGCCCCGAGCTCGCCCACCTCGTGAAGGAGCTGCTGGCGCCGGCGTGAGCGGGGGGCGGCGGAGCGCGCGGACTGGCCCCGCGCACCGCTCTTGCCTTATAGTGAAAGGCCCTGCGTGCTCCTTGCGGCGCGCTCCATTCGCTCTTATAGCCATGGCCCGTATCACCGTAGAAGACTGCCTGAACAACGTCGACAACCTGTTCCAGCTGGTGCTGCTGGCGGCGCAACGCGCCCGCCGGCTGGCCAACGGCGCCGAACCGACGGTGCCGCTCGAGAACGACAAGCCGACCGTGGTCGCGCTGCGCGAGATCGCGGCCGGAAACGTGACCGTGGAGATGCTGAGCGAGCCGGAGCCCGCGCCGGAAACCCCCGCCCCCGACGCCGACAACCAGTCCACCTTCCGCGCTCCGCAGTTCGGCCTCGGAGACTGACGGCCAGACCTCGAAGATGGATTACGCGTCTTCGCTCCTGGGACTGCTGCCCGGCGGAAGACGCACTCCGGGACTGAAGGAGCTGCTGTCCTCGGTGGGCGCCTACCTGCCCTCCGACCAGGTGGCGCGCATCCGCGAGGCGGCCGAGTTCGGCACCTCCGCGCACCACGGCCAGAAGCGCCTCTCGGGCGAGCCGTTCATCGCGCACCCGGTGGCGACCGCCGCCATCCTCGCGGACCTGCGCCTCGATGCCGACACCATCGTGGCCGCGATCCTGCACGACGTGATCGAGGACACCCCGACGCCGAAGGATCAGCTCGCGGCGCGCTTCGGCGCGGTGGTCGCCGAGCTGGTCGACGGCGTCACCAAGCTCGATCAGATCAAGTTCAAGAGCCGCGAGGAAGCCCAGGCGGAGTCCTTCCGCAAGATGCTGCTCGCGATGGTGCGCGACCTGCGAGTCATTCTCGTGAAACTCGCCGACCGCACCCACAACATGCGCACCATCGAGGCCATGGCGCCGGCGCGGCGGCGGGCGATCGCCCGCGAGACGCTCGAGATCTACGCGCCGATCGCCGAGCGGCTCGGGCTCTACAGCATCAAGCTCGAGCTCGAGGACCTCGGCTTCAAGGCGCTCTATCCGCGCCGCTACCAGGTGCTGGAGCGGACCTTGAGGCGCGCGCGCGGCAACCAGAAGGAGTTCCTGAAGAAGATCGAGCAGCAGCTGAATGCGGCGCTCGCCAAGAGCAACATCCAGGCGCAGGTGCTGGCGCGCGAGAAGCACCTGTACAGCATCTACAGCAAGATGCGCCGCAAGCGGGCGATCCTCAACGAGATCGTGGACGTCTACGGCATCCGCATCGTGGTCGACACCCCCGATACCTGCTACCGCGCGCTCGGCGCGGTGCACTCGGTGTTCAAGCCGATGCCGGCGCGCTTCAAGGACTACATCGCGATCCCGCGTGTGAACGGCTACCAGTCGCTCCACACCACGCTCTTCGGCCCGAACGGCGTGCCGATCGAGGTGCAGATCCGCACCGCCGACATGCACCGCGTGGCGGAAGCCGGGATCGCCGCGCACTGGAAATACAAGACCGGCGGCGATGCCGAGTCCCGCCAGCAGGAGCGCACCCGCGAGTGGTTGTCGAACCTGGTGTCGCTTCAGGAGGCGGGCTCCTCCGAGGAGTTCCTGGAGAGCGTCAAGGTCGACTTGTTCCCCGACAAGGTGTACGTGTTCACGCCCAAGGGCCAGATCCTGCGCCTGCCCTCGGGAGCCACGGTCGTGGATTTCGCCTACGCGGTGCACACCGACATCGGCAATCGCTGCGTCGCCGCCAAGGTCGACCGGCGCCTGATCCCGCTGCGCACGGTGCTGCGCAACGGCCAGACGGTCGAGATCATCACCGCCAAGGGCGCGACCCCGAACCCGTCCTGGGTAAACTTTGTCGTGACCGCCAAGGGGCGCAGCGCCATCCGCCATTACCTGAAGGGGCTGCGACGCAAGGAGGCGATCGCGCTCGGCTCGAAGCTGCTGGCGCAGGCGCTCGGGGAATTCTCGATCTCGTTCGACGACGTCGCGGAGGAAGTGCGCAAGGCCGCGCTCGGGGAGCTCGGCATGAAGGACCTCGACGAGCTGCACGAGAAGCTCGGCCTCGGCGAGCGTCTCGCGCCGCTCGTCGCGCGGCGGCTGCTGCCGGGCACTGTCCCCGCCAACGGCGCCGGCGGCGCCGCGCCGCTCGCGATCGCCGGCACCGAGGGGCTCCTCGTAACCTACGCGCGCTGCTGCTTCCCGATACCCTACGACCCGATCTTCGCCTTCCTGTCGACGGGCCGCGGTGTGGTGATCCACCGCGAGAACTGCGTCAACGTCGAGGACTATCGCAAGCATCCGGAGAACTGGCTGCCGGTGAGCTGGCAGAGCGCCCCCGACCGGCTCTTCTCCTCCGAGATCCGGGTCTACGTCGCGAACCGCACCGGCGTGCTGGCGGCGGTCGCCGCGGCGATCGCCAGCACCGAGACCAACATCGACCACGTGTCGATCGACGAGCAGGACGGCGACACCGCGGCGCTCACCTTCGAGCTGCGGGTCCGCGACCGCCGCCATCTCGCCCGCCTGGTGCGGGTCATCCGCCGCATGGCCGATGTCACGCGCGTGACGCGCACCATCGCCGCGCATGCGCGCACCGACCACCGCGGCGACGCGGAAGCCGACGCTGACGCCGACAGCAGCGGATGAAGCGGGCACTAAGGGCAAAGCCACGGGAGGATCCGCTCACATGAGCCGCCAGACCGTCCACATCCACACCGAGCGCGCGCCGCAGGCAATCGGGACCTACTCGCAGGCCGTGCGCGCCGGCGACACCGTGTATCTCTCCGGCCAGGTGCCGCTCGACCCGGCAACCATGCAGCTGGTGAGCGGCGACATCGAAGCACAGATCCGCCGCGTGTTCGACAATTTGAAAGCCGTGGCGGAAGCGGCCGGCGGCTCGCTCGCCCAGGCGGTCAAGATGAATGTCTATCTCACCGACCTCGCGCACTTCGGCAAGGTGAACGAGATCATGGCGAGCTACTGCGCCAAGCCCTACCCGGCGCGCGCGGTGGTCGGCGTCGCGGCGCTGCCGCGCGGTGCGCAGGTCGAGATCGAGTGCGTCCTGCACCTTCCCTGAGCCCCCGGCCAGGGCCTGAGGGCCGGCCGTCCCCGGCCGAGCGAGCCGAGCACCGCCCAGTCACCTCGCTCCGCGGCGTGGGCGCGGCGCTCGCCGAGCGCCTGGCGCGTCTTTCCGTCCGGCGCGTGTCGGATCTGCTGTTCGTGCTGCCGCTGCGTTACGAGGATCGCACGCAGCTCACCGCCATCGGCTCGCTCCAGGGCGGGGCGCGTGCCGCGATCGAGGGCGAGATCCAGCTCACCGAGATCGCCTACCGCGGCCGCCGCCAGCTCCTCACGCGCGTCTCCGACGGCTCGGGGATGCTGACGCTGCGGTTCTTCCACTTCTCGGCCAGCCAGCAGGAGGGGCTCGCGCGCGGCACGCGGCTGCGCTGCTTCGGCGAGGTGCGCCGCGGCCCGCTCGGCCTCGAGATGGTGCACCCGGAGTACCGGCGCCTCACCGGGGCGGCGATGCCGCTCGAGGAGACCCTCACCCCGATCTATCCGCTCACCGAAGGCGTGCCGCAGGGGCGCCTGCGCGCGCTGATCCAGCAGGCGCTGCGCGAGCTCGAGCGCTCGGCGCTGCGCGACTGGCTGCCCGGAGCCTCCGCCCTGCCGCCGGGCCTGCCGTCGCTCAAGGAAGCGCTCGTCTACCTTCACCACCCGCCGCGCGAGGCGCGCCTCGCCGAGCTCGCCGCCGGCCGCCACCCGGCACAGCGGCGCCTGGCCTTCGAGGAGCTGCTCGCGCACCACCTCGCCCTGAAGCTCCGCAAGCGCTCGCTCAAGTCCGACGCGGCCTGGCCGCTCCCCGACGACCCGGGACTCGCACGGCGCTTCCTCGAGGCGTTGCCTTTCAGGCTCACCCGGGCCCAGGCCCGCGCGCTCGCCGATGTGCACGAGGATCTCACCGCCGGCACGCCCATGGTGCGGCTGCTGCAGGGCGATGTCGGCTGCGGCAAGACGGTCGTGGCGGCCGCGGCCGCCGCGCGCGCGGCGGGCGCGGGCGCGCAGGCGGCCCTCATGGCGCCGACCGAGCTTCTCGCCGAGCAGCACTGGCGAAGCTTCCGCGCCTGGTTCTCGCCGCTCGGCGAGACGGTCGCGCTGCTCTCGGGCGGCACGCCCGCGCGCACGCGGCGCAGCGCGCTCACAGCGATCGCTTCCGGGGAGGTCCGCGTGGTGATCGGCACGCACGCGCTCTTCCAGGAAGGCATCGAGTTCGCGCGCCTCGCGCTCGTCATCGTCGACGAGCAGCACCGCTTCGGCGTGCAGCAGCGCCTCAAGCTCTCGGAAAAAGGACAGAAAGAGGGGCGCGTGCCGCACCAGCTGATCATGACGGCGACGCCCATCCCGCGCACCCTCGCCATGACCGCGTACGCCGATCTCGACATCTCGGTCATCGACGAGCTGCCTCCGGGGCGCACGCCGGTGCAGACGGTCGTGGTGCCGGAGCCGCGCCGGGTCGAGGTCGTGGCGCGCATCGCGCAGGCCTGCCGCGCCGGGCGGCAGGCGTACTGGGTCTGCCCGCTGATCGACGAGTCGGACGAGCTGCGCGCACAGGCGGCGGAGGAGACCGCCGCGCGCCTCACCGAGGCGCTGCCCGGGGTGCGCGTCGGTCTGGTGCACGGGCGCATGCCGGGCGCGAAGAAGGACAAAGCGATGCTCGCCTTCCAGGCAGGGAAGATCCAGCTGCTCATCGCCACCACGGTCATCGAGGTGGGGGTCGACGTGCCGAATGCGACCCTCATGGTGATCGACAACGCCGAGCGGCTCGGGCTCGCGCAGCTGCATCAGCTGCGCGGGCGCGTCGGGCGGGGCACGGAGGCGAGCAGCTGCGTGCTGCTGTACCGCGCGCCGCTCTCGGGCCTGGCGCGCGAGCGGCTCAAGGTGATCCGCGAGACTTCGGACGGCTTCGAGATCGCGCGGCGCGACCTGGAGCTCCGCGGGCCCGGGGAGCTCCTCGGCACGCGCCAGACCGGGCTCGCGCAGCTGCGTGTCGCCGATCTCATGCGCGACGCGGATCTGCTGCCCGGCGTGCAGCGGACCGCGGAGCTGCTGCTCGGTGCCTACCCGGAGCACGTCGCCGCGCTCGCCGCCCGGTGGGTGGGGGCGGGCGAGCGCTACGGCCGGGTGGGCTGAAGGCCGTGGGTCGCGGCACTCTCTCCTCCGGGGCCGCGATCGCGGTCCTCTCCATCCTCTTCTTCACCTGGGGCGGTCTCACCAGCCTCAACGACGTGCTGATTCCGCATCTGAAGGCGGTGTTCGAGATGAACTACGCCCGGACGATGCTCATCCAGTTCACCTTCTTCAGCACCTACCTCGTGATGTCGATCCCGGCGGGACGCGTCGTGGCGCACCTCGGCTACAAGCCGAGCATGGTCGCGGGGCTCATGGTCGCCGCGGCCGGCGCGCTCGCCTTCTATCCGGCGGCGACCGTGCCGTCGTATCCGCTGTTCCTGCTGGCCCTCTTCGTGCTCGCGAGCGGCATCACGCTGCTGCAGGTCTCGGCCAACCCGTATATCAGCCTCATCGGTGAGCCGCGCGGGGCCTCGAGCCGCCTCACCCTCGCGCAGGCCGTGAACTCGCTCGGCCACACGCTGTCGCCGTGGCTGATCGGTCCCCTGATCCTGTCGGTCGCGGTGCTCTCCGGGGCGGCGCTCGCGCAGCTGCCGCCGCCGCAGCAGGAAGCCTACCGCATCGCGCAGGCGCAATCGGTGCGGCTGCCGTATCTAGCGATCGCCGCGGGACTGCTGGCGCTGGCGAGCCTCGTGTACCTCTTGCGCCTGCCGCCGCTCACCGAGGCCACCGAGCGCGCCGATCCACGCCACCACAGCTTCGGCGAGGTGCTGCGGCAGCGGCACGTGCGCCTGGGGGTGGTGGCGATCTTCGTGTACGTCGGCGCCGAGGTGACCATCGGCAGCTTCATGATCAACTACATCGCCACACCGCGCATCGGCAACATCGACGCCGCGAGCGCCACGCACTACGTTTCCTACTACTGGGGCTCGGCCATGATCGGGCGCTTCATCGGCTCGCTCCTGCTGCGGCGGATCGCGCCGCGCTCGCTCCTGTGCGCGTACGCGCTCGCCGCGATCGCGCTGCTCGCGAGCACCATCCTGAGCCTTGGTGCGCTCGCGATGTGGAGCGTGATCGCAGTCGGATTCTTCAACTCCATCATGTTCCCGACGCTCTTCACGCTCAGCATCGAGGGCTTGGGTCCCATGACCGCCAGGGCGTCGAGCCTGCTCGTGATGGCGATCTTCGGCGGGGCCGTGATCCCGCAGCTGCAGGGCTTTCTCGCCGACGGCATCGGCGTGCAGCGCGCCTTCGTGCTGCCGGCGCTCTGCTACGCGTACGTCGCCTGGTATGCGCTCTCGGGCCGGGAGGGAAGTAGACTTGAGCGCGCATGAGAGCGTCGCCTCGCAACGGGCTGCACCCAGGATGACCGCGGCGCCGGCGGAGCTCGCCCCGACGCCGCCTCCGCCCGAGGCGCCACTCGCTTACCGTCTGACGCGGCGCGTGACCGAGTACGCGCGGCTCATGCGCCTCGACCGCCCGGTCGGCACGTGGCTGCTGCTGTGGCCGGCGCTGTGGGCGCTGTGGATCGCGGGCGCCGGCCGCCCTCGTCCCAAGGTGCTCGGGATCTTCGTGCTGGGCGTCGTGGTGATGCGCGCCGCGGGCTGCGTGATCAACGACTTCCTCGACCGCAACATCGACGCCTACGTGCAGCGCACCCGCGACCGGCCGCTCGCGGCGCGGCGCGTGGCGCCGGGCGAGGCGCTCACGCTGTTCGCGCTGCTGCTCCTGGCCGCCCTCTACCTCGTGTCGCGCCTCGATCTCTTCACCGTCGAGCTCGCGTCGATCGGCGCGTTCCTGACGGTCTCCTATCCGCTGCTGAAGCGCTTCTTCCCGATGCCGCAGCTCTATCTCGGCATCTCCTTCGGCGGCTGGAGCGTGCCGATGGCCTTCGCGGCCCAGACCGGCGAGCTGCCGCGGGTCGCCTGGGTGCTGTACATCGCCGCGGTCATCTGGACGGCCATGTACGACACGCTCTATGCCATGGTCGACCGCGAGGACGACCTGAAGATCGGCGTGAAGTCGAGCGCGGTGCTGTTCGCCGACATGGACAGACTCCTGATCGGCGTGATGCAGGCGATGACGCTCGGCGCCCTTTACCTGGTCGGGCGCAACATGCACTACGGACGCGCCTACTGGGGGGGCCTCACCGCCGCCGGCGTGCTGTTCCTGTGGCAGCAGTGGCTCACCGCCGCGCGCGAGCCCGCGGCGTGTTTCCGCGCGTTTCTGAATAACCAGTACGTCGGGCTCGCGGTGTTCGCCGGCATCCTGCTCGAGTACGTGTACGCGGACTAAAGGGGGCGCAGGGGGGCATGAGCGAGTACAAGAATCGGCCCTTCCTCGCGCGGCTCGGCTGCGCGCTCCAGGGACTCGCCCACGGCGTGCGCTCCGAGCGGAGCCTCAGGGTGCAGCTGCTCGCCCTCGCCGCGGCGCTCGCGGCGCTCGCGATCCTGCGGCCGGGGGCGCTGTGGTGCGCGCTCGTGCTGCTGTCCGCCGCCGTGGTGCTCGCGGCGGAGCTCTTCAACACGGCGATCGAGAGACTCGCCGACGAGCTGCACCCCGGGCAGCACCCCGGCATCCGCATCGCCAAGGACTGCGCCGCCGCGGGCGTCCTGGTCGCCGTGCTCGGGGCGCTGGCGGTCGGCCTCGCGCTGCTGGCGCACCTGCTCATGAAATGAGCAACTGTCGACTCGACGCTCCACGCCTCGTTGACACGCCCCTGCGGGGTCGGGCATCGTCCTGTCCCGCATGAAGCCGCACCCCGACGTCGATCGCGTCCAGAGCGACTCCGACCCCATCCGCCACGACTGGTCGCTGGACGAGGTGCGCGCGCTCTTCGCCCTGCCGTTCGCCGATCTGATCCTGCGCGCGCAGCGCGCGCATCGCGCGCACCACGCACCCAACACGGTGCAGATGAGCACGCTGCTGTCGATCAAGACCGGCGCCTGTCCCGAGGATTGCGCCTACTGCCCGCAGAGCGTGCGCTACGACACCGGGCTCGCCCCGGGCTCGCTCATGGAGGTCGCGGCGGTGCGCGAGTGCGCGGCCGCCGCCCGCGCCGCGGGCGCCACCCGCTTCTGCATGGGCGCGGCCTACCGCTCGCCGAAGGCGCGCGACCTCAAGGTGATCGCCGAGATGATCCGCGCGGTGCGCGCAGCGGGTCTCGAGAGCTGCGCCACGCTCGGAATGCTCACCCCGGAGCAGGCAGCCCAGCTCAAGGCGGCCGGTCTCGACTATTACAACCACAATCTCGACACCTCGGCGGAGTTCTACGGCGAGATCATCACCACGCGCACCTATCAGGACCGGCTCGACACGCTGGAGGCGGTGCGCGCGGCCGGGCTCAAGGTGTGCTGCGGCGGCATCGTCGGCATGGGCGAGTCGCCCGAGGACCGGGCGCAGCTCCTGCGCACGCTCGCGAATCTGCCCGAGCATCCCGAGAGCGTTCCGATCAACCGCCTGGTGAGGGTCCCGGGCACGCCGCTCGCCGACCGCCCGGACGTCGATCCGTTCGATTTCGTGCGCACCATCGCGGTCGCGCGCCTTCTCATGCCGCGGGCGCACGTGCGGCTCTCGGCCGGCCGCGACGACATGAGCGATGAGCTGCAGGCGCTGTGCTTCCTCGCCGGGGCCAACTCCATTTTCTACGGCGAGCGGCTCCTCACCACCGGCAACCCCGACGTCGAGCGCGACCGGCGGCTCTTCGCCCGGCTCGGACTCACCGCCGAGGGCCATGAAGCGGGTCGCATCGGCACTTGAGACGGAGCTCGCGCGGCTGGCGCAGCTCGAGCTGCGGCGCTCGCGCACCACGGTCGAGGCGTTCCCCGCATCCGACACGCGCGCTGTGGCGCTCCGCGGCGGGCGGCGGCTCATCGACTTCTCGAGCAATGATTACCTCGGGCTCGGGCGTCACCCCGCGCTCGGTGCGGCCATGAGCGCGTGCGCCGCACGCACGGGAGCCGGCAGCGGCGCCTCCCATCTCATCACCGGGCACGGCGCCGAGCACGAGCTCCTCGAGGAGGAGCTCGCGGCCTTCACGCATCGCGAGCGGGCGCTGGTCTTCTCGACCGGCTACATGGCGAACCTCGCGGTGCTCGCCACGCTGGCCGGCCGCGGCGAGCGGGTGCTGCTCGATCGACTCAGCCACGCCTCGCTCATCGACGGCGCGCGGCTCTCGGGCGCGGAGCTCAGGCGCTACCCCCACGCCGACGCCGGCGCCGCGGCGCGCCTGCTGGCGCGCGATCCGGGTCGGACCGCGCTCCTCGGCACCGACGGCGTCTTCAGCATGGACGGGGATCTCGCCCCGCTCCCGGAGCTCTCCCGCGCGGCACGGGACGCCGGCGCCTGGCTCGTGGTCGATGACGCGCACGGGCTGGGCGTCGTCGGGGCGAGCGGCCGGGGCGCGCTCGAGCACTTCGGACTCGACGCGGGAGAGGTGCCGGTGCTCATCGGCACGCTCGGCAAGGCCTTCGGCTCGTTCGGGGCGTTCGTGGCCGGCGGGGCCGATCTGATCGAGCTCCTGATCCAGAAGGCGCGACCCTACATCTACACGACGGCGCTCCCTCAGCCCGTGGCCGCGGCCACCCGGTGCGCACTCGAGCTCATCCAGACCGAGAGCTGGCGGCGCGAGCGCCTGCTCTGCCTGACCGCGCGCTTTCGCCGGCAGGCGCGCGAGGCCGGCGTCCCGCTCGCGGACTCGCCCACCCCGATCCAGCCGGTGCTGTTCGGCAGCGCCGCCGCCGCGCTGGCCGCGCAGCGCGAGCTCGAGGAGGCGGGTTTCTGGGTGGTGGCGATCCGGCCGCCGACCGTGCCCCCGGGGAGCTCGCGCCTGCGCGTGACGCTGTCCGCCACGCACACGGAGGCGGAGGTCGACGAGCTCGTCGGGCGCCTCGCGCGCTGCTGCTCTGCCCTCGCGCGGAGCGCTCTCGCGTGAGCGCGCTGTACTGCGAGGTCTCGGGTCGCGGCCGGGACCTGGTGCTGCTGCACGGCTGGGGGCTGAACCTGCGGGTCTGGGACGGCCTCGCGGGAACCCTCACCGCGCGCTTCCGGGTCATCGCCATCGATCTGCCCGGACATGGCCGCAGCGACTGGGACGCGAGCGCGGGCACGCCGGCGGCGCAGGCCTGGCGGGTGCACGAGACGCTCGCGCCGCTCACCCGCCGCTATGCGCTCCTCGGCTGGTCGCTGGGCGGCCAGCTCGCGCTCGATCTCGCGGCCGCCCTGCCCTCAGGGATAGAGCGCCTGGCGCTCATCGCCACGACGCCGCGATTCCTCGCCGGCCCCGACTGGCGCTGCGGCACCGCTCCCGCGCTCCTCGCACGGCTCGAGCGGCAGCTTCGGGAAGACTCCGGGCGCACGGTGCGCGAGTTCCTCAAGCTCCAGGTGCGTGGCGTCGCGCCGCGCACCGCCTCCCGGGTGCTCGCGCGGCTCAAGGGCGCGCTCGCGGCGCACGGAGCCGCGCAGCCCGAGGCGCTCGCGCGCGGGCTCGACAGGCTTCGGTGCGGGGACTTGCGGCCGGCACTGCCGCTCGTCCGGATCCCGGCGCTCGTCGTCTCCGGGGGGCTCGACCGCATCACGCCCGCGGCGGCCGGAAGGGCGCTCGCCGCCGCGCTCCCCAAGGGCCGGTACGTGGAATTCGCGCGCGCCGCGCACGCCCCGTTCCTGTCGAGCCCGGCGCGCTTCGCGCAAGTGCTCACGGAGTTCCTGCGTGGCTGAGGGGGGCGAGGCGTTCCGACTCGATCGCGCGCAGCTGCGCGCCTCGTTCGATCGCGCGAGCGCGAGCTACGAGTCGGCCTCGGGGCTGCAGACGCGCGTGGCCGCGGAGCTCCTCGAGCGCCTCGCGGCGTTCGATTTTCTGCCCGCCGTGGTGCTCGACTTGGGTGCCGGCACCGGTCGCCTCACGCGCGAGCTCAAGCGCCGCTACCGGCGCGCGCTCGTGATCGCGCTCGACCTCTCTCCAGGGATGCTGCGCGAGGCGCGCCGCCATCAGCTGCCGTGGCGGCGCTTCGAGCGGGTGTGCGGCGATGCGCTGCGGCTGCCACTCGCCGACGCGAGCGTCGACGTCGTGTTCAGCAGCCTGATGCTCCAGTGGTGCGAGCCGCTCTCCGCCGCGCTCGCCGAAGTGCGCCGGGTGCTCGAGCCCGACGGCTTCTTCGCCTTCAGCACCTTCGGCCCCGACACGCTCAACGAGCTGCGCAGCGCCTGGGCGAGCGCCGACGGGTACAACCACGTGAACGGCTTCACCGACATGCACGACGTCGGCGATGCGCTCGTCCAGGCCGGTCTCACGGAGCCGGTGCTCGACGTGGATCGGATCACGGTCGACTACGCGGATGTGCTCGCGCTGATGCGCGACTTGAAGGCGATCGGCGCGCACAACGTGACCGCCGGTCGCCCGCGCGCGCTCATGGGCCGTGCGCGCTTCGCGCGGATGCAGCAGGCCTACGAGGCTTTTCGCCGCGACGGCGGGCTACCCGCCACCTACGAGATCATCTACGGCGCGAGCTGGGGTGCGGCGGGCCGCAGCGCCGCACCCGCGATCTCCGGCGAGGCGCGCATCGCGCCCGGCTCGATCCGCAGGCGCGGGCGGCCGTGATGGCGAGGCGCCTCTTCGTCACCGGCACCGACACGGGGGTGGGCAAGACCGTCGTCGCCTGCGCCCTGGTGAGGGGGCTCCGGGAGCTCGGCGCGCGGGTTGCGGTCATGAAGCCGGTGGCGTCCGGTGCCACGCGCACGCCGGAGGGTCTGCGCAGCGCCGACGCCCTTGCCCTCATCCAGGCGGCGGGGGCCACGGCCCCGTACCCTCGGGTGAACCCTTACTGCTTCGAGCCAGCCATTTCTCCTCATATCGCTGCAAAAGAAGCCATGATCGATGTCGATATCGGCACGATCAGGGGGAGTTTCGACATCCTGGCCAGAGACTCCGACTGGGTCGTGGTCGAGGGTGCCGGGGGCTGGCTCGCACCGATCAACGAGAGCCAGAGCATGGCCGATCTCGCCCTGGTCCTCGAGGCGCCGGCTCTCATGGTGGTGGGCGTCCGCCTGGGATGCCTCAATCATGCGCAGCTGACCCGCTCGAGCATCGAGGCGCGCGGCGTCCCCTTCGCGGGTTGGATTGCGAGCGAAGTCGATCCGGCGATGATGCGCGCGAATGAGAATCTCGCCTCGCTCGAGCGGCTGCTCGGCGAGCCCGCGCTCGCCGTGGTGCGCCACGCGCCTGCAGCGCTCGGTTCGCTCACCCTCGCTCAGGCGGCGGCGCAGCTCGCGCAGCAGAAGGCGACCAGCTTCTGATTCAAAGGCGACGCGCAGATCGTGTCGAGTCACGCCGGGGGCCACGTCGCGAGGCGGTGTGAAGCGCGCTACGGGAGCAGCCGCACGGAACGGCGTGGCGGTCGGGGCGTAGCGCTATTTCGCTGCGTTTACCATGTAGTCGACGGCGTTCGCGATCGACTGGTCGGCAAGATCGACCCGGCCGCCTTTGGGTGGCATCACGCCGGATTTGCCTTGAAAGCCTTCGAGCGCGTGCTTGTGAAGCACTGCCAGGCCTTGTCCGAGGCGCGGTGCCCACGCTCCTTTGTCACCAAACTTCGGTGCGCCGGCAATTCCGGCGGCGTGGCAAGCGATACAAGTCGTGCTGTAAACCTGCTCACCGGTGAGCACGGCCGCCGGAGCCGCTGGGGGAGGGGCCGCCCGAGCCGTATCACCCGCATTGAGGGTGGCGTTGTCCTTGCCGGCGACTGCGACTTTCGCTTGCGGGGCGATACGTTCGGCGACCAGTCGCTGGTACTGCATGTCGTCCTTGATCGGTTCGGTACGAGCGCCGCTCGCCAGGTACATGGAAAGGAAGAAGGTAGCGACGAGCACGCCGGCGAAAATGCCGACGGCTCGCATGAAAAAATCAAGAAACTTACGATCGGCGGCTGCGCTCACAATGCGTTTCGCTCACCGCAAAAACGCGGCCAGGCGCGTTAAGAAGGTGTAGTCCCCTTCCACCGCCATGAGCCCAATCAGAATCAGCAAGCACAGTGGCGGGACGAGAATCGCAAATTTCAGCGCCAGGCGCTCCCACGCCATGTGCATGAAGACGGCGACGATGAAGCCTGCCTTCAGCAGCATGAAGGTGATGATCAGAGACCATCTGAGATAGCCATGCAGATGAAAGTAGTCGATCAGGTAGGAGAAAGTGCTGAAGATGAACAGCAGTGCCCAGATCCATAAATAGATAGCGATGGGATGCTGTTGATGCTCTTCGGCACGTTGGTGACCGGCGACTGTGTCCATGTTTCCCTACCAAAGATAAAAGAATGCGAAAATGAATACCCACACCAGGTCGACGAAATGCCAATACAGACCGGTGATCTCCACCGTCTCATAGCTCCCCTTACGGTCATAAAATCCGCGCCAAACCCGCAGAGCTACGACAGTCAGGTAGACAACACCCGCCGATACGTGCAGGCCGTGGAACCCGGTGATCATAAAGAAACACGATCCAAACTGCGTCGCGCCCAGCGGATTCCCCCAGGGACGAACTCCTTCGCGGATGAGCTTGGTCCACTCGAAAGCCTGCATGCCAACGAACGTGGCGCCGAACGCCGCAGTGATCAGCATCAGCGCCGTGGTATTGGCGCGATGGCGGCGGTAGCCGAAGTTCACGGCCATCGCCATGGTCCCGCTGCTGGTGATCAGAACCATGGTCATGATCGCGATCAGGATCAGCGGGATGTGCGCGCCGCCGATGTCGAGGGAGAAGACCTCGCTCGGATTCGGCCAGGGCACGGTGGTGGATATTCGTACATTCATGTACGAAGTGAGGAAACAGGTGAAGATGAAAGTATCGCTGAGGAGGAAGATCCACATCATCGCCTTGCCCCAGGGGACAGGAAACGCCTGCTTGTCCCCCGACCAGTCGGCGACGACTCCCGGCAAGCCTGCGGGCGCGGCGGCGGATTCTCCAGCAGTTGTCAGGGCATGTTCTGCCATACGAATTTGATCCGAGGATTCAGGTGGACAGCAGCAAAGCGAACAGGACCAGCCACACCAGCAGCAGGTAATGCCAGTACGCGGTACACAGCTCCACGCTCAGGGCCACATCAAGCAGCTCGACGCCGGGGTGCGCCATTCTAACGACGGTCTTGCCCCAAACCAACAGGCCCCCGAGCAGGTGCAGCCCGTGCACCCCGGTCAGCAGGTAGAAGAACGCGCTGGCCGGGCTACTCGCCATGAAATGTCCGGAGGCACTCAATTGGCGCCACGCCGCCAGCTGCCCGGCCAGAAACGCCAGGGCGAGTACACCCGCCGCGATCAGAGCGAGCCTGACACGATCCTGCTGTGCCCGTCTTGCCGCCGCGCGCGCCCCTTGCATGCCGGCGCTGCTCAGGATCAGCAGCGCGGTGTTCAGCCACAGCAGTCGCGGTACCGCGAGTGGACTCCAGTCCCCGTGGGCGTGCTCCATGCGCATCCAGTAGGCGGAAATGAACAGCCCAAACAACGAGGTGATCACAGCCAACAAAATCCACAGGCCGACCTTCGCCGGCGGCAGACTTACGGCGCTACCCGCCTCGGCATCGTCAGGCGATCCAGGCGTCTCCCACGGCTTGGCGGTTAGTCTTCTTGCCAGCAGGCCCCAGACAACGACGCCGGCAAGGAGAGCGACAAACGCAACTGAAAGACTCACGGCTTGATTCCGTGCGCAGGTCCGGCGGCTATCCCAGCCTCGAGCGGTTGGTTTTGAGGTATGAAATCTTCTTTGGCGCCCGGTACGCTGTAGTCATAAGCCCAACGATAGACCACCGGCAGCTTTGCACCCCAGTTGCCATGCTTCGGTGGCGTGTCGGGTGTTTGCCATTCGAGGGTCGTAGCCCTCCAGGGGTTGCTGCCGGCCGGCTTGCCCTTGGAGAGACTCCAAATCAGGTTGAATAAAAACACCATTTGGACGGCCGCTACGAACAGGGCCGAAATGGTGATGGCCGTATTCGCCCACTCGGCCGACGGCGGGATAAAGTTAGTGCCGCTGAAGGCGTAATACCGCCGTGGCACACCCAGGATGCCCAGATAGTGCATGGGCAGGTAAATCGCATAGGTTCCGACGAATGTCAGCCAGAAATGGATCCTGCCCAAGGTGTCATTCAACATGCGGCCGGTGATCTTGGGGTACCAGTGGTAGATCGCCCCGAACACCACCAGGATCGGCGACACGCCCATGACCATATGGAAGTGGGCGACGACAAAGTAGGTGGCCGACAGCGGGACGTCGACCGTTACATTGCCCAGGAACAGGCCCGTCAGGCCCCCGTTGATGAACGTGAAGATGAACCCGATGGCAAACAACATCGGAACGGTGAGATGAATGTCACCGCGCCACAGCGTCAGCACCCAGTTGTACACCTTGATTGCGGTCGGGACGGCGATAATCAGGGTGGTCGTGGCGAAGAAGAAACCGAAATACGGGTTCATGCCGCTGACGTACATGTGGTGGGCCCACACGACGAAGCTCAGGCATCCGATGGCCAGAATTGCCCAAACCATCATGCGGTAGCCGAATATATGCCTGCGCGCATGGGTGCTGAGCAGGTCGGAGACGATGCCGAAGGCCGGTAGGGCAACGATATAGACCTCCGGGTGACCGAAGAACCAGAACAGATGCTGGAACAGCAGCGGGCTGCCCCCACTGTGGGTCGGGGGTTGTCCCATCGAGACGACCGCGGGCAGGAAGAAGCTGGTGCCCAGGAGGCTGTCGAGGGTCATCATCACGGCGCTGACCAGTAAGGCGGGAAAGGCCAGCAGACCGAGGACGGTGGCCATGAAAATCCCCCATACCGATAAAGGCATGCGCAGCAAGGTCATCCCGCGACAGCGGGCCTGCAGGACAGTTGTCACATAGTTCAATCCGCCCATGGTGAATGCAACGATGAATATGGCGAGGGACAGCAGCATCAAAACAATGCCCCAACTCGCTCCCGGAGTACCTGGAAGAACAGCCTGCGGGGGGTACAGGGTCCAACCCGCGCCGGTGGGTCCGCCAGGCACGAAAAAGGCGGCCACCAGCACCAGCACGGCGACCAGATATACCCAGTAACTGATCATGTTCATGTAGGGAAAGACCATGTCTCGGGCGCCGCACATCAGCGGGATAAGGTAGTTGCCAAAGCCGCCGAGGAACAGCGCGGTGAGCAGGTAGATCACCATGATCATGCCGTGCATGGTGATGAACTGGTAATAGTTGTTCGGGACGATGAGGGAGAAGAAATGCGGGAACCCCAATTGCAGGCGCATCAACACTGACATCCCCAAGGCAACCAAGCCGATCGCAATGGCGGTAATCGCGTACTGGATTGCGATGACTTTGTGATCTTGACTCCAGATGTACTTCGTGATGAAGGTCTGCGGGTCATGAAGTGCGTGGTCGCGGTCGGCGATTGCAACGAATGCCATTACAGAACCCTCCTCCGCATCGATTCGCCGCGCGCTACGCTCACGCGGCTCGGCAGCGCATCTTCGCCGGCGGTCCAGCCATCACAACGTATGAATGTAGGCCAGCAGATCATCGATCGCTCGGTCATCAGGCAGAATTTTGGCCATCAACGCCATTTGTGCGCCGTAGAAGTCTTGTGGATGGGTGCCGCGAATACCCTGCTGGAAGTTATGCAGCTGTCGCGCCAAATACCAGTCACTCATGTGCGATAGCCGCGGGGCATTCGTCGACCAGAAACCCTGGCCGGCAGTGCCGTGACAGGCCGCGCAGGTCGTGTAGAGCGACTTGCCTCTGTCAGGATCTCCCGAACGCGTGGGTCGCGGACGCTCATCCGGCAGAGAATCGATATAGGCGACGACGTTGTTTATTGCCGTGTCGTCAGTCAGCGTCGCAGCCATCGGTATCATCTGCTTTGCATAGATGTCCTGGTCGCTTGCCCCGCGGATGCCCTGCTTGAAATGCCGCAATTGCCTGGCCAGGTACCAGCCGGCCTGGCTGCTCAACTTCGGGGCGTTGAGCGTCTGATTACCCTGCGCCTGGGGTCCATGACAGGCGCTGCACACGGCATAGATCGCCTGGCCTGCCACGGCATTGCCTGTGACCTGAGCTCTCGTCTCGGAGTAGGTTGGTTGATTGGACAACCATGCTTGAAACGTCCTCTCCTCATCCACCACGACGCGGCCACGCATGGCGAAGTGCGCCAGGCCACACAGCTGTTCGCAAAGAACATCGAATTGCCCGGTCCTGGTGGGGGTAAGCCAGACGTAAGTGACCATGCCCGGCACCATATCCATCTTGACCCGGAATGGCGCCACGGCCCACTGGTGGTTGACGTCTTTGGAGCGCATCAACAGTTTGACCGGCTTGTTGATAGGCAGATGCAGCTCCGGGGTCGATATCAAGATGTCATCGGCGCCCTTGGGATCGTTTGGATCGATGCCGAACGCGTTGTCAGGAGTAATGAGCCTGGCATCTGTGGTGCCCAACACGCCGTCCCGCCCGGGAAAACGATAGCTCCATGTCCATTGCTGGCCCACGACCTCAACCACCGTCGCCTCTTTCGGAACAGTGACGAACTTGGCCCACACAAACAAACCCGGTGCCAACATCGCAGCGACGCCCACCGAGGTCACTATAGTGAGCCACCACTCGAGCTTCTTATTCTCAGGTGAGTACTCCGCCCGTCGTCCCTGGCGGTGACGGTACAGGAAGACCGCACAGGCCATGAACAGATTGACGGCCACAAAGACGATCCCGGTGACCACGAATGTGATGTTCACCGTGTCATCCATCATCTTCCAATTGGATGCGATCGGCGTAAACCACCACGGACTAAGGAAGTGCAACAGGATCGTTCCAACGACCAGCAAGACCAATGCAGCTGCCAGCGCCATTCCCTAATCCCCCTGCAAGAGTCCACCCTGCGGAGGAGGACGTTCGGAGCTGCGCCTCACGGCGCTAAATGGATTGACGAAATGCCGGTCAATCGCGGCGAGTACTTCCCGATGGAGATCCAGGGTCTCGAGGTAGTGACCGGAATGCATATGCTGTTTCTTTAGGCCAGCGCGCCCTTAGCTGACGACGGCAGGAAAAAATCCTTGACGCCCACGGCATGCGGATCATCCGAAATATGATGAGCGCTGTCTAACGTGGCAGCGAGGCCGGGCGGCGGCGTCGACGTGCCCGTCAGGTGGGTGTCAAAGCATAGGTCAGGCTCTGGCACGGTGATCGAGGCGGCTTCAAAGGGCTCTGGCCTACCGGTTTCTTCCCAGGAACCAAGCCCAGATGCCAAAACACAGCAGGGAAATGGCGACCACTGCGAAAGGAAGCGGCGGCAGCCAGATAGGCACGTTGCGCATATCGAAGGGCCTGACGACTGCGGCAACCACCGCTGTGATTGCCACACCAAGAAAGATTCCAAAGGCCAGGTTTGGCTGCCTGCGCCAGGCCACGCCCCACAAAGCCAGGAACAGCAGAAGACCGGCTATTTGGAACAATGTTGCCACGATTGAAAACATCTAGCAGAAGGCCGACGCACTGCCGCAACGGCCCGGCCGAGGCTCACGCTTGCCGCGCCAGGCTCTCGGTGATCACTAGTGTATGCCAAGCTGCGCACGCGGCCGCGACGCGCCGCAGCTCGGTGGGCAGTCAGTGCGAGCTGCCCGGAAACAGACGGCAGTAGATGCAATCGGTCTCGGGCGAGCTCTCGAGCCAGACGTGCTGAACCCAATAGCCTTCATGCTTGGCAGCCGCGTGCTCCCATCCGTGGTTCGCGAGATCGTGTCCCACCACGTCTGCCGGATGAGCTTGCTGAAGAATCTCGGTCGCACGTGCCGTCTCGATCGCACCCCGCGGAAGCACGGTAATGGTCGCTGCTCCGTTCGCGACACGTTGGGCGAGAATTTCGGGGTACTGCCGCTCGTCCTCGCCTTTTAGTAGCGTGCGGAAGTACTGGACGCATTTGCCGTGCAGTGAGTCGGCGGGTTCGAAGGCGGCCCGGCCCAGCTCGCAAGAGGCCGTGAGTTCGACGCGATCCGTGGGGAACCCGTCTCGGACCAGTATCACGCGCACCCGCTCAGCCGCCTCGTAGTCGTTGAACACGGCGAGTAAAACAGCGCTCATGTCTCCCTCCTGACGGTTGGAGTACAGGCAGTGCCCCGTCAGACGAGAAAGATTCTACCCTTGTAAGTGGAGGTAGGGGACTCCCTAACAAATCCCCGCAAATTCAGAGGCCGATCGCGATTCTGGCCGTGTATTCAAGGACTTGCTGATCGCGGCTGCGGAGGGTCCATCGTGACGATGTCGGGGAGTTCACGATGGACCGCTGGCACGCTACGTTTCTCGGGCTGCGGCACCTGTGGCGGGAAGCACAAACGACCGCTAGCACGGCCTGATTGTCGAACTGCACTCTCGCAAGCAGCAGAAGTCGGGTCGGCAGCAGGTCGCTTCTAAAACAGAGAGGGATTCCCGGTGACAGGTTTACTCCGAGGCGGCTTGAATAAAGGCCGTTGCGCGTTACCATCGAGACGTCCGTGGACCGCGAAGCACTGCGCATCGAAATCTGCCCGAACTGCTCGCTCAGCGTGCGGGGTGCGCAGGTGTTTTTTGCCGGCGCCTGCGTGCTCCCGTGTGGGGTCGGCGCGTTCCTCGCCATGAAGGGCTTCTGGCCGGTCCTGCCCTTCGCGGGACTCGAGATGGCGCTGCTCGGCTGGGCGCTCAAACTGTCGCTGGAGTGCCGCTTCCTCCGCCAGACCATCACCGTGACCGACGCCAACGTGAGCATCGAATCGCGGGTGCGCGAGCGCTGCTCACGGATCGTGTTCCCGCGGCATTGGGCGCAGGTTAAACTGCGCCGCCCCGCAGCTCAGCAGCACCCGAGCCGGCTCACCATCGAGTCGCACGGCCGCCAATGCGAGCTGGGCAGCTTTCTCACGGAAGAGGAGCGGCGTGGATTGGCGCTTCGGTTGCAGCGTCTCATCGGCCGCGTCAACGAGTCGCCCTCCTGGCAGTAAGCCCCAGGGCCTTCAGGCGGAGCTGGTCTGCTTTCTTTTTTTGAGATGCGCCGCCTGCACCGGTCGGGGTGCGCGCTGTAAGGCACGTAACGATGATTTGCGCAAAGCTCGCCCCGCTCGCCCCGCTCGCCCTAGCCGGCGCTGCGGCGTCCGGCTTCCCCGCGGCGCAGGCAGACTCGGGCTGGAGCCAGCTCAACGTGCCCCGGGGGGTCACCGAGATCAGCCGCAAGATCTACGACCTGCACATGGAGATCTTCTGGGTGTGCGTCGCCATCGCGGTCGTGGTGTTCGGCGCGATGATCTGGTCGATCATCACCTACCGCAAGTCCAGGGGAGCGATCCCGGACGGCACCCTGGTCCACAACACCAAGGTCGAAGCCATCTGGACGGTGGTGCCGGTGATCATCCTGATCGCCATGGCGGTGCCGGCGGCGCGGACGCTGGTGGAAATCGAGGACACGACCAAGACCGAGCTCACCATCAAGGTCACCGGCTTCCAGTGGGGTTGGCAATACGACTACCTCGACGAGGGCGTGGCCTACTACTCGCGCCTCGACCGCAAGAGCGATGCGGCGCGCGAGCTGCTCTCCGGGATCGATCCCAACACCGTCGAGCACTACCTCCTCAACGTCGATCACCCGCTGGTCGTGCCGGTCGGCACCAAGGTGCGCCTGCTGATCACCGCGGCGGATGTCATCCATTCCTGGTGGGTGCCGAAGTTCGGCGTCAAGAAAGACGCGATCCCCGGCTTCGTGAACGAAGCCTGGTTCAGGGTGGACACGGATAAGCCGGGCCTCTACCGCGGCCAGTGCGCGGAGCTGTGCGGCCGCGATCACGCCTTCATGCCCATCGTGGTCGACGTGCGCTCCAAAGCGGACTTCGCCACCTGGCTCAAGGACAAGGCCGCCGAGCAGAAGCAGGCGGCCGCACCGCCCGCCGCGCCCGCGGTGACGCCCTCTGCCGCGCCCGCGACGGCCACGACCGCACCTCCCGCGACGCTTCCTGATCAGCCCCGAACGCTCTAGAGAGACTCCCACATGGCCGAGCCGCTCGCCCCCGCTGCCTCCCACGACCACGACCACAAGCCGCACGGCTGGCGGCGCTGGGTCTACGCGACCAACCACAAAGACATCGGCACGATGTACCTGGTGTTCGCCTGCACGATGTTCTTCATCGGCGGTTTCATGGCGATGCTCATCCGGCTCGAGCTCTTCAAGCCGGGCCTGCAGTTCTTCGATCCGCAGTTCTTCAATTCCATGACCACCATGCACGCGCTCATCATGATCTTCGGCGCAGTGATGCCGGCGTGGACGGGGCTGGCGAACTGGATGATTCCGATGCAGATCGGGGCGCCGGACATGGCGCTGCCGCGCCTCAACAACTTCAGTTTCTGGATCCTGCCGTTTGCGTTCACGCTGCTGCTGTCGTCGCTGTTCGTGCCCGGCGGGGCGCCCGCGGGCGGCTGGACCATGTACCCGCCGCTGGTGCTGCAGACCGGCGCGTCCTTCCCAATGCTGATCTTCTCGATCCATCTGATGGGCGCCTCCTCGATTCTCGGTGCCATCAACGTCATAGTCACCATCGTAAACATGCGCACGCCGGGCATGACGCTGCTGCGCATGCCGCTGTTCGTGTGGACCTGGCTGATCACCGCCTACCTGCTGATCGCGGTGATGCCGGTGCTCGCGGGAGCGGTGACCATGCTGCTCACCGATCACTTCTTCGGTACCACCTTCTTCACCGCCGCCGGCGGCGGCGACCCGGTGATGTTCCAGCATATCTTCTGGTTCTTCGGACACCCGGAAGTCTACATCCTCATCCTGCCGGCGTTCGGCATCATCTCGGAAGTCATTCCGACCTTCTCGAGGAAGCCCTTGTTCGGCTACGAGGCGATGGTGTACGCGGTCGCCTCGATCGCCTTCCTGTCGTTCATCGTCTGGGCGCACCACATGTTCACGGTCGGCATGCCGCTCGCGGCGCAGCTGTTCTTCATGCTGTCGACCATGCTGATCGCGGTGCCCACGGGCGTGAAGGTGTTCAACTGGACCGCGACCATGTGGAAGGGCTCGCTGTCGTTCGAGCCACCGATGCTGTTCGCGCTGGCGTTCCTGTTCCTGTTCACCATCGGCGGCTTTTCCGGCCTGATGCTGGCGATCGTGCCGGCCGACTACCAGTACCAGGACACCTACTTCGTGGTGGCGCACTTTCACTACGTACTGGTACCGGGGGCGGTCTTCGGCATCATGGCGGGGGTGTACTACTGGCTGCCCAAATGGATCGGCAGGATGTACGACCTGAAGCTCGCGACCTGGCATTTCTGGCTGTCGGCGATCTTCGTGAACGTACTGTTCTTCCCGCAGCACTTTCTGGGACTCGCCGGTATGCCGCGCCGCATTCCCGACTACGCAGTTCAGTTCACCGACTGGAACATGGTGTCCTCGATCGGCGCTTTCGGCTTCGGCCTGGCGCAGCTGCTGTTCCCGTACATCATCTGGAAGTGCGTGCGCTCCGGCGAGCGCGTCGGCAAGAAGGCCTGGGAGGGCGCGCATGGGCTGGAGTGGGAGCTGCCCTCGCCGCCGCCGTATCACTCCTGGACCACGCCGCCGTCGGACGCGGTCATCGCGCGCGGCGCGGAGCACTGATGCAGCCGCACACCAGCACCGCGCCTGCGGCGCCGTCCGCCGAGGACCCGCGGCGCCGGCGCATACGGCGCAGCGCGCTGCTGCTCGCGCTGATCGCGGCGGCCCTCTACGTCGGCTTCATCGTCATGACAGTGGTGCGCGGCTGGCAATGAGCGACCCGCGGCGCGAAAACCGCCATCTGCTGTGGCAGCTGCTCGCCATGGCGGCCGGCAGCTTCGGCTTCGGCTTTGCACTGGTGCCGCTGTACAACGTGCTGTGCTCGGTCACCGGCTACGGCGATCAGACGCAGCTCCTCGAGCGCGCCGTGGCGGTCGAGCGCCCCGACACGACGCGAACCGTGACGGTGCAATTCCTCGCCGACGTCGCGAGCTCCGGCACTTTCGAGTTCCGCCCCGTGGTACGCACCGTCGAGGTGCACCCGGGGCAGCTCTACACGGCGCAGTTCTACGCACACAACCTCACTGGCCGCGACACCGTGGCTCAGGCGGTCCCCAACATCGCTCCCTCCGAGGTGGCGGCGTACTTCCACAAGACCGAATGCTTCTGTTTCTCGCCCCAGCACTTCCGCGTGAGCGAGGGGCGCGCGCTGCCGGTGCGATTCTTCATCGATTCGGCGCTGCCGCGCCACATCGATCTCATCACGCTGGCGTACACGTTTTACGACGAATCCTCGCGCGTCAGCCGACGCTAGGCACGCGAGGCGCAGCAGGAAAGTCCAACGACATGGCGAAAGCACGCGCCCCCGACAGCAGCCACTACTACATTCCGCATGACAGTCCGTGGCCGATCCGCGGCTCGATCGCGCTGTTCGCCATCATGCTGGGGGCGATCGGCTACCTGAATGACTGGACCGGCGCGTGGTCGTTCCTGCCCGGCGCGGTGCTGCTCGCCTACATGTTCTTCGGCTGGTTCTCAACCGTGATCGGCGAGAACCAGCACGGCGTCTACAACCTGCAGGTCGACCGCTCGTTCCGCATGGGGATGATGTGGTTCATCTTTTCGGAAGTGATGTTCTTCGCCGCGTTCTTCGGCGCACTGTTCTATGCGCGCGTGCTGGCGGTGCCGTGGCTCGGCGGCGAGGGTGTCAAGGTGTTCAGCAACTTCATCCTCTGGCCGCAGTTCGAGGCCGTCTGGCCGACCAACGGCCCGGGGCACGTCGGCGGCCGGGCCGACTCTAGCTTCGGTACCATTCCCGCGATCGGCGTACCTGCGCTGAACACCGCGATCCTACTCACCAGCGGACTCACGGTCACCTTCGCCCACTTCGCGCTGCGCGCCGGCCGGCGCGGCCGGCTGGCGCTATTCCTGGCGCTGACGTTCCTACTCGGGTTCACCTTCGTCGGCTTCCAGGCCCGCGAGTACGGCGAGGCCTACCGGGAGCTGGGCCTGCGGCTCTCGACCGGCATCTACGGCTCGACGTTCTTCATGCTCACCGGCTTCCACGGCCTGCACGTGACGCTGGGCGCGATCATGCTCACGGTCATCTGGCTGCGGGTGCTGCGCGGGCACTTCAGCGCCGACCGGCACTTCGCCTTCGAGGCGGTCGCATGGTACTGGCACTTCGTCGACTGGGTGTGGCTCGCGCTGTTCATCTTCGTCTACTGGCTATAGATGAGCGCTCACCTCGCGGCAGGCAGCGGCAGGCGGACAGGAGGCGCTTCCTAAGGATGGGGCGGCGCGCTGCCGGACCGCAGGGTGTGGGGCGAGATCAGCCCCAGGTACCAGGCCAGCATCAGCAGCGCGAACAGCACCAGCGACATGGTGATGCGAACGGTCAGGGCGCGCGCCATTTTGCGCGAATCGTCGGCACTACCGCGCGACAGATGAAACAGCCCGAAGCCGAGGCTCGCGACGATCCCCGCGAGACTCGCCAGGATCAGCAGCCGGACGAGCGCTTGCATGGGGCGCAGTGTATCGCCGGCGCGCCGCGGAGCAATGACCCATGTTGCGGGGGCTGAGCTTTGGGGGGCGCGTATTCGCCCCGTCGGCCGGCTTCACGGTCGTCGCGCTCGTGCTGTGCGCACTGTTCGTGCGCTTCGGTGCGTGGCAGTGGCACAAGGGCATGCAGCGCGAGCAGGAGTGGACCCGCTTCGCGCGCGGCGCGGACCAGGTGATCGCACTCGGGGCGCGCGCCGTGAGCGATGTGCCGCTGTTCCAGCGTGTGAGCGTAACGGGTCGGCTGGAAAGCGCGCGCCAGTTCCTGCTCGACAACCGCACTTACCGCGGGCGCGCCGGCTATGAAGTGCTGACGCCCCTTACGCGCGCCGGCGCCGCGGTGCTGCTCGTCGACCGCGGTTGGGTGCCGTTCTCGGGCAGTCGGGCACGATTGCCGGACATAGCCTTCGAGGCCGCCGCACCCGTGACTCTCAGCGGGCGCCTCGCGGAGCTCCCCAGCCCGGGACTCGCCAGCGGCCGCTCGGCCCCCGACGCGCGCGCGCCGTGGCCCAAAGTAACGAGTTACCCGAGCCTGGCGGAGCTCGGCGCCGCGCTCGGCGCGCCGCTCGCGGCGCGCATTCTGCTACTCGACCCGCAGGCGCCGTTCGGTTACGTGCGCGATTGGCAGCCGCCCGGCATGGCGCCGCTGCGGCACCTCTCCTACGCCATCCAGTGGTGGAGCTTCGCCACGCTGGCGCTCATCGTGTGGGCGCTCGTAAGCACCCGCAGAACCCAGCCGGCACCGAACCGATGAACACCCCCGCAAGAGCGCTGCGCGCCCGCAATCTGCTCACCCTCGCGGCGCTCGCCGCGCTCTTCCTGCTGCCGCTCGCCGTCGCCTTCTTCACCTACTACGGCACCGCCTGGCGCCGGGCGCACCGCGTGAACCACGGGGTGCTGATCCTGCCCGCGCGGGCCCTACCGCAGGTTGCGCTGCCGCGCGACGGCGACCCGCAGGCTGCCGGAACACCCGCCAGCGCGCCCTTTCGCGGCCGCTGGTCGCTGGTCTATGTCGGCCGCGGCGCCTGCGACACGCCCTGCCGCGGGGCGCTCTACGTGATGCGCCAGACGCGTCTCGCGCTCAACAACGACATGACGCGGGTCGAGCGCGTATTCCTCGCCAGCGGCGATTGCTGCGCCCGCTCATTCCTCGCGAGGGAGCACCCCGGGCTCCTCGTTCTGGATGCGAGCGGCGCGGATGCGAGGCGGCTCCTCGAGGAGTTTCCCTCGCCCGCACGCGAGCACGTGTTGTTCGTGGTCGATCCGCTCGGCAACCTGATGATGAGCTACGATGCCCGCCGCGATCCCCACGGTCTGCTCGAGGACCTGAAGAAGCTCTTGAAGCTGTCGCACATCGGCTGACACACGCAGGGAGTCCACCTCACCCATGCCGGTTGCCCGCTGGATGCGCCGCCTGGCCGTTGCAGGCGTGCTGCTGTGCTTCACCGTAGTGGTGCTGGGCGCCTACGTGCGCCTGAGCGCCGCCGGGCTCGGCTGTCCCGACTGGCCCGGCTGCTACGGCCACCTGACACCGCCCGGTGCCGAGCGCAGCGCCGACGCGCCGGCCGCCTGGGCCGGGCGGCCCCTGGTGCCCGCCAAGGCATGGCGCGAGATGATGCACCGCTATGCGGCAGGCGCGCTCGCTCTCGTGATCCTCGCGATCACCGCGCTCGCGATCAGCGCGCGGCGGGTGCGCGTCGCAAGCGTGCCGTTCGCGCTCGCGCTCTTCGCCACCGTGATCGTGCAGGCGTTCCTCGGGATGCTCACCGTCACCTGGCGGCTGACGCCGCTCATCGTGACGCTGCACCTGCTGTTCGGCCTGACGACACTCGGGCTCCTCTGGTGGCTCGTGCTCTCGCTCCCGAAAAGCTCCTGGGGCGCGACCGCGCTGCAGAGCGCGGGCCGCGCGATCCGCGGCGGCGGCGCCTCCCCGATCGTGAGCGGCCGGCAGCTCGCGGTCCTCGCCCTCGCGGCGCTCGCCCTGCAGCTCGCGCTCGGCGGCTGGACCAGCAGCAACTACGCGGCGATCGCGTGCCTCGATTTTCCCACCTGCCAGGGACAGTGGTGGCCGCACACCGATTACCGAAGCGCTTTCGCGCTCTGGCACCCGCCCAACGTCAACTACGAGGGCGGCGTGCTCGACAATCCGGCGCGCACCGCCATCCATGTCACCCACCGCCTCGGGGCACTGATCACGGCCGCGGCGCTCGCCCTCGCCGCGCTGCACGTGTTGCGGCACCGCGGCGGGCTCGCGGGCGCGCGACTGCGAGCCTGGGCGGTGCTCGGCGCGCTCGGGCTGCAGCTCCTCATCGGCGTCGCCATGGTGCTCAAGGCGTTTCCGCTGTCGCTCGCCACGGCGCACACGGCGGGAGCCGCGCTGCTCCTGCTCGCAACCCTCGCGCTGCTGCGATCGCTCAGCACGCGCTGAGGCCGAGCTCGATCTGCTAGGCTGCGCATCCCGTGGCGATGAGACCCATGCCGATAAGAGCGGATTGCGCGCCGGCGCCGCCGGCGCTGTGGCGCCGCTACCTCGAGTTGACGAAGCCCAAGGTCGTGGCGCTCATCACGTTCACGGCCGTGGTGGGCACGCTCCTCGCGAGTCCCGGGCTCCCGCCCCTCGACGCTCTCGTGTGGGGCAACCTCGGCATTGCGCTCGCCGCCGCGTCCGCCGCGGCGATCAACCACGTGCTCGACCGGCGCATCGACGCGCAGATGGCGCGCACGCGTGCGCGGCCGCTGCCGACGGGCGCACTCAGCGAGCGCCAGGCGCTCGCCTTCGCCGCGCTCCTCGGCGTCAGCTCCATGGGCGTTCTCGCCTTTCTAGTGAACCTTCTGACCGCGGTGCTCACCTTCCTGTCCCTCATCGGCTACGCGGTGGTCTACACGGTGTGGCTCAAGCGCGCGACCCCGCAGAACATCGTCATCGGCGGCACGGCCGGGGCGGCGCCGCCGGTGCTCGGCTGGGCGGCGGTCAGCGACAGCATCGACCCGAACGCGCTGCTGCTCGCGCTCATCATCTTCGTGTGGACGCCGCCGCATTTCTGGGCGCTGGCGATCGCGCGCCGCGACGACTACGCGCGCGCCGGCATCCCGATGCTGCCGGTCACGCACGGCGTCGCCTACACGCGCCTGCAGGTGCTCCTTTACACCGTGCTGCTCGTGGTCGTGACGCTGATGCCGTACTTGACGCGCATGAGCGGCCTCGCCTACCTCGCCGCCGCGCTGCTCCTCAACGCCGGGTTCCTCTACTACGCGCTGGCGCTCAAGATGACCGCGCGCGAGGAGCTGCCGCTCCGGGTGTTCCGATTCTCGGTGACCTATCTCATGTGGCTGTTCGCGGCGCTGCTGGTGGATCACTACCTACCGGCGCTGCGCGCCGGAGGACCCTGACAGCCAGGATCGCGAGGCAGCGGAGGCAGGATGCGTCGCACAGCCCACGTCTACGTTGGGTTGCTCCTGGTGGCCGGAGGAGGTCTCGCATACCACACGGCGGGGCGGGGCGGTGCGCCCGCCGACAAGGAGCACCTGACCCTGATTGGACGAGTCTTTGTCGAGCCGGTCGACGCACGCAGAATTCTCGTAGCCGTGACCACGCGCACGGATGGGGCGTCGGAGCATCTCTTCCTCTACACGGCGAGCAGGCGTCTCACCGTGTCACCGCGCGCGAGGAATCTCCAGGCAACCGTTTACTACGAAAGCACCGGCGGTCTGCGTATCAGTCCCGCCCTCGGCGATTATCAGATCCTCGAGTTCGTCGTCGGTCCTGACTTTGAATCGCACCGGACAGACGGCTCTCTCCTCGGCTTCAAGGAGACTCTCGGCCTGGTGCACTACGTCGCGAATCCGCGCCTGCAGGCCGCGGAGCTGGAGGCGATCCACAAGACCAGTGACTGCGACCGGGCTCCTCAGGCGTGTGTCGCGGTGGCCGGCCAATTGCTCCCGTTTCCCGGCTGACTCTCAGGTTGCCTTCGCGCCCGCGGCGGAGGCCGCGCGCTCGAGCATGATCTGCCAGGAATAGATGATCTGGTCCTTGAGCAGCAGCAGGCCCGCGGAGCGGTAGTGGTCGGCGTCGATCTGGCCGAGGTGTTCCGAGCCGTGATAGCCGGAGGTCTCGCAGCCGTACACGGAGAGGATCGACTCGCCGATGACCGCGAACGTGCCCTTGAGCGTGCCGAAGGTGGCGTTCTCGAAGGACCACTTCATGCTGGCACCTTTGGGGCCCGGCGGCTCGATCCAGTAGGCGTGCACGAACTCGGTCGGCGGCGAGCCGAGCACCTTGAGCGTCCCGCTCAGCAACCAGCACTCCGGACGGTGCGCGATCTCGGTGCGGCCGACGGCCTCGAGCGGCTCGCCGTCGGCGCGCCACAAGGTGCCCGTCGAGGTCCATACCCCTGGCTCGAACAGAAACGTATGCGCCCCGCGCACCGGATGGGCCATGCATGCATTATGGCGCGCGGGGGACGTTCGCGGTACGGTGCACCGCACGACGGCGAAGGGGCGCCCTTATGATGTTGACGGAACGCATCTGGTCCGGAAATTCCCTGCGCAACTTCCACTATCTCATGGCCTGCTCGGAGACCGGCGAGGCGCTCGCGGTCGATCCCCTCGAGTGGCGGCTGTGCCTGGAGGCGGCGCGCAGGCACGGCTGGCAGATCACGCAGATCCTCAACACCCACGAGCACGCCGACCACACCGGCGGCAACGCCGGCTTGAAGGACGCCACCCGGGCGAAGATCGCGGCGCACGCGGCGGCCGCGGCGCGGATCGGCGGCGTCGATCGCGGCCTCGCCAAGGGGGACGTCCTCAAGGTCGGCCGCAGCGTCGAGCTCGAATGCCTCGACACGCCCGGCCACACGCTCGCGCATATCTGCCTGCTGGCGCACGCGGACGGGCCGGCGCTCTTCTGCGGCGATACGCTCTTCAACGCCGGCGCCGGCAACTGCCACAACGGTGGCAACCCCGAGAGGCTCTACGAGACCTTCGCGGCGCAGCTGGCGCGCCTGCCGGACGAGACGCGCGTCTACCCCGGCCATGAGTACCTCGCGCGCAACCTCGAGTTCACTCTCGACCGCGAGCCGGGCAACGAGGACGCCGCGCGGTGGCTCGAGGAGGCGCGCCGGCACGACCCGGCCGCGGCCAGGGTGACGACTCTCGGCGAGGAGAAGCGCATCAACACCTTCTTCCGGCTCCAGAACCCAAAGGTCATCGCGCGGCTGCGCGAGGCGTTCCCGGAGATCGGCGAGCGTCCGGACGCGCGCACCGTGTTCCTGAAGCTGCGGGAGCTCCGTAACCGCTGGTGAGGCGAGCGGCGGGGCCGTCTCCGTGGAGGCGGACGGCGCGTGCGCCCGTTCCGGGGAACGGTATCACCGCGCCGGCGGAGAGCCGTGCCGGTTGCCGCTCGCCGCGCGCGGTTGCAGCATAGGCACCCCGGCGAGGCACGCCGGGCAAGGATCCGGAGGTTCCATGCGCACCATGCTTCAGATGTTCTCGCTCTGTCTGCTCGTGACCGCGATCCCGGTCGCGTGGGCCAACGGCGGCGGCGGCATGTCCATGCCGCAGCCGATGCCCACGCAACGCGAGGAGACGCCGCAGCAGAAGGCGCGCGACGCCTACAACGACGGCGTGCGCTACGTGAAGAAGGCGGACAAGGCGCAGGGCAACGCCGAGCAGGCGAGCGATGCCGGCAAGAAGGACAAGGCCGGGCACGAAGCGCATGACCTCTATGGGAAGTCGCTTGCCAGGTTCCAGGAGGCGGTGCAGCTCGACGATACGCTCCCCGAGGCGTGGAACTACGTCGGCTACAGCAACCGCAAGCTCGGCAACTACGACGCGGCGCTCGCGGCCTACGAGAAGGCGCTCACCCTCAAGCCCGGCTACGCCGATGCGATCGAGTATCGGGGCGAGGCCTATCTCGGGCTCAATCGCATCTCCGACACGCAGCAGGCCTACCTCGATCTCTACGCGTCCAATCGCGCTCTGGCCGCGAAGCTCCTCACCGCCATGAAGAGCTGGCTGGCGGCCCAGCGAGCGAATCCCTCCACCGCCGCGACCGGCCTCGACGAGCTCGACAAGTGGATCCAGGAGCGCGCGCAGATCGCCGGCCAGACCGCCGCACTGACTCGCGCGGGCGCCGCGGCCAGCTGGCGCTGAAGGAGGTGCCGCGAGGTGCGGCGTGGCTGCTGATCGCCGTGCAGACGATCGGCGCTACCGCAATCGCGGGCGCCAGCCCGCTCACCCGCACCAGCCCGCTCACCCGCGACGGCGCGCTCACCCGCGACGGCGCGAAGGCCGCACCCTACCGATGGCAGCTGCCGCGCGGCTTCCCCACCCCCGCGGTGCCCGCCGACAACCCGATGTCGGAGGCCAAGGTGGCGCTCGGGCAGAGGCTCTTCTTCGACTCGCGGCTGTCGGTGACCGGCCGCTCGAGCTGCGCGAGCTGTCACGATCCCGACCGCTCCTTCTCCGACGGCCGGCCCGTCGCGATCGGCGCCCTTGGGGAGGCGCTGCCGCATAACGCCCTCGCGCTGGTCAATGTCGCCTACAACATCAGCTTCGGCTGGACGAAGCGCACGGTGCGCTCGCTGGAAGCGCAGATGCTCGAGCCACTCCTGAATCAACACCCGGTAGAGATCGGCCTCGCAGGCCGGGAGGCGGCGCTCATCGCCGAGCTCAGCGCCGATCCCGCTTACGCCGCCGCCTTCGCGGCCGCCTATCCCGGTGATGCAGCCCCCGTGAGCTTCGAGCACATCGTCAAGGCGACCGCATCTTTCGAGCGCACGCTGATCTCGGGCCGCTCGCTCTTCGACCGCTATGTGTTCGACGGCGAGCACGAGGCGCTCTCCGCCGAGGCCAAGCGCGGCATGGCACTCTTCTTCTCATCCCGCGTGGGCTGCTCGGGGTGTCACTCGGGATTCGACTTCGCCGGCAACTGGCGCGACTCGGAGGGGGAGACGGGACGGGCGAGCTTCGCGCGTAACGGCACGAGCGAGGCGGCGGTGCGCGTGCCGACGCTGCGCAACATTGCCCTCACCGCGCCTTACATGCACGACGGCCGCTTCGCCACGCTGGAAGCGGTGCTCGACCACTATTCGGGCCTCGCGCAGCGCGCGCGAGCCTCCGGCGGCCGGCATTACGACCGCCGCCTGCCGCGCTCCGCGCTGACGAGCGCCGAGCGCGCGGAGCTCGTCGCCTTCCTCTCGAGTCTCACCGACGCGTCGTTCGTCAGGCGCTTCGCGGGAGGTCCTCACACTCCCGCCGCTACACCACCCGAGCATTAGGCCGGCCTTCCCTATACGCTTGGCACTCATGCCGTCCGAGTTCTACCGGCGCTGCTTCCAGATCGCGACTGCGGCGATCCTCGGGTATCTGCTCTACCGGATTCTGCACCCCCTGAGTGGCATGCTCGGCTGGGCGGCGGTGCTCGCCCTCATCCTGTACCCGCTGCAGGAGCGACTCACGAGACTGTTTGGCGGCCGGCGCGCGCTGTCCGCCGCGCTCCTCACCGCCATCACGCCCTTTCTGGTTCTGGCGCCGCTCTCGGTGCTCACCGGGGCGTTCGTCGGACAGGTGACGCGACTCATCGAGTATCTGCGCGGGCACAGCGCGCTCTCACTCGCCGAGGTGCTCGAGCGGCTTTCCGGCTACCCGATCATTGGAGGCGCGGTCGGGTGGGTGCGGGAGAACTCCTGGGTGAGCGCCGCACAGTTCGAGAGCTGGATGACCGGCGGCCTGCAGACGCTGCTCCGGTCGGCCGCCGCCATGGGAGGGGACGTCGCGCTCGGGGCCATCGGCACCGTGGTCGGCTTCTTCATGATGCTCTTCATGCTGTTCTTCTTCCTGCGCGACGGCGGCGCGATGCTGGAGGCCGTGACGCGCATCATCCCGGTGGAGGGCTCGCGGCGCGCCCGCCTCATTCGATACCTCCTCGACGTGACGCGCGCGGTGGTGTTCGGCTCGGCCGTCACCGCGCTCATCCAGGGACTCTTCGTGGGCGCGGGCTTCGCGCTCGTCGGCCTCCCGTCCCCCGTAGTGTTCGGCGTACTCGGCACCATCGCCGCCTTTCTGCCCGCCGGCGCCAGCGCGGTGCTCATTCCCGCGGTGCTGTATCTCGCCTTCAGCGGACGCTGGGGCGCGGCGATCTTCCTCGCCTGCTGGACCGCGGCGCTGTGGATCGTCGAGAACGTGCTGCGCCCGCTTCTCACCGCGCAACAGGTCGAGGTGTCGACGCTGGCGATCTTCGTGGGCGCGATCGGCGGCGCCGCGGCCTTCGGCATTCTCGGGCTCGTGATCGGCCCGGTGCTGCTCTCCTTCGCAGTGGCGCTGGTGCGCTTCGCACAGGAAAACTGAAGCCGCACCGCGGGCGCTGAGCCCGCGGGCTTTCCCGGTAGAATGCGCCCCCCATGGATCTGTCCCCGATCCTCAATCCGCTGAACGACGCGCAGCGCGCCGCGGTCACCGCGCCGCTCGGCCCGGTGCTGGTGCTCGCCGGGGCCGGCAGCGGCAAGACCCGGGTGCTGACGCACCGCATCGCGTGGCTGATCCAGGCCGAGGGCGTCTCGCCCCACGGCATCCTGGCCGTGACCTTCACCAACAAGGCGGCGGGGGAGATGCGCGGGCGCGTCGAGCGACTGCTCGGTGTGCCGGGCGGCGGATTGTGGATCGGCACCTTTCACGGCATTGCGCACCGGCTGCTGCGGCTGCACTGGCGCGAGGCGAACCTCGCTCAGGGCTTCCAGATCCTCGACTCCGAGGATCAGCAGCGCCTCATCAAGAAGGTCGTCAGGGCGGCGGAGCTCGACGAGACGCGCTGGGTGCCGCGCGAGGTGCAATGGTTCATCAATGCCAACAAGGACGAAGGCCGCCGCCCGGGGCAGCTCAAGGACGAGAACGATCCGACGCGCCGTCAGCTGATCCGGCTCTACGCCGCGTACGAGGCAGCGTGCGCGAGCTCGGGCGTCGTGGACTTCGCGGAGCTGCTGCTGCGCGCCTTCGAGCTGTGGCGCGACAACCCCGCGCTCCTTTCGCACTACCGGAGGCGCTTCCAGCACGTGCTGGTCGATGAGTTCCAGGACACCAACGCCATCCAGTACGAGTGGATCAGGCAGCTCGCCGCGCCAGGGCCGGAGGCTCCGCCGGGGCAGCACGCGGCATCGGCCCCCTCGGCCGCTGCGGCGGCCGCGAGCTTCCCGTTTGTGGTGGGGGACGACGACCAGTGCCTTGCGGCGGGCACTCTGGTCACGCTGGCGGACGGGTCGAAGCGGCCCATCGAGGCCGTCTCGCCCGGTGATCTGGTGATGTCGAGCTATGGCAGCGGCGCGTTGCGGCCCGCGAAGGTTACCGAGCGGCTTGCCCGCGAGCGCAGCGGACGCATGCTCACGCTGTATATGCGCTCCGGACGGTCAATTTGCTCTACGCCGGAGCACACTCACTTTGCCGGCTATCTGCTGGGCGAGACTCCCCAGACATACTTTCTGTACCTAATGCACAAGGAAAGAGTGGGCTGGCGCCTCGGCACTTTGCAGGTCTATACGAACGGCCAAGAGAAACCCATGGTGGGTTTCAAGCAGCGCTCGGCACAAGAACACGCCGACGGCACGTGGATCATTCGTACTCACTCAACCGAGAACGACGCCAGGCTTGACGAAATGCTGACGTCGCTACGGTACGGGTTGCCGTCTTTGGACACGGATTCCGCGGCTCTGAGACTCCTGGAGGACGTGGGGTTGGACCCCGAGCAGCCGCACTATCGACCACGAGGTCGAAATTCCAACCGACACAACATCGTGATCACCTTGTGTGCGGACCGTCGGGGCGCAAGCCCCATGCATCGAATCTCGGTTGCAGGCGCGTGCGCGACCGTGCGCAGGATCCTCGAAGCGCAGGGTCTCAGTGTGCGTGCGGCCAAGCACAACCACAGGAGCTGGCGGTTCGAGACGGTGCGCAAGGATTTTGGCGAGCTGATGACGATCGCGAGGCGCATCCGCGATGAGCTCGACGCGCAACTAGTGCTGCAAGGGCTCATGTACAAGCGCTCGCTGCCCTTCGTCACGGCTGCGGCTATCCGACCCGGCATGGTGGTCGCGACCGACGCGAACAGCTTCGACGTCGTGGAGCGCATCGAGGCTCAGCCATACACGGGCGAGGTCTATGATCTCAACATCGAGCGCACGCACAACTTCATTGCCGGCGGCGTCATCACGCACAACTCGATCTACCGCTTCCGGGGCGCGAGCGCCCGGCACCTCGAGCAGTTCCGCCGCGACTACCCTGGGGCGCAGTTGTTCCGCCTCGAGCAGAACTACCGCTCCACCGGCACCATCCTGGAAGCCGCCAACGGGCTCATCGGGCACAACGCCAGCCGCCTCGGCAAGAAGCTCTGGACGGCCGGTGCGCGTGGCGAGCGGATCCGCCTCTACACCGCCTTCAACGAGCGGGACGAGGCGGAGTTCGTGACCCACCGCATCCGCGAGCACGTGGCGCACGGGGGCTCCAGGCGCGAGATCGCGATCCTCTACCGCTCCAACGCGCAGTCGCGGGTGTTCGAGGAGGCGTTCCTGTCGGCGCGCATCCCGTACCGGGTCTACGGCGGGCTGCGGTTCTTCGAGCGCGCCGAGATCAAGGACGCGCTCGCGTATCTCAGGCTCCTCGCCAACCGCCGCGACGATGCCTCCTTCGAGCGCGTGGTCAACCTGCCGCCGCGCGGCGTCGGAGCGAAGAGCCTCGAGGCGCTGCGCGAGCGCGCCCGGGCGGACGGCAGCTCGCTGTGGGAGGCGGCTGCGGCTTCTCTCGCGGCGGGCGGAGCGCTCGGCGCGAAGGCGGGCGGCGCCATCCACGGCTTCATGGCGCTCATCGAGCGGCTAGCCGCCGAGCGCGGTGCGCTTGCGCTGCACGAGCAGGTGGACCAGGTGCTGAAGGCGAGCGGCCTCATCGAGCACTACCGGCGCGACAAGGCCGAGCGCGGCGAGACGCGCGTCGAGAACCTGGAGGAGCTCGTGAGCGCCGCGCGCGGCTTCACGCCGGAAGGGTCGGAGCTGCCGCCGCTGGAAGCGTTCCTCGCGCACGCCGCGCTCGAGTCCGGCGAAGGCCAGGCGGACGAGTGGGAGGACTGCGTGCAGATGATGACGCTGCACTCGGCCAAGGGCCTCGAGTTCCCGGTGGTGTTCCTCGCCGGCATGGAGGAGGGCCTGTTCCCGCATCAGCGCTCGCTCACCGACCTCGACGGGCTCGAGGAGGAGCGGCGGCTCGCCTACGTCGGCATGACGCGCGCCATGCGGCAGCTGTACCTCACCTGCGCCGAGCAGCGGCGGCTGCACGGCGTCGACAGCTACGGCCAGATCTCGCGCTTCGTGCGCGAGATCCCCGAGGACCTGGTCGAGGAAGTGCGGCCGCGCGTCCAGGTGTCGCGCCCGCTCGCCGTGGGACGCTTCCGCTCCGAGGAGGGGCAAGCGGGCGGGATGCGCCTCGGGGCGCGCGTGCGCCACGGCAAGTTCGGCGAGGGCGTGGTCCTCAACGTCGAGGGCGCCGGAGCGCAGGCGCGCGTGCAGGTGAGCTTCGAGCGCCAGGGCACCAAGTGGCTGATGGTGCAGTACGCGAATCTCGAGCCGCTGTAGCGTGAGCGCGAGCGCCCTTAAGCCATGAAGATCCTCATCCTGGGCGCCGGTCAGGTGGGTCGCACCGCGGCTGACCACCTCTCGCGCGAGGAGGCCAACGAAGTCACCGTGGTGGACGTGAACGAGGACGTGCTGCGCGAGCTCCAGGACCGGCTCGACGTGCGCACCGTCGCCGGCAACGCCGCCCACCCCTCCGTGCTCGAGGCGGCGGGCACGGCCGAGACCGACATCATCGTCGCGCTCACCTCGAGCGATGAAGTGAACATGATGGCCTGTGAGGTGGCGTTCACGCTGTTTCGCACGCCGACCAAGATCGCGCGCATCCGCGCCGCCGACTACACCGAGCGCGCGGCGCTGTTTGGGGTCGACGGACTGTCGGTCGACGTTTTCATCAATCCCGAGCAGCTGGTGACCGAATACGTCGAGCGTCTCATCTACCACCCCGGGGCGCTGCAGGTGCTCGAGTTCGCCGACGGCAAGGTGCAGCTCGTCGGGGTGCGCGCGCGGCGCGGAGGACTCCTCGTCGGGCAGAGCCTGCGGGAGCTCGCGCGGCACCTGCCGAAGGTCGCGGTGCGCGTGGTCGCGATCTACCGCGACGGCCGCGCCATCGCGCCCGAGGGCGACACCGTGGTCGCCGAGGGAGATGAGATCTTCTTCCTCGCGGCGCGCAACGACATCCGCCGTGTCATGGAGGAGCTGCGCCACGGCGACGACCCGGCGCGGCGCATCGTGATCGCCGGCGGCGGCAACATCGGCTTCCGCCTGGCGCGCTCGCTCGAGTCGCACAACCAGGTGAAGCTCATCGAGCGCGACGCGCGGCGCGCCCGCCGGATCGCCGAGCTCCTCGAGAGCGCCATCGTGCTGCACGGGGATGCGGCGGACGAGGAGCTGCTGATCGAGGAGAACATCGACAGCGCCGACGTGTTCGCCGCGCTCACCAACTCCGAGGAGGCCAACATCCTGTCGGCCATGCTCGCCAAGCGCCTCGGCGCGCACAAGGTGATCGCGCTCATCAACAAGCCCTCCTACACCGAGCTGGTCGAGAGCAGCAGCATCGACATCGCCATCTCGCCGCAGACCATCACCATCGGCTCGCTGCTCGCGCACGTGCGCCGCGGCGACGTGGTGCGCGTGCACGCCCTCAAGCGCGGCGCCGCGGAAGCGATCGAGGCGATCGTGCACGGCGACGAGCGCTCCTCGCGCGTGGTCGGCAAGATGGTCGGGCAGATTGCGCTCCCCGAGGGCGCCTCGATCGGCGCGGTGGTGCGCGGCGAGGAGGTGATCATGGCGCACCACGACACGCTGGTGCGGGCCGACGACCACGTGATCCTGTTCCTCGCCGACCGCCGCCACCTCGAGGCGGTGGAGCGGCTGTTCCTGCGCTCGGCCGGCTAGGAAACCGCCGCCGGTGCTCGCGGTCGCGCATTTCCTCGGGCTCCTGCTCTCGAGCTTCGCGCTGAGCTACGCGCTCCCCATCGGCTGCTCGCTGCTGCTCGCGGATCATCTCTGGCCGAAATTCCTGCTGGCCGCCGCCATCACCGCCGGCTGCGGGCTGGCGCTCGCCATCGCGACGCTCCCCTCCAGGCGCGAGCTCAAGCCGCGCGACGGGTTTCTGCTGGTGACGCTCGGCTGGCTGCTGCTGCCGGCCGCCGCGGCGCTGCCGCTGCTGCTCGCGCTGCGGGAGCTCAGCTTCACCGGGGCCTTCTTCGAGGCCATGTCGGGGCTCACCACCACCGGCTCGACGGTGCTCACCGGGCTGGACGATCTGCCGCCGTCGCTGAACTTCTGGCGACACGTGCTGCACTGGCTCGGCGGACTGGGGATCATCGTCATGGCGCTCGCGGTGCTGCCGCTGCTCGGCGTCGGCGGCATGCAGCTGCACAAGGGCCTGGCGCCCGGCCGCGAGGAGCGCCTCGCGCCGCGCATCACCGAGACCGCGAAGTCGCTGTGGCTGGTGTACGCCGTCATCACCGTGGCCGGCATCGCGGCGCTGCGCATCTGCGGGATGTCGTGGTTCGACGCGGTGTGCCACGCGTTTTCGGCCGTCGGGCTAGGCGGCTTCTCGCCCCACGACCGCAGCATCGCCTGGTTCGACTCGCCGGCGATCGAGCTCACGCTGATCGCCCTCATGCTGATCGCCTCGCTCAACTTCGCGCGCCACTTCATCGCGCTGCAACGCCTGTCGCTCGAGGGCTACCGGACCGATCCCGAGTGCAAGGCGATCTTCCTGATCCTCTCGGTGAGCGTCGTCGGCATCGCCGCGCTCCTCACCCAGGACGGGGTGTACGGGGACTTCATGACCTCACTCCGTCACTCGGCGTTCAACGTCGTCTCCCAGGCCACGACCAGCGGACTCACCACACAGGACTATCAACGGTGGCCGGTGTTCGCGCCCTACTGGATGCTGTTCCTGTCGTGCATCGTGTGCAGCACCGGCTCGACCGGCGGCGGCATCAAAATGTTCCGCACGCTGCTGCTCGCGCGGCAAGCGGGGCGGGAGCTGACGCTGCTGATCCATCCGGCCGCGATGGCGCCGGTGCGCATCGGCGGGCGCCCGATCCCGGACGGAGTGGGACACGCGGTGCTGGCCTTCATCTTCCTCTACTTCATGACCGTGGCGCTGCTCACCTTCGCGATGCTCCTCACCGGGCTCGACTTCGATTCCTCCTTCAGCGCCATCGTCGCCTCGATCAACAACACCGCGCACGGCTTCGGGCCGCCGGGAGCCGTGCACAACTTCCACGGGCTCACGCCGCCGCAGATCTGGATCTGCACGGCGGCGATGCTGCTCGGGCGGCTCGAGATCTTCAGCGTGATCGTGCTGTTCCGCCCGGCTTACTGGCGCAAGTAGCGGGACCGCGAGGCGCCCCGGCCGAGGCCGCGGCGCGCGCCGGCGCTGCCGGACCCGCGCGGTACCTTCAGCGGTGGATGTAGCTCTCGAGCTGCTCGATCTGCTGCTGCTGCTCGGCGATGACCGCCTTGACCAGGTCGCCGATCGAGATCATGCCGGCCACACGGCCTGCCTCGACCACCGGCAGGTGCCGCACGCGCCTGTCCGTGACCAGCTGCATGCACTCCTGCACGGTCGCATCCGGCGTTACGGTGAGCACCGGGGAGCTCATGATGTCTCGCACCGGCGTGTCGCCGCCGCGCCCCCGCAGGATCACCTTGAGCGCGTAGTCGCGCTCGGAAACGATGCCCGCGAGCGACTCGCCCTTCATGACGAGGAGCGCCCCGATGCGATGCTCGGCCATGAGGCGGATCGCGTCCAGCACCGGGGCCTGGGGCCCCACCGAGTACACCTGCCGGCCCTTGCCATCGAGCAATTGACGCACGGTAGTCATGAGCGTCTCCCAGACACTGGTGAGCCTAATGTGCGGCGGGGCTCACTTCCACCGTCAGCACGACGTCGGCGGTCACATCGAGCGTGCCCGACTCCACCGGCGTCGCCGGGGCGGCCGCGGTGCGCACCGCGCCGCCCATGAAGGCGCGCACCGGCACCACGCGCGGGCTGCTCTCCTCGACGGTGAGGATGCGCACGACTTTCAGTCCGAGCGCGGATGCCAGCACCTCCGCCTCGGCGCGCGCCTTGGTGGCCGCCTCCCGCAGCGCTTCGGCGCGCACGCCGTCGGTGTCGCGCAGCGTGAACTGGATGCCCTGGACCTGATTCGCGCCGGCCTGCGTCGCGCTGTCGATGACGGCGCCAATCTTGGCGAGCTCATCCAGCGTCACCTGCACGACGTTCACCGCGTTGTAGCCGGTGAGGGTCGGCTCCTCGCCCTTCGGGTGGTACTGGTACGTGGGATTCAGCGAGTAGCTGATGGTCTTGAGCACGGCGCCGGGACCGGCGGCCTTGCGCACTGCGGCGAGCATCGCCTCGACCTGGCGCGCGTTCTCGGCTGCCGCGTCCTGGGAGTGCGTCGCGCGCGTCGTGACGCCGACGTCGATCTGCACCCGGTCCGGCTTCGCGGTGACCCGGGCATCCCCGGTGACCCGGATCGACGACAGTGTCGGGGCTGGCGTCTCGGCGCGCGCCGGCACTGAGCCAGCAGCGCCCACTAGCAGCACCGCAACGAGACACGTCGTGTTCCCGACGCAGGCAGAGCGCATTGGCATATTCTACGCGTGCTGCGTGCGGCAGTTCATAGTTTGGACAGGAGGGCGCGCATGCGCGAGGCCGGGGGCGGTATACAACTGGGGATGGCCGGCGCCGAAATCCAAGTTGCCCCCGACCGCTTCGAGGTTACCTCGGGCGGGGCGCTGCTCGTGGCCGAGCTGCGCTCGGCGATCGCGGTGTGCATGTACGACGCCGACAAGGAGTGCGGTGCGTTGCTGCACCTGCGACTCATGGTCAGGCAATCCAAGCCCGCCGACGTGACCGACACGACCCTCGCCACCGAGCTCCTCATGGTGCACCGCTGCCTCGAGGCGCTGCGCGAGGCGGCGCCCCGGGCGCGGCAACTGCAGGCGCGCATCGTGGCGCACCTCGCGGACGCCCCGCACGCGCGCGGGGTGAGCGAAACCGTCATCAAGCTGGTGCACCACTACCTCGTGGACGCCGGGGTCGAGGTGCTGCCCGAGGACGTCGCGCAGGGTCCGGTGCGGGCGCTGCGCTTCCGGCCGAGCATGGGGTGGGTCCACACGCGCGCTTAGAGAGCGAACGCGGTGCGATGAGAGCCGGACACGACGCCCAAGTGCCGGAGCGACTGCGGGAAGCGCTCGAGCGGGTGCTCGGCGCGCGCATCGGCCACGTGCGGGTCATCGAGCACTCCTGGTATGCGCGAGCCCACGGGCGCGCGGTCGCGACCACGCGTCGTGGCCGCATCTATCTCTCCGGCAGCGCCACCGAGTTCTTCGCCAATCCCTGGCTCATGCTGCACGAGTACTGCCACGTCATCCGTCAGTGGGAGGCGGGTACCCTCACCCTCGCTCGCTATGCGGGCGAATGGCTGCGACACGGATACTGGAACAACCGCTTCGAGGTCGAGGCGCGCGCGTTCGCGGACAGCCACGTCGCGGACCTCCACACCCTGCTCGCGCGCACGCCAACGCCTCCGCCAGCTCGCCTCAGCTAATCGCTAAACGCCGCGGCGAGCGGGTCCCCGCCGAGCGCGCGATCCGGCCCTACCCGAGCAGCGCTTCGCGCCGGTAGAGCCGTCCGGCGATGGCGAGGAGCAGCGCCGCAAGCGCGAGCGTCGCGCCGACCGAGAGCGCCAGATACGCCGGCGCCACCGGCTCATCGCGCAGCAGGCTCGTGATGAGGAAGTGCTGGCTGAGCGACGGAACGGCCATCAGCCCAAGCCGCGGGCGCAGCCCCATGACCCCCGCGAATGCGAGCGGCAGCGTCGGCACGATGAGCACCAGTGCGATGTAGGTCTGCGCCTCGCGGTAGCTGCGCGTGGAAGCGGCCACGATGGTCATGAGCGCGGCCCCCGCCGGCACGAGCGGCAGGCAGCAGAGCACCACGGCGAGCGCGACGCCCGGACCGAAGTTGACGCTCATGCCGAAGCGCTCGAGCCCCGTGAAGCGCAGCATGACGGCGAAGGCGGCCACGGTGAGGGCGAGCGACAGCGTCATGTAGGCGCAGGCCGCGAGGATCTTGCCGAAGATCAGGAGCTCCCGCCGCACCGGCACCGTGAGCAACGGCTCGAGCGAGCCGCGCTCGCGCTCGCCGGCGGTCGCATCGATGGCGAGGTACATGCCGCCCATCAGCATGGTGAGCAGCACGAGGTAGCTGAGTGTGCCGAGCGCCAGCACCGAGCGGCCGGACGGCGTCGAGACGTCGATGTCCTGGATCGCGACCGGCGTCAGAGTGAGCGGATCGATGCCGCGCGCGAGCGCGCGCAGCCGCGCGAGGAGCGAGGCGTACTGCTCGATGAGCGCCATGACGCGCGCGCGAGCGCCGGACACCGACGGGTCGGACGAGTCGGCGTACAGCAGCACCGGCGCGGGCGTGCCGCCTTCGAGGCGCGCGGCGAAGTCCTCGCTCACGGCGAGCACCAGCTCGTGCCGATGGGCGCGCACCGCCGCGCGGGCCGCGGCGGCGTCGTAGTCGACGGGCCGCACTTCGATCCCGTGCTCTCGAAGGAAGGACAGCAGGTTCGGCGCGCGCTCGCCGTGCGCGACCGCGAGCGTGATCGGGCGATCGCTCTCGGCGGCGCCGCGCTCGATCCGCAGCGACAGTCCGCCGGCGAAGAGCAGCGGCCCGAGGAGCGGCCCCAGCACGAGCGCCGAGATGAGCGTGCGCCGTTCGCGCAGATTCTCGCGGAACTCCTTGGCGAACACCGTGAGGAGCGCGCGCACCGCTTCAGTCCCCAGCCCGCCCTGCGATCAGCCGCACGAAGGCCTCCTCGAGGCTCGAGGCTCCGGTGCGCGCGCGGATCGCCTCCGCGCTGCCGCTCGCGAGCACGGTGCCGTGAGCGATCACCACCACCTCGTCGCAGAGTGCGCTGACCTCCTGCATCACGTGGCTCGAGAACAGCACGCAGTGCCCGTCATCGCGAAGCGATGTGAGCAGACGCCGGAGCGCCAGCACCGCCATGACGTCGAGCCCGTTGGTCGGCTCGTCCAGCACGAGGTTCCGCGGCCGGTGAACGAGGGCGCGAGCGAGCGAGGTCTTCACCTTCTCGCCCTGCGAGAAGCCCCGGGCGCGGCGATCGGCGAATTCCTCCATCTCGAGGAGCGCGATGAGCTCGGCGGCGCGCTCGCGGGCGGCGCGGCGCGGAAGACCGTGCAGGGCGCCGAAATAGAGGATGTTCTCGCGCGCCGTGAGGTTCGGATAGAGCCCGGCGCCGTGCGCGAGCACCCCGAGGCGGCGCGCCGCCTCGAGGGGCGAGTGCATCACGCCGTAACCGTCGATGAGCGCATCGCCCGAATCGGGCCTGAGCACCGTGTAGAGCATCCGGAGAGTCGTCGACTTGCCGGCGCCGTTCGGCCCCACGAGGCCCGTGATCCGGCCGTCGGCGGCGTGCAGACTCACATCGCGCACGGCGACGACCGCGCCGAAGTGCTTGGCCAAGTGCGTGGCCTCGATCAAGCGCGCGCCGGGTGCGCACCGCTCACGGCGCGGGCCCGTTCACCGAGGTGAAAAAGGGCATCGGCCGCGCCGCGCGGGTGCAGGCGACGTCGAGCCCGGCCACCGAGGCGCGCGCGAGAAATTGCGCCATCACGCGGTCCAGGCACGGGGCGGTCAGCGCCCCGTGACCGAAGCCCTCGAGCACGACCGAGAGCCCGTGCGCGAAGCCGCGCGCGGCGAGCGCGGCGAATGCGGGCGGCGTCACCGGATCGTCGCCGCCCGACAGCAGCAGCGCCGGCACCTCGCTCGTGAGCGGCGCGTGGAAATCGGGGTCGATCGCACCGTGCGGCCAGATGCGGCACACGGTCTCCAGGCCATCGAGCTGCGCGGTGCCGAGGAAGGTGTCGGCGAGGCGCGTGCGCTCGCGCGCGCTCACGCGATAGAAGGGCACGTCCTCCGTGCACACCACGCTGTCGTGCATGCCGGTCGCGACGGCTCCGGCATAGGCACGCTCGACCAGGAGGAACTGCGCGGCGAGCGGGGCGTAGTCGGCGCGCGAGGCGGCCGCGCCGAGGAGCAGCGGCAGGAGCGCGGCGTACTCGGCGCTGTAGCTCGCGAGGCGCAGCACCGTCGCCAGGTGCTCGGCGGTGAAATCGAAGCGCCGGGGCTCCCCGGTGGAAGGGTCGGAGACGCTGACAGGCACCGCGCGGCGGGCGAGCGCCGCGCGCACGCTCCGGTAAGCCTGCGCGGGGTCGCCGAAGCGGCTGCGGCAGGGCGGCTGCGCCGCGCAGCGCGCGAGGATATCGAGGAGCGAGCGCTCAGCATCGAGCGCCACCTCGGGCCCGAGGGCGAGAGGGGCCGGCACGACCCCGTCGAGAATCACGGCGCGCACGCGCTCGGGGAAGCGGCGCAGGTAGTGCTGCGCGACGCGCGTGCCGTAGGAGGTGCCGTAGAGGTTGATGCGCTCGTAGCCGAGGGCGGCGCGCACGCGCTCGAGATCCTGAACGGCGACGCTCGTCGTGTACCAGCTCACCTCGGCACGCGCGCCGAGGTCCCCGAGGCAGCCCCGCGTGGCGGCGGCGATCTCGGCCTGCCCCGCGCGATAGAGCAGCTCCTCGCCCTCGGCGCAGCCGAGCCGGTTCGATCGCCCGGTGCCGCGCTGGTCGACGAGGACGATGTCGCGCTCGCGCCGGATGCGCGCAAGGGCGGGAGCGACCGTCGCATAGAACTCGCTCGCCGCCTGCCCCGGACCCCCGGCGAGGACGAAGAGCGGATCGGGCTCCTTGCGACGGCTGACCGCGGGCACGCGCGCGACGGCGAGGCCGATCTGCCGCCCGCCGGCGACGTGCGGATTCTCCGCGACGGTGAGCACGCCGCACTCCGCCGCCACCACCGTGTGCAGCAGCGGGTGCTCGATCTCGCAGGGAGTGAGCTCGAGAGCTGCGGGCGGCGGGGTCGCGCTGCCGGCGGGAAGGCCGAGCGCCACCAGCACGGCGGCGCCCGGGGCTCTAGGGGTGACGGGCATGCGCGACTTTCGGCATCGGTTGCATACAATACCCGTCCCTCGCGGCCTCCAAGCGTAAGCAACCGCGGTTAAGAAGATGAGCAAGGCTAAGCGATTTGCGTCCACGCATGATGTCATCGTGGTCGGCGGCGGACACGCCGGCACCGAGGCGGCGCTGGCCTGCGCGCGCATGGGTGCGCGCACCCTGCTCCTCACCCAGAGCATCGAGACGGTCGGCCAGATGAGCTGCAATCCGGCCATCGGCGGCATCGGCAAGGGACACCTGGTACGCGAGATCGACGCGCTCGGCGGCGCCATGGCGCGCGGTGCGGACCGCGCCGGAATTCAGTTCCGCACGCTGAATGCCAGCAAGGGTCCGGCGGTGCGCGCCACGCGCGCCCAGGCCGACCGGCAGCTCTACCGCCAGGCCATCCGCTCGCTACTCGAGGAGGAGCCCAGACTCTCAGTCTTCCAGCAGGAGGCCGGGGACCTGATCGTCGAGGGCGGCCGGGTGCTCGGGGTGGTCACGGTCACCGGGATCGCCTTCGGCGCGCGCGCCGTGGTACTCACGGTGGGTACGTTCCTCGCCGGACGCATTCACGTCGGTCTCACCCAGTACCCGGGCGGCCGCGCCGGGGACGCGCCCTCGCAGGCCCTCGCCGCGCGCCTTCGCGAGCTTCAGCTTCGGGTCGGGCGGCTCAAGACCGGCACGCCGCCCCGGATCGACGGGCGGACCCTTGACTTGTCGGTCATGGCCGTCCAGCCGGGGGATGACCCCGCACCGTCCTTTTCGTTCCTTGGGTATGCCAATGAGCACCCCAAGCAGGTAAATTGTTTCATAACCAAGACAAACGAGCGAACTCACGAGATCATCCGGGCCGCCACGGATCGATCGCCCATGTTCACCGGCGCGATCCAGGGTGTGGGGCCCCGCTACTGCCCCTCGGTCGAGGACAAGGTGGTGCGCTTTGCGGACAAGCCGTCGCACCAGATCTTCGTCGAGCCCGAGGGGCTCAACACTCACGAGGTCTACCCGAACGGCATCTCGACGAGCCTCCCGTTCGATGTGCAGTGCGAGTTCGTGCGCACTATCCGGGGCTTCGAGCACGCGCACCTGACGCGCCCCGGTTATGCGATCGAGTACGACTTCTTCGATCCGCGAGACCTGAAGCCCTCGCTCGAAACGCGCGCGCTCGCGGGACTGTACTTCGCGGGCCAGATCAACGGCACCACAGGCTACGAGGAGGCCGCGGCTCAGGGGCTCGTCGCGGGCATCAATGCGGCGCTCGCCGTGAAGGAGCGCGAACCCTGGATCCCGAAGCGCAGCGACGCCTACCTCGGGGTGCTGATCGACGACCTCGTGATGCGCGGCACGAGCGAGCCGTACCGCATGTTCACCAGCCGCGCCGAGTACCGGCTGCTGCTGCGCGAGGACAACGCGGACCTGCGCCTAACGCCGCTCGGGCGCGCGCTCGGGCTCGTCGATGATGAGCGCTGGGCGCTCTTCGAGGCGAAGCGGGAAGCCTCCGACCGCGAGGTCGATCGCCTGACGAGGCTGCGGTTGACGCCGGCGTCGGTGCCGGCGGAATGGGCGCGGCGCGTCCTCGGCGCCCCGCTCGCGCGCGACACCTCGGCCTTCGAGCTGCTCCGCCGGCCCGGGGTCACGTACGAGTCGCTGATCGAGGTTGCGGGCGCGCCGACATGGCCGCGGGCACTCGACGATCGGCTGCCCGCCCAGGTGCGCGCGCAGGTCGAGGTGCGGGCGCGCTACTCGGGCTACATCGAGCGGCAGCAGGAGGACATCGAGCGCTCGCGCAGCCACGAGGCGATGGCGCTCCCGGCCGACCTCGACTACGCCTCGCTCACGGGGCTCTCGCACGAGGTGCGCCAGAAGCTCAGCGCGGCGCGGCCCGCGACGCTCGGCCAGGCGGGACGCATCCCCGGCGTGACTCCGGCGGCAGTGTCGATCCTGCTGGTGCACTTGAAGAAGCGCAGCCTCCGAAGGCACCCGCGCGTCGCATGACCGGATTCCGCGAGCTGCTCGAGCGCGCCTGGGAGAAGAGCGACTCGCTGGTGTGCGTCGGGCTCGACCCGGAAATCGAGCGCTTCGCGGCGCACATCGCCGCCGAGCCTTCGCCGATCTTCCAGTTCAACAAGGCCATCGTGGACGCCACCGCGGACCTCGTGTGCGCCTACAAGCCGCAGTTCGCGCACTACGCCGCCTACGAGGCCGAGGACCAGCTCGAGCGCACCATCGAGTACATCCACAAGACCCATCCGGGTGTGCCCGTGATCCTCGATGCCAAGCGCGGCGACGTCGGCCACACCGCCGAGCGCTACGCCATCGAGGCCTTCGAGCGCTACGGCGCCGACGCCGTCACCGTGAACCCCTATCTCGGAGGCGACGCGCTCGAGCCCTTCCTCCGCCGCGCGGACAAAGGAGTCATTATCCTCTGCCGCACTTCGAATCCCGGCGCGCGCGAGCTGCAGGACCTCGTGGTGGGCGGTCGCAAGCTCTACCAGGTCGTCGCCGAGCTCGCGGCGCGGCGCTGGAACTCGCGCGGTAATTGCCTGCTGGTCGTCGGCGCCACCTGCCCGGGCGACCTCGGTGAGGTACGCGCACTCGTCGGCGACATGCCGCTCCTCGTGCCCGGGGTCGGCGCGCAGGCGGGCGATGTGGCGCAGGCGGTCAAGGCCGGACAGACCCCGAACGGCACCGGCCTCATCGTCAGCTCCTCGCGCGCCATCCTCTACGCGTCCGCGGGCGGGGACTTCGCCACCGCGGCCCGCAAGGCGACCGAGAGGCTGCGCGCCGAGATCAACGCGAGCCGCACGAAGCGAGCATGACCTCGCGCGCGGCTCTCATCGTCCACCTCGTCCCGCTCGCGATCCTCGCCACGCTCGCCGCATGCAGCCGCTCGCCCACCCAGGGTGCGGGCGGCGCGGCGCCCCACGAGGCCATCCTGGTTCGCGGCGGGGGACCCGACCCCGACTCGCTCGATCCGCAGAAGGCGCGCGGCTTCGAGGCGCAGAGCGTGCTGCGCGACCTGTGCGAGGGACTGACGACGCTCGACAAGCACGCCGCCGTCGCGCCCGGGGTCGCCTCCACGTGGGGCGCGAGCCCCGACGGGAAGACCTACGTGTTCAAGCTGCGGCGAGAGGCGCGCTGGTCGAACGGGCAGCCGCTTGTGGCCGCGGACTTCGTCGCGGCCCTCGAGCGCCTGGTGGACCCCGCGACCGGCTCGGGGTACGCGGAGTACATCGACGCCATCGTCAACGCGGCCGACATCACCGCCGGCCGCAAGCCCCCGCAGTCGCTCGGCGTCACGGCGCCCGATGACTCGACCGTCGCCATCCAGCTCGCCACTGCAGCGCCCTACCTGCCGACGCTGCTCTCGCATCCCGCGACCTGTCCGGTGCACCGGCCGACGCTCGCTCAGCACCCGGAGGGCTTCGCCCGGCCCGGGGTCATGGTGTCGAACGGCGCCTTCGTCCTCAAGGAATGGGTACAGGGGTCGTACATCCTGGCGGCCCGCAACCACTATTACTGGAACGACGCCGCCACGCACCTCGATGCGGTGAAGTACCTGCTGATCCCGGACGAGAACGCCGAGCTCGCGCGCTACCGGGGCGGGGAGCTCGAGATCACCTTCGTGGTGCCGCGCGGGCAGTTCGACTGGATCAAGGCGCACCTCGCGGCCGAGCTGCACGTCTTTCCGCAGCTCGCCACCAACTACTACGGCTTCAACCTCCGGCGCCCCCCGTTCCGCGACAACCTGAAGCTCCGCCGCGCGCTCTCGCTCGTCGTCGACCGCGACAAGCTCGCGCAGCTCGTACTGCGGGTGGGGGAGCTGCCGGCCTGGGGGTGGGTGCCGCCCGGGGTCGATCACTACACCTCGCAGTCCTTCGACTATCGCAGCGCGCCGCTCGGCGAGCGCCTCCGCGAGGCGCAGCGCCTGTACGCCGAGGCCGGCTTCTCCCGCGAGCACCCGGTGCGCTTCGAGCTGCGTTACAACTCGGGCGAGGTGCATACCAAGCTCGCGGTCGCGGTCGCCTCAATGTGGAAGGAGGCGCTCGGGGCGGACGTGCGGTTGACGCAGGTGGAGTTCAAGTCGCTGCTGCAGGACATCGATCGCGGCGATGTCGAGATGTTCCGCTCGAGCTGGACGGGCGACTACAACGACGCCTACACCTTCGCGCAGTACCTGAAGAGCGATTTCGGCGTGAACCTGCCGCATTACTCGAGCGCCGAGTACGACGCGCTCGTGACGCGCGCCGCCGCCGAGACGGACGCCGGCCGGCGCGAGGCGCTGCTCGAGGAGGCCGAGCGCGTGGCGCTCCGCGAGCATCCGCTCATCCCACTGTACTTCTACGTGAACAAGCACCTCGTGAAGCCGGAGGTGCTCGGCTGGTACGACAACGTCATGAACGTGGTCTACAGCCGGGACCTGGCGCTCTCGGCGCCGGCGCACTGAGCGACGGCGGCGGCAACAGCAGCAGCAGCAGTGGCGGCGCCATCACGGCCGTCCGCGCAGCAAAAAAAAGGGCCGCAGGAGCGGCCCTTGAGGATTGAAGCGCCCGGCGAGCGCGGCGGGCTCTCTCCAGGCTACAGAATGTTGTGCGAGATGTCGCATCGACTGGTGTCGTTCGACCAGGTGCTCTGCATGGCGTAGGCGCCGTTACCCATGCTCACGTTCGCCGCCGCGCCCTGCCCGGAGCTGATCCAGGCGCACAGATCGCCGTTCTCGGACCCGGAGCGCGTGGTCCAGCCGCCGGTGGGAAGCTGGTCGGTGAGTGTCTCCGCGTACTCGTGTCCGTTCACGATGGAGAAGCCGTCGAGGAGCCCCGCCGAGCCCGCGTTGACGAAGTTCTCGCCGCAGCTCGCCCCGAGGTCGGTGACGTACGGCATGTTGGTATAGGGGAGGTCGCCGTAGGACGAGGTGGTGTAGGAGTGCCAGGCACAGAAATTGGCGCTGCCGAAGCCGTCGGGATGCGTGCCCGAGGGCGACACGACCACGTACTGCGCGTAGCGATTGGACGCCGCCGTGGTGTTACCGAAATGCGCCGCCGCGTTGACCGCCTCCTGCGCGAGCTGCGAGATGGTGGCGCTCGAGGGCGAAGGGGCCGCGGTGTCGAACCAGACTCCGGCGAGCGCACCCGCGCTCGGATAGCCGACGTGTGGGGTGTTGGCGGTGTTGCAGGTCGTGGCGCCCCTGGGCACGGTCGGACCGTCGCAGTACTGCGTCATCGTGCCCGACCAGTGCTCGCCGCCCGTGCCGAGACCAGTGAACAGGTTCTGCAGGTAGGTGGCCGCGCCGTTCGGGTCGCCGCCACCGGTCCATTGGCTGCCGTAGAACACCAGGTACACCTTCGGCGTGCCGCTCGTGACGCCGATCCCGTCGATGCCGCCGCCGAAGGCGAGGACGGTATGACGCCGCAGACGAGCGGCATTCGCGCCGTGCACCCGATCCCATTCATCCATGTGCAGCTTGGCCTCGCGCGTCGGCACCGCCCCGTGGCGATATTCGTGTCCGTAGGCTGGCGCGAAGGGATTGTCGGCGAGCCGCAGATCGTCGGCGGACAGCGCGGCGCCGACGGCCAGGCCGCCGATCACGGCCGCGGCCGCGAGCGCTGGCCGCGAAACTTTCATGTACTTGACTGTATTCACGTGATTCCTCCCATTGCGGTTATCGTGCGCGGTCCGATGCGACAGGCGCGGCATCGGCTCCGCTCGTGCAGCACGAACGGAGGCTCAAGCGATGCGAGGAGTGGTTCGGGTGAACGATCCTCCCTGTCGCAGATCGAGCCCATCCTTGGCGTGGCGGATCGTCCGCCACCGCGCCGACGAATGCAACTGCAGAGCGGCCGCGAGGCGCGCTGGCTCAGGAGGCGGTTGCTCAGCCGTGGCCTTACTCAGAGGATCGCGTGCGATATCTCGCACTCGTTGGTGTCGTTCGACCAGGTGCTCTGCATGGCGTAGGCGCCGTTGCCCATGCTCACGTTCGCCGAGGCGCCCTGACCGGCGGCGATCCAGGCGCACTCGTCGGCGTTCTCCTCGCCGGTCTGGGCGTTGGCCCAGCCGCCCGCCGGGTTCTGATCGGTCACGATCTCGGCGTACTCGTGACCGCCGACGATCGAGAAGCCATCGAGGACGCCTGCGGCGCCGCGGTTGACGAAGTTCGCGCCGCAGCTCGTCCCGAGATCCGACACGTACGGCAGGTTGGCGTACGCGATGTCCCCGAACGAGGAGCTGGTGAAATCGTGCCAGCCGCAGAATCCTCCCGTGGTGCCGAAGCCGTCCGGATGCGCGCCCGAGGGCGAGACGATGAAGTACAGCGCATAGCGGTTGGAGTCGGCCGAGGTGTTGCCGAAATGGCGTGCCGCGTTGACTGCCTCCTGCGCGAGCTGCGCGGTCGTGGCGTTGGCGGGCGAGGCCGCCGAGCCGTCAAACCACACTCCGGCCAGCAGCCCCGCCCGCGGATAGCCGACGTGCGGGGCGCCCGCCGGGCAGGACGTGGCACCCTTCGCCACCCGCTCACCGTCGCAGTACTGGGTCATGGTGCCCGACCACTGCTCGCCTCCGGTCCCGATCCCCGTGAACAGGCTCTGCAGGTACGCGGCGGCGGCCTGCGGATCGCCGCCGCTCGTCCATTGGCTGCCGTAGAACACGAGGTAAACCTTCGGCGTGCCGCTCGTGACGCCGATGCCGTTGACGCCGCCGCCGAAGGACAGCACGTTCGAGACGGGACCCGCGGCGCGGCTCGCGTACCAGGCCTGCATCCTCTGCTGAGTCTCGCGGGTGGCCACCGCGCCATGGCGGTAGGCGTGCTGGTACCACGGAGCGTAAGGGCAGATCAGCGTGGCCGGTTTTGATGGGGGCGCCGCGCAGCCGGCCGCGAGGCAGGCCGCGGCCACGGCACCTGTTGCAACTCTTGCGTAGCTTGGGATCGTCACGGGACCTCCTGTCAGTTGCGCGAATGCGTATCGATTGCGCGATGCGCGGCCGCTCGGCGCTCCGCGCGCACGCGGCGCGCGCAGCTCGCCTCACTTGCCGATGCAGAATCCGGCGAAGATTCGTCCCAGCAGGTCATCCGAGGTGAATTCCCCGGTGATCTCGCTCAAGGCCAGCTGCGCAGCGCGGAGCTCCTCCGCGACGAGCTCCCCGGCGCGATGCTCGCTGAGCTGCCGCCCGGCTTCCTCGGTGTGCGTGCGCGCGCGCGCCAACGCCTCGAGGTGCCGGCGGCGGGCGCTGATCGCGCCGCCCTCGACGGTCTGAAAGCCCATGCACTGCTTCAAGTGCGCGCGGAGCGTGTCGAGCCCCTCCCCGGTGAGCGCCGAGAGCATGACACGCGGCGGGCCGCTCCAGGTGTCGGCGAGAGGCACCCCCGCCGCCAGATCGCATTTGTTGAAGACGAGCGTCACCGGCACATCCTCCGGCAGCCGCGCGTGCTCGTCGCGGAATGCCCGGCCATCCGGATCCTCCGCGGTATCGATCACGAACAGCACCCGGTCGGCGCGCTGCATCTCGGCCCGCGCGCGCCGCATGCCCTCCTCCTCGACGACGTCGCCACCGTCGCGCAGGCCCGCGGTATCGAGCACGTGCAGCGGCATGCCGTCCAGGTGGATCCTCTCGCGCACCACATCGCGCGTGGTGCCGGGAATCGCCGTCACGATCGCCGCGTCGTAGCCGGCGAGCCGGTTGAGCAGACTCGACTTGCCGGCGTTCGGCCGCCCGGCGATGACGACCGTCATGCCCTCGCGCAGCAGTCGCCCCTGGCGGGCACTCTGCAGCACCCCTTCGAAGTGCTCGCGCACGGATGCGAAGCGATCGGTGAGCTCGCCGTCGGCGAGCAAGTCGATCTCCTCCTCCGGAAAGTCGATCGCGGCCTCCACGTAGGTGCGCAGCTCCACCACCGCCTCGGTGAGGCCGTGCACCATGGCGGAGAACTCCCCCTGGAGCGAGCGCATGGCGGCGCGCGCCGCCTCGCGCGAGCCGGCGTCGATCAGGTCCGCAATGGCCTCGGCCTGCGCGAGATCGACCTTGTCGTTGAGGAATGCCCGCTGGGTGAATTCGCCGGCCTGCGCGCGGCGTGCCCCGAGCTCGACCACCCGAGCGACCACGGCCTCGACCACGAGCGGCCCGCCGTGACCGTGCAGCTCGAGGACGTGCTCGCCGGTATAGGAATGCGGCGCCGGAAAGAACAGCGCCAGCCCCGCATCGATCGCATCCTGCTGTGCGTCGAGGAAGCGTGCGAAGGTCGCGTGCCGGGCCTTGGGAAGCTCCCCCAGCATCACGGCCGCGAGCTCCGGCACCTTCGGGCCGGAGATGCGCACGATGCCGACGCCGCCGCGTCCGGGTGGCGTTGCCGCGGCTACGATGGTGTCCGAGCGTCTCATGTCGAGCGGTTGGCAAGGCTACCGCCGGAGCCCGCCGGAAAGGAAGCGGTCCGCGCGGAGCGCCCCGGATCGCGCGACAGCACGGCGCGGCGCGGGGGCTCGCCGCCCGCGCAGCGGCGCGCTGCGCCGCCGGCACTCAGCCGCGCCTCGCCGCCACGGCCGCCTCGATCCGGCGGTTGATGTTCCACTGCTGCGCGATCGAGAGGATGGTGTTCGTCACCCAGTAAAGCACCAGTCCCGCCGGGAAAAACGCGAAGGTCGCCGACATGACGATCGGCATGATCATGAACACCTTCGCCTGCACCGGATCGGGGGGCGCGGGGTTCAGCTTGTACTGCACGAACATCGCCACCGCCATGATCGCCGGCAGGATGAACCAGGGGTCGCGCGAGGAGAGATCGTGGATCCAGAACGCGAACGGCGCCTGACGCATCTCGACGCTCTCGAGCAGCACCCAGTAGAAGGCGAGAAACACCGGGATCTGGATGACGATCGGCAGGCACCCGGCGACCGGGTTGATCTTCTCGCGCTGATAGAGCTCCATCATCGCGCGGCCGAGCTTCTCCTTGTCGTCGGCATAGGTTTCCTGCAGGTTCTTGATGCGCGGCTGCAGCGTCTTCATCTTCGCCATCGAGCGCCCGCTCGCCTCCGAGAGTGGATAGAAGCCGAGCTTGAGGAGGAAGGTGACGAGGATGATGGCGACACCCCAGTTGCCGGTGAGCGCGTGCACCTGGTCGAGGAGCCAGAAGAGCGGCCTCGCGAGGAACCAGAGCCGACCGTAGTCGGCCACCCGGCCGAGCTCGGGCGCGGTCGCCTCGAGCTGTCGCTGGAGCTTGGGTCCGGTATAGAGAACCTGGCCGAAGCGCGCCGTGGCGCCCGGCGCAAGGGTCTCCTCGGGACCGGTGGCCGACAAGAGGTACTCGTCCCCGGAGACGCCGAGCGTGAAGTTATACGGGGCGCCGCGCGGGGGCACGATGGCGCTCACGAAGTGGTGCTGGAGCGCCGCGACCCAGCCGTCGCGCACCTCGAGCGAGAGGTGAGTGTCCTGCGTGCTGGTGGTGTCGAGCTTGCGGTAGCGGGTGCCGTCGTAGATCGCAGGCCCATGGAAGGCGTAGCTTTCGACGTCGAACATCGAGGTCTTGGTGCGCGGATCGTTGCGCAGGATCTGCGCGTAGGGGCGCGCCTGCCACGGCCCGCTGCCGCCGTTGTGCACCTGGTACTCGACCTGGACGCGGTAATCGCCGCGACGGAACACGAACGTCTTCGTGCCGGTCACGCCGCCCTCACTCCAGGTGAGCGGAACGCGCAGCTCCCCGCGACCGTCGAGGCGATAGCTCGACTGCGGGCTCGAGTAGCTCGCGAGGTGCGTCGGGTAGGGCGCGCCCTGCGGGCCGGTGAGGCCCGACTGCAGAACATAGAGCGTGCCGGGCGAGTCCTCGTTCTCGAGGCGCACCCGGGTCGCTTCACCCTTCACCCTCGGATAAGCGGGAAGATCCACCCGCCTCAGCGTGCCGCCCTGCGTCGAGATATCGACGTCGAGCACGTCGGTGCGCACGTGCACGAGGGGCGCCGCGGCAGGCGCGGGCGTTGCGGGTGGGACCACCCCGCCGAGCGCTACGGGCGCCGAAGGCGCGGCCGCCTCGCCGCCCGCAGTGCCGGCAGCGCCCCCGGACTTCGCCGCCGGTGCCTCGGGAATGCGGCTGCCGAGGTCGTTGGCGGGCGTGGCGGGTGGCTGAGCCGCGGCGCCTTGCGCCGCGGGTGTCCCGGCGGGCAGCAGTCGCGGCCCGTAGTCCTGCATCCAGGTCGTGTAATTGGCGAGGAGCAGCAACGCGAGCGCCGCCCACAGCACGACGCGCGTGTTCTTCACGAGGTTATTGCCCATGAGCGTGACGGCGGGGGCCGGGCGTGCCCGGCGCCTCCGGCACCGGATCGAATCCGCCCGCGTGCCAGGGATGGCAGCGCGCCAGCCGTGCGATCGCGAGCGCGCCTCCCCGCACGACGCCGAAGCGCAGCACCGCTTCGAGCGCGTAGCGCGAGCACGACGGATAGAAACGGCACACCGGGCCGAGGAGCGGGCTCACGGTCCACTGGTAGAGGCGGATCAGGAGTGCGACGAGGTGGCGCATTGCTCACCGACTTTCTTCCAGAGCGCCGCGAGGCTCTCGCGCAGGGCCTGCGGCGAGGCATCGCGTGCGCGCGGCCGGATGCTCACGACCACGTCCACCGCCGGGATCGCGCGCTGATGAAGACGGAAGGACTCGCGAATGATGCGGCGGATGCGGTTGCGCGCCACGGCGCCGCCGGCGGCCCGCACGGCCACCGCGAGCCCGAGGCGCGGGCGGTCCGATTGATTGAGAGTCGCCGTCACCGCAAAGAATCCGTCACCGATCCGCCGCCCGCGTGCGTAGGCGGCATCGAAATCGCGCTTGCGCCGCAGGCGAAGCCGCGCCGGCAGAGTGAGCCGCCCAGGCATCAGGCCCTTAGATAGAGAGTTTAAGGACGGGTTGCGCGGCGCTCTCGCGGCGTACGCGAACCTAAAGTGCTTAGGGTATCAGCTTGCGCCGGCCCTTGGCGCGCCGCCGCGCGAGCACGCGGCGGCCGCTCTTGGTGGCCATGCGCGCACGGAACCCGTGTGTGCGCTTGCGGCGCACCTTGCTCGGTTGATAGGTCCGCTTCATGACCGAAAGGCTCCGTCGGGTGACCCGCTGGCTCGCAAAAAAAGGGCGGCAAGGCTAAGCCGTTGAGCGCCAAGGTGTCAATATGCCGTGCGCTCGATGCGCGCGCGATGAATCTTCAGTGCGCGGCGCGATCGGTATAGACTTCGCACCCTTTTCCTCAACGCTCACCGATCAACCTCGCGGAGGCAACGCGCGTGGAAGCGTCGCTTTGGACTCGCTGCATGGGCGCGTTGGAGACGGAGCTTCCGGAGCAGCAATTCAATACCTGGGTGCGGCCGCTGCAGGCCATGGAGGGTAATGGGGCACTGAAGCTCCTGGCGCCCAATCGCTTCGCGGTCGACTGGATCAACGCGAACCTGCTGCCGCGCATCGGCGAGCTGCTGCGCGATGAGAGCACGGGCGACGTGCCGATCGTGACCGTCGAGGTCGGCTCGAGGAGCAGCGCGGCGCGCGCCCCCCCGGCCGGGTTCGCGGCCGCAAGCACACGTCGCGCCGAGGGGCTCGTGGTCGGCGCGCGGCTCAATCCCGATTTCAGCTTCGCGAGCTTCGTCGAGGGCAAGAGCAACCAGCTCGCCAAGGCCGCCGCTCTCCAGGTGGCGGAAAATCCCGGGCGCGCCTACAACCCCCTGTTCATCTACGGAGGCGTCGGCCTCGGCAAGACGCACCTGATGCACGCGATCGCACACCACATCCGGCGCCAGAACGGGGAGGCGCGCATCGCCTACGTGCACTCGGAGCGCTTCGTGGGCGACATGGTGCGCGCGCTGCAGCACAACTCGATGAACGAGTTCAAGACCGCCTACCGCTCGCTCGATGCGCTGCTGATCGACGACATCCAGTTCTTCGCCGGCAAGGAGCGCTCGCAGGAGGAGTTCTTCCACACCTTCAACGAGCTGCTCGAGGGACAGCACCAGGTGATCCTCACCTGCGACCGCTATCCCAAGGAGGTCGCGGGCCTCGAGGAGCGGCTCAAATCGCGCTTCGGATGGGGACTCACGGTGGCGATCGAGCCACCCGAGCTCGAGACCTGCGTGGCGATCCTCATCACCAAGGCGCAGGCGAATGCCGTGACACTCCCCGAGGAGGTCGCGTTCTTCATCGCCAAGCGCATCCGCTCGAATGTGCGCGAGCTCGAGGGGGCGCTGCGGCGCGTGATCGCGAATTCGCGCTTCACGGGACGCCCCATCACGCTGGAGTTCACCAAGGAGGCGCTGCGCGACCTGCTGTCACTGCAGGCGAAACTCGTCACCGTCGAGAATATTCAGAAAACCGTGGCGGATTACTACAAGGTGCGCCTCGCGGACCTCCTCTCCAAGCGGCGCAGCCGCTCGGTGGCGCGCCCGCGGCAGGTGGCGATGGCGCTCGCCAAGGAGCTCACCAGCCACAGCCTGCCCGAGATCGGCGATGCCTTCGGCGGCCGTGATCACACCACCGTGCTGCACGCCTGCAAGCGCATCAAGGGGCTGCGCGATACCGAGCAGCGTGTGCGGGAGGACTACTCAAACCTGTTGAGAACCCTGGCAGGTTGATGTGCACCGGGCTGTGGACTTGCTGTGTGCGAGCATGGGAATAAAGTTACGCACAGGGCGCACACAGCCGTTCATCAGCTCGTTCCGCTGCTTGTGGTCGGAAAAAAGCGTGGCAGGAGCCTGATCGGGCACACAAAGTACTGTTTATCCCCGCAACTCCCAGGCTCTATAGTCTCAATAATAAAAGACTCATCTGTTTCAAGATTTGTATAGAGGAAGCGATCGACCCATGAAGCTCACCGCCTCCCGTGAAGAACTGCTTGTTCCTCTCCAGAGTGTCATTGGTGTAGTCGAGCGTCGGCAAACGATGCCGGTGCTCGCGAACGTGCTGCTGGGAGCACGGGACAACAGACTAAGCGTGACGGGGACGGATCTCGAGGTCGAGCTGGTCGCAACCTGCGCGGTGAGCGTGCAGCAGCCGGGCGATATCACGGTGCCCGGACGCAAGCTCCTCGACATTTTCCGCTCGTTGCCGGAGAAGGTGAGCGTCATGCTCAGCACGGAGGGCGAGCGTGTGTCGGTGCGCGCGGGCCGCAGCCGCTTCACGCTGTCGAGCCTGCCGGCGTCCGAATTTCCGCTGGTGGAGGAGATCAACGCGCAGCAGACACTCACCATGCCGCAGGGTGAATTCCGCCGCCTGATCGACAAGACTCACTTCGCGATGGCGCAGCAGGACGTACGCTATTACTTGAACGGTCTGCTGCTCGAGACCGACGGCAAGGCGCTGCGCGCCGTGGCAACAGACGGCCATCGCCTCGCGCTCTGCGAGACCGAGCTCTCCGGCAAAGCGCGCACCAGTCAGCAGGTCATCGTGCCCCGCAAAGGCGTGCTGGAGCTGCAGCGGATCCTCGGGACCGAGAACAATATCGAGCTGGCAGTCGGAACTAATCACGTTCGGGCCCAGATAGGCGAAATTCGCTTCACTTCGAAGCTGATCGATGGTCGTTTCCCGGAGTACGCTCGTGTCATCCCGAGCAATCCGCCGAAGACCGTGGAGGCGGACCGCGAAAACCTGCGTCAGGCGCTGCAACGCACGGCGATCCTTTCCAACGAGAAATACCGGGGGATCCGACTCACCGCGCGCCCCGATCTCCTCACCCTGCAGGCCCACAACCCGGAGCAGGAGGAAGCCGAGGATCAGGTCGAGGTGTCGTACAAGGGCGAGGAAGTCGAGATCGGCTTCAACGTCAACTACCTCCTCGACGCGCTGAGCGCGATCGAGGGCGACAAGGTGCAGATCGGGCTCACGGACTCAAACAGCAGCTGCCTCATCCACGCACCCGGCACGATGCACACGCGGTACGTCGTGATGCCGATGCGGCTGTAGGAATCGGGAGCCCTACTTTCACTGAAACTCGAGCCTTTGCCGCTAAGCGAGCTTGATCCGCTCACCTGCGGGACAATGTGGCCGCTCTTGGCAAGATATGGGGTCACTGGAGAGTCAGAAGGGCCGCGTGTCACTGGAGTCCCTTCGCCAGCCCCGCGGGTTTGGCGTTGGTGTGCGGGCTTGGGCAGCCGAACAAGCTGTCCCAGCACCGGCCGTGTTCCACGTGGAACACGCCAGTGACTGGGCTCGAGAACGGAGCGACGCGGTTGCCGCTTATCGGTAGACGATCCCCTGGGGGCCCGTCGGTCTCGCCGCATCCGGCTCGTGGGTGAACGCTCTTGCCCGGCGACGGCACCACCGACCTCTGAGCCGCATCCGAGGCGGTGCTCGAGAGACTCAGGGCGCGCAACCCGAAGACACCGCCGGCACTGCCTGATGTCACAAGCCCCGAGGCGTCCACTCCACCCGCGGCGCCGGGCCCGCCTTCAGGATCCCTCGGGGAGCTGATCTCTTTTCGGCCTGGCTTGCGGCCGCCCGCGGAGGTCTCGGAAAGGCCTGGCCTGCGAGCTCAGCGGCAATCGGCTGCCCTGGTCGAGGTGAACGCTCTTACGCGTCGATGCTCCCGCTGAGCTACGCCTGAGGTCGCGTTTGAGAGACTCAGCTGCCTTATCCATGCGCCCGGCACGATGCAGAAACGATGCGGTGTAATCCCCACGGCTGTAGAGCCAGGACCCAGAGTCCTGCTCTCTCAGCGGCTCGAGCTTGTAGCGCGAGAACCGGGTCAGGTCCACTCGCCCGCGCGACAATCACGCCGTAGAAAAGTTAAGAGGGCTCACTGGAGAGTCAAAATGCCAGAATCACGGTGATCCCCTTTACCTTTCACCCATGCAAACCAGCGTGAGGTTCTGCCGAGGGGTCCTGGAGGTGGCTCGCCTGCTTCGCTGGTGGGAAAGGTCGCCTCATCGATAACGCGTTCCACGTGGAACACGTCGGCGACGGGGCTTTGAGAGCGGAGCGACGCACTTAGCGCTTAAAGGTAGACGATTCCCTGGGACCCTTGGGTCTCCCGGCATCCGGCTCCCGGCCGCCGCGCGTCCACCCGCCACGCCACCTCCCGATCCCGTCATCATCCCGCTGTCGCCGACGCCGGGCGATCTCCTCGGCGTCAGCGACGGCGGAGATGTCGACGTTGCGGAGCGGAATCTCGTGACCGCTCCCGATGACCGCCTTGTCGAAACCGATCCCGACTGCCGAGCCCGTCTGGCCCTCTCCGCGAGCGCCGGGCACGATGCAGACACGGTGGGGCGTGATGCCCAGGGCTGTAGAGCCAGGACCTGCTCTCCCAGCAGGCCGAGCTTCTGGTGCGAGACCGGGTCGGATCTACTCGCTCGCGCGACAATCATCTCGTGCTAAAAGGAGGCGGGCTCACTGGGGAATCAAAAGTCCAGAATCCCGCTGATCCGCCTTACTTTCACCCATGGAGCCAGTGTCTGGGTGCCCGCGGAGTCCTGGAGGTGGGCCACGTGCTGCTTTTTTGGGGGGAGCATCGCCCACGTGTTCCACGTGGAACACGTCAGCGACGGGGCATCAGGGCGGGACGACGCGGTTACGGCTTATCGGCAGACGATTCCCTGGAGCCCTTCGGTTTCCCGGCATCCGGCTCCCGGCCCCCCCTAGTCTCACCGGACGCACCGGCCTGCGAGCTCAGTAGCAATCGGGTTCCCTGGTCGAGGTGAACGCTCTTGCCCGTCGACGTCACCACCGATCCCTGAGCGGCATCCGAGGCGGTGCTCGAGAGACTCACGTCGCGCAACCCGAAGACACCGGCGCTCCCTGCGGTCAGGAGCGCCGAGGCGTCCACTCCACCCAGGGCGCCAAGGCTCGTCCGCAGGATCTCTCGGGGAGCTTGATCTCTCCGTACCTTGGCTCGCGCCTGCCCGTGGATATCTCTGGAGGCGCCCGCCCCGGAGTTCAGCAGCAATCGGGTAGCGGGTCGAGGTGACCGCGCTTACCCGTCGATGTTCTCGCAGAGCTACGCCTGAGGTCGCGTTTGAGAGACTCAGCTGCCCATCCATACGCTCGGCACGATGCAGAAACGGTGCGGTGTAATCCCCACGGCTGTAGAGCCAGGGCCGAGAGTCCTGCTCTCGCAGCGGCTCGAGTGGCGCGAGAACCGGGCCACATCCACTTGCCCGCGAGACAATCACCTCGCGCTGGAATGAAATGGGCTCACTGGAGAGTCAAAAGGCCACAATCACGCTGACGCGCTCGCCTTTCAGCCATTCAAGCCAGTGCCTGGATCTGCCAGCGGAGTCCTGGGGTTCGCTCGCCTGGTGCTTTGGGGGGAAAGCTTGCCCCATCGCCCACGTGTTCCACGTGGAACACGTCAGCGACGGGGCTTAAAGGCGGGGCGACGCGGCTACCGCTTATCCGCCGAGGATCCCTTGGGGCCCGTCGGTTTCGCGGCATCCGGCTCGCGGGCCCCGCGAGTCTTACCGGACACACCGGCCTGCGAGCCGAGCAGCAATCGGGTTCCCTGGTCAAGGTGAACGCTCTTGCCCATCGACGTCACCACCGATCCCTGAGCCGCTCCCGAGGCGGTGCTCGAGAGACTCAGGTCGCGCAACCCGAAGACACCGGCGCTGCCTGCTGTCAGGAGCCCCGAGGCGTCCACTCCGCCCACGGCGCCAGGGCCCGCCTGCAGGACGCCGGCACCGCTCGCCGCCAGCGAACCGGCGGCGCCTCCCGCGGCGCCGAGACCCGCACCCACGGTGCTTCCGACGGCGCCCGTGGTGCGACCCACGAGGCCGCCGCTACCCGTGCGTCCACCGGCCATGCCACCCCCGGATCCGGTCATCATTCCGCTGTCGCCGACGCCGCCCGATGCAGCCCCCTCGGCGGCAGCGACGGCGCGGATGCCGACGTTGCGGAGCGGAATCTCGTGGCCGTCCCGGGTGACCGCCTTGTCGAAGACGATCCCGACCGCCGAGTCAGCCTGGCCCTCTGCGCGAGCGTGGGCTTCAGAGACGTGGCCGACGAGTGTGCTGCCCTTGGGAATGGATCTTCCGTCCTCGGTCCTGGTGGGCTGCGTGGTGCGCGCGTTGACCGGGTCTCCCGGCTTGCTTCTCCTCGAATCCACGGGCTTCGTGAGCACCGCATTCACGGACGAGTCGCCGGCGAGTGCCGCGCTGTTGTCGCCGGCGTGCGCGGCGGCAGAAGAGCTGGCGTTGTCCTGCGCCTTGGCTCCGGAAGGATCGACACCGACCGCGCCTTGTCCCGATGCCTGAGCGGAGGCACCCGCCTGGCTCTGTGCCGGCGAGCTCTGTCCCGGCGGACTCTGGGCAGATGCCGCTGCAATCGCGAGTGTGTTCGCAACGGCCAGGAACACGGCCGAGATGTATCGCGTAATCATGGCTCATGACCCTCCTGTAGCTGCCGAAGTTCTCTTGGTTGGCCGCCGTGCAAGCTGGGCGGCCGGATGCTTTGCGCGGGGAATTCTTTCCGAGTGGGCACAGCCCGTCAATCGCCAGAAGCCACCGGGAGTCCGGCCCGGGTGATCGGATACTCCCGCCCGGGCCCGCCGGACGTCACGTAACATCGGGCTACTCAGGACGTGCGGAACGGATTGTGGACTGGGGCCGCCTGCTGTCGCGTCTCTATGTTCCACGTGGAACGTTGCACGGGGAGAGTGGCCAAGTGCTCCGTCGAGTCAGGTCCCCGATCCCGCCCGTGCTGTCTAGGCGCCGGGTCGACTTCCCCGTGGATTGTCTCTCCATAGAGTCGTTAGAACCCATTATGGCGTGGATAGAATCGTATATGCGTCGAATCGCCTTTCCATGAGACCGACACAAAGCAAGCCCGCGGACGTCCAGCTCGTTTCGGCGGCGCCACCGGTGACTTTGAGCACGACGGTGATGAGCGCCAGCGCGAGAAATGGAGAGGCGCGCGAGAGTGTGACGTTCCGGAGCGGCTCGTCCCGAAGCTGGTGTTTTCACGGCTGCGACGCGATGCCGGCGCGAGCCCTGGCACTCGGGGAGATCTCGCATGTGTTCGCCTGCAAGAAGGCGGAGATTCTGCAGGTGAGGCAGAACAGCGTGTGGCTCCGGGCTGACGGAACACCGTCCGTCCGTGTTCCACGTGGAACACCGAAGCCTGCCGCATGCACGGCTGACCGGCACGCCGCGTCCAGTCCGACGCTGCATCCCATGGGGGCCGCAAACCCGCCCGTGATCGCCGCAGCCGCCCGGCGGCCCAAGCCGACACCGTTGGTGTGACCAGGCTCATCGCAGCAACGCCGTGACACCTCAAGCCGCTGTACGCCTTCTGTCGCTCAGCATCCGGAATCTGCGCTGTGTCGAGCAGGCAGAGATCCAGATTCCACCTGGGCTCTGCCTCGTATGGGGCGGCAATGGATCGGGGAAAACCTCCCTCCTGGAGGCGATTTTCCTGCTCGGACGTGGCCGATCGTTTCGCACACGCAATAGTGAGAGGCTAATTCGGCTAGGAAAGGATCATTTGAGAGTCACTGGGGAGATCCGTGCAGATATCGGACACGCCCGCTCCATTGGCTTCGAGATCAGCCACCGGGAGACTTCGGCACGGATCGATGGGAAACCCGTCGAATCGCTCGCGGAGCTGGCCCAGGCGTTTCCGGTCCAGGTGATCGAGCCAGGCGCGCATCGCCTCGTCGAGGAAGGGGGACACCGGCGAAGGCGATGGATGGACTGGGCCGTGTTCCACGTGGAACCTCGGTTCATCGATCTGTGGATGCGCTACCGCCGCGCACTGAAGCAGCGCAACACGGCACTCAGGCTCGACCCTGCTCAAGCGAGCGCCTGGGATCCCGAGCTGGCTCGCCTCGGGGAGGCGATCGCGGAATCTCGCCGTCGATTCGTTACGCAGCTCCAGCCCGAGTGGAGGGACACCGTCGCGGCACTGAGTGGACTCGAGGTGGAGCTGCAGTACGTCCAGGGGTGGAGCTCCGAGGGGACGCTGCTCGAGGCGTTGCGTACGACCCGAGCGCGAGACGAGCTCCGGCGACTCACCCATGCCGGGCCGCACCGCGGGGACGTGGCGCTGCGCTTGCACGGCCGCCCCGCACGAGAGGTGCTCTCGCGCGGACAACAGAAACTCGTCGCGGTAGCCATGACGATTTCACAACTCAGACTCCTTCGGGACCTCACCGGCACGGTACCGACGCTACTACTCGATGACCCCGCCGCGGAGCTCGACGGCGAGCGACTCGAGCGCTTCATCGAGCAGGTCGCGCGGCTTCGATGTCAGCTCGTTGTCACGTCGTTGCATGCCGAATCGCGGCTGTTCGGGACGCCAGAACGCACGTTCCGCATGGAAGATGGCAGGGTGCAGTCGGTATAATGTCGTGTCACAAAATCGAGTCAGTTCATGGCCCTCGACGATATCTACGACTCCAGTAAAATCAAAGTCTTAAAAGGTCTTGATGCGGTGCGGAAGCGCCCCGGGATGTACATCGGCGATACCGATGACGGCACGGGGTTGCACCACATGGTTTTCGAGGTCGTCGATAACTCCATCGACGAGTCCCTGGCCGGCCATTGTGACCGTATCGTGGTCACCATCCACGCCGATGAATCCGTGACCGTCTCCGATAACGGCCGCGGGATCCCTGTGGATATCCACCCCGAGGAGGGGCGCTCGGCGGCCGAGGTGATCATGACGGTGCTGCACTCGGGGGGAAAGTTCGACGACAGCTCCTACAAGGTCGCGGGCGGGCTGCACGGGGTCGGCGTGTCGGTCGTCAACGCACTCTCGGACTACCTGCAGCTCACCATCGCCCGCGACGGCAAGCTCCACCGCCAGGAATATCACCTCGGCGAGCCCGCGGCGCCGCTCGCCGCGGTCAGCGAGACGCCAGAGCGCGGTACGATCATCCGCTTCAGGCCGAGCGCGCAGATCTTCACCAACATCCAGTTCAACTACGACATCCTCGCGAAACGGCTGCGCGAGCTCTCGTTCCTGAACTCCGGCGTTCGCATCGAGCTCATCGACGAGCGCGAGAACCGCTCGGACGTGTTCGCGCACGCCGGCGGACTGCAGGCGTTCGTGAAGTACATGAACCGCACGCGCACGCCGATCCACGAGTCGGTGATCTGGTTTCGCACGCAGGACGGGCCGGTGTCGGTGGAGGTGGCGCTGCAGTGGAACGACTCCTACCAGGAGAGCATGTTCTGCTACACCAACAACATTCCGCAGAAGGACGGCGGCACGCATCTCGCCGGGTTTCGCAGCGCTCTGACGCGCACGCTCAACGACTACGTCGAGAAGGAATTGTCGGGGAAAGACAAGGTGCCGATGACCGGCGACGATGCGCGCGAGGGCCTCACCGCGATCCTGTCGGTGAAGCTGCCGGATCCCAAGTTCTCCTCGCAGACCAAGGACAAGCTGGTCTCCTCCGAGGTGAAGGGCGTGGTCGAGACCGCGGTCGGCACGAAGCTGCAGGAATTTCTCCTCGAGCACCCGCCGGAAGCGCGTCTCATCGTCGCCAAGATGGTCGAGGCGGCGCGCGCGCGCGAGGCGGCGAGAAAGGCGCGCGAGATGACGCGGCGCAAGGGCGCGCTCGATATCGCGGGGCTCCCGGGCAAGCTCGCCGACTGTCAGGAGAAAGACCCGGCGCTGTCCGAGATCTTCATCGTCGAGGGCGACTCCGCCGGCGGCTCCGCCAAGCAAGGCCGCGACCGGCGCACGCAGGCGATCCTGCCGCTCAAGGGCAAGATCCTGAATGTCGAGAGGGCGCGCTTCGACAAGATGCTGTCGTCGGCCGAGGTCGGCACGCTGATCACGGCGCTCGGTACCGGCATCGGCAAGGACGATTTCGACATCACCAAGCTCCGCTATCACCGCGTGGTCATCATGTGCGATGCGGATGTCGACGGAAGCCACATCCGCACGCTGCTGCTCACGTTCTTCTATCGCCAGATGCCCGAGCTCATCGAGCGCGGGCACATCTACATCGCGCAGCCGCCGCTGTACAAACTCAAGCGCGGCAAGCAGGAGTCCTACGTCAAGGACGACAACGAGCTGAATCAACTCCTGCTCGCCAGCGCGCTCGAGGGCGCCGCGCTACACGTCAACGCGCAGGCGCCGCCGCTCTCGGGCTCGGGGCTCGAGGGGCTCGCGCGCAAATACATGGAAGTGCAATCGATCATCCGGCGCTGGTCGCGCCGCTATGGCGATCGGCTCCTCGAGCAGCTCATCTACATGCCGGAGGTGACTCCGGCGAACTTCGACCGCACCGAGTGGCTGCGCGGCTGGGCGCAGGACCTCAATCAGCGTCTCAACGCGCTCGCCGACGGCACCCGCACCTACCGCGTGGAGACGCGGGCGGCGAGCGACGGGCACGCGGCGCGCGTCATCGTACACAAGAGCGAGCACGGCACGGCGAGCCACAAGTACCTGCCGCGCGAGTTCTTCGAATCCGCCGAGTACCAGCGCATCTCGGATCTGGCGCGCACGCTCGCAGGGCTCATCGGGGAGGGAGCCTTCGTGATGCGCGGCGAGGACCGCCAGGACATCGGCTCCTTCAAGGAGGCGATGAAGTGGCTTCTCGATCAGGCGAAGAAGGGCCAGACGATCCAGCGCTACAAGGGACTCGGCGAGATGAACCCGGAGCAGCTCTGGGAGACCACGATCAATCCCGAGACGCGCCGCCTGCTGCAGGTGAAGATCGAGGACGCGCTCGCCGCCGACGATATCTTCGTGACGCTCATGGGAGATCAGGTCGAGCCGCGCCGCGAGTTCATCGAGAAGAACGCCCTCTCGGTCACCAATCTCGATATCTGATCCCGACCGGATCCGACCGGAGCCTGTCCTGACCGCCGGGCCAGGCCTGAGGGACAATCAGCGGTTATTGGAGCGCTAATGAACCACTCAGGCGATATGGTCGTGTGATTTATCTCGGAAACGTGTCAAAGGTGAGCCCTGCCCGTCACTCGGGCACCGGCGGGCTCGGCGCGGCCCGGGGCTCGAGCGTGCGCACCGTGGCCTCGACCCACGCCTGGATCTCCTCGTTGATCTCGCGCACGTCGCGACCGCCTGGCGTGACCGGCGCGCCGATCACGACGCGCACCGTGCCGGGCTTCTTCCGGAGCCCCCGCCGCGGCCAGAAGAACCCGGCGTTGTGCGCCACCGGCACGATGAGCTTGCCGGCCTCGCTCGCGAGCAGCGTGCCGCTCACGCCGTAGCGGCGCGTCTCGCCGGGCGCCATGCGTGTGCCCTCGGGAAAGATCATGACCCAGTCGCCCTCGTCGAGTCGCTGCTTGCCCTGCTCGATGACCTGGGCCACCGCGGAGTGGCCCGCCGTGCGATCGATCGCGATCGCGTGCAGCCCCTTCACCGCGGGTCCCACCACCGGGACCCACAGCAACTCGCGCTTGAGCACCCAGACCTGGCGCGGGAAGAGCACCATCATGGCGATGGTTTCCCACGACGAGGAATGCTTCCAGAGCGCGACGTGGGAGCCGGCGGGGAGCGGTGCGCCCTCGACGCGGTAGTCGAGCCCGCAGCTCCACTTGAGCACCCGCAGCACCCCCCGGGCGTAGGCGCGCGCCACCGCGAAGCGGCGCGGGAAGGGCATGAGCACCCCGGCGGTCACCAGCACGCAGGCATGGAGGAAGGTCGAGAGGAACAGGAAGGCCGTGAAGAAGAGCGAGCCGGCGAGCTGCAGCGCGGGTGCGCGCGAGCGCGCAGCGCCGGCGGCTCCTCTGTCGAGCGCGCTCAACCCGGCAGTCGCGACAGGTCCGCGACCCCCGCGAACAGCCCGCGCAGCTGGGCGAGAAGGCTCAGGCGATTCGCGCGCAGCTCGTGGTTCTCATCCATGACCATCACGGAGTCGAAGAACGCGTCCACCGCGGGGCGCAGCTGCGCGAGCCGGCCGAGCGCGCCCGCGTACTCGTGCTGCGCCGTGGCGGCGGCGACCGCATCGCGGAGCCCCCGCATGGAATCGAACAGCCGCACCTCGGCGTCCTCGCGCAGGCGCATCACGTCGACCTCGGCGGGAGGGGTCATGTTGGCCTTGCGCAGGATGTTGGCGATGCGCTTGTTCGCGGCGATGAGGCTGGCGGACTCGGGCAGCTCGAGGAAGGTGCTGAGCGCCTTGAGCCGCGCATCGAAGACGAGCGGCGAGCCCGGCCGCGCCGCGAGCACCGCATCGAACATCTCGGTGGTCACGGTGGCCTCGCCGCGCGTCGCGGCGTCGCCGCTGCGCTCGAGGTAGTAGGCGCGCAACCGCTCCATCAGGAAGTCGTAGATCTCCTCGGCGACTGAGTCCCGGCTCCCCGTCGCGGCTGCTTCCGGCGAGCGCGCTCCCGCGGCGCCCGCGCCCCGCAGCCGCTCGAGGTCCGCGCGCACGGCCGCGAGCGCCCCGGCGATCGAGCCCTTGAGATCGAGATCGAGCCCCTTCTCGATGAGGATGCGCTGCACGCCGAGCGCCGCGCGCCTGAGGCCAAAGGGGTCCTTGTTTCCGGTCGGCTTCTCGCCGATCGCGAAAATGCCGGCGACGGTGTCGAGCTTGTCGGCGATCGCGAGCGCGACGCCGGTGCGCGTCGAGGGGAGAGAATCGCCCGCCGCCCGCGGGAGGTAATGCTCGCGGATCGCCGCGGCCACTTCCTCGGGCTCGCCGTCGGCGCGCGCGTAGTAGCTGCCCATGATCCCCTGGAGATCCGGGAACTCGCCCACCATGTGGGTGAGGAGATCGCACTTGCCGAGCTCGGCGGCGCGCAGCAGCGGTTCGACGGCGCCGCCGATGGTCTCGGCGATCGCAGCGCCGAGCGCGCGCACGCGGCGCGTCTTGTCGCCGAGCGAGCCGAGCTTCGCCTGGAAGGTCACCGCATCGAGCGCCGGCGCGCGCGCGGCGAGGGGCTGCTTGCGGTCCTGTTCCCAGAAGAAGGCGGCATCGGCGAGGCGCGCCCGCACGACGCGCTCGTTGCCCTCGCGCACCTTCGCGGGGTCGCGGCTCTCGATGTTGCTCACCGCGATGAAGGCGGGCAGGAGGCGCCCGGAAGCATCCTCCACCGGGAAGTAACGCTGGTGGTGCGCGAGCGTCGAGATCAGCACTTCCCGCGGCAGCGCGAGGAAGCGCTCCTCGAAGCGCCCGGTGAGCGCCACCGGCCACTCGGTGAGCGCCGTCACCTCATCGAGGAGCGCGGCGGTGACGAGCGCGCTGCCGCTCGCGTTCGCCGCCGCGGCGGTGACTTCGGCCCGGATGCGCTCGCGGCGCGCCGCCAAATCCGCGAGCACACGGCCGCGCTCGCGGAGCGTGCGCTCGTAGGATCCGGGGCTTGCGATGCGGATCGGTCGCGGCGCGTGAAAGCGATGACCGCGCGTGAAGTGGCCGGCCGGGGTGTCGAGGAGCGTCGCGGGGACCACCTCGCTTCCGAGCAGCATCACCACCCAGTGCACCGGGCGCACGAACATCGCAGTGCCCTCGCCCCAGTGCATGCGGCGCGGAATGGGCAGCGCATCGAGCACCTCGCGCACGAGGTCGGGCAGCAGATCAATCGCGCGCTCGCCGGGCTTCGTGCCGATGAAGAAGAGGAATTTCCCTTTGCCTTCGTCGAGCTGCTCGAGCGCCTCGACGCGCGTGCCGCAGCTCTCGGCGAAGGCGAGCGCGGCGCGCGTCGGCTCCCCTCCCGGACCGAAGGCGGCGGCAAGGGGCGGTCCGCGGCGCTTCACGTGCTGCTCGGGCTGCCGCGCGGCGAGGCGCTTCGCCCGCACCGCCAGGCGCCTCGGGGTGGCAAAGCCCGCGAGCTCCCCGTGCGCGAGGCCCGCCTTGTGGAGCCCCGCGGCAAGTCCCGCCACGAGCGCCTCCTCGAGCGAGCGCAGCGCCCCCGGCGGCAGCTCCTCGGTGCCGATCTCGAGGAGGAAGTCGTGACGCTCACTCCTCACGCGGCGCTCGTCCTTCACGCGGCCGCTGCTGGCGCACCGCCTGCGGCGGCAGCGCGCACGGGTGTCGCGGCTTTCAGCAGCGGAAATCCACGCGCCTCGCGGGACTCGAGGTAGGCCCGCGCGACCGCGCTCGCGAGCGTGCGCACGCGCAGGATGTAGCGCTGGCGCTCGGTGACCGAGATCGCGCGCCGCGCATCCAGCAGGTTGAAGGTGTGGGAGGCCTTCAGCACCTGTTCGTACGCGGGGAGCGGCAGGCGCGCGGCGAGCAGCGCCTGGCACATGCGCTCGTGGTCCTCGAAATGCGCCAG
>Ga0209472_1000032_pt1 | contig 76088 bp, 70 predicted proteins | sample GraSoiAngelo_130_FD_185887 | JGI IMG/M metagenome (GOLD analysis project Ga0209472, IMG submission 185887) | Grasslands soil microbial communities from the Angelo Coastal Reserve, California, USA - 14_0929_02_20cm (SPAdes) (version 2) | ecosystem: Environmental > Terrestrial > Soil > Grasslands ... | reverse complement strand
AGACGCGTCTGCACGGCGCGACGAGCGCGCTCACTCCTGGTAATGACGAGGACGGCGTCGTCGCCGGCGATGGTGCCGATGATCTCGCTCCACCCGGCGGCGTCGATGGCGAGCCCGAGCCCCTGAGCGCCGCCGGCGGGCGTCTTCACCACCAGCAACGGCCCCACTCCGTCGACCGACACCAGCACCGTGGGGAGGAGTTGCCCGAGATGCGGCCGAATGGCCGCCCCCGCCTCGGGCGGCGGCGCGTAATGCGATCCGCCGTCCGGCGCCGCCACCTTCGCCAGGCCCAGCTCACGGATGTCGCGGGACAGGGTCGCCTGAGTGACATCGAAGCCCTCGGCCTTGAGCAGCTCGCGCAGCTGCTCCTGGCTCGCCACCGTCTCCGACCGGACGATCTTCAGGATGGCCGCATGGCGTTGGGTCTTCATGGGGCCAGAATCTAGCCGTGAACTACCCGCCCGGCGACGAGGGTGAGGAGGGCGGTGGAGGGCGGTGGAGGGCGGTGGAGGATGGTGGAGGGAAACACCGCGAGGTCCCCTTGCTTCCCGACTTCCAACGAGCCGATCTCACGCTCCAACCCCAGTGCCCGAGCGCCCTCGATCGTCAGCATCCGCAACGCATCCTCTCCATCGAGTCCCGCGGCCGTGGCCTCGGCCAAGAGACTCGAGTCCCCCACGCTCACCACCGAATCGGTGCCGAGGCCGACGGGCAGGCCGGCCCGCCGGAAGGCGGCCAGCGGTGCCGTGCCGTGCCCGTGGACGCGGTTGGAGCGGGGACAATGAGCTACCGCCACCCCTGCATCGCGGAGCACATCGATGTCAGGCCCGTCGACTTGCACGCCGTGGATACACAGCCACCCCGTTGCACGTTGCAAGACGCCAAGTCGCAAGAGGTACTGCACGGGCGAGCAATGTTGCGCCCGCACCGCGAAGCCGCGGGCACGAAGCGCATCGGCGAACGCTCCACTCCCGTCACGCACCAACTCCGTCTCCGCGCGGGATTCGGCGAGATGCATCGCGAGCGGCCACCGTTCACGACGCGCCAGGTCGGCGACGGCCCGATACAGCGGCTCGCTCACCGTGTATGGCGCGTGCGGAGAAACGCCGAGGCTAAGGGGCGAAGAGGCTAAGGGGCTAAGTCGGGCGAGGGCACGCTCCAGCTCGGCCATGCTCGCGGCGCATTGCGCCGGGTCGGGACCGAAGACCTCCTGGTAGTAGATCCCGCGCCCGCCCAGCCGCGCCAGCGCCTCGAGCGGCGCTCCGGTGCTCCCCGTGTCGGCCACGCAGGTGACGCCGGCGGCCCATGCGTCGCGCACCCCCTGCTCCGCCGAGCGCGAAAACTCCTCCGGAGTCGTCGCGTCCTTGAGGGCGCGCAGCGTGCGGATCCACGCCGCGAACTCGCGCTCCGCGTTCTTGCCGGCGAGATGGGTCAGCTCGAGGTGGGTATGCGTGTTGACGAGACCGGGAAGGAGGCGGGCGTCTGGAAATTCGAGCTGTCGTGCCCCCGGTCGTGTGGGGACGACGAGGTTCGGGCCGACGGCGGCGATGGTACCGCGGTCGTCAACGAGAACGGCGCCGTCCTCGATGGGCGGCGCCGTCACCGGGTGCACGAACTGGGCACGGATGCGGAGCATGACGCGTCGGTGAGCGGTGAGCTGTGAGCGGTGGGTTCAGGTCCACCGACCGCTTACCGCTTACCGCTCACCGGTCACGGAGACACCCCGGTGCCGAACGGCGCGTGCACCGGACAGGCCTGGGTCGGCTCGGTGCCCGGGTAGAACCAGTCCCAGTGTCGCACTTCCTGGGGGCAGAATGGCGTGGCGAGGTAGCCGTTGGACCAGTCCACCTCGCGCGTGATGAGCGAGTCGGGTCGCACCCAGTCGGGCGGCGCAGGCCGGCGGTCGTAGACGTCGCGCATGAACGCGGTCCACGCGGGCGCGACGATCTTTCCGCCACCCGCGTTGTGCTCAAGGATGCGCTGCTGGATGTCGTAGCCGACCCAGATGCCCGTCACGAGCTCGGGCGTATACCCGATGAACCAGGCGTCGGTGTAGTCGTCGGTCGTTCCGGTCTTGCCGGCCGCGGGCAGCGTGAACCCCGCTTTCCAGACGGCGCTGAACGCCGTGCCGCGGCGGATCACATCCTTCATCATGTCCACCATGAGCCACGTGTGCTCCGGATCCATGACCGGCTCCCGCCGGATCGCTGGCTGCCACAGGATATTGCCCTGCCGGTCTTCCACCCGCAGGACCCCGACCGGCTCCGCGCGGGTGCCGAGGGTCGCGAACGCGGTATAGGCGGCGATCATCTCGATCGGCCGCACGCCTCTCGCACCGATGTGGATCGACGGATACGGCGGCAGCGGCGTGGTGATGCCGTAGCGACGCGCTTCCCCGATCACCGTCTGCTCGCCCAACGACATACCGAGCTTGATCGTGGCGAGGTTGCGCGACAGGTACAGCCCTTCGCGCATGGGTATCAGGCCCAGTGTCGTGTCGTCGTCGTCTTTCGGCTGCCACAGCGTCGAGTCGAGCTGGATGACCGGCGGGTTGAGCGGCGAGTCGTCGACGATCTCGGTCACCGGGTGACCCGCCCGGACCGCGGCGGAGTACACGAACGGCTTGAAGGTCGAGCCCGGTTGGCGGACCGCCTGGGTGGCGCGATTGTACTTGGAGTCGTCGAAGTCCCGGCCGCCGATCATGGCGCGGATGTACCCGGTGTTCGCCTCGAGCGCTACGAGCGCGCCCTGGAGGTAGGGCGTGAACGGTCCATGGTCCTCGCCCGAGGCCCGGGACGACTCGAGGTATTCGCGATAGGTGGTGCGCCCCGGGAATTTTCCGTTCGAATACACACCGGCCTCGATGGCGTCGAGCTGCGACTGCACCGCGCGTTCGGCCGCCTCCTGCATGTCGAGGTCGAGCGTCGTGTAGATGCGCAGGCCGCCCTCGTAGAGGTCCCGCCCGAAGCGCGCGTCGAGCTGCACGCGCAGCCACTCCACGAAGTAGGGGGCGACGTCCCCGTAGTTGGTGCGGTTGCCGGTGAGCACCAGCGGGTACGCCTGCCACAGCTCGGCCTCCTCCGACGTCAGGAAGCCCTGGTCGCGCATCAGGTCGAGCACCACGTTGCGCCGGCGCACGGCGCGCTCCGGGTGGGTCCGGGGGTTGTAGAACGCCGGCAGCTTGGGGAGGGCCGCCAGCGTTGCCGCCTCCGCGACGTTGAGCTGCTGGGCGTGCTTGCCGAAATAGATCTGCGCCGCCGCCTCCACGCCGTGGGCCCCGGCCCCGAGATTGATCTGGTTCAAGTACAGCTGGAGAATCGTATCCTTGGGGAAATTGCCTTCGATCTCTACCGCGACCCGCGCTTCCTTGAGCTTGCGGGTGAGGGTCTTCTCGCGGCTGATCTCTTCCGGGAAAATGTTCCGCGCCAGCTGCATCGTGATGGTCGAAAACCCCTGCGCGAAGCTCATCGTCACGAGATCGTTCTTGATGGCGCCGAGAATGCGCCAGAAGTCGATCCCGTGGTGCTTGTAGAAGCGCTTGTCCTCGGTGGCGATGAACGCCTGACGCACCGGCAGGGGGATCTCGGTGAGGGGTAGCACGGTGCGCCGCTCGGCGCCGAGCTCGCTGATGAGGCGCCCGTCTGCGGCGTACATTTTCGAGGTTTGGACCTGGACCTTACCGCCGGCGCCCTGAGGATACAGCCGCGAGATACTCGGGCAGTGCTCGCCCGCGCACACCCGGGTCCACGCGCCGTAGGAGAGGCCCAGCACGTACGCGCCCGCGAGCACCGCGACCGCGATCACGCGACGGCGCACCTTGGGCTTCTGCCACCACGAGCGAGGCCCGGGAAGCGTAACAGGGGGGGGCGCGGGGATGGACACCATTCGCGTTACAACCTAGTAAGGGCGCGCGGCGCTTGCCAGCCGTAGAGGCTTCTCGTACGATTCCGCGCCATGTCGGACCTTGTGGGGGAGCTCAAGTGGCGCGGCTTCGTCCACCACGTCACGCAGGGGATGGGGACGCACCTCGCCGCGGGGACGCGCGTCGTGTACTGCGGCTTCGATCCGACCGCGCCCAGCCTGCAGCTCGGCAATCTCATGCCGATCATGCTGCTGCGACACTTCCAGCTCGCGGGGCATCGCCCGATCGCGCTGATGGGGGGCGGCACCGGGCTGATCGGCGATCCGAGCGGTAAACCCGGCGAGCGGCCCCTCCTCTCGAAAGAGCAGATCCGGGAGAATCTGCAACGCATGCGCGACCAGATGGCGCGCCTCCTCGACTTCGATGGGGCGGCGCCGGCCCTGGTGCTGAACAACGCCGATTGGCTCGTGAAGCAGAGCCTGGTGGACTTCCTGCGCGATGTCGGGAAGCACTTCAGCGTGAATATCATGCTGCAGAAAGAATCGGTGAAGGCGCGGCTCGACACGGGCCTCTCCTACACCGAATTCAGCTACATGTTGCTGCAGGCGTACGACTTTCTGCACCTGTTCCGCGAGCGCCAGTGCACGATCCAGGTGGGTGGCAGCGACCAATGGGGGAACATCACGGGGGGGATCGACCTGATTCGCCGCGTGGAGGGAGGCGAGGCGCACGGGCTCGTGGCACCGCTCGTCACGACCGCGTCGGGAGCGAAGTTCGGGAAGACGGAGGCGGGCGCGATCTACCTGGATCCGGGGCTCACGTCGCCATACCAGTTCTACCAGTTCTGGTACAACACCGATGACGGGCAGGTCGAGTCATATCTAAAGCTCTTTACGTTGCTGCCTCGGCACGATATCGAGGCTCTCATGAAGGCGCAGGAGAAGGACCCGAGTCGCCGCGAAGCGCAGGGCACGTTGGCAACCGAAGTCACAAAGATGGTGCACGGGGAAGAGGCCAAGGACAACGCTACCGGAGTGAGCGCCATCCTCTTCAGTGACTTCGACCCGCACAACGTCAAGGCCAGTGTGTTCGATGAAATGGCGAAGGAGATTCCCACGGCCTCGGTGTCGGCGAACAATCTCGGGCTCGTGGATGCCCTGGTGAAGGCCGGGCTGGCGAAGTCAAAGAGTGAGGCTCGGCGGCAAATCGAACAGGGGGGAGTGTACGTCAATCAGCAGCGGGTGAAGGACGTCGACCGAAAGCTCGATCCCTCCGACTGGCTCGCGGGCGGCAATCTGCTGCTGCGCAAGGGCAAGAAGGACTACGGGCTGTTGCGGCTTCAGCGCTAGGGGGCTGCCATGTTCATCGGGCACTACGCCCTCGCGCTCGCGGCCAAGCGCGCCGCGCCGAGGACCTCTCTGGGCACGCTGTTCGCGGCTACCTCCCTCGCGGATCTGCTCTGGCCGGTGTTCCTGCTGCTGGGGTGGGAGCACGCCCACATCGTCCCGGGGCCGAACCCCTTCCTGACGCTGTGGCTCGACTCGATCCCGATCTCGCACAGCCTGATCACACTCATCGGGTGGGGCGCCCTGTTTGCGTACCTCTACCGCATGCGCACGGGCGAGGCGCGCGCGGCGCTGGTGGTGGCGCTGCTCGTCGTGAGCCATTGGGTGCTCGACGTCGTCACCCATCGTCCCGACATGCCGCTGTACCCGGGCGGCACGCCGTTGGGGCTCGGCCTGTGGAACTCGGTCGTGGGGACGGTCGTCGTCGAGAGTGTGATGTTCGTCGCGGGGCTTTGGCTGTACGTCGACGCCACGCGCGCGCGAGACCGCATCGGACGGTATGGGTTCTGGGCGCTCGTCGCCGTGCTCGTGCTGTCCTACGTCGGCTCGCTCTTCAGCCCCCCGCCGCCCACGCGGGTCGCGCTGGCAATCGGCGGGATCATCTTCGGGTGGTTGTTTGTCGGCTGGGCCTGGTGGGGAGATAGGCACCGGGAAAGCGTTCCATAAACAGCGTTGCATGAAAGGCGTTGCATGTTCCACGACGTCGTGCAACGTGTAACCTGCAACGTGTAACGCTGTTTATTCTAGCTGATCCATCACATCCAACACCCGCTCCAGCTCCTCGACGGTGTTATAGCAGTGCGGCGCCAGTCGGATCGCCCCTTCGCGCAGCGAGCACACGACGTGGGCCCGCTTGAGGGCGTGGTAGGCCTCGACGGCGTGCGCGGGAGCGAGGCAGACGATCGCCGAGCGGTGCGCTTCGGCACGCGGTGAGACGACGCGGACGCCGGTTTCGTCGGCCCAGCGGAGCACCGGGTCGTGCAGCGTGCGGGCGTACTGCGCGATGTCGTCGATCCCGAGGTCCGCGAGCATCCCGACCGAGGCGGTCATCCCGTAGAAATCCTGGAAGGGGAGCGTCACCATCTCGAAGCGGCGGGCATCGGAGCGGAAGGTGGGGTTGTACTCGGTCAATCGCGAGAAGTCGTCGGTCCCCTCGAACGCCATCCAGCCGGCGACCGCGGGCTCGAGCACCGAAATGAGCTCCCGGCGCACGTAGACGAACCCGGATCCCCAGGGCGCGAGCAGCCATTTCTGCCCGCCGCACGCGAGGATGTCGACCGGTGTCTCGCGGACGTCGAGCACACAGTTCCCCACTCCCTGAATCCCGTCCACCACGAGGAACGTCCCGTTGGCGCGGCAAGCGGCGCCGAGCCGGGCGAGGTCGGCGCGGTAGCCGTTCGAGAACTGGACGAAGGACACCGCGAGCACTCGCACGCGCGGGTCGTGCAGGCGCTCGACGAGGTAGTCCTCGTCGGGCCAGCCTTCCGGGGTGCAGGGCGCGAGCTCGACTTCGACGCCCTGCTTCTTGAGCAGCATCCAGGGATACACGTTCGCCGGGAACTCACGGTCCGAGACGAGGACGACGTCGTCGCGCTGCAGGGGCAGCGCGCGGGCCGCGAGGTTCAACCCGTGGCTGGTGTTGGTCGCGAGCGCGATCTCGGCGGGCTCGGCGTTCAAGAGCCGGGCGACGGCGAGGCGCGCGGCCTGCAATCCCGCCTGCAGCTCGCGGTCCGGGAGCAGGTGCGGGGCGGTCCGCTTCGCCGTGAATTCGTCCAGGGCGCGGCGCGTGCGCTCCGGGATGGGACCGATGGAGGCGTTGTTCAGGTAAACGGTGTCCGCGGTCCACGGGAACTCCGACGCGCGCAGGGCGCGGAACTGATCCCGCAGGGCGCGCAGCCGGGTCGGGTGATACGCGATGTCGGTCATGCCCTGACGTCGAGCGCGTCGCGCAGGCCATCGCCCAGGAGATTCACGCCCAGCACGGTGGCGCCGATGGCGAGCCCGGGGAAGAGCGACACCCACGGCGCGACCCGCAACAGATCGCGCCCCTCCGCGATCATCGCGCCCCAGGACGGCGTGGGTGGCTGTGCGCCCAACCCCACGAACGACAGCGCCGCCTCGGCCATGATCGCGCCCCCGACGCCGAGGGTCGCAGCGACGATCACCGGCCCCAGGATGTTGGGGAGGACGTGCCGCGCCACGAGCCGCGCGTCGGACGCGCCCAGCGCGCGGGCCGCTTGCACATAGTCGAGCCCCCGCGCCACGAGCACCTGCCCCCGCACCAGCCGCGCCATCCCCGCCCAACCCACGAGTCCGATCACGACGCACACGACCGGGAGCGACGGCCGCACGGCGGCGGCGACGGCGATCAGCAGCAGCAGCGACGGGAACGCGAGGGTCACGTCGGCCACGCGCATCACCACCGCATCGATCCAGCGGCCGTAGAAACCGGCCGTGAGGCCGAGCGCGAGCCCCGCCGCGAGGGCGATCACCTGGCTGGCGAGCCCGACCGCGAGCGACAGGCGGGCCCCGAACAGCACGCGACTCAGCACGTCCCGTCCCTGGGCGTCGGTGCCGAGCGGGTAGACCGCCGAAGGCGAGCGCAGGGCCGCGCCGAGATCGCCGCGGGTCGGATCGCCGGGCGCGAGCCACGGCGCCCCGAGCGCCGAGAGCCCGAGCAGCGTCACGACGGCAAGGCCGGCCAATGTCCAACGGTTCCGTACGGCGCGATGACGCATGAGTAGCGCGGGGCTGGGGGCCACGACTACGTTACTCGGAGGCTCACCTTCCGGGCAAGCGGCGAGTCACGTGAACAATCAAACCCAGTTCACCCTCGTGCTGGGCGGCGGGGGCATGAAGGGCGTCGCCCATGTCGGCGTGCTGCAGGCATTGACGGAGCGCGGGTTCGTGCCGGCGCAGGTCGTCGGCTCGAGCGTGGGCGCGCTGGTGGGCGCCGCCTGGTCCGCCGGGAAGAGCATCGCGGAGCTGCGCGACATCGCCGTCAACCTGCAGCGCAAGGACATCTTCGCCGTGGCGCACGCCGACATGGCGTTCAAGCGGATGCGCTCGCCGGCCCTGTTTCGCCGCGAGCCGCTCGATCACCTGCTCGACCGCCTCGTCGGCAACATCACCTTCCAGGAGCTGCGCAATCCCCTGATCGTCAACACGGTGGACTTGAACTCCGGGATGCAGGTGTTCTGGGGACTCGAAGGCCTCGACGAAATACCGGTGCGGGACGCCGTCTTCGCCTCGTGCGCGCTGCCGGGCTACCTCCCACCCCGCGAGATCCGCGGGCGGTTCTACATGGACGGCGCCACGGTGGACAACCTGCCGGTGGGCACGGCGCGCATCCTCGGCTCCGATGTGATCATCGCGGTGGATGTGTCCGCCTCGAACGCGTTCCGGGCGGATACGCAGGACGAAGGCTTCGCGTCGGTGTTCGCACGGGCGGCGGAGATCGCGATGCAGACCATCCTCGAGCTGCGACTGCGCGAGTGGACCACCCCGCCGATCTACTATATCCACCCGCGCGTCGAGCACATCTCGGCCTTCGACTTCGACCACCTGCGCGAGGTCGTGGAAGAAGGGTATCGGGCGACCGTCGCCGCGCTCGACCGGCCGGAGGAATGGCCCGCGTCGGGCGACACCGGCGTCCACCCGCGCCGCCCCGTCACGGTCCGGGTGCAGCGCGAGCGCTGCATCGGCTGCGGCGCGTGCCTGGTGCAGGCGCCGCCCGGCATGTTCGTCCTCGATGCGCAGGGGAAAGCCGTCGTCACGCGGCCCGACCAGGAGTGGTCGCCGATCGACGGCGAATTCATCAGGCACTGCCCCACGTACGCCATCAGCGCGCGGCCGCTGGCTCCATCCAAGGCCGCGGACGCGGCGAGCTAGTCGAGATCTCGGTCACCGCTCGGGTGGCGTGATTCGAATGCTGTCGTCCTCGACAACGATCCCGGCGTGAGGTCGCCTCGACCACACGTACTCCCGCAACGCCGGCAGGGTCGGGTAAGCCGGATCACTGCCAAAGCAGCGTGCATCGTCGATGATGATGACGTGCCCCAAGTCCGGCGCGCGAAAGATCTCGGCCAGCTCGTCACAGATCGGCGTGTCCTTTTCCCCTCGGGCCGTGTCGCCCGCCGAGTAGTGTCCATCCAGCCAGAACAGTACCGGTTGATCAACCCGCTCCATTATCCGTCCGAGCTCTTGACTGCTGTCTCCGTGTAGCAGCTCGATGTGTGAGTCCCGACGGAAGCGACGTCGGGCTGCGGCGAACAGGGTGTCGCTCAATTCTATCGAGTAAATCCTGTGAAACAGGTGTTTCATGGCCTCGACCATGTCGCCGCGATACGTTCCCGTCTCAACGAAAATCTTCAAGTGGTATCGTTCGGCGTATCCCCGCAGGACTCTCTGCTTCACGACGTGCGGCGGCGGCACCGGCCTGCCTCGACGCTCCCACTCGGCGAGCGGGTCAACCTGCCGGTTTCGTGTCAGCCAGTTGAGGAGCTTCTTCATCGCAGGGCCTGGCGCGTCACGGTCGGAAACTCAAGCTTGCGGCTCTCGTTTGGGCGCATGGCTCACACGCGGACCCAGGAGGGCGGCACAACGTCCCGGTCGTCCACGCGTCGGTCGTTCATCCAGCGGCGGGGGGCGAGCACCAGCTTGTCGCACGACGGGTTCAGCCAGGCGCCCCACCAGCTGAAGCTGCTGTTGGCGATGATGTGATGCCGGCAGGCGCTCATGAGTCGCAGATCCTCATGCTCGGGGCGCGCCGGCACCGTGCTCACAAGAGTGGTCGGGTGCTCGAATCGCAGGTTCGCGGAGACCCACGGGGGATCGTCCGAAAACAAGAACAAGTGCGGATGGGCGAGCCGCTCCGCGATCCGCGTTACGCAACGCCGATAGTAGTCCGGCGTGCACACACTGCGCGCCGTGCTCTTTCGGGCGTCCGAGACGTAGTCTCCTCGCCTGACGTGCACGCTCACCGATTCGGTCGCGACGATCTGATCCAGGATTTCCCGACTGCGTCCGTCCGCCGGGGCCGCGATCGTAAAGTCGCGCCGAATCGTGTCGGCGATGTCGCCGAAGTACCGCTCGCTTTGCCAGTATCCGTCCAAATAGACGGGGCTCGTGGCGGCCAGCAGTCTCCGGTCGAAGCGCGACAACCTTCGCTCCTGGATCCAGGTCCAGCGGTGCCCGATCTTGAACCGCCGGCGGAGCCGAAACACCAACCTCTCGAGCCCCCGGGCAGAGGGAGCGGTCAGCGGCCGGAGGTCGTCCGGACTGGCAAAGGCTTCCTGGATGCTCAGCGCATGCAACGCGTAGGCACGATCGCGCGAACGAGCAAACCACGAGACGTCCAGCTTGAGGGGGACCTTGTTCGTCAGGGCCACTCGCCGGGCGGCCGCGTACTGAAACATCTGGTTGCCGAGCCCGCCCATCAGACGGACGATCACCATGTCAGACGGCGGACCTAGCCACCACCTCTGCTTCGATCGCGCGCAGATCCCGCACCACGCGGTCCCAGTTGTAGTAGGTCTCGACCGCCCGTCGCCCGGCGGCACCGACGCGCTTCGCCAGGTCGGGACTCGCCAGGAGGCGCACGATCGCCGCCGCCAGTGCCGCGGGATCCTCCGGCGGCACGAGGAAGCCCGTCTCACCATCTCGTACCGCGTCGGGGATCCCCCCGGAGTTTCCCGCCACCACCGGCAGCCCACACGCCGAGGCTTCGACCAACGAGATCCCGAACCCTTCCACGCCGATCCGGTCGGCCAGCCGCGACGCGCCAACGTAGACAGAGGCGAGGTTGTACAGCGCCGGCAGGTCGCGGTCGCTCACGCTTCCGAGGAAGGACACGCGGTCCGCCACGCCGATCGCGCTCGCCAGCTCCTCGAGCTGGTCGAGCGCCGGCCCGCTTCCCGCCACGGCGTAGCGCACGTCGGGCGCATGCTCGAGGATCGCCGGGAGGGCGCGCAGCACCGTGTCCGCGCCTTTGTGTGGGGTGAGCCGCGCCACCGTCAGCATCCAGCGCACGCCGTCTTCGGGGAGTCCCAAGCGCTCGCGCAGCTCCGTCGGATCCACGCCCGGCATGAAGCGACCGGGATCCGTGCCGAGGTGCACTACGCGCAGGCGCTGGCCGTGGCCGTCGAGTCCCAGCTCCCCGAGCACACCGAGGGCGAGATCACGAGTCCAGGCACTGTTCACCATCAGGACTGCCGCGCCCCCCAAGATCGCCCGCGTGGACCGCCGCTTGAGGCGGGAATGGCGGATCTTGTGCTGCTCGCTCAAGAGGTCGCCCCCGTGAAAGTAGATGCCGTAGGGGACCCGGCAGCGCTCGAGCACCCAGCGCGCGGGATAGCCGGCCGGCTTCACGTTGCCGCAGTGCACGAAGCGGACTTTGTGGCGGCGCGCCAACGTCGCCGCCCGGCGCGACCACAGCAGCAGGCCCGGCAGCGATTTCGTGCGCCGGCGGCCCACGGGCAGCCGGTCCACGATGCCGTCGAGCTGGGCGTCGAAGTCGGCGGCGTCGGGGTCTTGCGGCGTCGATACGACCAGCTGGCCCGCCGGGTAGCGCTTGGCCATCTCGCCGTGGAGGCGTGCGATGCCTCCGCCCATGGGCGGGAAATCCTGGGCGAGCAGCAGATTGGTCACCGCGACCGCTCCCAGAGCCGCGCGTACTTGACGAGCACACTCGCAGCGGCAAGCCCGCACAGCATGGCGCCGCGCCATCCGTCCAGGATCCCGAGCTGCAGGAAGTACATCCGGACGAACCGGGCCGGGGGCCGGACGATCAGGTCGGTGACTCGGGGCCGCCGCCCGTGGGCCGCGAGCTCTTCCGCGGCCCACGCGGTGTAGCGGTCCAGCTTCTGGAGGTAGCTCGTCAGGTCGCGGTATGGCACGTGGTCGAGCGGCGCGGCGAGGCGCCCCACGTCGGGCACCGGCTCGAGCGCCTCATGCACCTTGCGCTCCACGAAGCGCCGGTTCTTACGAAACAACCGCACCACCCAGTCTCTGCCCCAACCCGCATGGCGCACGGTTTCGCCGAGAAACACGTTGCGGCGACGCACGGCGTAGGCTTCGCGCGCGGGCGCCGCGACGGTCGCGGCGAGCTCGGCCGACAACTCCGGCCCAACCCGCTCGTCGGCATCGAGTGCGAACACCCACTCGTGGGTGGCGGCGCCGATTCCCGCATTTCTCTGATGCGCGATGGTGGGCCCCTGCACGACAGCGCCGTCGAGCACGCGCGCCCCCGCCGCGCGCGCCAGCTCGCGTGTCCCATCGGTCGATCCGCCGTCGACCACGATCACCTCGGCCGCCCAAGCGAGTCGCCCGACGCACTCGGCAATCTGCGCCCCCTCATTGCGCGTGGGGATGACCACCGTGACCGGCGCCGGGCTCGCCATGACGCTCGAATGCTAACGCGATGCGCGGGTTCCGCGGTAGACCGACCAGTCGAGTCGGGGGAACCTCGGACGTGCGAGCGGCTCTGGAGTCCGCTGTCAGCGCGCGCGGAACTCCTGGTCGATCGCGATCAGGTCCGCCACGACGCGATCCCAGTTGTAGTACCGCTCCACTGCCGCGCGGCCCGCAGCCCCCATCCGCCGGCGCGTCTCCCCGTCCGCGAGCAATTGGCTGACCGCCGCCGCGACGGCGGCGGGGGCCTCGGGATCAATCACCAGGCCCGTCTCTCCGTCCCGCACGGCCTCAGGGATGCCCCCCGAGCGGCCGCCAATCACCGGCAATCCGCACGCCGACGCCTCCAGAATCGCAATGCCGAATCCCTCGACCAACAGGTCGAACCGCCGGGAGTCGAGCACGAACACGTCGGCGGCATTGTAGAGGGCCGGGAGCTCCTCGTCGGGCACGAACCCGAGCAGCCGCACCGCGTCGCCCAAGCCGAGCTCGGCGATCAGGCGCTCGAGGTAGCCTCGACGGATCCCGACCCCGGCAACGACGTAGCGCGCGGTGGGGCAGACGGCTCGGATCGCGGGCAAGGCGCGAATGACGGTATCGATGCCCTTGTGGTAGTCGAGTCGGGCCGCCGTGAGGATCCACGGCCCCCCGTCCAGGCCATACTTGCGTCGCACCGGTCTGGGATCGATTCCCGGGCGGAAGCGGGACGGTGTCGTGCCGAGCGGGACCACGCGTATGTCGACGTTGGGCGCGCGGTCGCCCCAAGACGCCATCACGGAGCGCGCCAGATCGGCGGTCCAGCGGCTGTTTGCGACGATGACCGAGCAGCGCGCGAGCATGCGGGCCGCGGTCCACCGCTTGAAGGCAGAGCGCCGAATCTTCGCATCGAGCAGCAGGAACTCAGTACCGTGTGCGATGACGCCGAATGGCAGGCCGTGGCGGGCCCGCAGCCACGCGGCCGGGTAGCCGGCCGGTTTCAACACGTCGCACCACGCGAACCCCGGTCGGCTGCGCCGCACCAGTGATCCTGCACGAGCGGTCCAGAGACACAGGCCGTTCAGCGTGCGAAGGCGGGTCGCGCGGATGCCCACCCGATCGATCGTGTGCGGGAAGGTCGGATCGCTCGCCTCGCTGCCAGCAAGCGTCCCGGTGGAAATCACCAAGCTCCCCGGTGGATAGCGAAGCGCCAACTCGCCCATCATCCGGGAGATTCCCCCGCCCAGCGGAGGGAAATTGAAGGCCAGCAGCAGGGTCGGACTCACATCCGCCGACGCCGCTCGAGAGCCTCGCGGTACACGTCCTCGGTCCGCTCCGCCGCTCGCGCGAGCGTGAACTCGCGCCGCACCAGCTCCCGTCCCCCCCGCGCCAGCCGCTCTGCGAATGCCCGGTCGTCGAGCACGCGCGCCAGCGCCCTCGCCCACGCGGCGGAATCGAGGGGCGGTACCAGCAGTCCCGTCTCTCCGGAGGTGATGAGGTCGGGGTTGCCTCCGGCATCCGATGCGACCACCGGCAGCCCGAGTGCCATCGTCTCGAGCAAGCTGATGGAGAGCCCCTCGATGCGCGACGGGAGGGCGGAAATCGTCGCGAGGCGGCAGAAGGCGAGGGGGCGGTCGGTGAAGGGCACGTACACCACGCGATGGCGCGTCGGGACGGTGTGCTCCGCGGCGCGGAGCTCCGCATCGGGCTCGATCCCGACGCACGCGACCACCACCGGCCGCTGGAGCGCGGCCAGACTCCTCAACAGGACGTGCTGATCCTTGCGGCGCGCGAGGATCAGCACCACCGGCCGACCGGCCACGTCGCCCAGCGCCGCGCGGGCGGCGGCGAGGTCCGCTTCACTCGGGGGGGCGTCCACACGCGCGAGGTCGATGCCGTTGGTCACGACGCGGAGCCGCCCGCCGGGATGGAGGCGGCAGCGCAGCGCGCGGGCCACCGCATGGCTCACCGCGATCGTGCGGTCGGCGGAGAGCCCCACCGCCACGAGCTCCGCGGGAGAAGTGAGCGGCATCGTGTGCCGGGTCACGACAAACGGCCGACCCAGCCGTCGCGTCCAGCGCAGCCAGGTCAGCGCGCGTCGGTCGCGTGTGGCATTGCTGTTCACCACGTCCACCCCCTCGCGCTCCGTCACCCCCGCGAGCGCGCGCGCGAGCGGCGCCAACCGGCGGAAGTCGAGGGGCACGACGTCCAATCCGGCCTCCCGCGCGAGGCCCGCGAGGGTCGTGTCGGGGTGGCACCCGACCAGGACGCGGTGCCCGCGCAGCGCGAGCTGGCGGCTCAGATCCGCGATGACAGTCGTCGCGCCGGAGCCGCCGCCTTGATGTGTGAGTTGCAGGATTGTCAGCGGCCTGTCTGGCATGGCCCGAAGCTATCAACTCGATGTCCACGTTTCCATACTGCCGAAGGCCTCCGGATTCGTGATCGAGCGCACGACGCGGTGCAACGTGTACGACGTGTTCTGCGTCCCCTCGAGCTAGTTATCTTGTCCTGCGCATGCACGTCGTCGTCGCCTCCCACCAGCCGCTGCCGGCGAAGGGCTACGGCGGCCCGCAACGCGTCGTCGTGGCGCTGGTGCGCGGGCTCGCGGCGCTCGGCCACCGTGTCACGCTGCTCGCGCCACCCGGGTCACGAGTCCCCGAAGCGGCCGTGGTGGCGGTGCCTCCCCGCAAGCTGGCCGATGCCGCGACGCTCGCGCCATACGTCCCCCGCGACGCCGCGATCGTACACGCGCACTTCCCGCTGCGCTGCGCACCCGGTGCGTTCCCCTTCGTCCAGACGATCCACCGCAACTTGAGGGCCGGTACTCCGCCTTCTCCCAACAGCATTTTTCTCTCCCGCGATCATGCGCGTCGTCACAAGAGTGACGTGTTCGTCCATAACGGCCTCGATCCCGCGGACTACGTCTTCCGGCGGTTTCCCCGGCGCCAGTCGCAGTACGACCTGTTCCTTGGCAAGCTGCACAGCGCCAAGGGCTATCACTGGGCGGTGGAAGCCGCCAAGCGCACCGGTCACCGTCTCATCGTCGCGGGCGGTTGGCGGCCCAGCTTTACGGGATCGATCAAGTTCGTGGGCGAAGTGGACGGCGCGACCAAAGCGGCGCTGCTGGCGCGCGCCCGGTGCCTGTGGAATCCCGCCGCCTGGGACGAGCCGTTCGGCCTGGTGACGATCGAGGCGCTGCTCTCGGGGACCCCGGTGCTCGGGACCCATCGCGGCGCGCTCCCCGAGCTGATCACGCCGGATGTGGGCACCCTGTGCGACACCGTGGACGAGATGATCGCGGCAGCGGAGTCGATCCACACGCGCAGCCCCGCGGCGTGCCGGGCGCACGCGGAGCGGTTCTTTACGCACATGGTGATGGCGGAAGAGTACCTGCGCATGTATCGGCACGTGCTGGAGACCGGGGTGCTGCCGTCGGGAAGGCCCACGCCCCATGTCCCGGCGTGACCCCGATGCACGTTGCAGTGGCGTCGCACTACCGGCTGCCGGCGAGGGGATACGGCGGCACGGAGCGCGTCGTGGTGGCCGTGGTCCGCGGCCTCGCGGCCCTGGGCCATCGCGTGACGTTGCTCGCGGCGCCCGGCACCCGCGTGCCCGAGGCAACAGTGATCGAGGTACCGCCAACCCGGCTCATTGATCCGGCCGCGGACCTGGACGCGCTCGTGCCGCGCGACGCCGATATCCTGCACACGCACTTTCCGGTGCAGCGGATGCTGCGGCGGCCGTTCGTCCAGACGTTTCACGGCAACCTGCGTGAGGGCGGGGCGGTGCCGCCCAACAACATCTTCGTATCGCGCGACCACGCGCGTCGCTACGGCAGCGACGTGTTCGTGTACAACGGGCTCGACCCGCGGGACTATATCTATCGGCCCGGGAAGGGCGATTACGACTTGTTTCTCGGTCGCCTCCACAGTATCAAGGGCTATCGCTGGGCTGTGGCAGGGGCAAAGCGGACCGGGCGACGGCTGATTGTCGCCGGCGGGTGGCGCCCGAGCTTTCGTCGCAACATCCGCTACGTCGGCCGCGTGGATGGCGCGAAAAAAGCCGAGCTGCTCGCCGCGGCGCGCTGCCTGTGGGTGCCCGCCCTGTGGGACGAGCCCTTCGGCCTCACTACCATCGAGGCACTCTTGTCCGGCACGCCCGTGCTCGGCACCCGGCGCGGCGCCCTGCCCGAGGTGATCACGCCCGAGGTGGGCGCGCTGTGTGACACGTTGGAGGAAATGATGGCGGCCGCGGCGTCGATCCAGACGCGCAGCCCAGCGGTGTGCCGCGCGCACGCCGAGCGCTACTTCTCGCACCACGTGATGGCGCAGGAGTACCTGCGGATGTATCGCTCCCTGCTCGAGACCGGACGGCTTCCGGCGGGCCGCGCGATGCCGCACCTCGCTACCGCAGGGTGATCGTCAGCAGCTCCTCCACGCGGTGGCGCCACGTGTGCTCCCGCAGCGCTCGCTCCCGCGCCGCCGCGGCGAGTCGGCGCCGCAGCGTCTCGTCCCCGAGCAAGACCCGGGCGCGATCGGCGAGCTCGGCCACGCTCCGGTACAACACGATCTCCCGATCCGGCGTGAAGTGACGCGCGATATCGGCTTTGGCGTCCGAGAGTTGCGGCGTGCCCACCGCGGCGAGCTCGAACACCCGCATGTTGGCGCCCGTCCCGTAGCGCGCGGGGTCGCCCCGTTCCCCGAACTGCTGGTGGACGTTCACGCCGACCGTCGCGCCCGCCAGGGCCCTCACAAAGTCGTCGCCGTAGACGGGCCCGCGCGGCCAGCCGGGCCCCCAAGCCACGAGCCCGGCATCGGCGAGTACGCGTAAGACCGGCTCGCGCACGTCGTCACGGGACCCCACGAACACGAGCGGCGCCGTCCAGCGCGCGTCCTGCCGCAGGAGCGGTGGCGACTGCAGGTACTCGGGGTCGCAGCCAAACGCGAGATAATGGGCGTGGGCACCCGCCGCGCGGTGGCCCGCGAGACTCGCGCTGTCGTGCGTGAAGAAGCAATCGTACGCCGGCGCGAGCCGGCTCGACAGCTCGAGCTGGTGGGGGTCGTCCGGGAACCAGTTGACCCAGCGGCCGCCGAAGCGACGGCGCAGATCCGCGACGTCGGCCGGAGCGAGGCCCGCCCCCTTGAAGACCAGCACGACGTCGACGGGCCCCCGCCGCAGGCGGGCGGTGAGCCGGGCGACCAGGGAGCGTCCGAAGACGGCGTTCCAGCCGCGGCGCCGCTCCTCGCAGCGCCGCACCTCGCACCCAAATGCCGCGAGCGCGGCGGCGAGGGCGAGGCCGCTGCGGTGATAGCGACGGTTGAACGCCGCCACCAGCACGACGCGCAGACCCGCGAACGGAGAGGGGCCCGCCGTCATACCTCGACGTAGTTCCGATATTCGAAGAGGCGCGCACCGGTCAGGCGCTCGATCCAGTCGGACACGTAGAGCCGCACGTGTGACAGCCGCAGCTGCCGTGGCCCCATGACCCAGCCCTCCGACGCCGCGCGGCGCGCCGCGATCCACTCCTCCGCCGCCCGCGGGTGGGAGCCCGTGAACCGGCGCAGCAGCGGAGTCCAGCCCAGCGCGTCCGGCTGCGCTGCGCGCGCCGCCAGCCGGTCCGCGTGCTCGGGGAAGACCTCCTGCCCGGCCACGAGCTTGCGGCGCATGGATTGCAACGGGCGGGCCCAGCCGTAGTGGAACATGCCGGCGCCGGTCGGTCGCGCCCGCACACGCCGTAACGCCGGACCGACGCGAAACCCCTGGGCGTCCTGGTACGACCGGATGTCTTGACCGAGTCGCACGGCGCGCACCTCCCGGCGGTACCAGTGGCGGTCGGTCGCGACCGTGTCAAAGTCGCCGAAGAAATGCAGGTAGTCGACCAGCAGTCCCTCGACACGCGCGTCCCCGTCACACTCCGGCAGTCTCTCGCGCAGCGTCGCGGCGCCCGTCTCGTGCAGCACCTCGTCCGCCTGGATGTACACGCCCCAGGTGCCGCGGCAGGCGGCCATCGCGCGGTTCGTCTCGTGCGCGAGCGCCGCGCTGCCGCGGGAGAAATCCCAGACGCTGTCGATGATGCGGACTCTGGGGTCGCTCAGCCCCGCGACCACGTCGCGGGTGCCGTCGTCCGACTTGCCGACGTTGACGACGACTTCGTCACACAGCTCGAGAATCGACCGAATGGCCGGAACGATCGGGTAGTCCAGCGTGACCGCGTTCCGGACGATGGTGAACCCGGAAATCACGTCAGGTGCGGAATTGCATGTCGTGCAGCCGGCGATACAGCCCGCCCGCGGCGTACAGCGTCGCGTGGGATCCCCGCTCCACGACCCGCCCTTCGGCGAGCACCACGATCAGATCGGCATGTTGGACGGTGGCGAGCCGGTGCGCGATGACGAAGGTCGTGCGGTGCGCCATCAGCCGGTCGATGGCCTCCTGCACCAGCCGCTCGGACTCCATGTCGAGCGCGCTGGTCGCCTCGTCCAGAATCAAGATGGGCGGATCGCGCAGCAGGGCCCGCGCGATCGCGATTCGCTGGCGCTCGCCGCCCGAGAGCCGGGTGCCGCGCTCGCCCAGGAGCGTGTGATAGCCCTCGGGGAGCTGCGAGACGAAGTCGTGGGCGTTGGCGGCGCGCGCGGCCGCCTGCACCTGCTCCAGCGTGAAGTCGCTCCGCCCGTAGGAGATGTTCGCGAGCACGGTGTCGTTCAGCAGGATCGTCTCCTGCGACACGATGCCCATCAGCCGGCGCAGGCTCGTGCGGGTGAACCGCGCAATGGGAACGCCGTCCATCAGGATCTCACCGTGCGTCGGCTCGTAGAACCGCGGCAGCAGGTCGACCAGCGTCGTCTTGCCCGCCCCGGATGGGCCCACCACGGCCACCACCTGCCCGCGCAAGACCTGGAGGTCCACGCCCGCCAGCACCGGCGCCTGCCCGTTGTACGCGAACGACACGCCCCGGTACTCGATCCGCTGCTCGAACCGCGCGGGCACCTCGCCCGGCCGGTCTCCTTCTTCCGAGGCGAGATCGAGCACTTCGAACACCCGGTCCGCCGCCGCCAGCGCCCCGGCCATCGCCGTCGGGTAGTTGGCCACGGACTTGACCGGAGACATCAGCCGGAGCGCGACCGCGATGAACGCGATCAACGTCTCGGGCCGCAAGACCCCCGCTTCCCCGAGCGCCAGGCGTGTGCCGACCGCGAAGATCAGCACGATCACCAGGCCGGCGAACACCTCGCTCACCGGACTCGTCAGGAGCGCGAAGCGCTGCGCCCGCAACACGCCTTTGCGGTAGCCGTCGGCGAGCTTCCGGAAGCGAGCGGCCTCGAACCCGTCCGCCACATACGCCCGCACCAGCTTGATGGAGCCGACCAGCTCGCTCACGAGGCTCGTGAGCTCCCCCCGCTGGTCCGCCTGCTCACGCGAGCGCCGGCGCACTCGGCCGACGACCGGGCGCACGATGAGCAGCAGCAACGGCGCGCACACGATCGCGACGAGCGTCAGCCGCCAGGACAGTCCCACGAGAATGGCCACGTAGACGACCAGGACGCAGACGTTCTGCATCAGGGACGCCAGGGCCGCCGTGACGACCGTCTTCACCTGGTCGGTGTCGTTGATGACGCGGGAGAGCAATTGGCCGCCGCGCGTCCGCTGGAAGAAGCCGAGCGGCAGCGTTTGCAGATGTCCGAACAGCTGCACGCGCAGGTCGCGCACCACGTTCTCTTGGATGACCACGCTCGAGACCGCCGCCAGGTAGGTGAGCGCGTTCTTGAGGGCCAGCGTGGCGAGGAGCACGAGCACCACGTTCCGCAGCGCCCCCTGAGCCGACCCCGCGGCGAGCAGCGGGCCGACGACGACCGCGAGCACGCGCTCCACCGACGAACCGCCCAACTCCGGAAGCGGCGCCAAGCCGAACAGGGTCCGCAAGAACGGGATCAGCAGCACGAACGTGGCGCCGTCCAGCACCGACGCCACGAAGGTGGCTACGAGATTGGCGACGAACAGGAGCGCGTAGGGACGGACCAGCAGGAAGAGCCGGCCGCTACGGCCCATTCAGCGCGCCCCCCCCTTTCCCGCCGGGGCGACGCCCGCGCGCCGGGGGGTGAGTAGGGCGACGGGGAGGATCACTTCCTCGGGCGTGACGCCGCCGTGCAGGAACGATCCGCGATACCGGGCCTGATACTCGCGCAGCTTGGTGGGATAGACGAAGAACCGGTCCGACGTGGCGAGCAGCAGCCGGACCCCGAGTCCCATGCCGGGGAGGCCGAAGCCCTTGAGGTCCTCGACCAGAATCGCGGCCCCCGGGTCCTCGCTCTTCAGGTCCTCGCCGAACTTGTAGCGCAGGTTCGCCGTGGCGTCGCGCTTGGCGTACACCGTCGCCGGGGTCTCGCAGTGAATGGAGCCGTGGTCGGTGGTGAGCAGCACCGGCACGCCCCGCCGCTCCGCCTCCTGGAGCGCCGCGAGCACCGGCGAGCGCTCGAACCACGTGCGGGTGAGACTGCGCAGCGCCGCCTCGTCCCGCGCCACCTCGTACAGGATCGCGCTCTCCGAGCGCCCGTGCGTGAGCTGATCTACGAAATTGAACACCAGCGCCGTGACGCCGTCCTGGGCGAGGTGGGCGGGCAGCCGCCGTGCCAGGTCTCCCTCCCCCGAGCTGAACACCTTCTCGTAGCGCACCGCGACGGGCTGACCGACCAGCTCCTGCAGCTGCTCCGTCAGGAGCTCCCCCTCATGGGCGTTGAGGCTCTCCTCGTCGGACGCTTGACCCCACCAGGCGGGATGGCGCGCCGCGATCTCCATGGGGAAGAGCCCCGAGAAGATCGCGTTGCGCGCGAACGGCGTCGCGGTAGGCAGGATGCTGTAGTAGTGCGACTCTTCCACGTCGAACAGCGGCGTCACGAGGTCGCGGAGGACTTCCCACTGGTCGAGGCGCAGGCAGTCGATGACCACGAACAACACGCGCCCCGTGGATCGCAGCACGGGGACGAGGAACTCGGCGCCCACATCGACGGAGAGCGGCGGCCGGTCGCCTTCGGGACCGGCGAGCCAGCGCGGATACTGCCGGGCGACGTACTCGGCGAAGTCTTTGCGCAGCGAGCGCTGCAGACTCCGCAGGGCCTCCGAGAGGCCCGGCTCGTTGGCGGCGCCCAAGCGGACCTCCCAGCGCGCCAGCTCCGCGACCAGCTCGATCCACTCGCGCCATGCGAGGGTCGCGCCCCGGCGCCCCTCGAGCTCGCGAAACCGGGTGACGAAATCGCGGGCCAGGCGCTGCTGGCGGATGCGGTCCCCTTCGAGCAAGCGCGTGATCACGGAGAGGATCTGGCGCGGCTGGACCGGCTTCACGAGGTAGTCGTCCACCTCGATCCCGATCGCCTCGCGCAGCGTGCCCTCATCCTCGCTCTGCGTCACCATCACGACCGGCATGGCGGGGTCGAGGGCCCGGATCTCGCCGATCAGCTCGAGGCCGCGTCGCCCCGGCATCTGTTCGTCCAGCAGCACGATGCTGTAGGCCTGGCGCCGCAGCAGCGCGAGCGCGTCGTCGCCGTGAGCCGCGGCGGCCACCGTGAACCCCTGGTCCTCGAGGAAGCGCCGGTGCGCCGCGAGTCCCTCGACTTCGTCATCCACCCAGAGGATGGTCTTCGGGCGCACCATAGGCCAAAGCTAATGGCGACTGGCGAAGCTGGGCAACGCAGGACTTATTTCGCAACGTGTTGTGTGTGCTCTTGGTCCGCTTCAGCTCCATCGGCGACATCCTGCTGACCACGCCACTCGTGCGCGCGCTCGCCCGTCGTCACCCAGAGGCGAAGCTCGTGTACGTGACGAAGCGCGCCATGGCGCCTCTGGTAGCCGACAACCCGCGCCTTACCGACGTCGTGACGCTCGAGCCCGGCGAGCCGATCCGGCACCTCGCCCGCCGGTTGCGCGCCCTCGCGCCGACGCACGGCCTCGACTTGCACGGCAGCGTCCGCAGCGCGGGCCTCCGATTGCTCGTGCACTGCCGCTGGTCCGGGTACTTCAAGCGCAAGCTGGCCCGCGCGCTGCTCATCGCCACGAAGCTGGACGCCTACCGCCGACGCGCGCCCTCGCCGGTCGCCGAGCGCTACTTCGAGGCCGCGCGCCGCCTCGACACTCGCCCCGACGGCGGGCCCCCCGAGTTCTGCCTGGGTCCCGGCGCGACGGACCGGGCGGCGCGGTGGCTCGCGGAGCGGGGGCTCGGGGGGGGGGCACGGCTGGCGGCGCTCGCGCCCGGCGCCGCCCACGCCACCAAACGCTGGCCCGTCGCGCATTGGAGCGCCCTCGCGGAGCGGCTGGGGACCGCCGGGTACCGGCCGGTCGTCGTCGGGGGGCCCGACGACCGAGGGCTCGCGCAGCAGCTCGTCGCCGAGGGAGGCGGCGGGAACCCGATCGTGAGCGCCGCCGGCGAGTTCTCGCTCCAGGAGACGGGCGCGCTGCTGGCGCGCGCGCGGGTCGTGGTGTCGGGCGACACCGGGGTCATGCACATGGCGACGGGCGTCGGCACACCCGTCGTCGCGCTGTTCGGACCCACCGTGGCGCAGTTCGGCTTCTTCCCCTATCGGGCGCCCGCCGCCGTGCTGGAGCGCGGGCTCGAGTGCCGCCCCTGCTCGTCCACGGGCACCGCGGCCTGTCCGCTGGGCCACCATCGCTGCCTCACCGACATCACGCCCGAGGAGGTGGCCGCCACGGTGGAGCGCCTCGTCGCGTGAGCCGCGCCACCACGCCCGCCGAGGAGCGCTTGATCGGGTTGGTCGCCGACGCGGTACGTGGGCCCAAACGCGAGGGCCTGTTCGCGCTGTGGCTCGTGGTACGCTCGGCCGAGGCGCTGCTGCCGCCGCAGCCCGTGTCGGGGAAGAATCACCGGCGTCGCCTCCAGGCGCTCGATGCGCGGCTCGCAAGCCTCGCCCTCCCCGGCCCTCTGAAGCGCGCCCTCGCCGCCGCGCGTCACCACCTCGAGCCCGCCACACCCGCCGCCGCGGCGCTGGTGCTGTCGGAGCTGGTCGCGCCGACGCGCGAGGTCCTCGGTCCCGAGGCGGGAGACGCAGTTACGGTTGCCGCACGAACGGCACGCCTACATCTATAAGCCATGCCCCCACGGAAAGTTGAGCGCCGCCCCTCGCTCGAATCGCTGGTCGACCGCGTGGACCAGCAGCGTCCGGGCGACGTGCCGGGCGATACCGTGCCCACCGGGTTCCCCTCGATCGACCGCATCCTGGGTGGTGGCCTGCGACGCCGCGACCTCGTGGTGCTGGGCGGCGACATCGGGTCCGGCAAGTCCGCGCTCGCGCTCGGGCTGGCGGTGCGCACGGCGCAGCAGGGGACGGGCGTTGCCCTCCTCTCCGGCGAGATGGACGAAGAGCGCCTGATGGAGCGCGCGCTGGCCATCGAAGGGCGCGCGACCGTGGACGAGCTGCGGAGCGCGAAGCTCAACGATCAGACGCGCGCCGGCATCGGCGGGGCCGCGGTGCGGCTGCGCGACCTCCCCCTCACCGCCTTGCCGCTCGCGGCCCGAGACTTCGAGACGGCGGCCGAGCGGCTCGATTCGCTGCGGGGGCTCGGGCTCGTGGTGGTGGACTACCTCCAGCTCGTCCCGTCGCCGCGGGGCGTGGCGCGCTCGACCCAGGACGAAGATCTGGCCCTGGTGTTGCAGCGCCTCAAGGCGCTGGCGCTCGAGCGCCAGGTGGCCCTCGTCGTCGTATCGCAGCTGCCGCGCTTCGACGCCAAGCGCCCGAACGCGAGACCCGCGCTCGACGACTTCGGGCACCTGGGCGCGATCAAGCAGCACGCCGACGTGGTGCTCGGGATCTATCGGGAGGAGATGTACAACCCGGGCCACGGCGTGGACGGGGCGACCGAGCTGATCGTCCTGAAGAACCGCAACGGGCCAACCGGGTTCGTGGATCTGTACTTCTACCGGCGCTGGATGCGATTCGAGGATATGCTCGACCCTGATCGGTGAAAGCTGTAGGTTAGAGCCATGGCCGGCCACAGCAAATGGAAGCAGATCAAGCGGAAAAAGGCCGTCACGGACGCGCGCCGCGGCGCGCTGTTCACCAAGCTGATCCGTGAGATCACGATCGCCGCCAAACAGGGTGGCGGCGACCCCGGGGGCAACGCCCGGCTCCGTACCGCGATCGACGCCGCCAAGGCCGAGAACATGCCGCTCGACAACATCGAGCGCGCCGTCAAGAAGGGAACGGGCGAGCTCGAGGGCGTGACGTACGACGAAGTGGCCTACGAGGCCTACGGGCCCGGCGGCGCGGCCCTGCTCATCGAAGCCACCACCGACAACCCGAACCGCACCGTCGCCGAGATTCGCCACGTCTTCCAGCGCTTCGGCGGCAACCTCGGCGCCGCGAACTCCGTGGCGTGGATGTTCGATCGCAAGGCCCAGATCACGGTGGACGCCACCCGCGCCGACGAGGACACGGTCATGGAGGCGGCGCTCGATGCCGGAGCGGACGACATGGTGCGCGACGGCGACGTCTTTCTGATCACGGGACCCGCAGGCCAGCTGCACCAGATCACCGAGCGGCTGAAGACCAAGAAGATCGCGGTCCAGACGGCCGAGATCGCCCTGCTCCCCAAGAGCACCGTGAAAGTGGACGGGAAGGACGCGAAGCACCTGCTCGCCCTGATCGAAGCGCTGGAAGAGATGGACGACGTCGCGAAGGTCTCCTCGAACTTCGACATCGACGCCGAGGCCCTGGCGGCGGCGACGGCATAGCGTGAGGGTGCTGGGCGTCGACCCCGGGACGTCGGTCACCGGCTACGGAGTGATCGAAACCGGGAACGGCGCCTCCGGATTGGGGCGGCTGGTCGAGTGCGGCGTGATCCGATTGGCCGGCCGGAGCCCGTTGCCCCAACGCCTGCGCGCGCTGCACGAGTACATCACCGAGCTGATCACGCGCCATCACCCCGGCATCCTCGCCCTGGAGAACGCCTTCTACCATAAGAATGTGCACACCACGCTCGTGCTCGGCCACGCGCGCGGGGTCGTGCTCCTCGCCGCCGAGCAGGGAGGACTCGTGATTGCCGAGTATGCCCCGGCGACCATCAAGAAGACGGTCGTCGGCGCGGGCGGCGCCCCCAAAGCGCAGGTGGGACGCGTGGTCGCCCGGCTGCTGCGGCTCAAGGACGCGCCCAAACCCGCGGACGCCGCGGACGGCGTGGCCGTGGCGCTCACGCACATCCTCCGGTCGTGATCGCGCAGGTCTCGGGCCGGCTCGCCGCGAAGCAGGCCGATCGCGTGATGATCGAGACCCCAGGCGGGGTGGGCTACGAGATCGTCGTCCCGTTGGGGGTGATGGAGCGACTGCCCGGGGTAGGCGAGGCGGTGAGCCTCGCGACCGAGCTCGTCGTGCGGGAAGATGGTTGGTCGCTATACGGTTTTCACGACGAGGCCGGGCGACGCTTCTTCCAGCGGCTGATCGGCGTGAGCGGTGTGGGGCCGAAGATCGCGATCGCCCTGATGTCGGCCCTGGGAGTCGAGCGCGGTGCGCGGGCAGTGAAGGAGCGGAACATCGCGCTGCTGGCATCGGTGTCGGGCATCGGAAAGAAGACGGCGGAGCGGCTGGCGCTTGAACTGGCCGACAAGCTCGGCGAGTTTGATGAGCTTGCCGAAGCAGGCGCGGGTCCGACCGGTAGGGGCGGCGCGCGAGGAGCCGCCGAGGCGGCGTTGCACGCCCTCGAGCGGCTCGGGTACGCGACCGCCGAGGCGGACGGCGCGCTGCGCCAGGCGCTCGCCGCAGACGGCGGCGGGGACACGGAGACGCTGGTGCGTCGGGCGCTCCAACTGCTCACCCACGGATAACGATGGCCACAACGGCTGAATGGATCTGTACGCGCTGCGGCTCGACCAACCGTACCCTGGTGCCCGACACCGCGACCCGGGCGACGGACGAGTGCGTCACCTGCCATACCCGCCACGCACTCGAGCGGGACGCGCGCCCGGTGCGGTGGCGGGCGCGGCCGCTGGGGAAAGGCAAAGCGGCGTGAAGGCCTGCGTCCGCGTCCCTGCGCGGCTGAAGCCGCGACTCGGCAGTGCCGGTAAACCGGCGTGAGCCCCGACACGAAGCGCCCGTTTACGGGCACTGCCGAGCCGCGAGTTCACTCGCGTACTACGAGGGCGTCGTGACCTCCCACTCCCGGACCCAGGTCACCACGCCCGACGCCCTCCCCGACGAGCGGCTGACCGATGCCGCGCTCCGCCCGTCCCGGCTGGACGAGTTCGTCGGCCAGGCGAAGGTGAAGGAATCGCTGCAGATCGCGATCGACGCGGCGAAGCAGCGGCGCGAGCCGCTCGACCATACGCTGTTCTTTGGCCCGCCCGGGCTGGGGAAGACCACCCTCGCCCTCCTCATGGCGAAGGAGCTGGCCGTCAACATCCGCACCACGTCCGGCCCCGTGCTCGAGCGCCCCGGCGATCTCGTTGGACTCCTCACCTCGCTCGGACCGGGGGACATCCTGTTCATCGACGAAGTACACCGGCTGCGGCCGGTGCTCGAGGAGTTCCTGTACCCCGCGATGGAGGACTACCGCGTAGACGTGAGGATCGCCGAAGGTCCGCACGCCCAGACGATCCCCATGTCGCTGGAGCGGTTCACCCTGATCGGCGCCACGACGCGGTTCGGCCTCCTGACACCGCCGATGCGCGCGCGGTTCGGCCTGGTGGAGCGGCTCGCCTACTATCCGCCCGACGACCTTGCCCAGATCATCAGTCGCTCGGCCGGCATCCTCGACGTCCCCGCCGACGCTGCGGGCATCGCCGAGATCGCCCGCCGCAGCCGGGGCACACCGCGGGTCGCGAACCGGCTCCTGAAGCGGGTGCGCGACTACGCGCAGGTGCGCGCGGGGGGCAAGATCACCGCCCAGGTCGCCGCGGAAGCGTTGAAACGACTCGACGTGGACGAGTTCGGGCTCGACGACATGGACGGCCGGATCCTGAAAACCATCATCGAGCAGTTCGAGGGCGGGCCGGTGGGACTCACGACCATCGCCGCGGCGGTGGGTGAGGACCCGGGCACACTCGAAGAGGTGTACGAGCCGTTCCTGATGCAACAGGGGTTTCTTGCCCGCACGCCGCGTGGCCGGTGCGCCACGGGATCCGCATACCGGCATTTCGGCTTCACGCCGCCCCGGAGCGCCGAACAGCCGACGATGTTCGACACCTGAACGCGGAACGCGGAAGTGGGAACGCGGAGCAGGAGCACGACCATCTGTTCCGCGTTCCGCGTTCCGACTTCCGCGTTTTCACATGCATACCTCCGACTTCGATTACAGCCTCCCACCCGATCTCATTGCGCAAGATCCCCTCCCCGACCGCACCGCGAGCCGGCTGTTGGTGGTGGACCGGTCGATCGGCGGTATCCGGCACATGCGGTTCCCGGATTTCGTGGAGCTGGTGGCGCCGGAGGACGTGCTGGTCCTCAACGTCTCAAGGGTGATACCGGCGAGACTACGCGGGATGCGCGGGTCAGGCGGGAAGGCAGAGCTCTTGCTCGTCCGCGAGCTGCCCGACGGCAGCTGGATCGCGATGGGGCATCCGGGCGGCAAGCTCAAGCCGGGACGGAGCGTGACCTTCGGCGACGACAGTGCGGTGGAGATCGTCGAGGTTCTGGGCGGCGGGCTCCGGCGCGTGAAGTTCGTCGGCCAGCTCGATGCAGCGGCCACGCTCGCCAAGTACGGTGAGGTGCCGCTCCCGCCCTACATACGGCGCCTCCCTCGACCCGAAGACCGCGAACGCTACCAAACGGTGTACGCGGAGCACGACGGCAGCGTCGCCGCGCCGACCGCGGGGCTGCACTTCACACCGGAGCTGCTGGAGCGCGTCAAGCGCCGGGGCACCGCGCTCGCCACGCTCGACCTGCAGATCGGCCCCGGCACGTTCAAGCCGGTGGAAGTGGATGACCTCGCGGATCATCGGATGCACGCGGAGGCGTACCGAGTGAGCGACGAGACGGCGGGGCTGATCAACCGGAGACGGGAGGCCGGTGGGCGCGTCTGGGCGGTCGGGACCACCGTGGTCCGGACGCTCGAGACCGTGGCGGCGCCCGACGGCACCATCCGACCGGGGGCGGGTGACACGAGCCTCTTCATTTTTCCTCCGTACACCTTCCGGACCGTGGACCGGCTGCTCACGAACTTTCACCTGCCGCGCTCCACACTGCTCATGTTGGTGTGCGCGTTCGGAGGCTACGAGAACGTCATGCGGGCGTACGGTGAAGCGGTGAAAGAGCGATATCGATTCTATTCGTATGGCGATGCGATGGTCGTCATGTGAACGCGGAACTCGGAACGCGGAACGCGGAACGGAAGTACGAGCGCCTGTTCCGCGTTCCGACTTCCGCGTTCCGCATTAAGTAGCGCATGTTCGAATTCGTCATCGACGCCACCAGCGGCGCGGCCCGCGCCGGCACCCTCACCCTTCCCCACGGCACGGTCGAGACGCCGGTGTTCATGCCGGTCGGCACGCAGGGGACGGTGCGCGCCCTGTCGCCCAACGATCTCCGCAGCGTAGGCGCGACCCTGGTGCTCGCGAACACGTATCACTTGCACGTGCGGCCCGGCGAGCAGGTGGTGGAGAAGCTCGGGGCCCTGCACCGGTTTATGGCCTGGGACCGTCCGCTGCTCACCGATTCGGGGGGCTTTCAGGTGTTCTCGCTCGAAGGCTTTCGTCGCGTGGACGAAGGAGGCGTCGAGTTCCAGAGCCACGTGGACGGCAGTCGACGCACGCTCACCCCCGAGCGCGCCACGGAGATCCAGTGGGTTCTCGGCGCGGACATCGCGATGGCGTTCGACCACGTGGTGCCGGGGGGCGCGGATCTCCCTACCGCACGGGACGCCATGGAGCGGACGCTGAGATGGCTGGAACGGTGTGCCAGGAGGCACGCGGAGCTTAAGGCGGTCGTGGCGTCGTGCGACCAGACGTTATGGCCCATTCTCCAGGGCGGTACGCACCTGGCGCTCCGGGAGGAAGGTCTCCGCCGCATCCTCGACCTCGGCTCCTGGACCGGCCTCGCGATCGGCGGCCTGTCCGTGGGCGAGCCCAAGCCGGTGATGTACGACATGCTCGAGCGGCTCGAGCCGAGGCTGCCCACCCTCCCGCGTTATCTTATGGGCGTGGGGTTTCCGGAGGATCTGGTGGCGGCGGTGGAGCGTGGGGTCGACCTGTTCGATTGCGTCGCGCCGACGCGCAATGGCCGAAACGGCTCGGCCTTCACGCCCGACGGGCCCGTCAACATGCGCAACGCCGAGCACCGGGACGATCCGCGGCCGCTCGACGCCACCTGTGACTGCGAGACCTGCACCACGTTCTCGCGCGGATATCTCCGCCACCTGTTCATGGCCGAGGAGCTGCTGGGGCTGCGGCTATTGTCGTTGCACAACGTTCGTTACCTGATCCGGCTCGCGGGGGAGATGCGGGCCGCGATCCGGCGGAACGCCTTCGGCCCCTGGGCCGGGGAGTGGCGCCGCCGTTACCTGCACTCGGGAACCGCATGACCGCGCACGGACTGCTCACCCTGCTGTTCGCGCCCTCCGGCCAGAACGCCGGCGCCGGGCTGCCCATTTTCCTCATCCAGATCGGCGCCCTGATCGCGATCTTCTACTTCATGCTGATCCGCCCGCAACGCCGGCAGCAGGAGAAGCACCGCCAGCTCCTGGCGTCGCTGCAACGCGGCGACCGCATCGTCACGTCGGGCGGCATCATCGGCGAGGTCGTGCACCTGAAAGACGACGAAGTCACGGTCAAGAGCGCCGAGTCGCGGTTGATCGTTCAGCGCGCCAACATCGCGAACATCCTCAATCGCTCGGTGGAGGTCGCCAAACCGCAGTGACCATCCGCCAGCTCCACCTGCTCGGCTCGCCCATCCTGCGACAGCGCGCCACCCCGGTCGCCACGGTTGACGACGCCGTGCGCCGGCTGGTGGACGATTTGTTCGAGACGATGCACGCCGCCAAAGGGGTTGGGCTCGCGGCGAATCAGGTCGGCGTCGCCCGCCGCGTGGCCGTCGTCGATGTGGGCGAGGACGCCCCGCCACCGCTGGTGCTCATCAATCCGCGCATCGCTCAGGCGAGCGACGTCATAGAAGCCGCTGAAGAAGGCTGTCTCTCGATCCCCGATATCTACGGCGAGGTGGAGCGTCACCTCGGCGTGACCCTCGAGGCGCTCGATCGCGACGGGCGCCCATACAAGGTCGAGCTGTCCGGGTTCAAGGCGCGGGCGGCGCAACACGAGATCGATCACCTGGATGGCGTCCTCTTCCTCGACCATCTCAGCGCCGTGAAACGGGGACTGCTCCTCGCCAAGTGGAAAAGAGCCCGCAAGGGACAGTCCGGATACGTGAAGGACGTGACGCCGGAGCCGGCGGGCGAACTCTAGGTGCGCGTCGTCTTCTTCGGGACGCCCGAGTTCGCCGTCCCCTCCCTCGAAGCGCTGCTCGGAGAAGGCTTCGACGTGGTCGCCGCGGTCACGCAGCCGGACAAGCCCCAGGGCCGCTCCCGCTCGACCGCGGTTCCGCCGCCCGTGAAGACGGCGGCCGCAGCGGAAGACGTCCCGGTGCTGCAGCCCGAGCGGCCCAGCGATCCCGCATTTCTCGAGCGCCTCCGTGCGCTCGCGCCGGACGTGGGCGTCGTGGTCGCGTACGGGCACATTCTCAAGCCCGACCTGCTCGCGCTCCCCCGTCGCGGCATGATCAACCTCCACCCGTCGCTCCTCCCCGAGCTGCGGGGCGCCGCACCAGTGGAATGGGCGATCCTGAACGGCCTCACGCACACGGGCGTCACGATCATGCAGATGGACGAGGGCCTCGACTCGGGTCCGATCCTGCTGCAGATCCCGCACGACGTCGACCCCGACGTGACGGGCGGCGAGCTGTCGGAGCATCTGTCCGAGATGGGCGCCCAGGCGCTCGTCGAAGCGCTGGCGCTGTTCCAGACCAGCGGCCTCGAGCCGCACCCCCAGGAGCACGCGCGCGCGACCTACGCGCCCAAGCTTACGCGCGATACGGCGCGCATCCTCTGGGCCGAGCCCGCGGAGCGGGTCTCGCGGCTGATTCGCGCGCTCGACCCGCGGCCGGGAGCCTGGACCGAGCTCGACGGCCGCGAGGTAAAACTGTTCGGCGCCCGCGTTGTGGACGATCGAGGCCCCCCCGGAGAAGTACGGAAGACGGAGGACGGACTACGGATTACGACGGGACGGGGGGCGGTGCAGGTGGAGGAAGTCCAGCCGGCCGGCAAGCCGCGCATGCCCGCCGCGGACTGGGTGCGGGGGCGCGGCGCTCAGGCTGGCCAGCGCTTCGGGTGAAGGCGCTCCCGGCCCTGCCGCGGCTGCACGCCATCACCGACGAGCGGATCGCCCGCCGGCCGGACCTGGGCGAGATCACACGACTGCTCGCCGCGGGTGCCGGCTCGGAGCTGGCCTTGCACGCTCGGGGCCGAGCCCTGTCGGGACTCGAGCATTACGAGCTCGCCGTCCGCCTGTCCGCCGGTCCGCCGGCCCGCCTGTTCGTGAACGACCGCCTCGATGTGGCGCTCGCCGTCGGCGCGGCCGGCGTCCAGCTGGGACAGGGGAGCCTCACGCCCGAGGACGCGCGCCGCTTGAACCCCCGCTGGTGGATCGGCAAGTCGGTGCACGACCTACGCGAGGCGGAGGCCGCGCACGCGGGCGGCGCCGACTATCTTTTGGTAGGGCCGGTGTTTCCGACCGCCACGCATCCCGACCGGGCGCCGCTGGGCTCCGCCCGGCTGAAAGAGATTGCCGCCGTCGGGTTGCCGGTTATCGTCATCGGCGGGGTGACGCCGGAGCGGATCCCGGCGCTCCTAGCCGAGGCCGCCATCCACGGCGTCGCCGCGATCACGGCGCTGTGGCATGCGGCCGATCCCGCGGACGCGGCGCGACGGATGCTGAAGGAGCTGAACGGATGAACGACACGGTCGATGTCACGGTCAACGGGGAGCCCCGCGCGGTGGCGCGGGGCGCCACGCTGCTCGAGCTGCTCGAGTCGCTCGCGCTCGACCCGCGCGCCGTCGTCGTGGAGCACAACCGCACCATCGTGCGGCGTCCCACCCTCGGGGCCGTCACGGTCGCACCGGGGGATGCGATCGAGCTGGTGCATTTCGTCGGAGGGGGCTGATGTTGGACATTCCTTTCACGATCGGCGGGCGCTCGTTCCACTCGCGCCTCATGGTGGGCACGGGGAAGTACCGGGACAACGAGACCATGGCCCGGGCGATCGACGCGTCCGGCGCCGAGATCGTCACCGTGGCGGTCCGACGCGTGGACCTGGACCGCACGAAGGAAGAGGGCGTCCTCTATCACCTCGACGCAAAGCGGTACTTCCTGCTCGCGAACACCGCGGGATGCTACACCGCCGAGGATGCCATCCGCTACGCGCGCCTCGCCCGCGAGGCGGGGTTCAACGAGTTCATCAAGCTCGAGGTGATCGGCGACCAGGAGACCCTCCTCCCGGATGTTCAGGGCCTGCTCGTCGCCGCGCGCACGCTGGTCGCGGAGGGCTTCAAGGTCCTCGCCTACACCAACGAGGACCTGGTGACCGCGCTGCGCCTCGAAGACGCGGGCTGCGCCGCCGTCATGCCGCTCGCCTCCCCGATCGGGAGCGGGCTCGGTCTCCTCAACCCGTTCGGCGTGCGCACCATCAAGCGGCGGCTCAAGGTGCCGGTCGTGGTCGACGCCGGCGTCGGAACCGCATCGGACGCCTGTCTCACCATGGAGCAGGGCGTCGATGGGATCCTGATGAACACCGCGCTCGCCGAGGCGCGGGATCCCGTGGCCATGGCGCGCGCCATGCGCCTGGCCGTCGAGGCGGGTCGCACGGCCTACCTCGCCGGCCGCATGCCTAAGCGCGAGGTGGCGATGCCGTCCTCGCCGCTGGAAGGGATGCTGGATTAAGGACGCCACGGCCGCCCGGCGCGCGGCACTGCAGATGCTCGACGCAGTGCACGCGGGTGCCACCCTCCAGGGCGCCCGCGAGGCGGCGCTCGCGAACCTGATCGGGCGCGACCGCCGCCTCGCCTACGAGCTGGCGGCCGGCGTGCTGCGGCGCCGCGCCCAGCTCGACCGCATGCTCACGCTCACGACCGCGGACCCCCGCCTCCACGACGTTCTCCGGCTCGGCGCCTATCAGCTACGCGCGCTGGCACGAGTGCCGCCGTACGCCGCGGTGTCGACGAGCGTGGAGTTGGCGCGAGCACTCGCCGGCGAGAAGGCCGCCCGTTACGTGAATCAGGCGTTGCGGAAAATCGCACGGGAAACGGGAAGCGGGAAACGGGAAACGAGTGGGGCGACCCACCCGTCCTGGCTCGTCGCCCGGTGGCGGCGCCGCTTTGGACCGACCGAAGCGGACCGGCTCGTAGCGTGGAACGACACGAAACCGACATTCACTATCCAGCCCGCTCGATGGTCTGTCGAGGCGCTCACAGTGGAGCTCCGGAAGGCGGGCTTCGGTGTAGAAGATGCGCCCTATGGTGCCGGCCTGCGCGTCTCGAGCACCAATCCCGTTTCCCGTTTCCCGTTTCCCGTGCAGCTCCCGGGATATGCGGAGGGCGCCTTTGTGGTCCAGGACCCCGCCCACGCCCTCGCCTGCCGCTTCGCCGCGATCCCCCCCGGCACGGTCGTGTACGACGCCTGCGCCGCTCCCGGGGGCAAGGCCGTCGCGCTGGAGCGCGGAGGGGCGCACGTGCTGGCCGGCGACGCGCGGCGCCAGCGCGTCGGCCGGCTCCTCGAGACGGCGCGGCGGGCGGGAGTGGCCATTCGGGTCGCGCTCGCCGATCTTCTGGCGGCCCCGTTCCGGCCGGCGGCGCTCGCGGCGGTGCTCGTGGACGCGCCCTGCTCCGCCACCGGCACCATGGCCCGACACCCGGATGCCCGCTGGCGGGTGACGCCCCGGACCATCGCGCGGGCCGCGGAGCGTCAGCGGGCGCTGCTCGCCGCCGCCGCGGAGCTGGTGCACCCGGGTGGATTGCTCGTCTACGCCACGTGCTCTCTCGAGCCGGAGGAGAACAACGACATCGTGACCGAGTTCCTGGCGCGCCACTCCCAGTTCGCCCGCGCTTCGGCGGCGGACGCGGTTCCTGCCGTCATGCTCACGCCGGCCGGCGATTTTCAGTCGCTGCCGCAGCGCCACGGGATAGACGGCGCGTATGCGGCGCGACTCGCCCGAGTGCGGTGATGCGGTTGCGCCGGCACATCCCGCAGGTCCGGGAATGGAACCTCCCGACGCTCGACCGCCTCGGCGCACGCCGCTGGGGTCTCGCGCTGCTCGGCGCGCTGCTCGGCGGCTACCTGACGGCGTACCTGGTCTTGTTCCCCGCGCCGCTTCTGCACGGACACGGCGTGGTGCCTCGCGTCTTGGGGCTGTCGCTGCAGGAGGCGTCGGACCAGCTCAAGAAGGCCGGCCTTCAACTGCAGGACGGCGGCACCGAGGCCCACCCTACCGCACCCCAAGGGACGATCGTGTGGCAGGACCCCCCGCCCGGCGTGAGCGCGCCGGCGGGACTGCGGGTGACCCTGGTGTCGAGTGAGGGTCCGCCCAAGATTCCGGTACCGGATGTGGCGGGGCTGGACAACGACTTGGCGCGGCGCTTGATCGCGGCGGCTGGACTGACGGTGGCTCAAGTGGAGTCGGTGCAGGCGGCCGCGCCGCCGGGTATCGTGATGCTCACGCGCCCGGCCGCGACCTCGGTGCTCAGCCCGGGGGCACCGGTGACCGTCGTGGTGAGTCGCGGGGCCCCCACGATCGCCGTGCCCGACCTGCTGGGGATGTCGCAGGCGGACGCCCGCACGCGGCTCGAGCTGGACGGTCTCGCGCTGGGGACGGTGACGCGGCGGCGCACGAGCGACGCGAACCCCGGAACGGTGGTGGGACAGAAGCCGGGGGCGGGCACGCTGGCCTCACCTGGCACGGTGGTGGACATCGTCGTGGCCCGGAGCCCCTGATGCCCGACGGGGGAGGAGGAGGCGGGGGAGTTCGCATCGCGCCCAGCGTGCTGTCGGCGGACCTGAGCCGGCTCGCCGAGCAGGTGGAGCAGGTGCTGGCGGGGGGCGCCGATTGGGTGCACGTGGACGTGATGGACGGGCGTTTCGTGCCGAACCTCACGTTCGGGGCCAACATGATCGCGACGCTGCGCGGACTCACCGACAAGCCGATCGACGTCCACTTGATGGTGGTGGAGCCGGAGCGGTATCTCGAGTCGTTCGCGGCCGCCGGCGCGTCCGTCTTCACCTTCCACCCGGAGGCGACGGTACACGTGCAGCGACTGCTCGCCGCGGCGCGCAGTCAGGGCATGCTCGCCGGGCTGGCGCTGAACCCCGGGTCGCCGCTGCAGCTCGCGGAAGAAGTCGTCGCGGACTTGGACCTGCTGCTCATCATGACTGTGAACCCCGGGTTCGGCGGGCAAACGTACCTTCCTGCCTCGAATGACAAGATCCGCCGGGCACGCGACCTGCTCACCGCGCACGGCTCGCGCGCGTTCCTCGAGGTGGACGGAGGGATCACTTCTCACACCATCGCGACGGCCCACGCGGCCGGGGCGGACACGTTCGTAGCGGGCCACGCGATCTTCACGAGCGGCGACCCGGCCCGTGAAGTCCGGGACCTGCGGCGGCGCTGCCTGGTGACGGTATGACGGCACCGCGGCAATGGACGGTCGCGATCGGCGTCGTGATGGCGCTGGTGTTCGGCACGGCCCTCGCGCTCAAGATCCGGCCGCAGATCGATCTGCTGGGGGTGGGCTCCGCAGCACCCGGGTTTCACGCGACAGACCTGCGGACCGGGCGCCCCACCACCCTCGCCGACTACCGCGGCAAGGTCGTGCTGCTCAACGTGTGGGCGACCTGGTGCCAGCCCTGCCGCGTGGAGATGCCGTCGATGGAGCGGCTGTACCGCCGGCTCGGAGCAGGTGGCGACTTCCGGGTGGTGGCGGTGAGCATCGACGAGCAAGACGATTCCGTCGTCGTGGCATTCGCGCGTGAACTGGCGCTCAGCTTCGACATTCTGCACGACCAGACGGGGGCGATCAAGCCGGCCTACCAGGCGACCGGCGTGCCCGAAAGCTGGGTGATCAATCGCGACGGGGTGATCGTCAAGAAAGTGATCGGCGCGTCGGAGTGGGACGGTCCCGTGAACGAAATTCTGATCCGGCGGCTGATCGATGACGGTCCGCGCTAGCCTCGGGCAACTGATCGTTCGCAACTGGCCGATCAAGCTGGCGGCCGTGTTCTTCGCCATCATGTTGTACGTGGCGGTCGCGGCGCAGCAGCCCCTGTCGCAGATCTTCGCCATGCGACTCGCGATCGGCATCCCGCCCGGCCGGACCGTCCGCCAGCAGACCGCCGGCGTGACCGTGGTGATCGCCGGGAAAGGCAGCGAAATCCTCAAGCTGCGCTCCTTCCCCCGCGTGATTCGCAAGGTCATTCCGGACACGTTCTCCGCCTCGCTGTGGCGGATCCAGCTCCAAGCCGCCGACGTGGAGCTGCCCAAGGGGATCGACGTGCAGGTCGTCGATATCCGGCCGCGCGATGTCGAGATCCTGCTCGACTCCGTGTCGCACAAGGACGTCCGGATCGTGCCGCGCGTGAAAGTCGAAGCCGAGTCGGGCTACGTCCTCCGCGGGCTGTCCATCACACCCAGCCTGGCCCGCCTGGTGGGACCGGAAAAGAGCCTCGCCAAGGTCGAATCGGTGACCACCCTGCCGACGGTGATTTCCAGTGTGAGCGGTCCCTTCTTCCAGACCGTCCCGATCGACACGGCGCCCTTGGGCGTCGTCCGGATCTCGCCCAAGGCGGTGCGGATGGCGGGCGAAGTGACGGCGATCATCGAGCGCTCGATCGACGGCGTACCGGTAACGACGGCGGCGTCGGGCTTCACCGGCTTCCTGCTATCGCCCGAACGTGTGTCGGTGACGGTGCGCGGCCCGGCGTCCCGGGTCAACACGCTCACGCGAGACAGCGTGCGCGTCGTCGCGCACCTGGTCGGGAAGGCGGGGCCAGGCGGCTACGCCAGGCTCACGGTGAGCGGGCCGCCGGGCCTCGTTGCCCGCGCCGTCCCCGATTCGGTGTCTCTCAGGCGGAAGACGGGACGTGGCTGACGTCGTTCTGGGCATCGAGACATCGTGCGACGAGACGTCGGCCGCCGTGCTCGTCGGCGAGCGCCGGAGCCCCGAGCTTGCCGGCCTCGTCATCCTGTCGCAGGACGTGCACAAGGTGTTCGGCGGGGTGGTGCCGGAGCTCGCGAGCCGGGCGCACCTGTCCGCCCTGCCCGCGGTCGTGGACCGCGCGCTCGCCGAGGCCGGACTCGCCTGGAGCGCGGTGGACGCGGTGGCGGTGACGCAGGGGCCCGGCCTCGTCGGCGCACTGCTCGTGGGAGTGGTGTACGCCAAAGCCCTGGCGTACGCGGGGGACCGCGAGCTGATCGGCGTACATCACATGGAGGGCCACCTGTTCGCGCCCGCCCTCGAGGATCCGGAGCTCGCGCCGCCCTTCGTCGCGCTCCTCGTGTCGGGCGGCCACACCCTCTTGCTCGATGTGCCCGCCTGGGGCCGCTACCGCCTGCTCGGCGCGACCCGCGATGATGCCGCCGGGGAGGCGTTCGACAAGGTGGCCGCGCTGCTCGGCTTGGGCTATCCGGGCGGCCCCGCAATCGAGCGGCTCGCGAGCCAGGGCGATCCCCGTCGCTTCTCGTTTCCGCGCCCGATGCGGGACGAGGGCTACGAGTTCTCGTTCTCGGGTCTGAAGACTGCCGTGCTGCGCGCCGTGCGGGCGAGCGACGATCTGGACCGTGACCGGCCGCATCTCGCCCGCGGCTTCCAGGACGCGGTGCTCGACGTGCTCGTCACCAAACTGGAGCGCGCGGTCCGAGCCACCGGCTATCGCACGGCGGTGCTGGGCGGCGGGGTGGCGTGCAACCGCACGCTCGTGGAGCTCGCGGCACAGCGGCTGTCAGGGCTGGCGCGCGTCGCGGTCGCGAGCCCGCGCCTGAACGCCGACAACGCCGCCATGATCGCCCGCGCCGGCTGGCATCGGCTGGCGCTGGGCGAGCGCAGCGATTGGACGCTCGACGCGCGCGCCGATCTCCCACTGCCCGGTCTCGAGACCGTGGAAATTCCACAATCCGCAATCCGCAATCCGCAATCCCCATGACCATCTACCCGTTGACCTTCCAGCTCGGCCCGCTCACCATCACCGGCTATGGCCTCATGATGATGGTGGCATTCCTCATGGCCGGCTGGGCGATTCAGGTGGATCTGCGGCGCCGCGGGTTGAACGAGGACTACGCCGCCGATATCGTATTCGCCGCAGTGGTCGGCGGGATCGTCGGGGCGAAGATCTGGTACGTGCTGCTCACGGGCGAGTGGGACGCGCTGTTTCGGCGCGGCGGGTTTGTGTGGTACGGCGGGTTTCTCGGGGGCGTGGCCGCGGTCTTGGGGCTCGGCTGGTGGCGGCGCGTGCCCGGGCGCTGGGCGATGGAGCTCACGGCGGCCCCGCTCGCCTTGGGCTACGGGCTCGGCCGCGTCGGCTGCTTCCTCGTGAACGACGACTACGGTATCCCGACCACACTCCCCTGGGCCATGAAGTTTCCGGACGGGCTGCCGCCCACCACGGTGGCGAACCTGACACAAATGCACGTCCGCTTCCCCCCGGGGGCGGATCCCGCGGAGGTAGTCGCCGTCCACCCCACGCAGATCTACGAGACGGCGCTCATGCTGCTGGTGTTCTTGTGGCTGTGGCGGCTGCGCGACCGCCCGCACGCCGTCGGCTGGCGGTTCGGCGTCTACCTCGTGCTGGCGGGCGCCGAGCGGTTTCTGGTGGAGTTCGTGCGCGCGAAAGACGACCGCCTGCTGGGGCCGTTCACGCTGGCGCAGGTGACGAGCGTCCTCGTGATGGTCGCGGGCGTGTGGGTGATCGCGCGGCTGCGCGCGCCCGAGGCCGCGCCGGCAGTCCCGCCCGCGCTCACGGGAACGAAGGCCGCCGACGATCTGGCTCGGCGCCACTGAGCCGATTGCGCTGCAGCCACACGACCGCCACGAGCAGCAGGACGATCAAGAGCAACTGGAGCGACAGGGACTGGACGGTGGGGTAGATGCCGAGCACCGGGATGCGTGGCGCCCACTCGACGACGCTCGTCGCCAGGATCCCCGATTCCTGGAGGTCGGCGATCCCCTTCCCGGCGAACACGAAGGCCATGTAGTAGAGCATGGTGCTCGTCACGGCGAAAAACGGCTTGAGCGGCACCTTCATCCCGAAGCGGCTGACCGCGACGTACACGATCACCAGTGCCACCGCCCCGAGGAGGATGCCCGCCGCCACCGGTCCGGCCGCCGAGCCACCGCCGCCCGATCCCGCCGAGGTCAGCAGGGCCTTATAGAACAGGATCGTCTCGAAGCCCTCGCGATACACCGCGAGGAACGCCACCGAAGCGAGCGCGAACCCCGAGCCGCTCGACAAGGCCTCTTCCATCCGACCCTTCACGAACGCGTTCCACTTCGCCACTTCGATCTTCGAGAGCAGCCAGTAGCTGACGTAGAACAGCACCGCGGTGGCGAGCAGCATGGTCACGCCCTCGAGCGCTTCGCGCTGGCCGGGTGTGATCTCGAACAGCAGCTCGACCACGGCGGCGGTGACGACGCTCGCGGCCACGGCGGCCCAGGCGCCCTGCGCCACGTGGCGCCGGCGCCCGACCGCGCCGGCCTTCGCCAGGAACGCCATCAGGGCCGCGACGATCAGGATGGCCTCGAACCCCTCGCGCACGAGCAGCACGAACGATTGCGTGAGGAGGTTCGCGCCCGAGCTGCGGTCGGCGACCAGCCGCTCGGCGCGCTCGAGGCCCGCCAGCAAGCGGGCGTGAATCGCGTCGAGCTCGTCGCGTCCCGCACCCGCTCCCGCCCGCGCGCGCAGGCTGGCGAACGCGTCCTCGAGCTCGCTCGCGAGTCCGGCATTCCTGGCGCGCACGTCCGTCTCGACCTGCTCGAAGGTGAGGTACGCGTCGAACGCGATCTTGTCGGAGCGCAGCGCCACCGCCGAGTCGAGCTGACGCCGCACGGTCGAGAACGTGGCGGCCGCAGGCGATGCCCTGTACCGCTGCCGCTCGGCGGTCGGAACGACGCGGAGGAACGCGACGAGGCTCGCCGCCTGCCCGGAGTCGAGCGAGGGGCCAAAGCCCGGCATCGGCGTACCCGGCCGGCCCTGCAGGATGAGCCGCGTGAGCTCCTGGTCGGTGAAGCGCCCGAGTGCCGCGAGGTCGCTCAGCGCCGGCGGCCGCACCGAAAGGGACTTCGCGAGCGGACCATCGCCCCCCCCGCTCGCACCATGGCACGACGCGCACTGTGCGGCGTACAGCCCCTCGCCTTGGCGCACCATCACGTCGTCGGAACGGAGCGTCGCCACGTAGCTGGCCACCGCCCACCGGTCTTCGGGGGGCAGCGTCTCCTCGAATTGCGGCATCGCCGTGCCCGCGACACCGATCGTGAGCTTCCGGTACACGTCCACCGGGGACACCGTGCTCATTGCTCCACGGTCGGCGAGGCTCGCGGGCGCCGGTCCTTCGAGCTGGCGGGCCTTCGGGCCGTCGCCCTTGCCCGTGGGACCGTGACACTGCACGCACTGCTCCCGAAACACCGCCGCGCCGCGGGCGATCGACGGCGGCCGCCGCGGATAGGGATCGAGGGCGCCTCCCGCCGCGGCGGCGATCCGCTGCACCAGCGTTCCCGCCCGCTGGGACACGGAGTCGGGCGGGGCCACGCGATCGATCATTGCCTCGAGGGCCGCGAGGTCCGCGTCTGCCACGACCCGGACGGCGGCGGGCAGGGACCCGACGTCCAGCCGCGCCTGCTCCAGGAACTGTCTCGCCTCGGAGACCTCCTCGGGCACGGTCACACGGCCGCCCCGCGGCGCGACCCCGATCGCATACTCTTTGGCGGCGAGCGAGGCTGCCGCCACGATCCGCCGGGACACGGACAGCGAATCCATCGCCTGGCCGGCCGCGCGGACTGCCACGGCGGCGCTCAAGAGCAATCCTAGCAGTGGTTTACAATGGATGGGAATGATTCTCAATTGGTGGTCGTCCAATACTAGAGTAAATTAGTCGGGAATTCAAGCGAGCCGATCACCCCCGCTCGAGCACGACCACGGCGACGGCCGCCTGATGTGTATGCGAGAGCGACAGGAGCACCCGCTGCACCCCCAACTGTTCGGCCCGGGCCGCCGCGAACCCGCTGAGCCGGACGTCCGGCCGGCCATCGGGCGCGCGGGTGACCTCGACTTCTCGCCAGCCGATCCCCCGGGCGGCCTCGCTTCCCTGGAGCGCCTTGTAGACCGCTTCCTTGGCGGCGAGCCGTACGGCCACGTGGGTCGCGGGGTCCGGGCGACTCTCACAATAGGCGCGCTCCGTCGGCGTGAGCAAGCGCTCGAACACGCGCGATCCCTTGTCGGCGATTATTGCGGCCACGCGGGAGACTTCGACCAGGTCGATACCGACGCCGATTGCGGTCATGGCCCGCCGCTCAAAAACCGAGGCGCGCCGCGAGCCATGCGGGGGCGGGGAGATAGCCGCCGAGCACCAGTCCGAGCCATACCAGCGCGACGGCGAGGGGCGTCCACAGCGCGACCAGGGGCCAAAGCGACGGCCGCCACCGGGCCACCGCATCGATCTCGTCGGTCCAGCGGCGCTGCTCGTCGGCGACCTGCGTCTCGAGCGCGAGCCACGCGGCCTCGAGCCGGCGCGCGGCGGTGCGGAGCGCCTCCTGCCAGTCGGCATGCGCGCCCTTGTCGAGAACGCTCGCCTCGCGCACTCGCGCGGCAACCGCATCGAGTACGTCGAGGGCGGCGACAAGCGTCTCGCCACCCGCGGCCAGCCGGGCGGCGATCGCTCGCTTCTCGGGACCCGTGAGGAGACGGCGGCGACGCGGCCGCCGCGGCATCCGTACCCGGCGGGCGGCCCGCTCGATCTCCCGATCGAGCGCGGCCGTCACGCGCTCGCCCGTGCGGCGCACCGCAGCTTCCCACGCCCCGAGCCAGGCGCGCCGGCTCACCACATCGAGCACACGGTCGCGATCGTCGCCCGCGGCGGCGGCGCGCGCCTCACCGCCCAGCTCCATCACGCGCGTGGCAAGCTCTTCGCGGATGTCGTCGAGGGGAACCCACGGCTCCTCCAGGCGGCGGGGCACGAGCACGCGGCCGAGCGACGGCGCGAGCTCGGGAACGCGCAGCGGCATCGGGATCTTCACCGGCGCCTTCACCGGGCGAGGAGGGCGGCCCGGCCCGTTCGGGCCTCGTACTGAGCCACGAAGTACGGCAACGATTCGGGAAGAAACCGCTCGCGGGCGAGGCCCGTGGCCGCGATCGCCAGCTCGATGTCGGGCGGCTCGCCTTCGACCTCGAGCAGCACGTCCATCGCCGGATACCACTCGAGGCGCAGCACCGCCCGGCCGAGCCGGTACACTTCCACGTGACGGTCGATGCGCAGCGACACCGCGAACCCCAGCTGCTCGAGGATCGTCACCACCGAGTCGGGGGCCGCCACGCGCGCCTCCGCTTCGGCGCGGTGGCGGTACATGCCGCGCTGCGAGGGGGGACCCTTCCACCCCAGCACCCCGTAAGCCGGCGCGCCGTCGGCCGGGCGAAACTCTCGCAGCCGCAGCACTTCGCCGCGCTCCGCGAGCGTGCGGTCTCGATCGAACCGTCGGTCGGTCATGTCACCGCGAAAGTCGAGGGACGCCCCGGCGCGGAGCAGCGCGCCCCGCAGCCCGTCGGGATCGTCCACCCGCGCCTTGACTTCGAGCTCGTCCGCCGGAGACGCCGAGAGGCGGCTCACGCGAAGATGGCGTCGAGCACGGCCGCCGTGTCGGCCAGGGTCTCGAATACGTACGCCGCGCCGGCCGCGCGCAGGGCGGCGACATCGTAGGAGCCGGTGGCCACCGCGACGCTGCGCGCGCCGATCGGCCGGCCGCACGCCACGTCGTCCGGCGTATCACCCACGATGATCACGTCCGATCCGGCAAAGCGCGCACCGGTGAGGGCCGTCGCGCGCGCCGCGGCGACCGCCGGAAGGTCGGCGCGCCGGGCGGAGTCCGAGCCGTACGCGCCCACGCGGAAGCGCGCGGCGTCGAGTCCGGCCGATCGAAGCTTCAGGGCCGCACCCGGGGCGACGTTGCCCGTGAGCAGTCCGACCAGCGCCCGGCGACCGGCCTCGTGTGGCTCGAGCGCCGCGAGCAGTTCGGCGATCCCCACCATCAGCCGCGTCGTTCGAGTCGGTTGCTCCAGCTCGGTGCGAAGGTGATCCACATAGCGGCGACAGACCGCCTGGATCACGCTCGCGTTGTCCGCGTCCGCGTGTCCGGCGAGCGACAAGAGATCCCGCACGATCTGCGGATCGGTCTTCCCGTCGAACCGGTAGGTCTCGATGGGCCCCGCCGTACCGGCTTCGTCGAGGAGTGCGCGCTGAATGGCGCGGCGGCCGGCGCCGTCGGTCCACAGGAGCGTGCCATCGATGTCGAACAGGACGAGCTTCATGTCGCAAACATAATCGACCGATGGCTCGACCAGCGGAGGGCGCCCTACGGTCGGACATTCACCCGCCGCACCGCCACCAGGAAGTCCCGCAGCCGCCTGGCGCCCGGCGTATCCCCGAACAGGTGATCCGACGCGACGCCGCCGCGCGACAGGGCGGCGTGCACGATCCGACCCGCCCCCGCCCAGAGAGCGACATGGGAAATCCGCTGCCCGTCCGCGAAGCACAGCAGGTCGCCCGCCTCGTAGCCCGAGCCTGTCGGGTCGATCGTCACCTCCGCTCCCGCGAGCGACTGTAGGTCCGAGTCGCGGGGGAGCGCGACGCCCCGGGCCGCGTAGGTTCCCTGGACCAGGCCGGAGCAATCGATCCCCCACTCGGTGCGCCCGCCCCAGAGATACGGCGCGCCCGAGAACCAGCGCAGGGCCCACTCCGGCGGCGCGAGGAGGCGCGCTTCGGCTCGGACCTCCGATTCCAGCCGGAGTACCCCCGCGGTCACGTTCCAGGCGCATCCATCGGCGGTCTCGACCTGCCCGTTGCGACGCAGCGCGACCCGCGCGCCCACCACCAGCCGCAGGCGCCGATCCTCGAACTTGAGCTCGGCACCGAGCGAACGTCCGGTGGCCCGCGTGCTCCAGTCCTCGGCCCATTCGTTCGGTCCCACGGCTAGATAACCAGCGTGGGTCCATGCATGGTAGCCGTCGCCGGCGCGCACGCGCAGCCACGCACCTCCCTCGGCGCGCCGCTCGAGCAGCGCGAGCGGCTCGCCATGCAACGCCTCGCTCACCCGGTCGGCCGTGATCCGCGGCTCGCGCAGCAGCGGGGCGAGCGCGGCCGTGACCACCGCCGCCGGCTCGTCGCGGACGGAGGCGTCCGGCAGCAGCCTGATGTCCGCCGCGCGGCCGGCGGCGGCCGCAATGCGGCGCAGCGCGGCCAAGGCGTCGCGGCTGGTGGTGCAGCCGACCAGACGCTCGGGCTCGACCGTCACCTCGAGCACGCCGAGCCGCGCATCGGGCACCCACTTGCGCGCGACGTCCGCGACGTCGCGCTCGAGACGATCAACCACCGTCCGCCAGGCCCGGGATGTCCCCGAGTCCCCGCGCGAGCCGCACGGCGCGCTCGACCGCGATGGGCACCGCCAGCCCCGCGAGAGCCTCGGCTTGCAGGGGGGTCGCGGGCGTAGCCGCGGCGGTGCTCACGGCGAACACGACGTCGCCGTCGAACAGGGTGCCGTAGGGCACGATGCGCCGCGCGAGCGCGTCGCCCGCCGCCTGGGCCAGACTCTCGAGGGTGGTGCGGTCGAGCGTGGCATTGGTCGCGACCACGGCGAGGGTAGTATTGCGCGCCGCCACGGCGCCGAACGGGGCGGCCCCCCGGGCGAAATGAGCCAACGCGTCCACGTACGTGCCGTCCGCGCCGCGCGCCCCCGCAAGGATGGCTCCCGAGCCGTCGAGAATGTTCCCGACCGCGTTCAGCACCACCAGCGCGCCGACGACGATGTCGCCCCCGCTCGCGGCCCAGCTTCCCACGCCGCCCTTCGTGGCGGCGCGCGGCCCCAGCGCCTTGCCGACGGTGGCTCCCGTGCCCGCGCCGACCGACCCTTCCGCGACGTCCGCTGACGCGACGGTGCACGCGCGGTAGGCGTCGTCCGCCGTCGGCCAGCGGTCCGCCTTGCCCCCAGGGGCCAGGTCGAAGTCGAAGATCACCGCGGTCGGTACAATGGGCACGATGCCGGCGGGCCCCACCGGCAGGCCGCGCCCGCGCTCCTTGAGCCAGCGCATCACGCCGTCCGCCGCGCCGAGACCATAGGCCGAGCCGCCGGTGAGCAGGATCGCGTCGATGCGGTCGACGAGGTGTCGGGGGTTCAGCGCGTCGATCTCGCGGGTCCCCGTGGCGCGGCCTCGCACGGCGCAGGCGGCGCGCATGCCGCCCTCCGGCCCGAGCACGACGCTGCACCCGGTGGCCCGCTGCAGGTCGGTCCAGTGTCCCACGGTGATACCTTGCACGGCGGCGAGGCTGGAGGGAGCGGAAGACGTCATCGAAGCGCGAAGATAGCTTGGCTTGCTCGGCTTGTGGAGGCCACATACGTTAGCGCCATGCCCAACTCCCCCCCCGGCCCGCAGAGCCCTCCGACCACGGTGCTCGTGGTCGACGACGAAGACGGCATCCGCCAGGCACTCGATCGGTTTCTCACGCGGCTCGGCTACCGGGTGTTGCAAGCCGCGAGCGGCGCCGAGGCGCTCGACCGCCAGGCCGCGGAGCAGCCGCAGGTGATGCTGTCGGATATCCGCATGCCGAACATGAGCGGCGTGGAGCTCGTGCCCAAGGCGCTCGCGGCCGACTCGGACCTCGCCATCATCATGCTCACGGCGATCGACGAGCCGCGCACGGCCATCGAGTGTCTCAAGCTCGGGGCGTACGACTACCTCATCAAGCCGGTCGATTTGGACGAGCTGGAGATGTCGCTGCAGAGCGGGCTGCGGCAGCGGCAGCTCGAGATCGACCGCCGCGAGCTCGAGCAGTGGCTCGCGCGCGAGGTGGCCGTGCGCACCCGCGATCTGGAGGAGCGGACGACCGTGGTCGAGGACGTCGCGCTCACGGCCCTCGCGGCCGCGGGAGACTGGCCGGGGGTGAGCGCCGCCGTCGAGAAGCTGGCGAAGGAGCTCGGCACGTCGCCCGAGGACGTGACGCGCGAGATCCGGAAGCGGCGGGGGGCGGGCTAGGCTCTCTGCGAAGCCTTGGCCTTCTCTTCGCACGCCTTGCAGCGCGTGACGCCCCGGAAGGAGCAGATCAAGCAGATGAAGGTTCCGCAGTCGGCGCAGGGATAGCCTTCCGAGGCGCGCTCCTCGTTGCCGCAGGAGCGGCACACCATCCCGTCGTGCTCCATCAGTTTCGGTTTGTCGGTCATAATCCGCCTCAGACGTCGAGCCCGTACACCTTAATCTTATTGATCAGCGTCGCACGCGAAATGCCGAGCTCGAGGGCCGCCCGCGTACGGTTGCCGCCGTGGAACTTGAGGGTCTTTTCAATATGCACCCGCTCCACCTCGGCGAGCGCCTGCGGCTGGTGGCGCCGGTCGCCGCCTCCGCTCCCCCCGCTCCTGCGCAGGTCGCTCGGGAGGTGCTCGAGGCCGATCTGGCCCGCCCCGCGCGCCAGGATCATGGCCCGCTCGACCACATTGCGCATCTCGCGCACGTTCCCCGGCCACGGCGCGGACAGCAGCCGGTCCAACGCCTCGGCGCTCGTGACGCTGGGACAGCCCGGCATCTGGGGCACCAGGTCCGACAGGATGCGGGTGAGCAGCGCCAGACGGTCGTCGCGCGACCGCTCGCGCACCGCCGGCAGCCGGAGCGGCATCACGCTGAGGCGATAGTAGAGGTCCTCCCGAAAGCGACCGGCACGCACCTCGGCCATCAGGTCCCGGTTGGTGGCGGCGACCAGCCGCACGTCGACCGTGAGCTCGCGGGTGCCGCCCAGCCGGCGGAACGTCTTCGTCTCGAGCACCTTCAGCAGCTTGGGCTGCAGCTCCGGCGCCAGGTCCCCGATTTCGTCGAGAAAGATCGTTCCCCGATCCGCCAGCTCGAACAGGCCTTGGCGACGCTCCTTCGCGTCGGTAAAGGCACCCTTCTCGTGGCCGAACAGCTCCGACTCGAGGAATGTGGCCGAGAGCCCGCCACAGTTCACCTCGACGAAGGGACCGCTCGCGCGTGGGGAGAGATGATGGATCACCCGGGCCACCCAGCCCTTCCCGGTCCCGCTCTCGCCGGTGAGCAGCACGGTCGAGCGCTCGCTCGCCGCCAGCAGCTCGATCTGGCGCCCCAGCTCGCGAATCGCGGGCGAGACGCCGAGTGATTCGAGCCCCGCGTGCTCGTGCTCGCGCGCCCGCAGCCGCGCGTTCTGGCGCGCCAGGCGCACCTTGTCGCCCACGCGTGCCGTAGCGGCGGCCAGGTGGTTCAAGTCCACGGGCTTCGTGAGGAAGTGCTCGGCGCCGAGCTGCATGGCCCGCACCGCCGTCTCGATGTCGCCCTGGCCGGTGAGGAGAATCACCGAGCCGCCCCGTGACTTGAGCTGCTCGAGCACGTCCAGTCCTCCGACGTCGGGGAGGTGCAGGTCGAGGATGACGACGTCGGGACGCAGGCGATCGAACGCCTCGAAGCCGGCCTCGCCGGTGCCCGCGCCCGCGACCTCGTACCCGATGCGGTCGAAGTACGCACCGAGCGCGCGCCGCAGGTCGGCGTCGTCGTCGATCAGGAGGACGCTGTCAGCCATGGGGCGACGCCGCGAGCGGCGCGGTGTCGGGGTCGACGATCACCGACAGGGCGGCCGGGAGGAGGCGTGCCTCGAACGGCGCGTCCCCACACGGCTCGCCGTCGAGCTGCATCGGCCGCGGGGAGCCCTCGAGCACTTCGACACGCACGGTGCGGCCGCGACCGAACCACAATCGCCGGGCGCCGTTCATCGGTCGACGCACCAGCTCCAGGAACGCGCTCAGGCTCTGCCATACGCCTTCGGCCCGGAGCACGACCACGTCCAGCCAGCCGTCGTCCGGCGCGATGTCGTGCCGCAGCCGCAGGAAGGGCGGCACGAGCTCGCCGCAGTTCGCAACCAGCACCATGGCCGCCGGCAGCTCGCGCGCGACCCCGTCCACGGTCACCCGGTGGAGCGGACTCGTGACGGTGGGGAGCGCGGCGAACGCCTTCATCACGTACGCCGCCATCTTCCAGCGACGCTTCTCCGCCGCCGCCGTGCCCGCCATCAGCTGGGCGTCGAAGCCCGTCCCGCCGCACACGGCGAAATAGTGCGTGCCGTCGGGGCGCTCCACAGTGCCCAGGTCGAGTGTGGCGGTGCGGCGGGCCAGGATCACGCGCGCCGCCCCTGCCGGGTCGCGCGGCAGCCGCAGGTTCCCGGCGAGCAGGTTCCCCGTACCACCCGGTACCAGCCCGAGCGGCACGCCGCTCCTCACCGCGCCGGCGGCGATCTCCATCGCCGTACCATCTCCCCCGTAGCAGACGAGCACGTCGAATCCCTGAGTGCACGCTTCGCCGGCGAAACGACGCGCGTCGCCCGCCCGAGCCGTGGCGAGCACTTCGACCGTCCACCCGCCCCGCCGGAGGGTGTCCCGGACCGTGGTGACCGCGCGCGCGTCGGTGCGCGCCGCCGCCGGGTTGGCGATCAGGAGGGCCCGCGTCACGGCTAGTAGCGCCGCTCCCAGAAGAGGTCGAGACCGACCTGCCGCGGCACGGTATTGCCCTGCGCCCCGGTCGGATCGATGCTGCACGTCTGCACCGGCGCGAAGCTCGCCTCCGTGCGCCACTCGGGGCTGATGCGGAACTGCAGCGACAGGCCGAGCATGTTCTGCACCCCCACCTGGCCTCCCGAGCAGAACCCCGCGTTCACCACAACGAACGTCTTGGGGCCGAGCTGGCGCCCCACGGCGACATTCCAGGGGGCGAGCGCGGTCCCCTGCCCCCCACCGCCGGGGCGGATCTCGACGTAGTCCACCGGCACGCCGCCCGACACGATGGTCTGCTCGATTTCCCCCGACAGGATCCCGAGGGCGCTCTGTAACACGGCCCGCTGGTCGGCGATCCCGCCCTGGTCGCCGGCGAGATCCACACTGCTCTTGCCGAACAGCAGATAGGAGATGATCTCGGTCTGCGACAGCTCACGCTTCTCCGCCTCGAGGGTGACCTTCGGCACCAGTAGGGTACCGCCGATGTGCGCGACCACCGAGATGTCCTCGGGGTTGTGCAGGGCCGGCGTCGGAACGGGGTGCACGACGTGCTTCGCCCTGATGTCGAGCGCCGCGTCCTGGTCGGGGGTACCGAAATACCGCACTGTTCCCTCGGTGACGACGAACTCGCGCGACAGGAGCGACCCTACCTTGAGCCGGTACGTCCCCCGCACCGCCTGCAGCGTGCCGCTCACGAGGTACTGGTCGCGCTGCTTGGTGAGCCGCACGGAGCCGGCGAGCTGGATGTTCGCCTCGTCGGAGCGCAGCCACACGTCGCTCCCCATTTCCAGCTCGAGGTCGTCGATTCGCAGGCTGTCGAGGAACACGTTCTCGAACTCGGGCCCGAGGCGCTGCTGCTGGATGAGCGCGGCGAGCGAGGTGTCCGCGAGCTCGTCCAGGTTCACGATCCGCTTCTGGACCAGATCGGCGAAGTACAGGACGCCGGACGTCACCTTGGCGTGACCGGTGAGCGTCGCGCCGAACACCGGCCCCTTGAGCGACAGCCGGCCGCTGGCGGTGATGGCCACGTTGTTCCGCAAGTCCAGCGCTTTGAACTGGTCGGCGGCGATCTGGAGGTCGAGCACAGGATGCGTCAGCTGCTCGAGCCGCACGATGCCGGTGAAGTCGGCCCGGCCGCGCTCGCTGCGGGCAGACAGAGACTGGATGGCGATCGTGTCGCCCGACAGGGCGAGGCGTCCGTCGACGTCCTCGTAGCGCACGCTCAGCGTGGGGATCGTCGCGGCCGCATTGGCGATCTGGAGCTCCCCCCGCAGGCGGGGCGCGTCCCACGTCCCCGCGATGCCCAGGTTCGCCGAGAACACCCCCGTCACGCGCTGCAGCGACGGCGTGAGCGCCTCGAGGACGGAGAGGTCCACGCTGTCCGCCCTCGCCCCCACCGACAGCGTGTCGGGGAGCTGGCGGCGCGGCACGGGCTCGAGGGCGAGGTCCAGCGGCAGATACGCCTGGACGTCGAGGATCTGCTGGCCCGAGCGCCACAGGTGGACCGCCCCGCGAAGGCGCCGATCGTGGTAGTCGAACGTCCCGTCCATGAACGGCGCGCGGAACTCGCCGAACGCCCCGTTCGAGAGCGAGAACGACCCGCTCGACACTGGGCTGGCTCGGGTGCCCGACAGCCCGGCGGTGACCGTGACCGTCCCGCCCACGCCTGCGGTGTCCCGCTCGAGCAGCGCGTACAGCCCGACCAGCGGGAAACTCTCCAGCTGGAGGTGGGCGTCCGCCCGCCCCCGCGTCGGCAGGGCCCCCTCGAGCACCAGCTTGCCCGATCGGTACGCGCTCTGGAGGACGAGGCCGGTCACCGTCGCCGCGGAGTCCGTCACCGTCAGCTCGGTGGGCCGCTCAAGCACCCACACATCGCCCGGAAGCTGGACGGCCAGCGAGTCCACGCCGACCGCGAGCGCCGCGCCGCCGGTTTGGGCTGCTCGGCGGGCGAACCGCCCCCCGGCGAGGAACGCTCCCCCCTCCCCGATGCGCGAGCGCGCCAGCCACGTGAGCGAGTCCCGTGTCCCGCGCGCGGTGGCGAACGCGGCGGAGAATCCGAACGTGCCGTGGGCAATCGAGTCCAGGCTCGCCTCGAGCGCGAACGTGGGAGCGGAACCCGGGTGCCAGGTGAGGTGGCCCCTGCCGGCGGGCACCCGCCAGGCTCGCCACGCGAGCCGCTCGACGCTGGCTCGCGCGTCGAGGCCGAGCGAGTCGAGCGAGCCCTCGAGCGTGAGCAGCACGCGCGCCGCACCGGCCAATGGCGTGTTCCTTGCGTCCCCCCTGCTGCCCCCCCCGGGGTCGTCGAGGGGATCGGGGGAGCCGCCCCCGAGCCAGCCGACGAGCGGGTCGAGCGCGGTGAGGCTGTCGGCGCCGAAGTCGAGCGCCAGCTGACCGCCGGTCCCCCGGGTCCATCCCAGCGAGCCCGACCCTGTGGTGACGAGACCTGACTGCGTGATGCGCAACGAGTCCACATACAGCCGCCGGTCGGCGAACCGCACGCGTGCGGCACCCGAGTCCACGCTGGCGCCGGCGAGCTGCGATGGCTCGAGGGTCGCCTGCAAGATCCCGACCGGCGGCACTGCGCTGTCGCCCTCGAAATCGCCGCGAAGCGAGAAGCTCAGGCGGGAAGGCGGAGCCCGGCGCCCGAGCCAGTGCGCGAGGTCCAGGTCGCGAGCCGCGACGGTCAGGCCGCGCGCCCCGTAGTGCGGCAGGTCGAGCATCAAGGTACCGTCGCCGCGCACCGCGCCGCCCCCGGAGTGCAGATCAACGTGCGTCTCGAGCGCGCCGAGCGGGCCGGCGAGCTTTACGGACCCGGCCGCGGCGCCAAGCAGCGGCAGCGTCGGGAAGCTGCCCCGGAGGTCGTCGAACGAGAGCGAGTCCGCCGTGACGTCGGCGTAGATGCCGAGTACCTCACCCCGCGTGTCGAGCCGCACACTCCCCGTCAGCGCGCTCGGGGGGCGCTCCCCATCGCGGTGCTCGAGCGTGCCCGCGAATTGCGCGTCGCGCAACGGCCCGGTGAGCGTCCCGGCGACGGAGAGCGTTCCGTGGAGTCGCACCGCCGGGGCGAGCCGCGCGACCGTGCCCAGATCGATGCTCGACGCCTCCACGGCGAACGGTTGAAATCGCAGGCCGGCGGCGGCCTTGAGGTTCACTTCGCCTTTCCCACGGACGCGGGTTTCGGGCCATCCCGGAACGAGCGAGTCGCGGAACGACCAGTCGGTCTCCAGGGCGAGTGCCGCCACCGGCCCGGTGGCGATGGTGTGTCCGCTGAGCCGTCCCGCAAACGGCAGCGTATCGAGGAAGGGCCGGGCGAACTCGAGGTCGAACTCGCGGGCGTCGAGATCGGCGTCGCGCAGCGCGACGAGGCCGGAGTCCGACGCGCTGAATGCGTTGAGACGGCCCGCGACCGTCCCGCCACCGTACTCCAGGCGCAGCGGGTCGAGCCCGACTTCGAGCACGCGTTCGCCGTGCGAGCGTAGCCGCACGTCACCAGACACCACCCCGGCAGCGGGAACGCCGGCGAAGCGGCGGTCGATGAACTGGAGATCCCCGAGCGTCGCCGAGTCGGCGCGCAGCCGCAGATCGAAGAGCAGCGTGCCGTGCGGCCAACGGACCGTGCCGCGCGCGTCGCGCAGCGCCGACGCAGGCAGCCGCACGCGGGCGAGCTGCACGTCCATCGAGTCACCGACCACCCGGAGCCGACCCGCCACGTCCACGAGTCGCACCCCGGGGTCGGAGCTGGTCACGGCCAGCCGGGAGACGTCGATGCGGATTCCCCGTTCGCGCGGGGACGACACTTGCAAGGCGGAAAGGCGGGCGTCGAGGTGCTCGAAGCGGCGGACGCGGAGCCGTCCGTTGGGGGCGTCGTTCGCGATCTCGACGCTCGAGTCGCCCGGGGCGGGGTGCTTCGCCTGCAGTCGCAGGATGACCGTCCCGTCGGTGATCCGGACGTTGCGGAACAGGATGAGGGTGGCCGGCCCGTGCGGACCCTTATCGGGACCCCCAAGTCGCAATAGCTCTTCGATGTTGAGCCGGCCGCTCGGGTGCTGTACGATGTTGATCACCGGCCGGTGCAGGTGGAGCTCGAAGAGCACGACCCGGCCGGCCGCGAAGTCGAAGGGGTTGTAGCTGAGGTTCGCTTCCGGCAGCCAGGCGACCAGCGTGGTGTCCGCGTCGAACAGCCGGACCTCGGAGAGGGTCAGCCCGGTGAGGAGCGATCCGCGCACGTCTCCGATCTCGGCCGTCCCGGTGAAGACCTGGCGGAGCGCCCCCTCGCTGACCCGCGCCAGGAGCGTCCGCCCGGCGCCCGTGCCGACCAGGGACGAGAGGGCTCCGAGAAAGCCGGCGAGCAGCCCCACCAGCGTCCACAGCGCGGCCCCGAGCGAGCGGCGGATCATCTAGAACGCCTGCCCCACGGCGAACTGCACCACCACCCGCCGCCAGAACCCGTGCGGCAAGACGGGATGCACCGTCACCTGGCGCCCGGCCGAATCGGTCACGGCCGTCAGGCTGTTGTTCGCCGTGTTCAGCAGGTACAGCACTCCGGGCTCCGCGGGATAACCGGCGTAGGCCGCGTCGAGGCGCACCGGTCCGAGCGGCGTAACGAACCGCACACCCACGCCGGGCGTGAACCGCACCCCCCGCACGGTCGGATCGTCCCGCTCCCACACCTGCCCCACATCCGCGAACACCGCCACCCGCATGCGGTCGGGAAAGAGCGGCGTCGGGAATCGGAACTCGACGTTCGCCACGAAGATCGCGTTGCCCCCGGTGGCCGACGCCTGAAGGTTGCCGTACGTCGTGTCGCCGCTGACGTCGACCTGTATGGTCCTGAAGTACACGCGCGGACCAAGCTCGTTGCGAGCGTACCCGCGCACCGAGTTGGGACCCCCGCCGTAGAATCGCTGATCCGGAGGCACGAACCGGACGCTCTGGCCGGCGAAGCTGATCCGGCGCGCCGGAAGGATCGTCCCACCCAGCAAGCGCCACGCGAACGCCCCGCGGCGGCCGACCGGATAATAGCGCGACACCTCGAGCTGCCCCCGGTTGAACTCGTACAGCGTATCCGAGCCGACGAGCCGCGAGGAGTGAGTCAGCGACGCGGTGATGACGCCCCCCGCCGTGGGGTCGAGTACCGAGTTCGTCCGATTCCGCACGCCGGAGATCGAGACCGCCCCGAACGGCCGTCGGTTCGCCAGGAACGCCTGATCGGACGCGTTACACAAGAGGAACCGTTGGCAGTACACCGCCGCGTCGGCGGTCGTGCGGCCGACCGAGTAGCCGTACCCTACCGAGACGGGAACGTCGCGCCGGGCGTTGAAGGTCACGGCCACATTCGCGCCCACCGCCTGGCGCGTATACGCCTTGAACTCGGAGCGCCGCTCGGCGAACACGGCGAAGCTCGCCGTGTGGCGGGGCGACAGGAACGCCGGCTGGCGCAACGTCACCGTGGCGTTGTAGTTGACCGTGTCCGAGGTGGAGTCGGCCTGCAGGAAGCGGCACACGTTCTGCTTGAAGTTCGCGTCGGTCGGAACACCTACGCCGATTTTCGAGAGCTGTCCCGTGACGTCGAGCGAGCGCGCGCCCCCCAGGAAGTCGTAGGCCGTCCACCCGGTCTGCACCCGGAAGCAGTCGAGTGAGCCGTATCCCGCCCCGAAGCGGATGCGGTGGCGCGGCGCCTCCGCCACGCGCACCAGCACCCGCACCGTCGAATCGCCGGCCGGCGGGGTCGTATCCGCGAGCGCCACGTTGACCGAGCGGAACATCCCCAGCCCGTACAGGTCGCGCTGCGTCAGGTACAGCCGATCCTGGCGAAACCAGTCCCCGGCCCGGACCGAGAGCATGCGCCGCACGGTGGCGGTGTCCACCTTCTCCGCACCGGTGATCAGCACCTGCCCCACCCGCATGCGCGGGCCGGGGAGCGCCTCGAGGGTCGCCACCGCGCGGAGCGCCGCGACGTCCACATCGTAGCTCCGGAGGATGTCGGCGTACGGGTACCCGAGGTTCTTGAGCCGGCTCACGATGGTGTCGGCGGACGCCTGGAACAGGGCCCGGTTGAACGGGTCGCCGACCTGGAGCGGCAGGTCGCGCTTCAAGCGCCGCACGTCGAGGATCGAGTCGAGGCTCAGCACCTCGAGCGCGGCGAGCCGCACCGGATCGCCCTCGTAGATCCGAAACGTGACATACACGTCCCGGCCCTCCCGGCGTACCAGGGTGTCCACCACGGCGTTCATGTACCCGCTCTGGCGGTACAGCAGCAACAGCCGCACGACGTCGCGGCGGAACTCAAGCTCGTTGAACAAGCGCTTCGCGCCCAGGCCCAGCAGGCGGATCGGGAACGCACGCGCGAACCAGCTCGAGTTGGACGTCCCGATCGCGGTGCTCAAGGTGTAGTCGTCGATGGCGTGATTGCCCTCGAAGGAAAGCCCTCGGACCACCCGCTGCTGCTCCTGCTGCGCGGCGAGGGGAGCCGCCGCGAACACGGCGACGAGCAGGGTCAAACGGAACGCGCGCAATTGACGCAGTCGGGCTGCATCCCTATGTTGGCAACCTCCCCCCGCACTGTCAACCTTTTCGACACCTGACCCCATGCGTGCGCTCCTCGGTCTTGCCCTCGCCGCCCTCGCCGCCCTCACCGCCGCCGGCGCTCTCACCGCCGTCACGGCCTGCGGGGGGAAGGCTGCGCGCGCGGGGGGACGAGGCCTCACGTACTACGAATCCTACGACCCACGCTCCCTCGATCCCGCCCTCTCGACCGACGTGCCGACCGGTGAGATGGTGACCCTCGCGTTCGACGGACTCACCCGGTTCGACGCGGACGGCCGACTGCTGCCGGGGCTCGCCGATCGCTGGACGACGGGGCACGACGGGGATGGCCGGCGGTACGTGTTCCACCTGCGACCGGGCGTCAGGTTTCACGACGGGACGCCGCTCACGGCCGCTGCGGTGCGCGCCAGCATGCTCCGCGTGTTGTCCCCCGCGACCAAGGGCGGCCGCCCCTGGCCGCTATACCCCATCGCCGGAGCCGAAGCGTACGCCGCTGGGCGCGCGGGCGACGTGAGCGGCATTACGGTCCAAGGGGACTCTAGCATCGCGTTCACCCTCACGGAGCCGCTCGCGATCTTTCCCAAGTTCCTCGCGATGCCGGTGGCGAGTGTCGTGCCGGTGCCGCCCCCCAACGACCTGGCGCAGCGGCCGGTGGGGACCGGACCGTGGCGCTTCGTGGCGTGGCAGCACGACGACTACCTGGTGTTCGCGCGGAATCCGAGCTACTGGGGCGGCGCCCCGGCCAGCGACACGCTGCTGGTGCGGGTCATTCCGGAGCCGCTCACGCGCGCCGCGGAGTTCGAGGCCGGCCGGCTGAGTGTGATCGAGGTTCCGTTCGGGGAGACTGCGCGCTGGCGCGGGGAGCGGCCCGACCAGCTGGTCGAGAAGCCCGCGCTGCGCGTGGTGTACGTGGCTCTGAACAACCGGCGCGGGCCGCTGCGCGACCCCCGCGTGCGGCAGGCGATCAACCATGCCGTGAACGTGCCGGAGATCCTCGCGACGGTGTACGGCGGTCGCGGCGTCCTCGCCCGCGGCGCCATCCCGCCGGCGCTCGCCGGGAGCGATACCATGCGGCGGGGGTACGGCTACGACCCGGCGGCGGCGCGAGCGCTCATCGCCAGTGCCGGGTATTCGGGCGGGATCGACCTGCGGCTGTGGCGCACCGGGACGAACGTGGAGCTGTCGCGGGTGGCACAGGCGATCCAGGCGCAGCTGGCGGGTGTGGGCGTGCGCGTGGAGCTGGTCGAGCGGGACGCGTCGAGCCAGCGCGAGGCTGCCCGCAAAGGTGAGGCCGACATGGTCATCCTCGACTGGTGGGCCGACTACCCCGACGCCGACAACTTTCTCTACCCGCTGTTCCACTCCGGGAGCTTCGGCCCGGGAGGCAACTACGCGTTTTACGCGGACCAAGGCACGGACTCGCTGATCCTCCGCGCCCGCCGCACCACCGACGACACGGCGCGGACCGCGCTCTACGCCCGCATCGACGAGCGCGTGTACCGCGCCGCGCCCTGGCTGTACCTGTGGTTCCCGACGGACCTGTGGGCCCGGCGGCCGGAGCTCGTGGGCTGGGACCTGCCGGTGATCTTCAACGGACAGCGCTGGACGCGCGCCCGGGTCTCGCCGCGGTGATGCGTCTCGTCGGGCGCCGCCTGCTGATGACGCTGCCCACCCTGTTCGGCGTGCTGGTGGTCGCCTTCCTCCTGTTGAACGTCGCGCCCGGCGATCCGGTGGCGGCCATGGTGGGAGAGCGGGCCGACGCGGCGACCATCGCCCGGCTCCGGGCGGATCTGCATCTCGATGACCCGCTCCCCGCCCAGTTCGGACGCTACCTCTGGGCCGTGCTGCACGGCGATCTCGGGCGCTCCTACATTACCCAGCGGCCGATCGCGCAGGACCTGGCCGCGCGCTTCCCCAAGACCGTCCAGCTCGCCCTCGCCGCCATGGTGCTGGCCGCGCTGAGCGGCGTCACGCTGGGCGTCGTCTCCGCGGTCCGGCCGGGGGGAGCCGTCGACCGTGTCGCGATGCTGGTGTCGTATCTTGGGGTATCGTTCCCGGTCTACTGGGTGGGGCTGCTCCTCATTCTCCTGTTTGCGGTCGCGCTCCGCTGGCTCCCGCCGTCGGGCTCGGGCGGGTTCGCGTATCTCGTGCTGCCGGCGCTCACCCTCGGCATGCGCTCGATCGCGTTCCTCGCGCGGATGACGCGCGCCGCCATGCTGGACGTGCTGTCCAGCGACTTCGTGCGGACCGCGCGGGCCAAAGGGTTGAGCGAAGCGACGGTGATCCTGCGTCACGGCTTCCGCAACGCCCTGATCCCGGTGATCACCGTGATCGGACTCGACACCGGGAGCTATCTCACCGGCAGCATCCTCACCGAGACGATCTTCGGCTGGCCGGGCCTCGGCCGCTACGTGCTGAGCGCGATCGAGAAGCGGGACCTCCCCGCGATCCAGGGGAGCATCCTCTTCATGTCCCTGGTGTTCCTGCTCGTCAACCTCGTGACGGACTTGGTTTATGCGAAAGCTGATCCTCGCATCGCTTACGATTAGCTCCTCGGTCGCGGCCCAGACGACCGCCACGCGACCCCGCACCGCGCCGCTCCGGGGATCGCTCGAGCAGCGGCTCGCCCAGCTGATCGATGCGCCCCCCTTCAACCGCGCCACCTGGGGGATCTACGTCGTGGACGACCGCGGCCGGGTCCTGTATCAGCGCAACGCGGATCGCTTCTCGGTGCCCGCCAGCAACACCAAGCTGGTCGTCACGGCGGCGGCGGCCGTGCTGCTCCCGGCGGACTATCGCGTGACCACCAGCCTGTACGTGAACGGCCGGGTTGACGCCGGGGTGCTGCAGGGAGACCTGATCCTGTACGGGCGAGGCGATCCCACGTGGTCCGCGCGCTGCTACGGCGTGGACAGCCTCGCCCCTGGCGTGTGCGATTCCACATTCACCGCGATCGACGCGATCGCCGACTCGGTCCGGGCCAGGGGGATCCGACGGATCACCGGGAAGCTCGTGGGCGACGGCTCCTACTTCGAGCCCACGTTGATTCATTATGGGTGGAACGCGTGGGACCTCACCTGGTGGTATGCGGCGCCCGTATCGGGGCTCGGCTTCCACGACAACAGCGTGGACTTCCGAATCGACCCCGGTCCCGCCGTCGACGCGCCGCCGGTGATTACCTGGTCCCCGGACCTCGGCCTGATCACGTTCGAGAACCGCGCCCGCACGGTCCCGGCCGACTCGACCTCCACGATCGGCGACAACTTCTTCCGGACGGCGGGCGGCTGGAGCATCCGGGCGGAGGGGACGGTGGCGCTGGGAAGGAAGACCCGGGTGGAGAGCGTGGCGCTCCCCGACCCGAATCTGTACGCCGCGCGGGCGCTAGCGGCGTCGCTGGCCCGCAGCGGTGTCGCCGTGGAGGGGGGGGCGGCCGGCACGACCGATTCGCTCGCCTACCGCACGGTGCGCTGCTGCGCCTCGCCGCTCGTCGACTTCCGGGGCCGGCCGCTCCCGGACATCATTTTTCCGATTCTCAACTCGAGTCAGAACTGGTTCGCGGAGATGCTGCTCAAGATCCTCGGCCGGGAGCTGAAGGGGGAAGGCTCGTGGAAGGCGGGGCTCGACGTCGAGCGCGGGTTCCTGACCGACTCCGTGAAGATCGACTCGACCGCGTTCGCGCTCGAAGACGGCTCGGGGCTCGCGGCGGGCAACCTCGTCACGCCGCAAGCCTTCGCGAAGCTGCTCGCGTATATGCATCGCCACCCCAACGGGGGACCGTTCGTGGCGGGCCTGCCCCACGCCGGCCAGCCCGGATCGCTCCTCAAGCGGTTCGTGGGCACACCGCTCGAGGGTCGCGTGATCGCCAAGACAGGGAGCATCGACCGCGTGAACAGCTTGTCAGGCTACATCGAGCGGGCGAACGGGGGGGGCCGGACGATCACCTTCAGCGTCCAGGCGAATGGGCATGCGGTGCCATATGCCCAGATGCTGGCGCAGATTGATTCGGTGGTGGTGGAAATCGGGAAAACGAAATAGGACGGTAGAAGACGGTAGAGGTCGGCAGAGGATACCTCTACCGACCTCTACCATCCTCTACCGTCCTCTACCATCCTCTACCGTCAGTCTTCCGTCTGCCCGAACAGCGCCATGTTGCTCGAGTGCCCGGGCTCGACCTTGGCCGCCGGGTTGATGAAGTGCACCGCATGGTTCACGGCGACCGCCGCCTCGGCGGCGCCGGTGGCGATCAGCTTGAGCTTACCCGGGTAGGTCGTGATGTCACCCGCCGCGAACACCCCGGGGATGTTCGTCTCCATCGTCTGCGACACCTTGATCTCGCCCTTCTCGATGTCGAGGCCCCAGTGGGCGATTGCCCCGAGCGAGGAGATGAAGCCGAGCTGCGGAATCACGCAGTCGACGGCGATACGCTCCTCTTCCTTCGTCTTGTTGTTGAAGATCGTGACGGCCTCGATCGCCTCACCGCCGTGGATCGCCTTCAGCTCCCAGAAGGTACGGAGCTCCATTTTCCCCGCCGCGCACAGCTCGTGCACCTGCCGCACCGTCGCCGCGTGAGCCCGGAAGCCGTCGCGCCGATGGATCATGAGGATGAACCGGGCGACCCCCTGGAGGTTCACGGCCCAGTCGAAGGCCGAATCCCCTCCGCCCACCAGCAGCACGCGCTTCCCGGCGAACACTTTCGGGTCCAGGATGCGATCGTGGAGGCCCTTCCCATACCAGCGATCCGCGTCCTTGAGCGACAGCTTCCGGGGTGTAAAGGCGCCGATCCCGCCGGCGATGAGCACGGTACGCGACGGGTATTCGTCTTTGTCGGTCGCAACGACGAAGGCCGGCTTCCCGTTCTCTGAGTCGTGCGTCAGGCCCCTCACCTGCTCCCCCAGGTGGACCGGCTGCTTGAACTGGAAGGCCTGCTCGGCCATCCCCTTCACGAGGTCCTTGGCGAGCACCTTCGGGAAGCCCGCCACATCGAAGATGTACTTCTCGGGGTACAGCGCCGTGAGTTGGCCGCCCACCTGGTCGAGGTTGTCGATCAACCGGCAGGAGGCCCCGCGCATCCCCGCGTAAAAAGCGCCGAACAACCCCGTCGGGCCGGCGCCGATAATCGTGATATCTTTGACGTCCTGCATGGGCTTCAATCGTAACGGAACCCCCCGGGAGAAGGGAGAGGGGAGCGGTTGAAGATCTACACCAGGACGGGGGACGACGGCGACACCGGTCTGTTCGGCGCCGGTCGCGTGTCCAAGGATCACCTGCGGGTCGATGCCTACGGACAGGTGGACGAGCTGAATGCGGCGATCGGACTTGCCATCGCGCTCGATCCAAGGACCTTCTGCCGCGAGCTGCTCGAGACCGTGCAGCGGGACCTCTTCACGATTGGAGCGGAGCTCGCCACGCCGGATGCCGCAAAGCTCGCCAAAGCCCTGCAGGGGCCACCGATCGGCATCGAGCAGGTGACGGCCCTCGAAGGGGCGATCGATCGGTACGAAACGCAGGTCCCCCCGCTAAAACAATTCGTCCTGCCCGGCGGCGTCCCGAAGGCGGCCGCGCTGCACCTGGCCCGCACCGTCTGTCGCCGGGCGGAGCGCGCCGTGGTGCGATTCGAGCGGAAGGACCAAACGGGCGGCCGTTCCTCGGTCGTCCCCTACTTGAACCGACTCTCCGATCTGCTGTTCGTGCTCGCCCGAGTGGCCAACCATGCGGCGGGGGCTTCCGAAATCGTATGGTGAAGATCCGGGTTGCCATCTCGGAGCAGCGCGACGCGTCGTACGACATCCTGATCGGTCGCGGGCTGCTCGCGGATCTGCCGGCCCTGGTGAAGGCGGCGTGCCCCGCCAACGGCTACGCGGTGATCACCGACTCGCACGTGGCGAAGCTGTACGGCGAGAAGCTCGTTGCACGTTGCCACGACGCCAAGTTGCACGTGGAGTTGTTCGCGTTTCCCGCGGGAGAATGGAACAAGACGCGGGAAACGTGGGCGGCCCTTTCGGATCGGATGCTGGCGCGCCACTTCGGTCGCGACTCCGCGGTCATCGCCCTGGGCGGCGGTGTCGCGGGCGACGTCGCCGGGTTCGTCGCGGCGACCTACCTGCGCGGCATCCCCTACGTCCAGATCCCCACGACACTGCTGGCCATGATCGACTCCTCGATCGGCGGCAAGGCGGGGGTGGACGTCCCCGCCGGAAAGAACCTGCTCGGCGCCTTCCACCAGCCGCGACTCGTCGTGGCGGACCTGGACGTGCTCGGCTCCCTGGCGGCGCCGCAGCTCGCCGCAGGCATGGCCGAGGCGGTGAAACACGGCGTGATCGCCGACCGCCAGTACTTCGATGCCCTCGAGCAGGAGCATGGAGCGGTGGCCGCCCGGGAAGCGGGAGCGCTCGAGCGCGTGGTGCGGCGCTCGGTCGAGATCAAGGCGGCGGTCGTGGCGGCGGATGAACGCGAGGCGGGGCGCCGAGCCATCTTGAACTTCGGCCACACCGTCGGGCATGCGATCGAAGCGACCGCCAAGTTCGCCACGCTGCACGGCGAGGCGGTCGCGATCGGCATGGCGTACGAAGCACGTCTCGCCGAGGCTCTCGGGATCGCGGAACCGGGCACCGCGGACCGGGTGCAGCGGCTGCTGGAACGCTACAACTTGCCGCTCGAGCTGCCGGCGTCGGCGACCGAGGACGCGCTCGTCGCCGCGATGCAGCTCGACAAGAAGGCCCGCGAGGGCACGGTCCGGTTCGCGCTGCCGCAGGCGATCGGGCGCATGTTCGCGGACGGAACGAACTGGACCGTCGCCGCGCCGGAGGACGTGGTGCGGGACGTGCTCCGGGGCGCCGCCCGGCGGCCGTCCATCACTTCCTGACATAATCACATACCCGTCAACAACTTCCCACACGGGTGTGCACGTCTCCACATGGCGGAGGCGGAAAGTATCAACCTCGCATCAACATCAATTTCTCCACACCAATGTGGATAGTGGATAAACTGCGCATCCATGCGGCGGCGTCACAATTTGTGATGTGGAAAAATGTATAGATTTGCACCATTGACGAGCGATTCCTATATTGGGCGCCATTCGGGGTATTTCCCCGAGCCTATCACCCGTCCATGTCGGAGCCCTAGCTATGGCGCGGTCGAACGGAGGCAAGGCGAAGGCGTTCTTTCGAGCCAATCCTTCCGGAGCCTTCGACCAGTACCTGCAGGACATCCAAAAACTCCCGCTGATCAAGGATCCCGCTGAAGAACGCCGCTTGGCCCGTCGCGTGCAGCGGGGCGATGAAAAAGCCGCCGAGCGCCTCGTCACAGCCAACCTCCGATTCGTCATCTCCTACGTCAAGAAGTATCAGGGTCACGGCCTCGATCTTTCCGAGCTGGTCGCCATCGGGAACGAAGGACTGCTCAAGGCGGTGAAGAAATTCGATCCCGATCAGGGCGTGAAGTTCATCTCGTACGCGGTGTGGTGGGTGCGTCAGGCGGTGTTGAAGGCGCTCGCCGAGCAGACGCGCAGCGTGCGCATCCCGCTGAATCAGAACTCGCAACTCATTCGCATGAGCCGGACCGAGACGTACTTGTCGCAGGAGCTCGGCCGGGAGCCGACGGACGATGAGATCGCGATGGCGCTCGAGGACACGGTCGAGAACGTGCGCACCGCGCGCCGCATGACGGCGGCCGAGCTGTCGCTCGACGCGCCGGTGGACCGAAGCGACAAGGACGCGGCGACGCTGGGCGAGCGCTTCGCGGGCCAGGAGGGCGGGGAGATCGAGGAGAAGACCGACGGCAAGCTGATGCGCGAGTTCATCGACCGCATCTTCCAGAAGTACCTGACGCCGCGTGAGCGCAAGATCCTCTACCTCTACTACGGCCTCGAGGAGGGCAGCGAGGCTATGACGCTCGAGAAGATCGGGGCGCTCATGGGAGTGACGCGGGAGAGGATCAGACAAATACGGGAACGGGCGTTCGAGAAGCTGCGGGAATCGCCGGATGGGAGAGCACTGAAGGGCTTCTGGAGAGCCGCCTGAGGACCTGCAACTACTAGACGCACAGACGCACAGCGGTGAACAGTATGAGGGGTCAGGAAATGCGCTTTCCTGGCCCCTCTTCGCTATTCTCCCCTGTGCGTCTGTGCGTCTAGCCGTGGTCTAGCCTGTATACTATTTACATGAGCCGGGAGCTTCCAATTTTTCCCCTTCCGATTGTCCTGTTCCCCGGGGCCCCCCAGCCCCTGCACATCTTCGAGCCTCGCTATCGGCAGTTGCTCCAGGACTGTCTCGCCGGCGACCGGCGGTTCGGCATCGCCTATGTCGCGCCCGACCCCACACCCGGCGCCGATCCCGTGCCGAGCCCCGGCGACGTGGGCTGCGTGGCCCTCATCCGGTCGAACCAACCGCTCCCCGACGGGCGTTCCAATATCCTGACGGTTGGCGAGCGCCGTTTCGTACTGCGGTCCTGGATCTCGAGCACGCACCCGTACCGCGTCGCCGAGATCGAGGAATTCGACGACGACCCGACCGATGCCTCCGAGGTGACCAACCTCGCGGCGGATGTGCGCGACGGATTCGGGCGCCTGGCGCGGGCGCTCGGCGTGCTCACCGAACGTGAGGACGAGGCCATCGAGATGCCAAGCGATCCCCAGCTCCTCTCATTCCAGGTCGCGGCGTCGCTCGAGCTCGACGCGGCGGCGAAGCAGGTGTTGCAGGCGATCCGGAGCACCAGCGCCCGGCTGCGACAGCTCGCGACCGTGCTTGGACCGGTCGCGGCCGACGCGGAGCGCCGGGCGGCGGTGCGCCAACAGGCGCGGGGCAACGGGCGTGGCGGCCGTCACCCCGAGATCGAGCGCACCACGTGACCGGCGGATCCCTCGCCGCGGCGCTCAGTGAGATCGTCGGAGCGCGCCATGTGCGGACGGCGCTTCCCGAGCGGGTCACGTATGCACGCGACGGATTGCCGACGCACCGACACGTGCCGGGCGTGGTCGTGCTGCCCGGGAGCCGGGACGAGGTCGTCGCGGTCGTGCGGCTGCTCGCCGCCCTCGGCGTGCCCTTCGTGCCCCGGGGCGCCGGCACCGGCCTGTCGGGCGGCGCGCTCGCGGACGACGACGCAGTGCTGCTGGTGCTCACGCGACTGAACCGCATCCTGGCCATCGACCCCAAGAACCGGCTCGCCGTGGTGGAGCCTGGGGTCGTGAACGTACGGCTCTCGGCCGCGGCGGCTCCGCACGGCCTGCTGTATAGCCCCGATCCGTCGAGCCAGACCGCGTGCACCATCGGCGGCAACGTGGCCGAAAACTCGGGCGGGCCGCACTGTCTCAAGTACGGAGTGACCGCGAACCACGTGCTCAGCCTCGAGGTCGTGCTCGCCGACGGGCGGATCGTCCAGCTCGGCAGCCCCGGAGGAGAGCCCTGGGGGCCCGATCTCGTGGGCCTGTTCGTCGGCTCGGAGGGCAACTTCGGCATCGCGACGCGGATCAGCGTGCGCCTGCTGCCGGTGCCGCGCGCCATCCGCACCCTGCTCGCGGATTTCAGCGCGCTGCGCACGGCGGGCGAAGCGGTGTCCGCCGTGATCGCCAGCGGCATCGTGCCCGCCGCGCTCGAGATGATGGACCAGTCGTGTATCAACGCGGTCGAAGATTCGGTGTACGCGGCGGGCTATCCGCGCGATGCCGCGGCCGTGCTGCTGCTCGAGCTCGATGGCGGCCGGGAGGAGGCGGTGGCGGCGGATGCGGAGACGATCGCCGGGATATTGCGGGCACATGGCGCGCGCAGTGTGCTCAGCGCCGCCGACGCGAAGCAGCGCGAGCGGCTGTGGCAGGGCCGCAAGAAGGCGTTCGGCGCCATGGGTCGACTGTCGCGCGACCTCGTCGTGCAGGACGCCGTAGTCCCCCGCTCCGCCCTTCCCGACGTGCTGGAGGCCATCGGCCGTATCGCCGCGGCCTACGGGCTCACCGTGAGTAACGTGTTCCACGCGGGAGACGGCAACCTGCACCCCAATATCTCGTTCGACGGCCGCGTGCCGGGCCTCAAGGCGCGGGTAGACCATGCGAGCGGGGAGATCATGGCGGTGTGCATCGCCGCCGGCGGCACGATCACGGGAGAGCACGGCATTGGGCTCGACAAGCTGCGCTACATGCCGCTGCTCTTCGACGGCGACGCGCTGGCCGCGATGCGAGCCGTGCGGCGCGTATTCGATCCCGACGAGCGCGTGAACCCGGGAAAGGTGGTCCCGGTGCATGCGTGTCGGGAGTGGAGTGGATTGCGGATTGCGGATCGCGGATTGCGGATTGAAGAGCGGGGCCGCTCGCTCGCCCAATCCGCAATCGACAATCCGCAATCCGCAATCGCGCCGCGAGGCGCGCGATGAGCCTCGTCGACCGCGTCCGCGCCCTGCTCGGCGAAGACGCCGTGGACGTCGCCGCGACTCGCGACGGCGTGCCGCGCGTCGCTCCCGGATCGCCCGACGCCGTCGCGCTGCTGCTCGGCACGGCGCGCGAGGAGGGGTGGCGCGTCCGGGTCGAGGGTGCGGGCACGTGGCTGCCGGCCGACGCCCCCGCCGACCTGGCGCTCACCACCCGCCGGCTCGACAAGGTCCCGGCGATCGAGCCGCAGGATCTCTCCGCGACCGCCGAGGCGGGCATCGGCTGCGACCTGCTGCGCCAGCAGCTCGCCGACCGCGGCACCTGGCTCGCCCTCGACCCGCCCGGCCTCGCCGGCCGCACCCTCGGCTCGGTCGTCGCGACGGCGACGGCGGGGCCGTTACGGCAGGGGTTCGGGCCCGTGCGCGACCACCTGCTCGGCGTCACCTTCGTCACCGGCGACGGCCGCCTGGTGCAGAGCGGCGGGCGCGTGATGAAAAACGTCGCGGGCTACGACCTCACCAGGCTCGCGGCGGGAGGCTTCGGCGCGTTCGGCGTGATCGTCCTGGTGCACCTGCGGCTCCGTGCCCTCCCGCGCGCCGACCAGACGCTCGTGCTGGAAGGGTCGCGCGAGGACCTGGCCCAGGTGGCCGAAGACATCGCCGCGGCCGCCGTGCAGCCCGCCGCGCACGAGCTCATGTCGCCGGCGCTCGCGCGGCGCGAACGGTGGATGCTGGCGGTCCGCTTCGCCGGGTCGGCGGCCCTCGTGTCCGCTGAAGAAGCAGCGCTGCGCGCCGCCACCGGGGGACGCTTCACCGCGCTCCGCGCGGACGAGGCGCACGCCCTGTGGATGCGTGCGGCCGAGAGCTTCGCCACGCGGCCGGTGACGTTCCGCGTGGGCGGACTGCCCGACTCGAGCGACGAGCTCATTGACCTCCTGCAGCATCAGGTGGGGGACGAGTGGGTCTCGGCGAGCCCGGGCATCGGAGCGATTCGCTGGGGCGGCGAGACCACCGTGGACCGCCTGCGGCGGCTGCGCCGCACGCTCGCGGGGCTCGAAGTGCCGCTCACGCTCGAGCGCGCCCCCTGGCCGGCGCGCGCAGCGGTCGGCCATTTCGGGGCCTACCGCGAAGGCGTAGGGCCGCTCGTCGCCGGGCTGCGGCGCACGTTCGACCCGGGCGAGGCGTTCGTGGTGGCCGTCGAAGGCACGGAATGACGGATCGGGGCGGCTTCGAAGGGCTGGACTCCTGTGTGCATTGCGGCTTCTGTCTCCAGGCCTGCCCGACGTTCCTCGCGACCGGTGACGAATCCGACAGCCCGCGCGGCCGCATCGAGCTGATGCGCGCGCTCGAGACGGGCGAGCTCGCGCCCGCCGATCCGGGCGTCGCCTTGCACCTCGACCGCTGTCTCGGCTGCCGCGGCTGTGAGCCCGTCTGTCCGTCGGGCGTCCGCTACGGCCGTGGCCTCGAGGCGGCCCGCGCACTGCTCACGGAGCACCGCGGCGTGCCGCCGCTGGTGCGCGCAGCGCTCGGAGTGCTCACCGGCACGGGGGACGGGTCGCGCATCCTGTACGCCCTGACGCGGCTCGTCCGCGCGACCGGAATCCCGCGTCGGCTGGTCGGCTGGGGGCGGATCCGGTTTGCGATGGGGATGCTCGCGGCAACGAAGCCACAAGGCGGTGGAAGGCGGTGGAGGGCGGTGAAAGGCGGGGCACCAGCCACCGACGCCTCCACCGCCCTCCACCGCCCTCCCCCGCCCTCCCCCGCCCTGCTGTTCCGAGGATGTGTAATGGACGGCCTCTTCTCCCACGTGCATGACGCCACCATCCGCACGCTCCAGGTGAACGGGTACGAAGTGCGCGAAGTCCCACCGCAGGTGTGCTGTGGTGCGCTCCATGCACACGCCGGTCTGCGGGACGAGGCGCGACGGCTGGCCGGCACGAACATCGCCGCCTTCGGGGACGACGATACGCCCATCGTCGTCAACAGTGCGGGGTGCGGGGCGATGCTGAAGGAATACGGCCACCTCGTCGCCGTCGGGGGCCGGGGGGAGGCGTTCGCCGCGCGGGTGCGGGACGTGAGTGAGCTGCTGGCGGAGCGGGGCCCGCGGCCCGGCGCGCCGCTCGATGTGACCGTGGCGTACGATCCTCCCTGCCACCTCATGCACGCGCAGGGGATCGCCGGGCCGCCGGAGCGGATGCTCGGCGCGATCCCGGTGCTGCGCGTGATCACCCTGCCCGACGCCGCCCAGTGCTGTGGCAGCGCGGGCCTGTTCACGCTGGTGGAGCCCGCGATGTCGCGCGCGGTGCTCGCGCCCAAGCTCGCCTCCCTCGCCGCCGCCCGGCCGCAGGTGGTGGCGACGGGCAACCCGGGGTGTCTCATGCAGCTTGGAGCCGGGCTCGCCGCCGCGGGCGTCCCCGCCGCGGTGCGTCACCCCGTCGAGCTGCTCGACGAGTCGTACCGGGCCGCGGGCTATTATGCTTGAGGGATGACGGAAGAGCTGCCCCAGGTTTCGCGGGTGGAGCCTGGTGAAGTCACCCCGGCGCTCGTCACTGCGCTCTACACCGGCGCGGTCGTGTCGCCCGTCGCGGCGGGGGTGGTGGCGCTCACGGGCTCCGGGGCCGTCACCTCCTTTCAGGGCCTGCTGACGAACGACGTCGACCTCCCCGGCGACGGGTCGTTCGTGTACGGCGCGTTGCTCACCCCCAAAGGGATGATTGTCGTGGACGGCTGGGCCGCCCGGCTGGGCACCACGGTGAGCTACACCGTGCCGGGGGACGCGCGGGGACGCGAGCGCGCGCTCGCGATCTTGACGCGCTCGGTGCCCCCGCGCCTGGCCCGCGTGAGCGACCGCACCGCTGAGGTAGCGGTCTATCGCCTGGCAGGGCCGGGTGCGCTCGCGGTGGCCGTCGCGGCGGGCCTCGAAGTGCCGCCCGCCCCCGGCCGCGTGCTCGCGCGGCCCGACAGCGTGGAGACCGCTCGGGCCACCGAAGGAGCGCCGTTCGTGGTCCAGGTGACGGCCCCCGGGGCGGCGGGCCCGCTGCTCGCCGCGCGCTTGGAGGCCAGCGGCGCGGTCGCGGCCGGCCCCGCCATATTGGAGCTGAGCCGGATCCTCGCCGGGTGGCCGCGACTCGGCGCCGAGGTGGACGAGAAGACCATCCCCCAGGAAGCGCGCTTCGACGAGATCGGCGGCCTGTCGTACACGAAGGGCTGCTACACGGGCCAGGAGACGGTCGCGCGGCTGCACTTCCGCGGCCACGTGAATCGCCAGGTCCGCGGCCTGCTGTTCGATCCGGAGCCGCCGGCGGCCCCCGCCGACGGCTGGAGCGTGGTCACCTACGTGGACCGCGACGTCGGCCGGGTGACGAGCCTCGCGTTTGTGCCCGAGACCGGCGTCGCCGGCGCCGGGCGCTGGATCGGCCTCGCGCTGATCCGGCGGGAAGTGGCGCCGGGCTCGGTGGTGCGCGCGGCCGGCCGCGATGCACGCGTGGTCGACCTCCCCTTCGCGTTCCCGATCGCCGCGCCGGCATGAGCGTGCTCGTCACGGGCGCGAGCGGCCTCGTCGGCAGTCACGTGGTCGAGGCCCTCGTCGCCCGGGGCGACGCGGTGCGCGCGTTGGTGCGGCCGGCGAGTCGCGCCGCCGTCCTGCGGCTCGGGGCGGACGCGGTGGTGGGCGACGTGACGGATCCGGCGGCGTGGCGGGCCGCGGCGCGCGGCGTCCGCGCCATCGTGCATGCCGCGGCCATCGTGCAGCGACGGGCCTCCTGGGAGCAATACGTGGCCGTCAACGTCGAGGCGACCCGACTCGCCGTCGCCGCGGCCCGGGCGGAGCGGGCGCGGCTGGTGCACATCTCGTCGGTGGCCGTCTATGCCGGCTCGGCGGCCTATCCCGCGACACCCGAGCGGCGGGATGAGGACTTCCCCTTCCAACCGATCGCGGCGCCCGACTTCTACGCCCGCAGCAAGCGTATGGCCGAGGACGTGGTGCGGGACGCGGCGACCGAGCGCGACCTCGACGTGACGGCGGTGCGCCCGACCGTCATCTACGGGGAGCGGGACCGTCTGTTCACGCCCCGCGTCATCGGCGCGGTGCGGCTCCCGCTCGTGCCTCAGATCGGCCCCGGCACGAACCGGTTGTCGTGCGTGTACGCGGGCAACGTGGCCGCCGCCGCCGTCGCCGTCCTCGACGCACCGCTGCAGGGCTTCCACGCGTACAACGTGACGAGCGACGGGCCGCCCGCGCTGTCACAGCGCGAGTTCTTCGCCGCGTTTGCGGCCGCGCTCGGCCGGCGCTACCGAACGATTCCGATTCCCCGGGCGTTTGTCGGTCACGCGATCGCCCTCTTCACCGTTCGCCGGCTGGCGCGGGCGGCGGTGTCCTTCGTCTCGGGCGAGAACCCCTACATCGACGATCGGATCCGCGCCGAGCTCGGCTGGCGGCCGCCGACCCAGGCCCGAGAGGCGATCGGGCGCACCGTCGCCTGGTTTCTCGCAAACGAAAAGCCCGGGCGCTAGTCCCGGGCATCGTATCTGTCCTGTCTGGCTCCTGGCTACGCCCGGCGCTTTTTCTTGGCGGTGGGCTTGGCGGCCGGTTTGGCGGCCGGGGCCATCTTCTTCGCCGTATCGGCCATCATCTTGTGGGACGTGTCGGCCATCATCATATGCGACGTATCGGACATCATCATCTTGGACGTGTCGGCCGGCGTCTGCGTCGTCTGTTGCTCGGCCTTTTGACACGCGCCCATCGCCATCAGGGCGAGGACCATTGCGAGACGCTTCATGCGGGCTCCTCTAGAGAAAAGAGTAGCGGTGCGGGGTTCGGCCGGGGAAAACCTAGCGGCGGGCCTCCCGGAGTCAAGACCGCGGCGCGGTGCCGGGTGTATCAGGCCGACATGACCGACCGCCGCAGCTTCGTCGCATGGCTCGGCACGCTGCCGCTCGGCGGCAGGGACCGCCCCTTGCGCTCCCCCCCGATTGTCATCGAGGCGACCCCGACGGCGCTCTACCAGCAGCCCGATGGCCGCAACAACCTCGTGCGGGTCGCCGTGACTGGCCTGGAAGCTCCGGCGGCGCGCGCCCGCGTGACCGACCGCCGCGGGACGCTCGTCGGGACCGCGGGACTGCTGCCGACCGGCGTGAGTCTCGCAGGCGAGCTCTGGGTACCCCTCTCACGGGCGCTCGGAGCCGAGTTCCAAATCGACGTCGAGGTGGGAAAACAGCGCGTCGGGCGCCGGCTCGTGCGGCTGGTGCCACCGCGGCGCTGGACCCTGTACTGGATCGCCTCGAGCCACACCGACGTCGGCCTCACCGGGCTGCAGGAAGAGTCCCTCGAAGTGCACCGCCGGAACCTGGATGCCGCACTGGCCCGGCTGCCGGCACACACCGACTTCTGCTGGACCGCGGAGTGCGCGCTTCAAGTCATTTCGTTTGTCGAGAATCGCACTCCCCGTGCCGGGGAGGCGCTCGCGCGGGCGCTGCGCGACGGCAGAGTCGGATTCTCCGCCGTGTTCGCCCAGCTGCTGACGGGGCTCCTCGACCACGAGACCTTCGCCCGCGTTTTCTGGCCCGCGGGCCTGTACGCCCGCGAGCATGGATTGGGCTATCGCGCGGCGCAGCTCGCCGATGTGCCCGGCCAAGTGCTCACCTTCCCCACCCTGCTGGCCGCGAGCGGGGTGCGCTACCTGGCGAGCGGCGTCAATCCGGAGCGGGCGGCGCCGCTGCTCTCTCCGGCCGACGCCGCGCGCGCCCAGCTCGGCGGGGGGGGCGGGGCGGGTGACTGGACCACGTACCCTCAGCTGTATTGGTGGGAGGGGCCGGATGGGAGCCGCGTGCTGCACTGGCGCTCCGACCAGTACGCCGATGGCTCGCGCTTCGGGTTCGACGTGGATGCCGCCGAGATGGGCCGACGCCTCTCCGACTGGCTGCTCACCCATCCCGTGTTCCTGTCCCCCGGTTATCCCTACGACATCGCGTTGTTGAGCGGCGCCACGGGCGACAACGGCCTTCTGGACGAGCGCGTCGTCGCGAACGTGGAGGAGTTTGCCCGGCGGTTCGCCTACCCCCGGCTCGTCGCCGCGCGCCCGGAGGACTTCTTTCGCGAGGTGGAGCGGCGTTGGGGCACGAAGCTCCCCGTACGGCGCGGCGACACCGGGTGCTACCGCGAGGACGGCGCCGCCTCCACGGCGGCGGAGCTCGGGCGCTACCGCGCCGCCCAGCTGGTCGCCCGGGCCGCGGAGCTGCTCGCGCTGTGGGACGAGCAGACCGAGCCGCCGGGCGCCGGCTCGCCCGACCGGATCGAGCAGCGGGCCCGGGCGCGCCGAGGGATGTGGCGCGATCTGCTGCTGTTCGGCGAGCACACCTGGGGGTCATCGGCCAGCGGATCGGACCCCGACGGGGCGGCCGCCGTGGCGCAGTGGCGATACAAGCGGCGCTTCCTGGACGACGCTGCGGCCGCCGCCGACGCCCAGGTCGCGGCCGCGCTGCTCCGGATGGGCCTCAGCATCGGTGGGAGCGGCGGCGCCGGGCGCGTCGTGTTCAACGCCTCGAGCTGGGCGCGGAGCGACGTGCTGCGAGTGCCCGACGGCGCGGCACGGCGGCTCGCCCACGACGGCCGGGAGTGGCCGGCGGTGGATCTGCCCGACGGGTCCGCCCTGGTCGTGGCACGAGAGGTCCCCGCGCTGGGCTATCTGGCGCTCACGGAAAGTGAGCGAGCGACAAACCCACCGCAGGACGACGGTGCCGCGCTCGAGGCACAGGCCGGGGGCTTCCACGTGGTGCTCGATCCGGCGAGCGGTGCGATCCACTCGCTCACGACCGGCGACGGCGTGGAGCGCGTCCGGCCAGCCGCGTGGTCGGGCCTGAACCAGCTCGTGTACGTGCAGGGGGGCGCGCACAGCGCCCTCTGGACTGGTCGGGCGCGCGACGAGCTGCGCGCCGTCCCCGACCTCACGCTGAGCCAGGCGGCGCTCGTCTCGGCGCGCCGCGAGCGGCTCCCGGGCATCGGCGCCCGGCTCGTGGTGGAGCGCACACTGCAGGGCTGCACCGGCGTCACGACCGTCGTGACACTGTACGACGAGCTCCCGTGGCTGGATATCGAGAATCGGGTGACGAAGCCCGCCACGCTCGACAAGGAAGCGCTGTACGTCGCGTTCCCGTTCGCGCTCACGAAGCCCACGGTCGAAGTCGAGGTGCCGCTCGGGCGGATGACGGTGGAGCGCGACCAGCAACCCGGCAGCTGCCGGGACTGGTACTGCCACGCCCACTGGGTGTGGCTGCACGACGCGGCGGGGGGAATCCTCTGGAGCGGGCCCGACACGCCGCTCTTCACGCTGAACGACATCTTCCGCGGTCAATGGCGCCGGCGGATCGAGCCGGACGGCACGCTGTTCGCGTACGTCCTGCACAACTACTGGCCTACGAACTTCGCGGCCCGCCAGGGCGGGCAGTTTTCGTTCCGCTACCGCATCTCGGCGCTCCCGCCGGGCGGCGACCGCGCCGAGCCGGCCCGGCGCGGCTGGGCCGCCTGCGACCCGCTGTACGTGAGCGCGCCGTACGCGAGCGCCGGCGCGGGCCCGCTCCCCCGCAAGGACTCGGCGCTGTTCATCGCGGATCCCGGCGTCGCCGTCGTCGGCGCGAAGCCGGCAGACGACCGCGCCGGCGTGGTCGTGAAGCTCGTGGACGTAGCCGGTGCCGCGCGCGCCGTGGCCGTCTGGCCGGGGGCCTACGGCTTCCGCAGTGCCCGTCGCACGAACTTCGTTGAGATGAACGGCGACCGCGTCCCCGTCGCGCCGGACGGTCGCGCCACAATCGAACTGCCCGCGTGGGGCGCCGCGGCACTGCGACTCTTTACATCGCGGGAGGGTGCCGATTAACTATTGCCCTATGACCAAGCCGACCACGCTGGGCGACCTGAAGCAGACCGAGTGGGCGAGTCCCCCCCGGATCCAACGCACCGTCAAGGACGAGCTGCGCGAGAATCTGATCTGTCTGCTCGAGAATGGCTCGCCGCTGTTCCCGGGTATCGTGGGCTACGAGGACTCCGTCATCCCGCAGCTCGTCAACGCCGTCCTGTCCCGGCACAACTTCATCCTGCTGGGCCTGCGCGGGCAGGCGAAGAGCCGTATCCTGCGCCAGCTCGTCACGCTGCTCGACGAGGAGATTCCGATTCTCGCCGGGAGCGAGGTGAACGACAACCCGTTCGCGCCGATCTCGAAGTTCGGCCGCGAGCTCGTGGCCGAACACGACGCCCGGACACCGATCGCGTGGCTGCCGCGCGAGTCCCGCTTCGTGGAAAAGCTCGCGACCCCCGACGTCACCATCGCTGACATCATCGGCGACGTCGATCCCATCAAGGCCGCCCGGGGCGGTCACCTGCTGTCCGACGAGCTCACGATGCACTTCGGACTCCTGCCCCGGGCGAACCGCGGCATTTTCGCGATCAACGAGCTCCCCGACCTCGCCGGGAAGATCCAGGTGGGCTTGTTCAACATCATGCAGGAGGGGGACGTCCAGGTCAAAGGCTATCCGGTCCGCCTGAACCTCGATGTGGCGCTCGTATTCACGGCCAACCCCGAGGACTACACCGCCCGCGGCAAGATCATCACGCCGCTCAAGGACCGCATCGGATCCGAGATCGTCACCCATTATCCCTATACGGTCGAACTCGGCGCCGCGATCACCCGCCAGGAGGCCTGGCTCGAGCGCACCGGGCGGCCCCTCAAGCTGCCCGACTTCGTGGCGGAGCTGATCGAGCGGGTCGCCTTCGAGGCGCGCGAGGATAAGCGGGTGGACCGCCGCTCGGGCGTGTCGCAGCGGCTGCCGATCAGCGTGCTGGAGAACGTGGTGTCGAACGCCGAGCGACGCACCGTCACCACCAAGGAAAAGACGGTCGTCCCGCGCATCTCGGACATCTACGCCGCGCTGCCCGCGATCACGGGGAAGCTCGAGCTCGAGTACGAGGGCGAGCTGCAGGGCCCCGAATCGATCGCCAAGGACCTGATCCGACGCGCCGCCGGCAAGACGTTCGAGTCCCGCGTGGGCGGCGCCAACGTGGACGACATCGTCCACTGGTTCGACGAAGGCGGGGCGCTCAAGCTCTCCATCGACGAGCGCTCGGAGACCTGCCTCAAGGGCTTCAGCGTCGTACCCGGCCTGCTCGACCTGGTGGACCAGGTGGGCCTCGCCGCGAAGAAGGACCCGGGCACCATGGTCGCGGCGTGCGAGCTGGTGCTCGAGGGCCTGGTGGCCGAGAAACGGATCTCGCGCACCGAGGAGCTGGGCTACGTGCGCGCGCGAGCGGAGCCGAAGGGGCCGGGGTACGGGAAGACCGGCGGTGGAGGAATCGGCGGGGGACCGAATCTGTTCCAGTAGTCCGTCATCCGTCATCCGTAGACGGATAACGCCTCCCGGCAACGCGCAGTATCTTCCCCGCGTCACCTCCCTCCGGAGATCCCATGGGCAAACTCGTCGGCGGCGCGGTCCTCCTCGTCATTGCGTTTTCCCTGCTCCTGGCCGCGGCCACCGTGCGCGCCCAGCGCCCCGGGCCGATCTCCAACCTGCTGCGCTTCGCCGGCTACGCGGTCGGCGCCCTCGCCGTCCTGTTCGCGACCGGGTCGGCCATGGTCGTGATCGACCCCGGCGAAGTCGGGGTGCGTCACGCCTTCGGCTATGTGGACCCGGGACCGCTGCTCGCCGGCATCCGCTTCGTGCCGCCGTGGTCCTCGATCGAGCGGTATTCGACCCGCGAGGAGCAGTGGCCGACCCGCGGGGAGCAGATCGAAGCGATCGAGGCGCTCTCGAGCGAGCAGATGGGGATGCACGTCGAGGTGTCGATCCGCTGG
>Ga0209472_1000030_pt1 | contig 78765 bp, 68 predicted proteins | sample GraSoiAngelo_130_FD_185887 | JGI IMG/M metagenome (GOLD analysis project Ga0209472, IMG submission 185887) | Grasslands soil microbial communities from the Angelo Coastal Reserve, California, USA - 14_0929_02_20cm (SPAdes) (version 2) | ecosystem: Environmental > Terrestrial > Soil > Grasslands ... | reverse complement strand
GGTCGTTGGTGCGGCCCCGTCGCCCGCCGCGGCGGCGGACATCGAGAAGACGGCGGCGAGGACGCCCGAGTACACGACTCTCATCGTGGTGCCCTTGAGGTTTGCGCCGCGGCCCCCGGCTTGGGTCCGGGCCAACGGCAGAGCCGAATGGTATCCTTCCCGCCCCATCAATGCGCAGCCCGCCGGCCTCGCCTGCCTTCGAGGCACGGTCAGCGGGGTAGTTCGCTCACGCCCCACATGAGCATCAGCCAGGACCAGGTCGTCAGCATCCATTACACGCTGCGGGACGAGGCAGGGGAGATCATCGACAGTTCCCCTGCGGGCGAGCCTCTGGCGTATCTGCACGGCCACGGCAATCTCGTGCCCGGTCTTGAGCGTGAGCTGGCCGGCCGCAGCGCCGGGGACAAGCTCACCGTGACGCTCTCGCCCGCCGACGGTTATGGCGAGCACGACCCGAAGCTGGTTCAGCGAGTGCCGCGCCGAGCGCTGAAGGGAGTCGGGAACCTCCGGGTAGGAATGCGGCTCTCGGCTTCGAGCGGTCGCAGCGACCGTACTGTCACCGTCACCCGCATCGCGGCCGACCTGGTCACCGTCGATGGCAACCATCCGCTCGCCGGCAAGAAGCTGCACTTCGAAGTCGAAGTGGCCGGGGTGCGGGCCGCGACCGAGACTGAGCTCTCACACGGACACGTGCACGGGCCCGACGGCCACGATCACTGAGCGAGAGCCGCGCTTGCCTCCTCCGCGGCTGCCCGCTGCGCGAACACCTCTTCCATCGCATCGACGCGCCGGAGATAGGCGCGCGGATCGTGATCGCCGCAGCGCTGCCCCTCGCCGAAGTGCAAGCCCTGGCGCGCATAGGCGGCTCCGGCGCCCGCGCCGCACAGATGCACGACCGCGGCCAGATGCCGCTGCTGCACGGCGCTGATGCGGCTGATCCCGGAGCGCGCCAGGATCCCGGTGACCTTCAGGTCAAGATACGCCGCGGTCAGCTCGACGGCATCCGCCGGCAGTACGCGCGAGTAGAGTGCGTTGAACCAACAGGCGTGCCAGTCGTTCCACGCACCCTCGCGCACCACCTGGTGAGCGTGGATGCAATAGTGGCGCGCCTCGGCAAAGGTGGCGTCGGTGATCTGGTACATGCCGACCGCGCTCGAAGCCGGCCGGTAAAGCTCCAAGGGCCTGAGCACCCACGTCCAGCGCCAGTAGGTGCGCACCAGCGGATTGCCCGAGCCCTCGACCTGCGCCAGCGCCGCGAGCAGCTGCGGCGGGATGCTGCGGGTGGCGTAGCGCCGGAAGAGCGGGCCGTACTCCCGCCAGGTCGCCTGCGGAGTCTTGTAGAGCGTGCCGCTCACCGGAAAAAACAGCTCCGTGGGCTTGCGGACGACCTGGTAGAGAGCGTTCAGCGACAGCGCCAGGATCGCAGCGAACGCGACGCCGAGACCGACGCGCAGCGCGAGCGGCGCGCGTTTGAGCCGGCGCAGCCAGCGCCGCCGGAGCGCCCGGGCCGGCCACAGGCGCAGCCGCCGCGCCCGCCGCTTGAAGCGCCTGGCGCCTGCGCCGAAGGAGGCTCGTAAGGCCACCCGCGGCATCATCCGCTCCGCCGTGCAAGCGCAGGCAGCCGTGCACTAACATGCAGCGCACGGACGGGTGAAGAGCGGGGGTTGCACGTGGCGCGCGATGCGGTGGAAGTCGAAACAGGCCGCGATCCGACGGGAGCGGTGATCTGGCTCCATGGCCTCGGCGCTGACGGCCACGACTTCGAGCCGCTGGTGCCGGAGCTCGTGCGGGCGGGCGAGCGCGCGCTACGCTTCGTGTTCCCGCACGCGCCGATCCGGCCCGTGACGCTCAACGGGGGATTCGCGATGCGCGCCTGGTACGACATCGTCTCGCTCGATCGCCGCGGACCGGACGACGAGGCCGGGATTCGCGCCTCACAGGCGACGGTCGAGGCGCTGATCCGTCGTGAGAACGAGCGCGGCATCGCAAGCGAGCGCATCGTGCTGGCGGGATTCTCCCAGGGCGGCGCCATGGCTGTGTTCGTCGGGGTCCGCTACCCGGAGAAGCTGGCCGGCATCATGGGCCTGTCGTGTTACATGCTGCGGGCGGCGCAGCTCGCGGCCGAGCGCCACGCGGCCAATCGGTCGACCCCCGTGTTCCTCGCGCACGGCACGGAGGATCCCGTGGTCCTGCCGGCTCTCGGCGAGGAGGCTCGTCGTCTGCTGGAAGGCGCGAGCTACGCAGTCGAATGGCATACCTACAACATGCCACACTCGGTGTGCCCTCAGGAGGTCGCCGATGTCGCCGCCTGGCTGCGCCGCGTCGTCTAGGGAGGAGTCGCGCCGCGGCGGCCTCCCCTCAAGGCCGCCGGAGCGCATCCATCAGTGGTCGGCGCTACTGGCCTTCGTGCTTTTGCTTGCCGTCCTCGTGGCCCTTCGCGTCTTTCTTGTTGTCGGGCTTCCCGGGCTTAGCACTCTCGGTGTGCGCCGGGGCGCCCTTCGGGGCTGCCGCGTTCTTCGGCGGCACCGCGGTTCCGGCGGCCGCGGGCGTCTTCTGCGCCGCGGGCTTCATCGCCTTGGACGGAGCCTGCATGGGTTGCGCGCTGCCGGCCGGGGTGCCGCCCCGCACGACCCGCGCGTCAGGTCCCTGCATCGGTGCAGCCACGGGGCGCGCCGCCACGGGTTGAGGTCGCGCGCCAGGAGCCGGGGTGCCCTCGCGCCCCGGCGGCCCCTCGCGCCCCGGCGGCCCCTCGCGCCCCGGCGGCCCCTCGCGCCCCGGCGGTCCCTCGCGCGTCAGCATCGGGCGCCCCTCGGGCCCGTTGGCGGGATGACCCTGAGCGGGTGTCATGGGCGCGTGTCCCGTCACGTACGGCATGACGTGACGGACGTTCACGGGCTCCGGCGCCCGTGCCTGGACCACCGCCGGACGCGCCGCGGCCAGATGCGGCGCCGCGGGCACCGTGGAGTTGAAGGCGCGGCCGCTCGCCGTGGCGGCAGGCGGCGCCACGATGGTCACGTTGGTCACGTTGGTGACATTCGTGACGTTGCTGATGTTGGTGTTGGTGTTGCGAATGTTGGTGACGTTGGTCGTCACGCGCATGCCCACGGCCACTACCGGCGGCGCGCTCGTCACGACCGCGGGGGCGGTGCCGACGGGGGCCGGGACGATGATGCCGACGCGTGATCCGGGCGGGGCCGGCACGAAGCAGCCCTCGGGACCGATCGGGCGAGGTCCGGCGATCACGCCGACGGCGGGGGTCTCGACGACCAGCCGCAGTCCGCGCGGAGGCGCCACGAAGGCCACACCGGGCGCCGACCAGTATCCGCTGATGAAGATCACCTGACCGCTGCGGTGCTCGTAGTAGGGGTGGACCCAGACGTAGCTCGGGCGCGGCGGCTCCATCCAGTGTCCGTGCGCCCACGCCCAGTTACCCTGCCACACCCAGTAGCCGCCCACCCACACCGAGTATGGGAAGGGCGCGGGCGGGGGGACCTCGACGAGCATTGGAGGCGGCGCCCAGCCGATCGCGATCGGCGCGGGCTCGGCCAGCGGGGGCTCCTCGTAGACGCTCACGACCGCGGGCGCGGGCGCCGGCGCCGGCTCGACCACCGCCGGCTGCATCACCTCACGCGGTGGGGCCTCGATGACGCAGCCCGCGACGAGCAACGCCAGACAAAACAGGCTGATACGCATGGATCGACTCCTCCCACAAAGCGATCCAACAAGCGATCGGACCGCGTCTTTACATATCCCTGACCCTAGCGATCAAGGATGACAGGAATCGGCGGGCGATTCCGTGGACTGACTCAGGAAAATGCGAGCCGGATGCGCGCTTGGCCCATCAATGTCCGCGTTCGCGCTGCTCGCGCTCGGCGGCCGTGTGTTGGGCTCCCGGGTGCTGGGCTCCTGGGTGCTGGGCTCCCGGTGGCGGAGCGGCCTGGGGCGCGCGCCCACCGCCGGCATGCATTGCCGGCGCTCGCGCCTGAGGATAGCTCGGCATTGTGGGCCGGGCCGCCTGGTGGACAGGCGGCCTGGGCTCGCCAGGCCGCAGTGCCTGAGGAGGCCGATCGGTGCGTGGGCCGCCACTGCGCTCGGCGAGCGCCGGCCGCTGCGTCTGCCGCGGCCGATCCGTCCTCTGGCCCGCCGGGCTCGCGCCGCGCGCCGCGATCACGCCGTGTCCGGAAAACACCGCCGGCCGTGGAGTAGCGGCGATGGCGGGCCGCCCGCCGTTCACCGAGGCGCGCAGCGACGTGTCGGAGCGCGCCATCTGCTCGTGCTGCCGCTGCAGCGCAGTGACGCCGATGTGACGCTCGTGCTCGACCGCCATCTCCGCCGCGGTCGGACGCACCGCCACGCCGCCGGCGCCGCCGTGGAAGCTGACGCGACTCACCCCCGGCTCGTTGACGACCGTGTGGTTGTAGACGTTCGTAATGTTGGTGACGTTGACGTTGGTGACGGAGCGGTTGTAGTAGAACTCGTTTCCGCGCCAGTAGCCGCCCTCAAAGCCGCGGCCGAAATAGCCGAAGCCGTAGTTGATGCCGCCGTAGAAACCGACGTGCGGACCCCAATAGCCCGCGTGCCAGAGATAGAAACCGTCGCTCCAGCCCCAGTATCCCGGCGTCCAGAGGAACCCCACCGCCGGCGCCAACTCCCAGGTTCCGGGCACCCAGTAGTACTGGTCGTCGTCCCACGCCCAGTACCCGGGGATCCAGATGTAGCCGGGCGCCGGACAAGGCGGCTGCACGTACACCGGGAGCGCGGGAGGTGCGATGCCGACCGATACGCCGACGAAGACGGCGGCGTTGGACGCCACCGGGAGCGCTGCGAGCGAGAGCGCTGCGATGAGACCACGGACAGGAAAGCGCATTGGGGGGTCTCCTTGCTCCGAAAACCTTGGCCGACGAATGCTGAACCGCGGCTGAATCGAGGGCACTGGCGGGCCGAAATCGGTCCGCCGCGCCGCGTCCTATTTTGTGCAACGCGCCCACGCCGTGAGCGTTGACGGTAAGCGGTCAGTGAGCCAGCACGCCGGAGAACCTCTTCCCCTGGGTTACTTTCGCGGCGGGGAACTTCGCGTGGATCAGCTGCGCGAGCTGCCTTCCGAGCTCTTTCGTCTGCCGTGACGGTTGCGTCGGTCCGCCCGGGCCGAACTCTCGCAGATCCACGAACAGCATGCTCCGCGCCGCATCCGTCGTGATCCAGATTTCGCGCGTCGGACCGGCGGCTGCGTCGTTGAGAACCGCGGCGCATTGATCCGGGCGTTGCAGCAGGCCGTGCCACCTCGGCTCGAGATGGCTCAGCGCGGCGACTTCGCCCGCGAATTCGACACACAGCGTGTCGGGCGGCGGCGCACCGAGCTGCACGTCGTAGAACACCCCGGGAGCCTCGCGCTCGACGAACGCCGAGCACGCCGCCGCCAGGCACCCGATGAGCCACGCGAACCGGACCCGACGACTCCCGATGCCGGACACTCTCCTCGCTCCAGATCAAAACCAACTGTAGTTGAAGCTGATGCTGACCCGCTCGGCGGCGAGCGGGTGGGGCGCAACCTCGTGGCGCAGCCAGCTCTCGAACAGCACCAGCTCTCCGGCCCGCGCCCGCAGCGTCACCCACGGCCGCTGCCCGCGCCCCGCCGCGCCGCCGCGCGGCGGCGAGGCCATGAAGCGCTCGAGCCGCGGATCCTCGAATTTCAGTCCCGGCGCTCCCTGCGGCACCGCGACGTAGTAAGTCCCGCTGATCGTCGACAGCGGATGCAGGTGCAGCCCGTGCACGGCGCCGCGTCCCATGACGTTCACCCAGCAGTCGGTCATGCCGAGGGGGCGCGCGGTGAGATCGAGCTGCAGCGCCCGCGCGAGCTTCGCGACGTGCCGGTCGAGCTCGCGCGCAAGCGTCGCGAAGGTCGGCGACCGGCGGTGCATGCGATGGGCCGAGTTGTAGGAGGTGTAGCCGCCCGGGTAGTTGCGCTGCGACCAGCGCCGCCCGGCGGCATCGTCGGCGCGCAGCTGGCGGCATTCGCGCAACAGCGGTGCATTCAGGCGCCGCCACCCGGGCAGGCGCGCCTGATAGACCAGTGTCGGAAACAGAAGCTGCACCGCCATGCGTGCGGTGAGTATGCGGGCGGGCGCTCAAGTGGTCTATGATCGAGAATCGCATTCCTCCTCATCGCACGGGTGCGCCCATGGCAGTCTCCACACTTCCTCCGCGCGGCACCTCCGCAGCCCCGGTAGCCGCGCCCTCCGAGCTCGTGCAACACTGGATCGGCGGCCGGATCGCCGGCGGCGTCGGCACGCGGGCGCTGCCGGTATTCAATCCGGCCACGGGCGCCGTGACGCGCCAGGTCGCCCTCGCCGGCGCCGAGGACGTGCGCGCCGCGGTCGCGAGCGCGCAGGCCGCCTGGCCCGCGTGGGCGGATACCCCGCCGGTGCGACGGGCGCGGATCCTGGCGCGCTTCCTCGAGCTGCTGAACGAGGAGCGCGACGCGCTCGCCGCGCTCATCACGAGCGAGCACGGCAAGGTGTTCTCGGACGCGCAGGGTGAGGTGGCGCGCGGCATCGAGATCCTGGAGTTCGCCTGCGGCATCCCGCAGCTGCTGAAAGGTGATTTCACCGAGCAGGTCTCGGGCGGCATCGACAACTGGACGCTGCGCCAGCCGCTCGGTGTGGTCGCGGGCATCACGCCGTTCAACTTCCCGTGCATGGTGCCCTGCTGGATGTTTCCGCTCGCCATCGCCTGCGGCAACGCGTTCGTGCTCAAGCCGAGCGAGCGCGACCCGTCGGCGTCTCTCGTCATGGCGCGGTTGCTGGCCGAGGCCGGCCTGCCGCCGGGCGTGTTCAGCGTGGTACAGGGCGACAAGGTGGCGGTGGACGCTTTGCTCAGCGCACCCGAGGTGCGCGCCGTGAGCTTCGTCGGCTCGAGCCCCGTCGCGCACTACATCTACCAGCGCGGCGCCGAAGCCGGCAAGCGTGTGCAGGCGCTCGGCGGCGCCAAGAACCACATGGTGGTCATGCCGGACGCCGATCTCGAACAGGCGCTCGATGCGCTGATCGGAGCCGCCTATGGCTCCGCGGGCGAGCGCTGCATGGCGATCTCGGTGGCGGTGCTGGTGGGCGATACCGCCGATCGCATCATGCCGAAGCTCGCCGAGCGGGCGCGGCGGCTGCGGATCGGCAACGGCATGCAGCCGGAGGTCGAGATGGGGCCGGTGATCACGCGGGCGGCGCTCGAGCGCATTCGCGGCTACATCGAGGACGGCGTCGAGAGCGGTGCGCAGCTCCTGGTCGACGGTCGCCGCCAGCCCCACGGCGATACGCCCTTCAGCGTCTCAGGTCACGAGAACGGCTTCTGGCTCGGAGCGACGCTCTTCGATCACGTCACCGCGGGGATGCGCATCTACCGCGAGGAGATCTTTGGCCCGGTGCTCTCGTGCGTGCGCGTGCCCGACTTCGCCTCGGCGGTCGAGCTCGTGAATGCGCACCCGCTCGGCAACGGCGTCGCCTGCTATACGCGTGACGGCAACGTGGCGCGCGAGTTCGGACGGCGCATCCAGATCGGGATGGTCGGCATCAACGTCCCGATCCCGGTGCCGATGGCGTGGCACGGCTTCGGCGGCTGGAAAGGAAGCCTGTTCGGCGACACGCACGCCTACGGTGAGGAGGGCGTGCGCTTCTACACCAGGCAGAAATCCATCATGCAGCGCTGGCCGGAGAGCACGCCCAAGGGGGCGGAGTTCGCCATGCCGACGGCGAAGTGAGCGCTTTCAGTCTAGACCGCCGTGAGTCGTGCGACTGCCGGCTGGCGGAGGGTTGCGCCGCGGAATGCGTGTTGTCGGCTTGTTTTGCGAGCGGCCGCCAGGCTGACGGAAACCCTGACCGGTGCCGCCTGCAACGGCGGCCTGACCACTATCGATGAGACGGCGGATGCGACATTCGCAACAGGGTCAAGCTCCGGCGCACCGAGCACGCTCTCGAGAAAGTAAGCCGCCAGGTCGGTGCGCCCGTCGAGCCCGGCCTTGCGATAGATCGCCTGCGCCTGCTGGCGGACGGTTCGATCGCTGGTGTTACGCGCCCCGGCGATGTCCTTTAGGCGCAGTCCCTTCAGCATCAGATGCGCCACACTGCGCTCCGCGCACGTCAATCCCCACCGATCGAACTCGCGCTCGATCTGCGTATACATTCCAACACGCACGGCCGCCGCGTCCTGGCTCCGCTGCAACGCCTCCCGGGTCCGGCGCTCGACTTCCTGCGAGAGCTCCTCCAGCGCCCGTCCCAGACTTGCCTCGCGCCGGCGGGCGGCGAGCTTCTGCCAGCACAGAGCGATGAAGAGCGCGACGATCCCGCCAGCAAGCGCCAGCAGCCACTGCAGCCGATGCCTCGGGAGGTTCAGCAGAAGCGTGAAGTTCGGGGCCACGCCGGTGATGGCCTCCGACTTGGAGATGCGTGTCCGCTCCTCTGCCACGAGCTGAGAGAAATCCGCAGCGTCGAGATAGGTGCTCCTCAGGTGGTACGGCTTCAGGGCTGCCAGCCACTGGGGACTCTGCACCATCTGTTGAATGGCCGCCTCGAGCCGGACCTTGTCGCCATCGCTGACCGCGGCGGGTGCAAACGCGCCAAACCAGTTACTGATCGAAGTGCCGAGGATGCCGAGCTGCTGGAATGTGGGAATGCTCACGCCTTCGATCGGCTGCCGTGAAACCACCGCGAGGCCTCGCAGCTTGCCGCTGCGAATGAACCGCTCGAACTCGCGGTAGCCGTCGATTCCCACGGAGAATCGTCCGCTCGCGAGCTGCGTCGCTACTTCGCTCGCGCTCGGGAAAGACTCGTACCGCATGAGCTCCGGTGCAACACCGGCCGCACGGGCGAGCAGCCACATCGTGGGGTGATCCGAGCCGCCGACGGAGCCGCCGACCCAGCGTATGGCTTCCGGGTTGCTCCGCATGGCTGCGAGGAGGTCATCGAGGTTGTGATACGGCGATGACGCCGGTACGACCACGACATCGGCATCCGATGTGACCTGTGCGATGGGAGTCAGCTCGTCGAGTGCGCTTAGGGCATGTTTCGAGACCGCCGCGCCCACCATCAGCATGCCGCCGATCAACAAGGAGTGTCCGTCGGCGCGCCGCGAGCCGACGAAGTTCGACAGGCCGATGAGCCCGCCGTGGCCTGGGACGTGCTCGATCTCCACGGAGCGAACGATCCCTTCGGCCTCGAGAACCTGCTTCATGGCTTGGGCGGTCGAGTCCCAGCCGCCTCCCGGGTGCGAAGGGGCGACGAGCGTCAAGTGCTCCAGCGGCTCGCTTGCGCTGGCGGGCGCCTCATCCCTGGCGAGTGCCGAATGCAGGTCGAGCAGGCAGGCCATCGCAACAAGGCACCATCCCGGATTGCGCCAGTACCGCCGCAAGGAGACTTCGGATTCGCGCTCTGCTGTCATGCTTTGCCCCCTCCCGGCGCCATGACACGGCCACGCTGGCCCTATCACCTCGAAGGTGACTCCTGAAGCTGAAGCGAACCTGAAAGGGGGATGACTGAAAGTTAAGCTCGCGACAGGCGTCCGCCCAGGCAGGGACGCTCGTCGCAAATTAGGCGTTGCAAATCAGGCGTCTACCGCGACCGGTCTCACTTGGCCGGCTCGAACAGCGCCGCGTAAGTCTGAATCTTTTTCATCAACCCGTCCCGCAAGGCGGTCGAGGCGAGGAAGAAGTCCTTCTCGGTCTTGTGGCTGTCCGCGGGGTTCTTGTAGGCGATGACGATCTCGCCGACATTCTCGCCGGATGCATCCCGCAGCGGCAGCATCATCACGAACCTCTTTACCGTGTCGTTCGGGCGGTGCCAGCGCGGGTCGAGGATGGTGATCCCCTTCTTGCTGATGTCGATGTCGTCCGGATCGTCCGCGTTTCCGATGCGTTCAGGGAAGGAACCGGCGAACATCGTGTACGTCTCCGTTTGCCCGGGCGGAACGCCGTGGAACGTCACGCTGATCAATTCGGGATCGCTGGCCATGATCTCGTCGGACAGCTTCTGCGCATAGATCTTCGCTGCGGGCGCTGTCCAGTTTTTCGGATGTTCGGGCGTGGCGCACAGAGCGACCGAAGTGCCCAGCGCAGCGCAGGTACCCAGGACCGCCGCACACGTGAATCCTGCAAGTGTTCCCATTGATTTGACCCTCATTGGATGGAAGTGATGCCCGCCGCGAGAGTAGGTAACAAACATTAATCGCAACTGAATTTTGCTTAAATCCGCGCTCACTCGACCTTTTGGAGCTGCTCGCGCGCCGTGTCCGGGCCGAGCGGCAGATAGTCCACCCCGGCGACGTCCTGCTGGCCTTCTCGGCTCAAAGCGTAGCGCAGGAACCCGCTGAGCCCTGCGTCTAGCGGCCCATCGGGCCGGCGATTGAAGTAGCCGTACACGGCACGCGTAAGGGGATAGCGGCGCGAGATCAGGCTCTCCCGAGTGGCGGCGATGGCTGCATCGCCGCCATCGCGCGCGAGGGCAAGCGCCTTCACCTGTGGCACGGACTCGCCGGACGCGCCTGTCACCGCGAGTCCGAATCGGTCTTCCGCCACCGCCGCCAGGATCCGGTTTCCGGCATCCGGTGTGTTGAATTCGGTGAGGTGCTCCCAGTTCATCTTACAACTGTCCCTGAGGACCGCGCGCCGGAAGAACCGCCCCGTGCCGCTTTCGGCATGGTGCGCGTAAAGATTGATGAATCTGCCGGCCCACTCCCCCTGCAACCCGAGATCGCCCCAGGTGCGGATGTTCTGCTGCGCGCCGCTCAGGCGCTCATGGCCGAAGATGGCGTCGAGCTGCACGACCGTGAGTTGCGAGAGGGGATTTTCCCGGTGGACGAAGGCGACGAGCGCGGGAGATCGCCCGGGCCGATCCAGGCTCCCGGTCGTCAGTTGCACCTGCGCGGGTGGATAGCGAAAGATCCACTCGAAGGCCTTGCTTTCGACCGCCGTACATTCGCGACCCAACACGGCGAGATCCGCAAGTCCGGTATAAAGCCCCGCCATGGCGACATCGCTGCCCGTCAGCCGTCCCTCGACGTACACGCGCGGTCGGGACTTACTGAGCTCCAGCTCCCAGCGCCGCACGAGGGCCTGCAGGTGATCGGCGCCCCACACGCGAATCACGCCGGCCGCCGTCACAGCAATCGTTCCAGCTGCTCGCGGATGGCGTCGGCGCCCAGCGGCAGATAGTCGCTTTGCGTCAACAACGCCCGCTGCCCCCCGCGGCTGAGGATGTAGCGGAGAAATTCCCGCAGCTTCGGGTCGACCGGCTCACCCGGAACGCGATCGATGAACGCGGGGATGATTCGCGTCAGCGGATACTTCTGCGCAATCAGATTGGCCTCGGTGGCCGCGTAGTACGGGCCGCCCGTCCGGCTCGCGAGGCGGAGCGGTTTTACCTGCGCGTTTGCGTAACGCACGTTGGAAATGGCGATACCGAAGCGGTCCTGTGCCAGCGCGTCGAGAATCTGCGTCGCATGCTCGTAGAGAGAACCGTCCGGCCGGGTAACGTGAACAAACTCCTTGACATCCACATTCCACCGATGGCTCCCCTCGAGCACCGCCCCGCGGAAGAACAGCCCAAAGTCCTCGTCTATCTTCCAGCCATAGGGCTGGATGCGCCGACCGTGCCATTCGCCGGTCAGTCCCAGCCCATCCCAGGTGCGGACGTTGCGCGGAGCACGTTTGTGTTCGGTGCCGAACACGGCTTCGAGCTGAGCCACCGTGAGCCGCTCGATCGGGTTGTCCGTGTGGACGAATATCATGTGGGCGTAGTCGAAGAAGCTCGCAGCGAGACTCCCCGTGGCAATCTGCACGCCCGTGGGCGGATAGCCCTTCGCGCGCTGGAATGCGGTGGCGGCGGCCGGATTGATGTCCTCGCCAAGGATGGCGAGATTGCCCGCACCGGTGAACAGCGCTCCGATGGCGGAAGCGGTGCCGTACATCTTTTTCTCGAACTGCACGTGGGGCTGCAGACGTCTGAATCCCTCGGCCCACGCATGCACGAGCTTGCCAAGGAAATCCTGCTTGAAGCTGCCGTGCCCCCACAGGCTGATCGTCCCCGAGACCTTCTGCTCCGGTACGTAGAGCGGCAGCGCATCAACGAAGTGCACGGCGGAAGTTTCCCCGGCGGATGACGCCTCCCTCCCCGACGATGTCGCAACACCCGCCGCCGTCAGGCCCAGTGCGCCGAGGAACACTCGGCGCCCGGGGGAAACACATTGCTCCTCGGTCGGCTTCAACCTCACTCCGACGCTCTCGCCATCGGAGCGGCTCCGTCGAGTTTGCGCAGCTGCTCCCGAGCCACCTCTGCCGTCAGCGGCAGATACTTTCCGTCGCGCTGCACCGCCTCCTGTCCCTCCCGGCTGACGACGAAGCGCAGGAATTCCTTCACCTTGGGGTCTATCGACCGATCGTCCGCCTGATCGACATACGTGTAGATCTCATCGAACAGCGGATAGGTCCGGCCGTGTACCGTTTCGATGGTGTAGGGGACATAAGGGCCGGCCGGTGTCCGGGCGAGCGCCACGATCTTCAGCTCGGGCGGCAGGTTCCTGGTCGGAGCTGCGATATAGGCGATCCCGAAGCGATCTTTGGCGAGGTCGTCGGTGAGCGAGCGGCCGAGCTTGCCGTCGGGCGTGACGAAGTTGGCATAGATGCGCAACTGCTCGTTCCATTTGTCGCTCGCCTTCAGCAGGCGGTCGGAGATCTCCGTCGCCTGGTGATAGCGCAGGTTCAGTCCATAGACGTTGATCGGCTTGTCCGCCCACTCACCCTTGGCGCCAAGCTGCCCCCACGTGCGGATGTTGCCTTCCGGACCACGGGCGTATTCCGGATGCCAGCTGGTGCCCTCCCAGCCTCCCAGACGCTGCGAACCGAAAATCCCGTCGAGCTGCTGCAGGGTGAGCTGGGTGACGGGATTGTCCCTGTTGACGACGATGCCGTAACCCGGCTGCCAACCCGTTACGTCGTAGGAGCCGGTGGCGACCGTGATTTCGAGCGGATCGCGGTCGTTGTAACGCTGATACAGCAACAGCTCCGCAAAGGTGATCTTGCGCCCGACACCGATGTCGCCGACGCCGAAGACGAGCGCGGGCACTGCGGCGATCGTGGTTTTCATGTGATAGTCGAACTTGACGCCGGGTTGGAACTTGCGGAAGTCTTCCTCCCAGTATTTGCCGACGTTGCCGTCCACGATGTAGTTGCTGCCCCACATGCGGATCGTGCCGCTCACCTTCTGTTTCGGCCCGTAGCTCGGCAGGTCGCTCAAGTCCCAGCGCTTCGCGTAGAAGACCTTCTTGCCTTTGGCTTCGACGAACTGCGCGCGCGCGTGCTGCAGATCCAGCCCTGCGGCGGGTTTATCCGCCTGCGCCAAGGCTTCTCGCGGGGCGAGCAGGCAAAGAGCGCCCATCGCCAACAGGGCCAACATCGAAAGCAGCGTGGCAGGGGCAGGTGCGGCATGATCGCTCGAGGCGGCATGCGCCTGACTGTCGGAAATGTCGGATGAATTCATGGCGGGTTTCCCTTGCTCGTCAATCGAGTTTCTTCAGCTGCTCGCGCACGACTTCCGCCGTGAGCGGCAGGTATTTGCCATCGCGCTGCACGGCGTCCTGGCCCTGGCGGCTCAGGATGTAGCGCAGGTACTCCTTGAGCCTGGGTTCCATGGCCTTGCCGGGCGGGCGATCGACATAGAAATAGACCTCGTCGTAGAGGGGATAGGCCCGGCTGCGCAGGTTCTGTAGATTCAGCTCGATGTATTGGCTGCTGCCGCGCGGTGCGACGGCCACCGCCTTGATTTGTGGCGTAACAAATCCGATACCCGAGAAGCCGATGCCGAATTTGTCGCGACCGACGGCGTCCGCCACCTGTTTGCCTTCGAGCTCCGTCGTGCCGTCCGGATTCTTGTAGTTGGTGAACTCCTGCAGCTTCTCGTTCCATTTCGCTCCCCCTTGCATCACGCGCTCGGCGAACGTCGTGGGAATGTGGTACTTGAGGTTGTAGCCATACACGTCGATCGGCTTGTCGGCCCATTCCCCCTTGAGTCCGAGCTGGCCCCAGGTGCGGAGGTTCTGCTGCGGGCCGCGCGCCGCGTCCGTTCGCCACTCGGTGCCGCGGAAGGCTCCGGAGCGCTCCGCCCCGAAGATGCCGTCGAGTTGCTCCAGCGTGAGCTTGCCGAGCGGATTGTCCTTGTTCACATAAACGGCAATGGCGTAACTCCAACCCGGTACGTTGAGACTTCCGGTCACGACGGTGATCTCGGTCGGCAGATAGCTGCGGTACCGTTGGAACAGCAGCGTCTCATCGGAGGTGATGTGTCGGGAGGGCGCGAGGTCGGCGAAGTTGAAGGTGAGAGACGGAATCGCGGCCAGCGTCGTGCGCAGATCCGTATCGAAGGTGACGCCGGGATGGAATTTGCGGAAACCCTCTTCCCAGGTCCTCTCGAGCGGGCTGTCGGTGAAATAGTTGCTGCCTCGCAGCTTGATGTTGCCGGTGACCCGCCGCTGCGGCTCGTAGGCGGGCAGCTCGCTCAGGTCCCAGCGCTCGGAGTAGTAAGCGACCGAGCCGCGCTTCTTCAGCTTGACGTCCCGCCCTTTCTGGACCTCGAGCGGATCCCGGATCTGTGCTGCCGCGATGCCCGTCGCGAGCGTGCAGGCCGTGACGGCGGCTGCCAGCATGCACAGCTTGTTGCACTTCCATGATTCGAACCTCCTCAAGACCTGAACCTCCTCACCGGCTAGTGCCCGAGCTTCTGCAATTCCTCGTTCGCGAACGGCGCGAGCATCGGCAGGTAGCCATGCCCGTCTCGAAGCACCGCTTGTTGCCCTTCGCGACTCAACACGTAGCGGAGAAATTCCTGCAGTTTCGGCTCCGCCGGTGTTCGCGGCGCGCGGTTCAGGAAGATCGTGATCATGCGCGTGAGCGGATAACTGTGATTCAGCACGCTGAGCCTTGTCGGCTCGACAAACGGTGCGCCACTCTTTTCGGCAAGCGCCAGCGGCTTCACGTCCGGGTTGTGATAGAGCAGACCCGCATAACCGATTCCGAAGCGGTCCTTCGCCAGGGCGTTCAGCATCATCTGACCGCCGTCCTGCGCGCCGCCCTTCGATCCCGGGTTATCGGCAAACTCGTGCAACGCAGCCCGCCACTTGTGGCTGCCGAGAAACACGGCTTGCTCGAAGTACTCGGCGAAGCCGCGCGCGATGGGCAACCCATAAAGGGTGATCCGCCGGTCATGCCACTCACCGCCGAGCCCCAGATCGCCCCAGCTGCGGATGAGCGGGCCGCCGCGGCGGCGCTCGATGCCGTAGATGGAATCGAGCTCGGCTAGCGTGAGCCCGGCGAGCGGATTGTCCTTGTGTACGAAGATCACGATCGCGTAACCGCGATTGCGCACATTGAAGCTGCCGGTGATCACGTTCACGCCGGTCGGCGGATAGCCGAAGACTTCCTTGAAGGCGGCGATCTCGGGAGGCCAGATCTCGCGGCCCATGAGTGCGAGATCACCGGCGCCGGTGTAGAGCGCGCCGATGGCCGCGGCCGTGCCATTCAGATGGTTCTCGAACGACACCTGCGGCTGACGCTCCCTGAATCCTTCTTCCCACGCGAGCACCAGTGTCCCGATGAAATCCTGCGATCTGTCGTACGCGCCGTGGCCCCAGATCCGGATCGTGCCCGAGACCGCCTGCTGCGGCTGGTACGGGGCCGGCAGGTCAGGCTGGTCTGCGTGCGAGCTGCGTGCAAACGCGGACAGCAAGATGAGGAAACAGGTGAATAGGCGGACTTTCATGTTGGTGATGCGCGCAGTCGCGTGGCGCCGGTGGGTTGCAAACGTGCCGGCATTAGGACCCGTTGCGGCTCGTGCGGCATTAATCCAGCCGCTGCAGTTGCCGCTGAGCACTGTGCGCGCTCAGCGGAATGTAGGCTCCATCGCTGCCGACGGCTGCCTGACCCTCGCGGCTGAGGACGTAGCGCACAAACTCCCTGGTCGGGGGATCGATCGGCTTGCCGGGCTCGCGATCCAACGCGATGGTGATCACTCGAGTGAGCGGATAGCTCCTGGCGGCGACTGTCTGCGCGGTCAGCGCATAGGAAGGACCGCCGTCATCAGCAGCGAGCGCGAGCGACTTGGTACCCTCCTGGCCGGGCAGCACGGGCGCGTAAGCGATTCCGGCCGGATCGCGCGCCAGCGAAGCAAGCACCGCGCTCCAGCCGGTCACGACCTCCCGGTAGTGAGGGTTCCATTTGCGGCTGTCGCGCAGCACGGCGCGGCGAATGAACAGCGCCGCAACGCTGTCCAGCGCCGGCCCGTAGACGTGGATGGGCCGATCCGTCCAGCCATCTCCATCGAATAGCTCGCCCCACCTGCGGATGTTGGTCCCGCCGCTCAGATGCTCCGCGCCGAGGATCCCATCGAGCTGCTTGAGCGTGAGGCGTGTGAGCGGATTGCTTCTGTGAACGAACACGGCCAGGTTCACTCCCGGCCTTTCGGTACCGAGCCCCGCATTGGCGATCTCGACCTCAAAAGCCTTGTAGTGGTGCACCCACTCGAAGGCCATGCTCTCCATCGGCACGCGCATCTCCCGTGCCAGGAAGGCGACATCGGCCATGCCCGTGTAGACAGCGGCGAACGTGGACTCGGGACCGTGAAACGTGTCAGCAAACGTGACGCCGGGCTGGGCCTTGCGGAATCCAGCCTCGAGATGCTCGACCAGCCAGCCGTCGGCGGGGCTGGCCCAGACCCGAATCGTGCCAACTGCGGGCCGCTCGGCGCGGTACGCCGCCAACTCTTCGGCCAGGCACCAGCGTGACCAGCCCAACGTCGCCGCTGCGTACGCCAATGCACAGATCAGCAGGCGCCGGTTGCGGTCAAATGCCAAGCGCTTCACTCTTTTCAGTCAAGCTTCTTCAGCTGCTCGCGCAGGTAGTCGGCCGGCAGCGGGTAGTAATACCCCATGCGAGCGATGGTCTCCTGACCTTCGCGACTCAGGACGAAGCGCATGAACTCGCGAGCCCTGGGATCGAGGGGGCGGCCTGGCTCTTTGTTCACGTAGAAGTACGCATCGCGGATCAGCGGATACGTACGGTTAGCCACATTCGCCGGAGTGAGCGCGACCGCGGGCTCGTCTCGGTGTCGCGAGATCGCGAGCACTTTGAGGTCCGGGTGGTCCTTGACGTGCATCAGCGCCGCGAGCCCGATCGCGTACCGGTCCTTCCCGATTGTTTCGAGCGCGTGGTCACTGGCGACCGCGGCGCCCGCCGCATCCGGCGTCGCCTGCTTCTCCTCCACGTATTCCTGCAAGTTGGGATTCCATTTCTTCGACCAGTGAAACCAGTTGCGCTCGATGTAGATCGCGAAGCCCGGGGCGCTGTAGGCGAACGTTTTGATTTCCTTGTCGGCGAACTGACCGTGCAGGCCTAGCTGGCCCCACTTGCGGATGTTCGCTTCCGGGCCGCGCGCGTATTGGGAGGTGAACAGATAGTCATTGTTGGCGAGCCGCCAGCCTCCCGAGCGCTCCGCCCCGAACGTCCGCTCGAGCTCATCGACCGAGATCTCGTTGAGCGGATTGTCCTTGCTCACGACAACCGCAAACGCCCACAGCGAGCCGCGCTTCTCGTAACCGCCGGTGGCGACCGAGATCTCCGTGGGCAGGTAACCGAACGAGTCATGGAACGGCATCATGTCCGTGATCTTGGCGTCGTCGCCCATCGGAGCGACATCCGCCAGGTGATAGTAGAGACCGGCGATGCCGCCCTCGCTGCTCGGAATGTTGCTCGTAGCCACTTTGGCGTCCGGCTGGAACTTCTGGAATCCCAGTGCCAGCTGCTCGACCGCATTCTTCAGCTCGCTGCCCAGGATGCGCAGCCCGCCCACGACGTGGTATTCAGACACGTAGTGCGGCAGATCCGGCAGCTGCGGCGCAGGCAGCTCGATGTAGGCCGCGAGCGTCCTCGTGAGCCCTTGGCGGATGCTCTCCTGCGTCTCGTCCCATTTCTTCCAGGCCGGATCGGTCGCGAGGAGCTTGTTGACGAGCGCATCCCTTACGGCATTGCGACGGCTGAAAGCGACCGAATCGCGGTATTCCATGACCAGCACGGCTTGGGCCTCGTTGGACGGGCCGGGCTCCAGATACAGCGTGTACCGCAGAAGCAGGTGGGCGGCTTTCTGGTCGAGCAGATTCGGCAGGACGTAGCCCTGCACGAACTCGTTGTAGCGTTCCGGCGGGACCAGCAACTTGTAGGTGTTGACGAGGAACACGGACTTGTTGGAGTCTCGCGGGTACACCTCGCCGTGTGTCAGCACATCGGCGCGCTTTGCCACCAGTGGTGCGCTGAGCTTCGAGGCCTCGTCCCGGTTCCATTGCTCATAAAACCCCTCGCTCGGGAATTCGAGCAGCGCCAGCGAGGCGAACCCCGGGTCTTTCTTCTGATCCTGATCGAGCAGCAGCGCGCTCGAGACCTCACCCGACTGGCGCCAGGCCGCGAGCTGCCGCGCGAATTCCGCGGGCGTCGTTGCTCCGGGTGGCACGATGATCAGCACGTGGGCGGATTTCGCGCACGCCGGCGGCGCGCGCATGCATGAAATGAGCGCAATGCATGCAACCAACACGCGGACCGTTCGCGGAGCAAAGGCTTTGGACATACTGATCATGGATGGGACTTCGCTGCGGTGAAAGCTGAGAAAATTGAGTCGTCGGATTGCAGTTTTCTTAAGGGGCGCGTTGCGAATCGCGGCGCTACTCGAGCCTGGCGCGCTGCTCGCGCGCGACTTGTCGAGTGAGCGGCAGGTAGCCTGCATTGCGCACCACGGCCTCCTGGCCCTCGCGGCTCAAGGCATAGCGCAGGAACTCCCTCAGTTTCGGATCCAGGGGCCGGCCCGGTGCCCGGTTGAGGTAGATGTAGATGTTGCGTACCAGCGGATAGCTTCGATCCTGAAGGCTCGCCGTGCTCGCGGCGATGTACGGCCCGCCGGCATGAGCGGCCAGGGCGACCGGCTTGATGCCCGCAACGCCCTTCGCTTGCGGCATCACCGTCCAGGCTATTCCGTAGCGGTCATGCGCGAGCTCATTCCTGAGCATGTGCTGCAAGCCCACGCGCTGCTCGGCGCGGTCCTCGTCCGCGATCATCTTGCTCCCGCTCTCGACGTACTCACGGTAATTGGGGTTCCACTTGTCGCCGCCCTTCATGACTTTCCACTGGAAAAACCGCGTCGTGCCCGACGGTGCATGCCCGTAGGTCTGGATCGGTTTGTGCGCCCACTCGCCTTTCAGGCCAAGCTGCCCCCAGGTGCGGATGTCTTCCTGCGCCCCTCGGCCGTCGGAAGGCGTCCACTGAAATCCGCGCATGCCGGCGCTGCGCTCGGCTCCGAATATTCCGTCCAGCTGCTGCAGCGTGAGCCTGGTCAGCGGATTTGCCGCGTTGACGAACACGACAATGCCGTTGGATCGTCCCTCCACGTCGAACGCGCCGGTGGCGACTGTGATGTCGGTGGGCTGATAGCCATAGGTTTCGAAGAACGAGAGCGTCTCGGTGAGCGTCGCTTCACCGCCGTCCGGCGCGAGATCGGCGACCCCCGTCACGAGAGCCGGAATCGCGGCATCGCTGGTGGGCAGATGATCCGCGAAGCGGACCCCCGGATGGAGCTTGCGGAAACCCTCCTCCCACAGGGCCAACAGGCCGCCCAGGCCGAATCCGAAGTTCCTGATGGTTCCGGACACCGTCTGCCCGGCCTCGTAGTGCGGCAGGCCGTCGAGGCGGAAGTCCCCATGGGCCTGCGCCTGAGACGCTGGGGCGATCACGAGCGCCGCGACGAACGCCAGCGTACGCGAGCGCGGACCTGTTGAGATGCGAATCACCGCGCCTTTCATGTGCACGGGTCGACGGTGCGTCACTCGATCAGAAAAAGATTCGCCTGAACTCGAGCGCGATATTCCGTGGCGCACCGGGCAGGATCTGCACCAGCGGGGTGGATCCCGCGCTCTCGTAGTACGTCTTGTCGAACACGTTGCCGACCTTCAGATTGACCGTGTACTGACCGAACAGGTAATACACGGCGAGGTCCGTGACGGTGTAGGAAGGCAGCTGGAGGGTCCCGGGGTTCGCGGAGGACGGCAGCATCCCGGCGCGCTCGCCGGTGTACACCAGGCCAACACCGATCCCGAGTCCGTGCAATGCACCTGAGGTGACGTCGTAGCGCGACCACAGGTTGGCGCTGTTGCGCGCGACGTTGGGCAGCCGCGCGCCCACCTGAATGGGATCGAGAGACGAGCTGACGGCGGCGTCGAGCAGCGAGTAACCGAAGTCGAGCTGCCAGCCCGTCAGTGGCCGCGCGTTCATCTCGAGCTCGATGCCCTTGGACTGCTCGCCGCCGACCTGCTGCGAGCAAGTCCCGATCGGGCAGGCGAAGGTGTTCAGCACGTCCTTGCGACTGATGCGGAACAGCGACAGCGTACCGGTCAAACGGCTACCGAGGAGGCCCTCGGTCTTGGCGCCGATCTCGACCTGCTCTCCGGTCGTGGGCTTGAAGGGATTGAGGCCGTTGATGTCGATGGAGCTGGCCGGAGCCGGCACGTACGATTCGGCGTAGCTCGTGTACAGCGTCCAGAACGTGCTCGGCTGGTACAGGAGCCCGAGCATCGGCAGGAATCCCTTATCGGCCGTCTTCGTCCGGGTAGGAACATTGAGCAGCCGCAGCTCCTGGATTTCCTGCTTCTCGTGAGCCGCACGGACGCCGGCTGCGGCCTTCCAGTGCTCACTCAGTGTCAGGAGATCGGAAACATATGCGCCGACAGAATCGGACGTGAACAGCTGGTGTGTGAGATTCCGCGGTGTCGTCGAATTGACCGCCGGCAGGCTGTCGAACGACGGCACCCTGCCGTAGATTGGATCATAGAGGTCGATATCGAGGCATTGGGGCCCGGGGCATGTGCCGCCGTTGAAGAACTGGCGACGGTCCTCGTCGTCGGTGTCACGTCCACCGTTGACGCCCACGAGAACCCGGTGCTCGATTTCACCTGTCCTGAGCTCAGCCTTGAGGCCTGTATCGAGGTAGTTGTACTTGCGTCCGATGTGATTTCTGCGCGCGCGCCGCTGCAGATCGACGTTGTCCGGCCGCACGCCGACGCTCGTGAAGGCACCATCGTCGTCGAGGTTCTGAACCGAGCGTGCCGCGAAGTTCCAACTCACGTGCTCGGTGAACGAGTGGTTGACCGAGAGCTCCACGGCATTGCCGTGCTCGTCGCGATAATCGCCGGGCTCCTGATAGACCGTGGTGAGCGGCGCGACGAGAGCGATACTCCCCCGTGGCGCGGCCAGGCCCACGTCGAAATTGTTCTTCACTTCGCGATGCTCGAATTGCAAAGTGGCGGACGTGGCATCGGAGGCGTTCCACGTCAGGCCGCCGGCGCCGTACTGGCTCTTTTCGTAGCCGAAGTCGCGGAACAGGTTGCGGTGGTAGTACTGACCGATGAGGCGAAACAGGAAGCGGTGACCGGCATCGATGGGTCCGGTCATGTCCCCGGACACCTCGTAGCCCCTTGCATCGCCCGGCGCCCGGCCGCCGCCGTCGTATCCCGTCCCTTTCACGTCCAGCTCGGCGCTCTCGGTAGCGCGCGGCTTCTTGCTGATCAGATTGACGAAGCCGCCCGGCTGGATCTGGCCGTAGAGCACCGACATCGGTCCCTTGACGAGCTCGATGTGATCCACTCCGATCGTCGGCGGCGAGCCGAACCTGCCCGTGAGCCCAGGAAGGCCGTCGACCATGATCGCGTTCTTGTCGGTGCCACTGGTCTTGAAGCCGCGAATCGTCAGGTCGTATCCGGTATTGCCCGCGCGTTTCACGCCCGTCATGTAGTTATAGAGATCGCCGACATTCGTGGTCTCGATCGCCTTCATGAAGGACTCGGTGTAGCTCTGGACCGCGAACGGCGTGTCGCGTACGGGCACATCGAGCTTCATGGCGCTCTGGGCGGCGGAGCCGAGGAAGTGGCCGCTGACGACGACCGATTCCAGGGGCGCGGCGCTCGCCGGTTCCGAAGTCAACGCGGATCCCTGCTCCCGGGCGGAAGCCGTTCCCTGCTGGCCGGCGGCCTGAGCGAGAGCTGATTGCCCCGGCTCCGACCGATCCTCCGGCGAAGTCTGCGCCTCGGCGCCACTCAGTCGCGCGCCTGTCAGGATCGCCCACGCAAGCACGGATCCCTTTGTCACGCCGCCCCTCCCGAGTTTTCGAATGGTCGCCGCTTACCGCACACGCGGTATTTCGCACGAGCGCCCCTCCACGGCCATCCGCCTAATGCCGGATGAGCTCGCGTCGAATTTCAACTCATTGAAACTGAATGCGAAATCGAGCCGGCGAACGGTCCCGCCCGCAAGAGATTCGCGTTATTGGTGGCGGGAGCCGGCGCGGCGCCATCCGCCTTATGCCGGATAGAGGGGGGTTCGCGCAGCCCGGCGAGCGGCGCTGCCGGCTCTGCGATCTCACGGTAGCAGGCGCCATACCGCCTTGGGCGTCGCCTTGCCGCGACGGTGCAGCCCGCGCGAGTCGCTACGACACCCTCTTCCCGAGCCGCTGCCCGGAGGGCTCCGGCGCCGCCGCGAACTGCTGCTCCTCGGTGCTGCCGGCGAGCGCCGTGATCGAGGAGTTGCCCCCCGTCACCGTCTGCGTGACCGCGTCGAAATAGCCGGCGCCCACCTCGCGCTGATGCCGCGTGGCGGTGTAGCCGGAGGACTCGGCCGCGAACTCCGCCTGCTGCAGCTTCACGTAGGCGCTCATGTGCTGAGCCTTGTAGCCGCGCGCCAGCTCGAACATCGAGAAGTTGAGCGCGTGGAAGCCGGCGAGCGTGATGAACTGGAAGCGGTAGCCCATGGCGGCGAGCTCGCGCTGGAACTTCGCGATCACTCCATCATCGAGATGGCGCTTCCAGTTGAACGACGGCGAGCAGTTGTAGGCGAGGAACTTGTCGGGGAACTGCGCGTGGATCCCTTCCGCGAATTCCCGCGCCTCCGCGAGGTCGGGCTTGGCGGTCTCGCACCAGAGCAGATCCACGTACGGCGCGTAGGCGAGGCCGCGCGCGATCGCCGCCCCGAGCCCTGACCTCACCGTGAAGAAGCCCTCCGCGGTGCGCCCCCGGGAGGCGTCGATGAAGGGCCGATCGCGCTCGTCGACATCCGAGGTGAGGAGGGTCGCTCCTTCGGCGTCGGTGCGCGCGATCAGCACGGTGGGCACGTTGCACACATCCGCCGCGAGGCGCGCGGCGCTGAGCTTGTTGATCGCCTCCTGGGTGGGCACGAGAACCTTCCCGCCCATGTGCCCGCACTTCTTCGCCGAGGCCAGCTGATCCTCAAAGTGAACCCCCGCAGCGCCCGCATCGATCATCTGCTTCATGAGCTCGAAGGCGTTCAGCACGCCGCCGAAGCCCGCCTCCGCATCGGCCACGATCGGCTTCAGCCAGTCAATGGAGTCGTCGCCTTCGGCGTGGTGGATCTCGTCGGCGCGGCGCAGGGTGTTGTTGATGCGCCGCACAACCGCCGGCACCGAATCCGCCGGGTAAAGCGACTGGTCCGGGTACATCTCGCCCGCGAGATTCGCGTCTCCCGCCACCTGCCAGCCGGAGAGGTAGATGGCGTCGAGCCCGGCCTTTATCTGCTGCATGGCCTGGTTGCCGGTGAGCGCCCCGAGAGCGCTCACGAGCGGCCGCTCGTTGAGGTAGCGCCACAGCTTCTCCGCGGTGAGCCGCGCGATCGAGTGCTCGACGGGGATCGTGCCGCGCAGGCGCACCACGTCGCCCGCGTCGTAGGCGCGCTGCACGCCGTGCCATCGCGGGCTGTCGCGCCACGCGCGCCGCAGGTCCTCCGCCGTGGGCAGCGATCTCGGGGCGCTCGTCACGGTCGTGGCGGTCATCGAAGTCATGGCTCCTCCAGCTCGTTCGGGTGCGCGCCCTTGAGGCGCGCGGGGTCGGTTCCTCAGCTCAGCAGCTCGTACGCCGGGAGCGTCAGGAATTCGTCGAAGCTCTCGCTCTTGGTCATCTGCTCGATGAGGCGCGCCGCGGTCGGGAACACGCCGTGGGTGAGGCGCGCCGCGCCGACCTCATGGTGAATGCGGTCGAGCTCGGCGGCCAGCAGCCGGTCGAAGCGCTCGACCGTCACCGGTTGCCGGTCGCTGGTGCGCGCGCCATGATGCAGGCACTGCCACAGCTGCGCCCGGCAGATCTCAGCGGTGGCCGCATCCTCCATCAGGTGATAGAGCGGCACGCAGCCGTTGCCGCGCAGCCAGGCCTCGAGGTACTGCACGCCCACGCGGATGCAGTTTCGCAGGCCTGCTTCCGTGATCTCGCCCTCGGGCACGCTGAGCAGGTCCTTCGCCGTGACGTTGACCTCAGCGCGCAGCACCGGGAGCTGATTCGGCCCGGTCATCACGGCATCGAAGGCCTCGCGGGCGATCCCCGCAAGCCCCGGATGCGCGATCCAGGTGCCGTCGTGCCCGGCGCGCGCCTCGCGCAGCTTGTCGGCCCGCACGCGCGCCATGGCCGCCTCGTTCGCGGCCGGGTCGTCGCGGATCGGGATCTGGGCGGCCATGCCGCCGATCGCGTGCGCCCCGCGCCGGTGACAGGTCTTGATGAGCAGCTCCACGTAGGACTTGAGGAAGTGGCGCTCCATGGTCACGGTGGCGCGGTCGGGCAGCAGGAACTCGCGCCGGTTCCGGAACTTCTTGATGAAGCTGAAGATGTAGTCCCAGCGGCCGCAGTTGAGCCCGGCCGAATGCTCGCGCAGCTCGTAGAGAATCTCGTCCATCTCGAAGGCCGCGGGCAGCGTCTCGATGAGCACCGTGGCCTTCACCGTCCCGCGCGCGATCCCGAGCGCCTCCTCGGCCGCGATGAACACGTCGTTCCACAGGCGCGCCTCGAGATGACTCTCGATCTTCGGTAAATAGAAGTACGGCCCCGTGCCGCGCGCGGCGAGCGCCTCGTAGTTATTCGCGATGAAGAGCGCGAAGTCGCACAGCGCCCCCGACAGGGTATCGCCGTTGACCGCCAGGTGCTTCTCGGGCAGGTGCCAGCCCCGCGGCCGCACGATGAGGGTCGCGGTGCGCTCGGCGAGGCGGTAGACGCGCCCGGTGGCCTCGTCCTCGTGAGTGATGGTGCGGCGCACCGCGTCCTGCAGGTTCGCCTGACCGCGGATCACGTTCGCCCAGGTCGGCGAGCAGGCATCCTCGAAGTCCGCCATGAACGCCTGCACCGGCGCGTTCAGCGCGTTGATGATCATCTTGCGGTCTACGGGACCGGTAATCTCCACGCGCCGGTCCTCGAGATCCTTTGGCACCGGCGAGACGCGCCAGTTACCGGCGCGCACCGCCTCGGTCGCGCGCAGGAAGTCCGGCAGTGCCCCGTCGTCGAACTCGGCCTGGCGCTTGGCGCGCGCGGCGAGGAGCTCCAGCCGCCGCGGGTTGAAGCGGCGGTGCAGGCTCGCGAGCAGCTGCAGCGCGAGCGGCGTCAGCACTTCCTCCGAGCGCTCGAGCTTCGGTCCCAGGACCTCGAGCTTCGGTCCGCTCGGCTCGCGCGAGTAGAGGCGCGCCTGGCTCTCGGCGTTCATACGCCCGAAGCATACGCGGTTTCGCCGAGAATTTGACGATGGAAACTTCACACTGTTAATTTCACATACATAGCCCAGCCAGTCAGTCATCCACCGCCGAGGCCAAGCCAAGCCGTGCCGCAGCTGTTACGCAGGGGTCATTTTCTCGGCACGAAGCTGCGCTCGGTGCGCAAGCGCAACGGACTAACGCTGGAGGAGCTCTCCGCGCGCTGCATCCAGCGCAGTCCGCGCCTGGCTCCCTCGGTCTCGTACTTGAGCATGATCGAGAGCGGCAAGCGCATCCCGTCCGCGGAGCTGCTCGAGCTCCTCGCCGCGGTGTTCCAGCGCCCGCCCGCCTGGTTCATGGACGAGAGCGCGGACCTGGAGCTCCCGCTGCCCGGTCCCGGGGGCGCCGCCGCTCCCGTTCCGCTCGAGCCCGCGTTCCTGTTTTCCCGGAGCCTGCTCCAGGTGGCGATCCCGGAGCTCCTCGCCCAGACCGGGACCAGCGGACGGCAGTTCGCGAATCTCCTCATCCGCTCTCACCAGGAGATCTCGCACAACGATTTCCCGGATCTCGAGCGCGCCGCCGACGAGGTCAGCGAGCGGCGCTTCCCGCTTTCGGTCGAAGACCTGGCGCGCCTCTGCCGGCGCCATGGGCTCGAGATCCGCTGGTTCGACCGCAAGCCGGTGCTGGCGCGCGACAAGGATCGGGAGCTGCGCAGCATGGTGCGCTCGTTCTTCGAGGCGCCGCGCGTGGTGTATGCGAACCGCGCGCTGCAAGCGGATCCGGCGCGGCTCAAGTTCGACCTCGCCGCGCATGTCGCCCACAAGGTGCTGCACGGCGGCGACGGGCTGAAGTCCGCGCACGCCACGGGCGGGGAGATGGGCGGCAGCCCCGAGAGCGGCTCGAGCGGCGCGGGCCTCAACGCCCAGGACGTGCTGCATGCGTGGCGCGACTTCGAGTGCAGCTTCTTCGCCGGCGCGCTGCTCGCCCCGCGCGTGCCCTTCCGCCGCTTTCTCGCGCGCGAGCGCTACCGGGTCGAGGCCGGCGAGAAGCTCGAGCTCACCCCGGCGGTCGTCATGCGCCGCATGACCAAGGTGTCGCCCTACCCCTACTGGCACTTCTTCGACGCCTACCCTCCCGGCTACCTGCGCGCGGTGTACCGCGGCAACGGCATTCCGCTGCCGTGGGGGAACCTGGCTCAGGTGAGCGACCCCTGCCCGCACTGGGCGGTGTTCCGCATGATCGACGACGAGCATGGATTGAGCGGCTCGCAGATCTCGGTGCTGCGCGACGGCGAACGGTCGCTCCTCTATTGCTGTCATTCGAGGCGGGTCCGCGACATGGCGGGCAACCCGCACGTGCTCTCGGTGGGCGTCGACCTGGCGCCGGCGCTCGCCTCGAACGGGGTGCCGAGCGAGGCGCTGATCGATTCGATCTTCCGCGAGTGCCTGCACCGGCGCGGCGAGGCGCGCGTTCCCAAGGCCGCGGCCCAGGGGCTCGAGCGGGTCGCCAACGTGCTCAACATCGCCTGGATCGCGGACGCGTTGGCCGGACCTGCGCGCATCATCTGCCCGCGCAGCAACCGCTGCCCGCGCCCCGAACGGTGCGAGGGAGCCCGGCCCTCGCGCGCGCGAGAGATCGCCGACGTGCGCGAGGAGATTCTCGGGCGCGAGGGTTGACATAGAATGCGCGGGCGGACGGCCTTCCGCACGGGGAAGCATCATGAGCGATACGGAGAGAGGATCCGGCGCCACCGCGGCGCGCAGGGCGAGGCCGTTCGCCGCCTCGGCGCTCGCGCTGGCGCTCGCCGTGGCACTCGCCCCTGCGACGGCGGAGCGCGCCACCGGCACGCAGCCGGCCGTGGATGGGGAAGCCGAGCGAGCGAGCATCGAGACGTGGCGGGCCGAGCGCATCCGCCGCCTCACCAGCGACACCGGCTGGCTCACCCTCACCGGACTGTTCTGGCTCAAGGAGGGCGAGAACAGCTTCGGCCGCAGCTCATCGAACGCGCTGGTCCTCGACAACCCGTCGCTCGCCGACACCGCAGGTTCCTTCGTGCTGCAGGATCATCGGGTCCGTTTCGTCGCCCGCCCGGGCGGCGGCGTGACGCACGACGGCCACGCGGTGGGCTCGCTCGATCTGGTCGCCGACACCCAGGGCGAGCCCACGGTGCTCGCGAGCGGGGCGCTGCGCTGCTTCATCATCGAGCGCGCCGGCAATCTCGGCGTGCGGGTGCGCGATCTCGACAATCCGCACCGTCGCAACTTCCGCGGCTTCAGCTACTTCCCGGTGAGCACCGACTGGGTGTTCGACGCGCGCTTCGAGCCCTACGAGCCGGCGCGTCGCCTCAAGATCGTGAACATCCTCGGCATGGAGGAGGACGCCGTCTCGCCGGGCGCGGTGCTGTTCACGAGGGACGGCCGCGAGTGGCGGCTCGACACGGTGCTCGAGTCCCCCGGCGACAAGGAGCTCTTCATCATGTTCGCGGACGAGACGAGCGGACGCGAGACCTACGGGGCCGGGCGCTTCCTTTACATTCCGCTGCCGGAGGGTGGTCGCGCGCCGCTCGATTTCAACAAGGCCTACAACCCGCCGTGCGCGCTCAACGACTTCGCGACCTGCCCGCTGCCGCCGCCGCAGAACCGCCTCAAGCTCCGGGTCGAAGCCGGAGAGAAGAAGTACGCCGGCGGTCCCGGGCACCACTCCTGAGGCGCGCCGCGGAGCCTCGACCGCGCCTTGACGCGGCGCGGCGCGGCCGCTCGAGCGACTGGACGCGGGCAGCCGGACGGACCAATATCCGCCCGCCAAGGGGTGCCTGACCGACCCGGTCAGAGGAGAATCATCATGCGTGCATCTGTTCTGCCGATCCGCTTGACTTGGGGCGCCGTTGTCGCGGCCTGGTGCTGCGCGGCGCTGGCCGCGGACGCGCCGGCGAAGCCGGCCGCCGCCAAGCCGGGGCCGACCGACGCGCAGCTCATCGCGAGCGCCGAGTCCGCGGCTCCTCCCAGCGTGGGCAAGCACGCCACGATCGTCGCCATGGAGGAAGGCGGCAAGATGCGCACCGTGCGCAAGGGGACCAACAACTTCGCCTGCATGCCCGACAATCCCGCGACCCCGGGTCCGGATCCGATGTGCATGGATCCGGCGGCCATGGAGTGGGTGCACGCCTACGTCTCTCACCAGACCCCGCCGCCCGGGAAGGTGGGGTTCATGTACATGCTCGCGGGCGGCACGGACGCGAGCAATACCGACCCGTACGCCGCGAAACCAACGGCCAGCAACCACTGGATCAGCACTGGGCCGCACGTGATGGTCGTCGGAGCCGATGCCTCGTTCTACGACACTTATCCGAAGAACGCCGATCCCGACACCACGGTTCCGTACGTGATGTGGGCCGGCACGCCGTACCAGCACCTCATGGCTCCGGTGGTCAATCCACACCGGGCGGCGGCGAAGAAGGAGGCGGCCGAGAAGAAGTAGCGACTCAGCCTGCCCTGCCGCGGCGCTGGGCGAGAACGAGCCTCAGGCGCTCGCTGACGCGCCGGCGTGTCTCGGGTGTCAGGGTCGCGTCGGCGGGCGCGGGCCGCGCCTCGAAGGTCGCCACGGCGCCCGCCCCGGACGCCGCTCCCGCGGCGCTCGCGGGCGGAAAGGAGATGAAGGCGTCGCTCGCAACGGCGGTGCCGGCATCGGTCTGCACGTAGAAGGGCACGAAGGCGGTCGCCGTGGCGGTAAGCGCTTCGTAGTCGCCGAGAAACAGGCCCTGCGCATTCGGCGCGAGGTCGAGATCGAAGGGGCCGGAGAGGTGCGTCTCCCTGAACGTGACCCCATCGCTCGAAGTGACCAGCCAGCAGTCGGTGAGGAGAGCGGCGGCGGACGTGTCGTTACGCAGGTCGTAGTAAGTGACGCCGATGACGCCGTCCGCGCGCACGTGGATGGCCGGAGTGAAGGCCTGCACACTGGGGTCGGCGTTGACTTCGACGGGAGTCGACCACGTGATCCCTCCGTCCGAGGATCGAGACATCGCGATGCCGTCGCGCTGTCCGCCCGAGAAGCGCGCGTCCTGCCACACCACGTAGATGACGCCTCCGGGACCCACGCTCATCGCCGGGATGCCCGAGCCGTCACGCACCGCAGCGCCGGTGTGCGGATCGGTGCTGCCGACCGCGGTGAGGCTCGAGATCGTCATCGGAGCGGACCAGGTCGTGCCGTGATCGAGCGAGCGCACCGCGCGCAGCTGTGAGGTGCCCGCTCCGCCCGTGTTATCGATCTCGGTGAAGATGTTGACGAGCACATCCGTGACCGGCAACACCACGATCTGGTTGCCGAGAGTCTGGTTCTGCGGGCCCGGATCGTAGATGCTGCGGGGAGCCTGCCACGTGGAGCCGCCATCGGCGGTGACGGCAAAGTAGCTCGGGCCCCCGGTTGCTCCCGTGAGCCGGTCCCATACCGCATACACATAACTCGCGTTGTTCGGATCCGCGGTGATCGAGCCCTTGTCGTTGAAGGCCGTCGCGCCGTCCTTGATGAGCGTAGTCGGCACGCTCCAGGTCATCCCGCCGTCCCCGGAGCGCGCCACCAGCATGGCGCTGGAAGAGCCGGGCTGAAGGATGCCGCCCGTGAAGGAGAGCGACAGGGCGTAAGCCGCACCCGACGAGAACGTCAGCCACACGTCGCTGGCGCGCGCGTAGTCGCCGCCGTTTCCGGCATTTCCGCCGGTGCAACGCGAGAACGCCGCGTTGGTGAGCGTCCAGGTCATGCCGCCGTCGAAAGATGCGGCGAGATCAAGGCCCTGCGAGCCGCCATCCGACCAGCGGTTCTGCTGCCAGGCGGCGATCAGATTCGACGGGGTGAGGGGATTCAGGGCGAACGACGGCTCGACAGCCGTGCCGGTGTAGAGCGTTCCGGTCGCCGCCACGCCGTCGCAGCCCGCGGTGAAGGTCGCGGATTGCGACACGCGCACCTGCGTGACGGAGGTGAATGGAGGCACAGGCGGCGGCGCCGAGCCCCCGCCACCGCCACCGCACCCTGAGGCGAGCGCCAGACTGCCGAGCGCGAGAGCGGCGAATGCGCAGCGGCCGCTCACGTGGCGATGACTCACGCGGCCATGACTCACGTGGCGACGACTCACGCGGCGATGAAAATCGTGGCGGGATGCTCGAGGCATTCCTTGAGCGCCTGGATCATCGCGGCGGCGTCGTAGCCGTCGACGAAGCGATGATCGAAGGACGAGGAGACGTTCATGATGCGGCGTATGGCGACGGCGCCCTCCACCACCACCGGGCGCTCGACGGCGCGGTTGACGCCGATGATCGCCACTTCCGGGGCATTGATGATCGGCGTGCTGGCGATCCCCCCGAGCTTCCCGAGACTCGTGACGGTGATGGTCGAGCCGCTGAGCTCCTCGCGCTTCGCCTTGTTGGTGCGCGCCGCCTCGCTCACGCGACGGATCTCCGCCGCCAGCTGCCACAAGCTCAGCGTCTCTGCGCCGTGCACCACCGGCACCTTGAGCCCGTCGGGCGTCTGCGTCGCGATGCCGAGGTGCACGGACCTGTGGCGCACGATCACGCCACGCTCGGCGTCGTAGTGGGCGTTGCATTGCGGGAAGTCGCGCAGCACGCGCACCAGCGCCAGAGCGAGCAACGGCAGATAGGTCAAGGCCGCGGCTTGGGGCGGCTGTCTGGTATTCAGATGCCGGCGGAGCGATTCGAGCTCGGTGATGTCGAGCTCTTCGACGTAGGCGAAGTGCGGAATGTTGCGCTTGGCTTCGCTCATGCGCTGCGCGATCACGCGGCGCAGTCCGATCACCTTGATCTCTTCGGTGGCGCCGGCGGGGGCGGGGCGCGGCTCGGGGGCTCTCTCCGCCGCGACCGGCCGCGGCGCCGCGCGCAGCGGCGTCGGGGGCGGCGCGCGGCGCGCGACGTAGGCGTCGAGGTCCTTCGCGAGGATACGGCCGTTCGGCCCCGAGCCCGCGATCTGCCGCAGGTCGATGCCGGCCTCGTGCGCGCGGCGTCGGACGGCGGGCGAAGTGGCGACGCGCCCGGCACGCGCCTCGGCGGTGGGGACCGCGACCTGAAGCGCCGCGGAGCCGTTGCCGCCCGCGCCGCCCATCGCGGCGGGCCCGCTCACAGCAGCCGCACCGGGCTCGGTCTCGAGCACGATCAGCTCCGAGCCCACCGGTACCTTGTCGCCCGGCGACCCGGTCGTCGAGATCACCCGGCCGCTGACCGGCGCCGGCACTTCCACCGCCGCCTTCTCGGTCATCACCTCGACGACCACGTCGTCCTCGGCCACGCTGTCGCCCGGCTTCACCCGCCAGTTGACGATCTCGGCCTCGACCGTGCCTTCGCCGAGATCCGGGAGCTTGAAGACGTACCTGCTCACGCCGCCTCCGTTACCTGCTTCAGGGCCGCAGCGATGCGCGCCGGTCCGGGAAAATACTCCCACTCGAAGGCGTGTGGATAAGGAGTGTCCCAGCCCGTGACGCGCTGGATCGGGGCCTCGAGATTCCAGAAGCATTGTTCCTGAACCGTCGCCACGAGCTCAGCCCCGTAGCCGCTGAAGCGCGTCGCCTCGTGCACCACCACGCAGCGGCCGGTCTTGCAGACCGAGGTACACAGCGTCTCCACGTCGAGCGGGCTCATGGTGCGCACGTCGATGATCTCGGCGTCGACGCCGGCGAGGCGCACCGCGGCCTCGGCTACGTGCACCATCGTGCCGTAGGTGAGCACACTCGCCTGCCGGCCCTCGCGCACGACTTCAGCGCGGCCGATCGGCACGGTGTAGTGACCCTCGGGAACCTCACCGCGCGGGTGCGCGCTCCAGGGCACGGCGGGCTTGTGCGGATCGCCGTCGAACGGCCCGTTGTAGATGCGCTTGGGCTCGAAGAACACCACCGGATCGTCGTCCTCGATCGCGCTGATCAGGAGGCCCTTGGCGTCGTAGGGGTTGGAAGGCATGACGACCTTGATGCCGCACACGTGCGTGAAGACGCTCTCCGGGCTCTGCGAGTGGGTCTGTCCGCCGCGGATGCCGCCGCCGCACGGAGTGCGGATGGTCACGGGCGCGGAGAACTCTCCGGCCGAGCGGTAGCGCACGCGCGCGAGCTCGCTCACCACCTGATCGAAGCCCGGATAGATGTAATCGGCGAACTGGATCTCCGCCACGGGCTTCAGGCCGTTGACTCCCATGCCGATGGCCGCCGCGACGATGCCGCCTTCGGCGATCGGAGTGTCGAGCACCCGGTGCTCGCCGTACTTTCTCTGCAGCCCCTCGGTGACGCGGAACACGCCGCCGAAGTAGCCGACGTCCTCGCCGAGTATCACCACGCGCGGATCGCGCTCGAGCATCACGTCCATCGCCGAGTTCAGCGCCTGGACCATGTTCATGCGCGCCATGAGCTAACCCTTCTTCGCCACGGAGGGCGCGCTGTGCGGTTGTTTCGCCGCGGACGCCTGCAGCGCGCGCAGCTCCTCGCGCTGGTGCACGAGGCTCGGCGACATCTGCTTCAACACGTCCTCGAACATCGTGAGCGGATCGAGCGCCGGCCCGCCGGTGAGCGTTCCGTAGGATTCGGCCTCCTTCCAGCAGGCGGTCACGTACGCCTCGAGCTCCTTCTCGAGCCGCGCATGACGCTCCTCGGACCACTCCGCGAGGACGATCAGGTGCTGCTTGAGCCGTGTGATCGGGTCCCCGAGCGGCCACGCCTGCCACTCCTCCTTCGGCCGGTAGCGAGTGGGATCGTCGCTCGTCGAGTGTGCGCCCGCGCGGTAGGTGACGTGCTCGATCAACGTCGGGCCCGCACTCGCCCGCGCGCGCTGCGCGGCCCACTGGGTGACCGCGTACACGGCGAGGAAGTCGTTGCCGTCGACGCGAATCCCCGGGATGCCGTAGCCGGGCCCGCGCTGCGCGAAGGTCCGGTGCTCGCCTCCGGCAAAGCCCTGGAAGGTGGAGATCGCATACTGGTTGTTGACGAGGTTCAGAATCACCGGCGCCTGGTACACGGCCGCGAAGGTCATCGCGTGATGGAAGTCGGCCTCGGCGCTCGCGCCCTCGCCGATCCAGCTCGCGGCGAGGCGGTCTTCGCCCTTGATGGCCGCGGCCATGGCCCAGCCCACGGCCTGGGGGAACTGCGTGGCGAGATTGCCGGAAATGGTGAAGATGTTGCCGCTGCCCCAGTGGTACATGATGGGCATCTGCCGGCCCTTGCACATGTCGCGGGTGTTCGAGAGGCACTGGCACATGAGATCGACGAGGTTGCGGCCGCGCACGACGTGCAGGCCCTGCTGCCGGTACGAGGGGAACAGCATGTCGGTCGGCTGCAGCGCCATGCCCTGCGCCACCGCGACCGCCTCCTCCCCGGTCGACTTGATGTAGAAAGAGATGCGCCCCTGGCGCTGGATTTTCTGCATGCGATCGTCGAAGAGGCGCGTCAGCAGCATGTGGCGCAGGCCCACCTGCAGCTCTTCCGCTTCGAGGTGCGGATTCCAGGGGCCGACCGAGCGGTGCTCGTCGTCGAGCACCCGCACCATCTCGAGCGACAGGTTCTCGATGTCGCGCGCCGAGGCCGTTATGTCCGGTCGATTCACGGCTCCCGCGGGCGAGATTTCGAGGTAGCTGAAATCAGGCTCCTGGCCCGGCCGTGCGGGAGGGTGTGGAACGTGCAGGCGCGAGCGTGGGGCCATCTTCAAGCCTCTCGGGCTCCCGGCCCCGAGGGTTGCGGGGCCGCGGCGGAGTTCGGCAGGATTGTAGTCGTCTCAACTGGGCAACACTACGCGAGGGCTCCATGAGGCCGCGGCAGACCTTTCGTGGCGTGGTGCTGAAGGGAACGGCGCGCCCCGGGAAGCCGCCGCGTGCCCCGCAGCACCGCGCGTCGGGCGCGGAGGCGGGCCCGGCGCGCGTGGTGGTCGGCCGTCAGGTTGCCGGCCGCGGTGGCAAGGCGGTCTCGGTGATCAGCGGATTGCCGCTCGATGAAGCGCAGCTCGCCGAGCTCGCGACGCGGCTGAAGAGGCTTTGCGGCGCGGGCGGCAGCATCAAGGAGGGCGTCATCGAGATCCAGGGCGAGCATCGCGAGCGGCTCGTGGCGGAGCTCTGCCGACTGGGCTTCGCCGCGAAGCGCGCCGGCGGCTGAGCTCGCCCGCAGCGGCGGCGGCGGCGAGGCGCCCGCCGAGTGGTGTCCGCGTGCGATTATTGTTATAGAGTGTCGCTAGCTTCGAGCCCGTGCGGGGGTGGTCGTGCTGAACAGTGCCCAGACTGCGCGCCCGACGACGAGGAAGGGGAATGCCCTCCTTTTCGCGCGCAACTTCTTCCGCCATCCGCGCATGCTCGGCTCGATCGTGCCGAGCTCCCGCTTCCTCATCCGCCAGCTCTTGCAGCCGATCAACTGGGCGCGGGCGCGCGTGATCGTCGAGTATGGACCCGGAGTCGGCGGCATTACCGCCGAGCTGCTGCGGCACATGCGTCCGGATGCCACGCTGATCGCGATCGAAATGAACCCGGACTTCGTCAAGTACCTGCGCGGCGCGCTCGCCGACCGGCGGCTGCGCGTCGTTGAGGGGTCCGCGGAATCGGTCGAGGAGATCCTGCAACGCTTCGGCTACTCGTGGGCCAGCTACATCATCTCCGGCATTCCGTTCAGCACTATCCCCGCGGCGCTGCGCGAGCGGATCCTGCGCAAGACCCGCGATGTGCTCGAGCCCGAGGGCGCATTCCTCGTGTACCAGTTCTCGACGCGCGTACTGGAGGACCTGCGGCGCTTCTTCGGTTACGTCGGCCGCAGGTTCGAGCCGCTGAACGTCCTGCCGGCGCACCTCTTCATCTGTCAGTCAGCGACCGCCTGAGCAAGGGCCAGCGGGGGTCCCCGCTCGATTTCGCGGGGTGCGTTTTACGGCGCCGTGGCGCGCAGCGCCCGCAGCAGCTCCTCGCCGAAATAGCCCGCCGGGATCGTGCCCTGCCTCATGAACGCGAGGTGGAAGCGCTGCAGGGAAAAGGCGGCGCCGAGCTCCCGTTGCGCGCGCTCACGCAGCGCGAAAATCTGCTCCCGTCCGAGCCGGTAGGTGATCGCCTGGGTCGGCCAGCGCGCGTAGCGCGTGATGGCCCCGCGCGCCGCCTTGCAGCTCGCCTGCTTGGCGTCGAGCTTGAGCGCCGCACCGCTCTCGCAGGAGCCGGGCAGGAAATCCACGACCTCCGAGAACAGCGTCACCGCTTCCTCGAACGTCATGCGCCCGGTGTGGATGCCGGTATCGACGCGCACCCGCAGATCCCGGTACAGCCTGCCGCGCAGCTGGTACAGCCGCTCCTCCGGCGTGTAGAAGCCCTCGGGCGCCCCGGGCTGCGGTTCCGCGAGCAGCGCCTCCGAGTACAGCGCCCAGCCCTCCGCGGCCATCGAGTCCTCCCACATGGAGGAGGAATCCTCCACCGCGCCGGGCGTCAGCCAGCGCAGCGGCGAGATCTGCGCCCGGTATTGCGTCATGAGCTTGTAGTGCCAGTCGTGCCCCGGGAAGCCCTCGTGGGCGGCGAGATCCGGCATCGCGGCGTAGTTGTGCTCCTCGCGCAGCTCCGTCGCGTCGTCCCCGGTCGGGCTCACGTAGAAGCGCCCGACGCCACTTTTCTTGAACGGCGGCGCCGGATAGTACGCGCCACCCTCGATCGAGGCGCGCAGCGGCGGCGGCGTCACCGTGACTTCGAGGCGGTAGTCGGCCGGCACGTCGAAGAGCCCGGTGCGGCGCGCGTACTCGACCAGCCGCTCACCGGTGCGGCGATAGCCCTCCATCATCTCCGCATCCGTGCGCGGCGCATTCTGGGTGAGCTGCGCGAACACCGCGCGCACGGTCTCGGGCCCGGCGCCGGCGGCCGGCCACTTGTGAGCCGCGGCGATCTGCTGCGCGAGCGTGATCATCTCGTTGCGCGTCTCCTCGACCACGGGCCACGAGGCCTCGAACAACTTCGCGGCCGTGCCCGTCAGATGCAGATTGTTGCGCAACGCCCAATCGTATTCGCTCTCGCCGAGCGCGAAGCGGTCGGCCCGGTACTCGCTCTTGAGCGCAGCCACACCGCTCGCGCGCGGATTCTCGAAGAAAGTGTCCGCGACGAAATCGCGCAGCCGCCGGTAGGCCTCGGCCGCCTGGTTGCCCGCCGCCTGCAGCTCGTGCAGCAGCGCGTCGCGATGCACGGTACCGATGTTGGCGGCCGCGATCTGCCCGAGGGTGCTGCCGAAGTACTCGGCATCGGCCGCGGTGCTCTCGAGACCGAAGGCGCTCAGCATGCGCCAGTCGGGCGTGCGGTGCGCGGCGACGCCCGCGGCGAGCTGACGGCGCGCGGTAGCGAGATAGGCCGGCACCGCGCGCACACGGGCGATCGCCGCGCGCCATTCCCGGTCGGTCCCGCGGGTTGCAGGTCCCGTCGCGCTCATGCCCTGAATCTGCCAGTCGACTCCGCGCACCGGCTCGTCCGTGTAGGAATCGAGCGAGCGCAGCTGGTGGCGCCGCACCTCATGCTGGTGCACGAGGAACGCGATCTGGGCGAGCGCCACCGAGCGATCGACACGCCGCCGCGCCGAGAGAGTCGCCGGGGCGAGCGCGGCGAAGCGGCCGCGGAATTCGCCGAGCCGGGCGTCCTCCTTCTGCAGCGCCTCGGGCGAATAGTCGCGCAGCATCCCGTCGATGTCCGCGAGCTGCAGATCGAAGGTCGCGCCCCCGAGGTAGGTGGCCACCACCGGGAACTCCCGCAGCATGTAAGTCACGTACTCGTGCTCGAGCGCCGCGAAAACCCCATCGCCGGCATGCCGCACGGGCAGCGGCTGCGCCGCCGGCGGCCGCGCGAGCGCGCTCGCGGCGCTGAACGCGATCAGCGTGAGAGCGCCAGGCAGCAGCGCCGCCTGCATTCGACTGCGGTACCGATGCACGGTGAAACCCTCTCCTGCCCGAGTGCGGGCGAGTCGACAGGCGGCGAAGCATACGCTGCGCGGGCTGGCCCCGCGAAGCGATGCCGGCGGAATTGACGGGCGCGCACCGGGAAAGACTTTCGCCACCGGGACGGTGCGCGCCGTTGACAACGCGGCAGCGGGGCGAGGATCCTTCTTTCATGTCGAGCATGCTCTGGATCGGAACGCGCAAGGGCCTCTTCGCGCTGCGCGCCGACGGCGCGCGGCGCAGCTGGAAGCTCGCAGGTCCCCAGTTCCTCGGGCACATCATTCACCACGTCGTGCAGGATCCCCGCGAGCCGCGCACCCTGTTGATGGCGGCCAAGACCGGGCATCTCGGGCCGACCGTGTTCCGATCCGGCGATCGCGGCAGGAGCTGGCGCGAGGCGGCGCAGCCGCCCGCCTTTCGCAAGGCCCTCGAGGGCGAGGAGGCGCGCGCCGTGCAGCGGGTGTTTTGGCTGACGCCCGGGCACCGGAACGAAACGGGCACCTGGTACGCAGGCAGCTCGCCTGCGGGACTCTTCCGCTCGAGCGACGGCGGCGAGCGCTGGGAGCCGGTCGCCGGGTTCAACGACAACCCGATGCGGCCCAAATGGGCGGCCTTCCCCACTCCGGACGGAGAATTCCTGCACTCGATTCTCGTGGACCCGCGCGATGCCCGGCATCTGTACATCGCGATCTCCATCGGCGGAGTCTTCGAGTCCACCGACGCCGGTGCGAGCTGGACGCCGCTGAATGAGGGCATAGCGGCGGACTTCCTGCCCGACCCCAACGTACCCTTTGGCCACGATCCGCACTGCGTGGTGCAGCACCCGGCGAAACCCGACCGGCTCTATCAGCAGAACCACTGTGGCCTCTACCGGCTCGATCGCCCCGAGCGTCGCTGGCAGAGGATCGGCACGGCGATGCCGAAGAAGATCGGCGACATCGGATTTCCGATCGTGGTGCACCCGAGCGATCCCGACACCGCCTGGGTGCTGCCGATGGACGGCCAGACCGTGTGGCCGCGCACCTCCATCGGCGGCAAGCCCGCCGTCTACGCGACCCGGGACGGTGGCGCGAGCTGGCGGCGTCTCGATCGGGGGCTCCCGCGCTCGCAGGCCTGGTTCACGGTGCTGCGGCAGGCCATGTGCGCGGACGCGCACGAGCGGGCGGGCCTTTATTTCGGCACCACGGCCGGTGAAGTCTGGGCCAGCACCAACGGCGGGGGCAACTGGCGCTGCCTCGCACGGCACCTGCCGGAGATCTACTCGGTGAGTCACGCGGCCTGATGCTCATGAGCTGCACCGTACGCATCGCGAGTCCGCTCAGGTCCTACACCGCCGGCGCCGCCACGCTGTCCCTGGGCGGCGAGACGCTCGCCGAGGTGCTGAGCGCGCTCGAGCAGCGCTGTCCCGGGATCCGCTTCCGCATGATCGACGAACACGATCGCATCCGCCCGCACATGCGGCTGTTCGTCAACAACGACGAGGCCCGCGAGCTCGCGGCGACGGTGCGCGACGGCGACACGGTGCATGTCATCTGTGCGCTCTCCGGAGGTTGACTCGTGAGCCTGTCTTCCAGCGAGCGTGCCCGCTACCAGCGTCATCTGGCGCTCGCCGAGATCGGCGTCCCGGGGCAGGAGAAGCTCAAAGCCGCGCGCGTGCTCGTGGTCGGCGCCGGCGGGCTGGGATCCCCCGCGGCGCTGTATCTCGCGGCGGCCGGCTGCGGCACGCTCGGACTCCTCGACTGCGACCGGGTCGAGCTCTCCAACCTTCAGCGCCAGGTGCTCTTCGACAGCGGGGTCATCGCAAAGCCGAAGGCGGAGGCCGGACGCGAGCGGCTCGCGAGCCTCAATCCCGAGATCCGCGTCGTGGCCCACGCCCTCGAGCTCAAGGCCGCCAACGTGCGCGCGGTGCTCGAAAACTACGACCTCGTGATCGACGGCACCGATCGCCTGAGCACCCGATATCTCATCAACGACGCCTGCGTCCTTCTCGGCCTGCCGCTTGTCTCCGCCGCCATCCACCGCTTCGAAGGCCAGGTGATGACCTACGTGCCCGGACGCGGACCGTGTTACCGGTGCGTATTCCCGCAGGCAGCCGACGGCATGGTCGCCAACTGCGCGGAGGCGGGCGTGCTCGGTGTGCTGCCGGGCGTGCTCGGCACGCTGCAGGCGACCGAGGCGATCAAGCTGATTACCGGCACGGGCGAGCCGCTCGTGGGCAGGCTCCTCACCTACGACGCGCTCGAGATGCGCTTCGACGAGTTCCGGGTCGCGCGCCGGCCCGACTGCGCGGTGTGCGGCGACAACCCCACGATCACGGAGCCACGGGATCCTGCGCCGCCCCCACGCGCGGCCGCCGCGCCCGGCGTGCGTCGGCTCTCCGCCGCCGAGCTCGAGGCGCTGCTGCGCGAGGGCTCCGGCGCGACGACCCTCGTCGACGTCCGCGAGGATTACGAATTCGACGCCGGGCACCTCGAGGGGTCGGTCCACATCCCGCTCGGCGAGCTGCCGGAGCGGATCGGCGAGATCGCCCCCGGCAGCGCGCCGGTGTTCATCTGCCGAAGTGGCGGTCGGAGCCTCGCAGCCTGCGAGTTCGCGCTCCGAGCCGGGATCGCCTCACCCGCGAACCTCGATGGAGGCCTCCAGGCGTGGGCGAGAGAAGTCGACCCGGAGCTGACGGTGGCGTGATGCGAGTCTTACCCCGGGCAGCGCGACTTCGCGAACGACATCCGCTCGCCCGGCGCGAGCTCGATGCGGCGCTTGAGCAGCTCGAGCGCCGCGCGCGGCTCGTCGACGAGCTCGAAGAGCTTCAGATCCTCTCGAGCGATGGTGCCGTGGTGGACCAGGGCGTCGAAGTTGACCACTTCCTTCCAGAACGGTGAGCCGTAGAGAAGTACGGGAATCGAGCGGTCGAGCTTGTGGGTCTGCGCCAGCGTGAGGATCTCGAACAGCTCGTCGAACGTGCCGAAGCCGCCGGGGAACGCCACCAGGGCGCGCGCCAGGTGCGCAAACCACAGCTTGCGCATGAAGAAGTAGTGGAACTCGAAGGAGAGCTCCGCGGTGATGTAGCGGTTGGGTCGCTGCTCCTGCGGCAGGCCGATGTTGAGCCCGACGCTGCGGCCGCCTGCGAGAGAGGCTCCCCGATTGGCGGCTTCCATGATACCCGGGCCGCCCCCCGAGCACACGATCAGCCGCCCGTTGAGCTCCGAGCGGCTCCATTCGGTGACGAGCCGCGCAAGCTCCGTGGCCTCCTCCACGTAGCGGCCGAGCACGCCCCCGACGCGGGCGCGCGCAGACCCGAAGAACACCACCGTCGCTGCGACATTCGCAGCCCTGAAAGCCTCGAGAGGCGCCAGGTATTCGGAGACGATCCGGATCGGGCGCGCCTCGTCCGAGTCGAGAAATCGAGGATCGTGGTAAGCGAGTGGCGGTGTTGGCATCATGCGTTCGCTGCCCTGCAGCCGAAGATGCCAGAGTCTACTCCACCGACGCGCCGGCCCTGCGGGAGCCGTGCGGTACGCAGCGTGCGCGGCAGCGCGAATTTCGCCTCGCTCGCGATGCTCGCGCTCGCCCTGTGCGCCGCGGCGCGCGGCGAATCGGGGGACGCCGCCGCGCGCGTCACACCGGGCGGCTCAGCGCCTGCCAACCCGGAGGCTCTGCCACCGATCGACGCCGGCACCTCGCTCCTCGTCGTCGCGCCACATCCCGACGATGAGACGCTCTGCTGCGCCGGCGTCATCCAGCGCGTGCTGCGCTCGGGCGGGCGGGCGAGCGTGGTATGGATCACGAGCGGGGACGCCTCGGTGCTCGATCTGCTCATCGAGGGAAAGCCGTTCGGAGGAGCCGGACGGCTGCGCGAGCTGGCCGAGAAACGCATGCTCGAGGCGCTCCGCGCGACCTCGCGGCTCGGCGTCCCGGCCGAGGGGCAGCTGTTCCTCGGCTACCCCGACCGCGGGGTGTCGCGCCTCCTCACGGATCACCGGGCGACGCCCTACACCTCGCGCTTCACGGACGCCGCCGCGGTGCCCTACTCCGCGGCGCTCTTCCCCGCGCATCCTTACACCGGCGAGAGTCTCGAGCGCGACTTCGGCGCGGTGCTCGAGCGCGTGCGCCCGACGCTGATCCTCGCGCCGAGTCCGCGCGATACTCACCCCGATCATCGCGCCGCGGGTCAGCTCACGATCGCCGTGACCGCCCGTCACGGCCTGCTCGGGAGCACCCGCTACTGGATCGTGCACGGCGGGGAAGGCTGGCCGAGCCCGCGGGGTCTAATGCCGGGCGTGCCGCTCACGGCCGCGCCGCGCAGCCGCGGGCTCACGCTCGCCGTTTTCCCGCTCGAGCCCGCCGAGGAGGATCGCAAGCTCGAGGCGCTCCGCGCCTACGACACGCAGTTGCGCACGATCGCGCCGTTCATGCTCGCCTTCGTCCGCAGCACCGAGCTGTTTGCACGGCTCCCGGGCCGGGACCTGCCTTAGGCTGTCAGCGCCAGCGATCGAGCTCCCGGTCGAGCACTCCGGCGATCGTCTCGCGCAAGCGGTCGAGCCAGGCGCGCTGGCGCCAGTAGCGGCGGCTGAGCGCGCGCGAGACGGCGAAGTCTGCCGCGAACACCGCCGCCGCCGTATTGGCAAAGTCCGCGTCGGCGATCTCCTGATTGGCCTCGAGGTTCCAGCGGAAGCTCCAGCGATCGAGGTTGCTCGAGCCGAGCGAAACCCAGTCATCGCACAGGATCATCTTCGCGTGCAGCATGCGCGGCTGGTACTCGAATATCTTCACGCCGTTGCGCAGCAACTTGCCGTAGAAGCGCCGTGCCGCCTGGCGCACCCACGGATGATCGGTGCGGGCGCCCGGCAGCAGCAGTCGCACGTCCACACCGCGGCGCGCGGCGCGGCGCAGCGCCTTGCGGAAGCGGCGCGAAGGCACGAAGTAGGCGCTCATGATCCAGGCGCGCGCCGCGGCGGAGTCGATGCGCCGGAGCACGCCGTTGGCGAGCACCGAGCGCTGCCGCGCCTCACTCAGCGAGAGCCGGCCGGCCGCGCCGTCGGCGTGCGCCTCGCACGCCGGCGGCTCGACGAGCGCGAGCTCCGGCCCGCAGCGGCGCCAGGTGCGCGCGAATGCGCGCTGCCAGTCGGCAATCACCGGACCCTGGATCTCGACCATGAGCTCGCGCCAGGCTCCCCGCCGGGCTCCGGGCGCGAAATCGTCGGTGAGTCCGGCGCCGCCGACGAATGCCACCCGGCCGTCGGCGAGCAGGAGCTTGCGATGATCGCGCAGCAGGTTCGACAGCCGGTTCCCGAGGCGCAGCGGATTGAAGAAGCGAAGCTCTAGCCCCGCATCGAGCAGCCGCCGGCGATCGGCCCGCGTGAGCCCGAGGGCGCCGAACCCGTCGAACATCACGCACACCCGCGCGCCGCGGCCCGCGGCCCGCCCGAGGGCGTCGATGAAGCGCGTGGCGACCGCGCCCGAGCGCACCAGATACATCTCGAGCAGCACGTAGCGGCGCGCCTCCTCGATCGCCGCGAGCATGCGCGCGAAGAACTCGCCGCCGTCGTTCAGCAGGCGAAACTCGTTTCCGAGTCGCCACGGCCAGCCCGTGGTTGTAGATTGCTCGAGATCCGGCTGCGCCGTCATGTAGCGAACAATGACCGACCCGCGGATCAGATGCCAGATCCTGCTGCTGCTCGCCGCGCTGCTCGTGGCGCTGCTTGCGCCGCTCGCCGCCGCCGCCGACGTGATCGACTATGTCAACAGCGTGCGCCGGCACGGCTGTGGCGGGCATGCCGGCGGCTTGGTGCCGCTCCGGGAGAGCACCCGGCTCGATGAGGTGGCGCGGCAGCTGGCGCATGGAGCTGAGCTGCGCGCCGCGCAGCAGCTCGCGGGGTACCACGCCGCGAGCGCGTTCTCGGTGCAGATCTCCGGCGTGCCCCCGAGCGGGGACGTGGGGCGCGTCATCGCGCGGCAGTACTGCGAGCAGAGCACCAATCCCGCCTTCCGCGAGATCGGCACCTTCCAGCGCGGCGCCGATGTGTGGCTGGCGCTTGCGGAGCCCTTTGCGCCGCCGGCCGTGCGCGATCGGGCCGCGATCAGCCGCCGGGTGCTCGAGCTGACCAACGAGGCCCGCGCGCGCGCGCGTCACTGCGGATCGGCGCACTTCGAGGCGGCGCCGCCTCTCGCGCCGAATGCCATCCTCGAGCGGGCCGCCGCGCAGTATGCCCGCGACATGGCCACCTACGGCTACATGGATCACACCGGGCGCGACGGCAGCTCGCCCGAAGAGCGCATCACGCGCAGCGGTTACCGCTGGCGGGAAACCGGAGAGAACCTCGCGAGCGGCATCATGACGCCCGAGGACGCGGTGGCCGGGTGGCTCCGCAGCCCCGAGCACTGCGCCAACCTCATGGATCCGGCCTTCCGTCACATGGGCGTGGCGTATGCCGTGAACCCGCGCCTCGAGGCGGGCGTTTACTGGGCGCAGGAGTTCGGCACGCCGCGCTGACGGGAAAGCGGTGCTACAGCGCGAAGCGGCCGTCGCCTGCGCTCACCTGCGGACGGCGTCGCTGTCGTGCTCGAGCGTGACCACGGTCCCGGCCACCAGGTACAGCACCGCGAACCAGGCGAGGCTGTGGGTGAGGAAGGTCACAATGGTGCGGTACATCACCGGCACCTGAGCGAACGCCCGCGTCGCCTGCACACCGCCGATGAGGATCGCGGCGCCGGCCACCAGCACCAGTGCCGGCCCCACCGGCGAGCGCGGCGCGCCGGGCCCCGCGGCCACGGCGCGCGGCGCGGGCAGCCGCCCGTACCAGAGCGCGAGCGCCGCGAGCCCGATCGCCGAGGTCACGTACTGCAGGACGTGGCAGACCGTGCCGTGGTACCCGGCGAAGCTCACCGGCGCACTGAGCACCGCAACGCGGAGGACGATCCAGCCGTCGTTGTGGGTGGACGCGTCCCAGAGCAGATGGGTCCACACGCCGATCACGATCGACACCGACGCGAGCGCCCACTCGAGCGGCCGCCCTCTGAAGGGCGCGAGCGCCCGCAGACACAGGAAGCGGGCGCGCGGTGACAGTAGCGCCGTGAGCGGCCGGCGCAGCAGGTACACGGCATCGAGCGCCGCGTATCCGAGCGCGAGGCAGGTCGTGAGCGAGCCGGTGAGGCTGTGCGTCTCGGGCCGCAGAATGTTCAAGCGCCCCGGCATGTAGTACGGCAAGTCCGGAATCATCGCCCCGATCACCAGCGGCGCGGTGCGCAGGTACTTGAGGCCGCGCAGCGGCAAAATGGCGGCGGGGTGCGCGAGCGTGAACGGCATGCCCGTCCTCAGGCCGCGGGCGATGCCGGCGTGACCCGCACCCGGAAATCGCGGCCGATCCAGCTCGAGCGCGCGCGGTAGGTCAGATCGATGCAACGCCCGGCGCGCAGCCGCGAGGTGTCGATCTCCACCACGTGCGCACCGAGCGAGTTGGCCGTGGTGTCCTCCTCGCGCACCTCCTGCCAGCCATCGAGCCCGAAGCGCACCGCGCCCGCCTCGCGCAGGCACACGATGAGCGTCGAGCCCTCGGGCAGCTGCGGCGCCGGGGCCTGCTCGGACCAGATGACGCGCGTCGGCCTCGGCCGCTCGCCGCGGTAACGCTCCCAGACCGAGTTGGGACGATCGAAGGGACGCTCGAGGAGGCGCGAGGCGACGAGCTTCAGGTACTCCGCGTGCGCCCACACGAGCGGCATCGCCGAGCCCGTCGGCCGCCCGGGAAGTAAGCCGCGCGCAGGGATCGGCGCGGCATCCCACACCTGCTCGGGCAGCATGCCGCCCGGGGAGGTCATGCGGGTCATCGCCAGCAGGTAAGGCAGCACATCGCGTCCACAACAGAGCTCATAGTGACCGCGCTCGCCGGTGAGCAGCGGCCAGGCTCGCCCCCGGCCGCTGCCGTCGTAGGCGCTGCCGTCGTCGTGCTCGCCGTAGCCATCCTCGTTATAGCGATGCCAGCACGGACCCGCGGGCGTGTCGAGCTTGAGCAGCGCATCGGCCACTTTCACGCTCGCCAGGATCAGCGGATCGTCGGCGCGGCGCAACCCGAAGCGCACCAGCTGCAGGAAGTCGACGCTCACCTGCGCGCTCACGGTCAGGCCCGGATCGCTGCTGAGGTTCCTGACCGGCACGGCGCTCTCGGGCAACCCGCGGTCCTCGGCCGCGGCCTGCGCCGGCGCGATGCGCACGTAGTATCCCGGCACGCCGTAGAGCCGTGCGAGCGGCCGCTCGCCGACCGCGGTCCAGTCCTCGAGGCGCGCATTCCAGTAGTCGGCGAACGCGAGCGCGAGCGAGGAGGCGTCGGCAGGCAGGTGGCGGGCGCCCGCCACGAGGGCCGAGATACACACCGCGAGTGTGAAGGGGTTGAGACCCGAATCCTCCTCCCAGCGGTCCTGATCGCTCGAGGGGCCCTGCCGCACGAGGAAGGAGAGCGCACGGCGAATCATGTCCGCGACTTCGGTGCCGTCCAGCGCGCCGCGCTCATCGAGCGCCACCGCGAGCAGCACCGGAAAGGCGGTCTCATCGAGCTGCACGCCGAGCCAGTAGCCCTTGCCGTCGAGCCACTGGTTCTGATGCCAGTGTCCGTCCTCGTTCTGCGTGGCGATGAGGTAGCGCAGCGCGTTGCGCGCTTCGCGCGTCGCCCCGACCGCGAGCAATGCGCCGGCGCTCTCGACCAGATCGCGCGGCCACACCAGGTGATAGCCCGGGCGTTCCTCGCGCGTGTTGCCCCAGGGCACGCTCAAGGAAGCCACCATGGCGCCGAGAAAAGTCTTGTCCTGGTGGGTGCGCAGCACCATGGTGGAGATGCTCACCTGCGTTGCGCACGGCTCGGGGAGCCCCGCGGTGAGCGAGGCTTCCGGCGTGCAGCTCGTGTGCCAGAGCGTCCAGCTCTTGCGCTGCCGCTCCCACGACGTCTCAAACGGCTCCGACAGCGCCGTCAGCGCCAGGGTTGCCGCGGCCTCGGGGCTCGAGCCGAAGCCGAGCGCGAGCACCGCCTGTCGCGGCAACTCGCCGAGGAGCGCGACATTGCCCGGTCCGGCGCCCTCGTATTCCCAGGTGAGCGCGCCGTTACGGTGAAAGTCCTGCCAGCCGTCGCTCTCGCCCACGAAGCCCGCGCTCGCCCGGCCCCACGCGTCCCGCCGCCGGGGGTCGGCCGCCGCGAGCGCGAGGGCGTAGGGACCCTGCTCCGCCCACAGGAGTTTCCGACCGCGATGCCGCACGACGGCCGCGCGGTTGTTCGCTCCGGTGCCGCCGAGGTGCGGCGCGAGGAGCGCGTGCGGGCGTAACGCCGAATCGCCGCCGAGCCCCACCTCGATGAGCAGCACATCGCGGTGCTCGCAGGGCGTGACGCGCAGCGTGAGATCGAAGCGCGGGTGGTGGTGCACGATGCGCACCCCGGGTGCGCCGGGCGCGGCGAGCTCGAGCTCGTGCTGCCACAGCCTTTTCACCTCGACCCAGAACCCCGAGCCGTCGCCAACGATGAACCCGAGGTCGCGGATCTGCGGCAGGTCGACGCGCGGGTAGTAGACCTCGTTGACGATGCCGCCGCCGATGGTGAACCACAGGCGCGAGGACCCGAGCGAGCAGCCGACCATCTCCTTGGCGCTGCTGCACCAGGTGGGAGGCAGTCCCGGAGCTCCCGGCGCCGTGCTCACTTGCGCGCCGCCGGGCGCTCGCCGGGCAGATGCACCAGGCGGCCGCCCCGTTGCCAGAGCCGCAGACCGATGTCGATCACCAGAATATGCTTAAGGGTCCTGCCGCGCGCCGTCATGCGCCGCAGATTCTCACCTGATTCGACACCCTTGACCATCGAGCCGCCGCGCGAAAAAAAAGAGCGGCAGACTGTTGCGTCTGCCGCTCTGGCCTCAGGCCGCTTGCCGGGGGGGATCAGCGGGGAGTCGAGGCATTCATCGAGGCATCGGCCGAGGTCGACGCGGAGGCGTCGCCGCCGGCCTGCACGTGACGTGAGTCGGCGTTGCCCCACGCATTGGCGTTGCCGCGCGCATCAGCGTTGCCGCTCGTGCCGAAGTCGCCGAGCGACTGGTGGCTGCTGCGCGGGCGGCTGTTGTCGTTCGCCGCCGGCTTGCCGGAGTCGCTCGCGGTCGGCTTGCCGCTGTCACGCGCGGGTTTGGTGTTACCGCCCCCCGGTGCGTTGCGCGGCGACCGATCGCTCGTGTTGGCGATCTGGCCGCCGGACCCGAGCTGGCCGCTCGCCTGACCGGCGGCGCCCGCCGCACCGTTGGCCGTGACGTCGGGTGAGGACGCGGTGGTTGCGCCCGCAGCGCTCGCGCCAACCTGCGCGCCCTGACTCACGCCCGCCTCGGCCTTCTCGACACCGTTGTGCGCGGCAGTCTCCGCCTTGCCCGCGGTGCGTTTGCCCGCACGCGCGGCGTCCTTCGCTCTGTCCTTCGCCGTGTCCTTCGCGGTGTCCTTCGCGGTCTGACCAACCCGGTCCATGCCGCTCAAGTCTCCGCCGACTCCGCCGTGGAGGGCCCCAGTGGCACCGCCGTTCAGCGTGCCGCCCATGCCACCCGCGCCGCCGCCGAGCGTGCCCCCGAGGGCCCCGCCCATCCCGCCGTGCACACCGCCCAGAATCTGCGCGTGCGCGGGAGCCGCCGCAGCCAACACGACTGCGAACGCGGCGCTCGTGAAAAGATGAGTGATCTTCATGGTCGTCTCCTCTCGAGGCCGCGGCCTGCCCGCGACCTTCCAGGGAGTACTACGACCGGCCGGCGTGAATTCTTCCCGGCTGGGATTGTTGACTTAATCTCACCGGCCGCCGTTCGGCCGCAGCCGCTGATCAGTCGGGCCTGACGCGCGCGAGCGCCGGCTGCTGGCGCAGCTCCGCTCCCACCAGGCCGTAGCCGTAAACGGGCTCGAGGCCCGGGGCACCGGGATGGAGGGCGCGCGCGGCGAGTGCCGCCACCGCACGCTTCGCCGCGGCGCCGTCGGGTGCTTCGAGCTCGAGCGCGAGGAGGCCGGCGACGATGGGAGAAGCGAACGAGGTTCCCCTCACCAGCACATAGGCCTGTTGCGGCCTTGCGGCGGCCATGTCCGCTCCGGGGGCCGCGAACTTCACCTGCGGTCCGCGTCCGGCCTCCACCAACACCCGCTGCCGCGCATCCACCGCGGTCACGCCGATCACGCCCGGCCACGCTGCCGGATACAGCGGCGGCGCCGCCGGACCGTCGTTGCCGACTGCGGCCACGATCAGGTAGCCGCGCGAGAGCACGTCCTGAACGATGGCGGCGAGCATGGTGTTCGGCGGGCCCACGAGGCTCACGTTGATGACCGGGACGTGCTCCCTGGCCAGCCACCCGAAGGCCTCGGCCACCGCATCCACCGCGCCGCCCGTGGGCCGCCCGCAGAACACGTCCGCCGCGTACAGAGCCGAGCCCGGCGCCGCGCCGTGGAAGGTGCTGGCGCGACCGACCATGAGCGAGGCCACCGCCGTACCGTGCTCGGCCGGCACCGCGGTGCCGCAGCCGTGCTGCTGGATCGTGATGCCGTTGAACACCTCGTGCGTCACGTCGACGCCGCTGTCGATGAGGCCGATGCGGGTCGCGCTGCGCTCCCCGCCATCCGCGTGCGGCGTGCCGCCGGGTGTGGCGGGCGGCACCGCGGCTGTGCCGGCGGCCAACGCCGCCCCGCTGTCGGTATAGACGTGATTGAAGTCATAGATGCCGGCGGGATCGAGCGCCTTGAGGCGCGCCAGGGCGCGCGCGGTCTTTCCCGGCACGCGCAGCACGACGAGCCGCGCGCCGAGATCGCCGAGCGGCTGCTCGCGCAGCACCGTGAACCCCGCGGCGGCGGCGGCCTCGAGCGTGGTGGCGCTCGGGGAGAGAGCCAGCACCTCGCCGCGCACCACCGCAGCGCCGTGCGGGTCGGCTTCGAGCACGTCACGGTGCCGGCGCAGGAGCTCCCGGATCCTGAGCGCGCGCAGCTCGCGCAGGCGGCGCGGATCCGTCTCGCCCGCGAGCGCCGCGGCCGACTTCTCGATGTCGAGCGGCACGCTCGCCGGAAGATCCGGCAGCGTGACGGGAGGCAGCTGCGGCAGCCGCACCGTCGGCAGCGTCACCTGCGCGGCGGCCGACGAGGCGATCACGAGCAGCGCTGTCAGAAGAAGCCTGCGCATGGAAGCACCATAGTTGAACGTGGCCCCGCAGGGAAGAAATGGAAGAAAATGGCATCCATGAACGTAGGACCGGCATGAGCGCTGCGCCCCAGGCGCTGCGCGAGGCGCTCGTGGCACTGCTGCCGCGGCTGCGGCGCTTCGCGCGCGCTCTGGCCCGGGACGTGCACGACGCCGACGATCTGGTGCAGATCGCCGTCGAGCGGGCGTTGACGCGCTCCGGGCAGCTGCGGCCGGACGCGCCGCTGTCGAGCTGGATGTTCGGCATCGTGCGCAACGCCTGGCTGGATGAGTTGCGTGCCCGCGGCCGGCGGGCGCGGGTGTTCGCACCCGAGGAGAGCGCCGAGCGGGTCGGCGATGCGTCCCAGGGCGCCCATGCGGAGACGCTCGCGGTGCAGGATGCGCTGGCGCGCCTGCCCGAGGCGCAGTGCGAGGCGGTGGCGCTGGTGTTGATCGAAGGGTTTTCCTACAAGGAGGCGGCGCACATCATGGAGGTGCCGATCGGGACGCTGACCAGCCGCCTGGCGCGCGGCCGCGAGGCGTTGCAGGAGATGTTGGACGAGAGCGGGGGAACGCGGCGATGAGTTACAGCGAGGAGACTCTGATGGCGTACGCGGACGGTGAGCTGGATCCCGCGGCACGCGCCGCGCTCGAGGCGGCAATGGCTGCCGACCCGGGCCTGGCGCGGCGGGTCGCGCGCCACCAGGCGCTGCGGGCGCGGCTCCGCGCCGCGCTCGACCCGGTGCTCGATGAGCCGCTGCCGCAGCGCCTCCTCGAGAGCGTGCGCGGCGCTGCCGCGCCGCGGCCGGCCGCCAAGGTGATTCCGCTCAAGCGCCCCGCCGCGCCGCGCTGGTCGTGGCCGCAGCTCGGCGCGCTCGCCGCAAGCCTCGTCCTCGGAGCGCTGCTCGGACCCCTGGTGCTGCACCCGCCCGCCGGCGGCGGCGCGGTCATCACCCGCGCCGGCGAGATGCTCGCCGGCGGCGCGCTCGCGCGCGCCCTCACGGAAGAGCTCGCGAGCAACCAGACGCCCGGTTCGCCGGTCGAGATCGGCGTCAGCTTTCGCGCCCGCGACGGCGGCTACTGCCGCAGCTTCCAGCTGCGCGAAGAGCAGGCGCTCGCCGGCGTTGCCTGCCGCGAGCACGATGTCTGGCGGCTCGAGGTGCTCGCGCAGAGCCCGGCGCAGCCGCCCGCCGCCGGCGGCTACCGGCCGGCAGCGACGGCGCTGCCGCCGAGCGTCGCGCGCACGCTCGATGAGCTTCGTGCAGGGGAGGCGCTCGACGCGAGCGCCGAAGCGGCGGCGCGCGCGCACGGCTGGGAGCGCTGAGCCTCAGCCCGCGAGTCCCTCGAGGAATCTGGCGATGCTCATCCAGGTTTGAGTCGCCGAAACGGGTACGGTCAGCAACTGGTCGGCCAGGAGAGTCAGGCCGCCATAGACGTATACGTGATGCGGCCGTCCCCGTGTTCGCCAGTCGTAGCTCATGGCTACGACGATCAGCAGATCGGCGATCAAGCCCGGTGGCACCGCAACGAACACCGGCGGCGGTCCTTGCGCCCCCGGCGGGGCGAACAGGGTCAGCACTACGCGCGCGATGGCTGGATGCATGAACCCCACCATGATGAGGTACATCAGCCGCTTGTGCGTTTCCGGTCGTCGCACGTTGGCGATGGCCAGGGAAAAGAATCCTATCGACACCGGTAAAGCGCACAGCGCCACGGCAGCGAATCGGCGTGCCGCGTCTCCATACCCGCGCGCGTCGCCCAGGCGCATGACGGTGATCTGCGCGACGAGGATCGAACACATCATGACGCTGAACAGGGCTATTCCCGCCAGGCCCCACGCGCGGTGGGTGGGCGTGTGCCCCGATGCGATCCATGCGGTTTGCATGAAATAGAACAGTGTCCAGCTGAAGAGCAGCGCACCATGAATGTGAAGGATCGGCGGCCCATGGAAAGTACCGCCGGCGACGGGAGCCCAATAGGTAGGCGTGAAGCCCCCGAATGCCATCAGCACGAAGACGCCGGCCATCCACAAATAGAAATGCCGCTCGCTGGAGCGCAGGACAGAGTTGCTGGCGACCGTCGACTGCAACGTGCTACGTGCTTCCACGGCGCGCTCCCCTTCGCCCTTACTGGCTCGCGAGGTGAGACCGTTCGACGTGAATATCAGTCTCGGCGGTCCGACGCGCGAGCGCTTGATTCTCAGGACACCGCGCGGCGGTCGCATCGAGGTGCCTCGCGCACCATTCGTCGGACATGTTATACAGACCTGAACTGGCACAGGATGCCAGCAAAGGCGCGACCACGATAAATGCAGGTAGCGAGCTGAAAAACGACGCTGCAACGACGTTCTTATACTTCTTCATAGCGTCTCCCCTTTTGTTTTCAGGGTACCAGCTCAGAGTAATTACCCCTTGCACGCAGATTGAGACGCTCATCACAGATCAGCGTGGGCGACACCCATTCTGGTAACTGCAAACTGGCGCGGAGCAGCCTGCGGGCCTCAGGCCGGTAATTTCGCTCACACGCCGAAGAACGCCGCGAGGCGCGCGCGCGCCGCGCGGCCGGCCTCGAGATCGAAGCAATTGACGACGGCCAGGCGAAAGCCCCCCGGAGGCATGGCGTGCGAGGCGGACGGACGATCCTCGTGGAAGGTGATCTGCACGCTGCTCACGTGCGGCATGCGCCGCACCTGCGCCACGAGCTCCGCGGGCGGATGCCGGTACTCGCGGCCGTGCGGGCCGAAGAGCGCGATGCTGTAGCCCGCGCGGCGCTCGCCCGGCGCGAGCCGCCACTCGCCGCGCGCGTACAGCCCGACCACGGCGTCGAGCCACCCGGCCTCGTAGAGGTCCGGCCACTGGTCAGCAACGCGCAGGTGGGCTTCGATGATGCGCTCGCCGATGGTCTCGACGTTCAGCATACCGGTGTAGTCGGCGAGGTGTCGCGCCACCCAGGCGCCGACGTAGGCCTCGAGCTGCCCCCGCCGGCCGTCCTCGATCAGCCAGCGATCGAAGGTGCCCTCGGTTGCGGGAGTGCCCCGGCAGTGACGCCACCACATCGTCCGGCCCTCGAGCACCGCCACGTCGGTGCTCACGTGCTCGCCTTCGAGCAGTGTCATCCAGAAGTGTCCGGCCGTCAGGTGGCGCTCGTAGTCCGACAGGTCGCGAAGCACGCGGCTGCCGACACCCATGCCGCGCAGATTGATGATCGGCTTGCTGAACACCGGAAACTCCGGCGGGGTGACCCCGTGCGGAGCGCAGGCGAGTCCCTGGGACTCGGCGACGAACAGCTTGTCGTAGATGCGCCGCTCTCCGGGATGCCACTGGTAGCCGTCCGGGTCCTCGGTCGGAATGCGCACGTCGCGCGGACAGTCGACACCCTCGAAGTACTGCAGGCGCCACGGGTCGGCTTCGCAGAACGGCATGGCGGACTCAAGCGGTGGTGAGGGTTGCCGCGGTTACTAGAACAGGCCGGTAATCCGGCCGTCCGCGCTGACGTCGATGTTGTTCGCGGCCGGCAGCTTCGGGAGCCCGGGCATGGTCATGATGTCGCCGCAGATCATGATCACGAACTCCGCGCCCGCGGCGAGCCGCACCTCGCGGATGTTGACCACGTGGTGCGCCGGGGCGCCGCGCAGCTTCGGATCGGTCGAGAAGGAGTACTGGGTCTTGGCGACGCACACCGGATAGTGCCCGTAGCCGCTCTCCTGCAGGTGGCGGATCTGGGCCCGCACCTTGGTATCGGCGGTGATGTCGGTGGCGTGATAGACCTTGGTGGCGATCGCCTGCATCTTGTCCCAGAGAGTCGCGCTGTCCTCGTAGACGAAGCGAAAGCCGTTGGGCTCGCCGCACAGCCGCACCACCTCGCGGGCCAGCTCGACCGCCCCGCGTCCGCCCTGCGCGAAGTGGGTCGCGGGGATCACCCGCACGCTGTGCGGGGCGATGCGATCGATCAGCAGCTGGATCTCGCGCTCGGTGTCCTCGGCGCGGCGATTGATCGCCACCGTGCAGGGGAGCCCGTAGCGGTTGTGGACGTTGTCGATGTGCCGCTCGAGGTTGACCACGCCCTTGTCGAGCGCGGCGAGATTCTCGTGCTTGAGATCCGCGAGCTCGACGCCACCGTGGTACTTGAGCGCCCGCACGGTGGCCACGATTACCGCCGCGCTTGGGCGCAGGCCCGCCTTGCGGCACTTGATGTCGACGAATTTCTCCCCTCCCAGGTCGGCGCCGAAGCCCGCCTCGGTCACGACGTAGTCGGCGAGCTTGAGCGCCGCGCGCGTCGCGATCACTGAGTTGCAGCCGTGCGCGATGTTCGCGAACGGGCCGCCATGGATGAAGGCCAGATTGTTCTCGAGCGTCTGCACCAGATTCGGCGCGAGCGCCGTCTTCAGCAGCGCCGCCATCGCCCCGTGAGCCTGGAGCTCCCGCGCCAGGATCGGAGCGTTGTCGGCGCGGTAGCCGACTACGATCCGGCCGAGCCGCTCCCTCAGATCGGCGATGCTGTTGGCGAGACACACGATCGCCATCACCTCGGAGGCCACCACGATATCGAAGCCGTCTTCGCGCGGCACGCCGTCGGCCGTGCCGCCGAGCCCGATGACGATGCGGCGCAGCGCCCGGTCGTTGACGTCCACCACGCGCCGCCAGGTGATGCGGCGCACGTCGAAGCCGAGCTGGTTGCCCTGGTAGATGTGGTTGTCGATGAGGGCGGCCAGCAGGTTGTTGGCGAGCGCAATGGCGGCAAAGTCGCCGGTGAAATGCAGGTTGATGTCCTCCATCGGCACCACCTGCGAGTAGCCGCCGCCGGCCGCGCCGCCCTTCATGCCGAACACGGGGCCGAGCGCCGGCTCGCGCAGGCAGACGATGGCCCGCTTGCCGAGGAGATTGAGCGCGTCCCCGAGACCCACCGTCGTGGTGGTCTTGCCCTCCCCGGCCGGCGTCGGCGAGATCGCGGTCACGAGCACCAGCTTGCCGTCGGGGCGGGAATCGAGCTGCGCCACGTAATCGAGCGCCACCTTCGCCTTGTAGTGGCCGTAGGGCTCGAGCCGCTCCTCCGGTATGCCGAGCCGCTCGCCCGCAAGCTGGACGATGGGGCGCATCGAGGCGCGCTGCGCGATCTCGATGTTGCCCGGAAAGGGCGCGGAGGGGGCCGAGGATGCTTCGGGCATGGCTTGGGCTGTGGCGAGTCGTGACGGGGGCGGCCATGCTACCAGAGCCGTACACCGCGGGTCTGTCGGGCCTTGGTTACAATCCGACCCGATGTTGTGGCTGAAGGCCTTCCACGTGGTGTTCGTGGTCACCTGGTTCGCGGGGCTGTTCTACCTCCCGCGCCTGTTTGTCTACCACGTGGCGACCGCCGACCGGGAGGGACTGGCGCGCTTCGTGGTCATGGAGCGGCGGCTGTTCTTCATCATGTCGCTCGGGGCGCTGCTCGCCGTGTTGTTCGGCACGGCCATGATTGCCGCCGCACCCGGCTACCTGGCGCTCGGGTGGATGCGCGCCAAGCTGATCCTCGTCGCAGCCCTCGTCGGCTACCACGCGGGGTGCTACCGGTTGATGCTCGCGCTGCGCGCGGACCGTGCGCGCCACTCGCAGCGCTGGTATCGCCTCTTCAACGAGATCCCCTCGGCGCTGCTCATCGCGATCGTGATACTGGCGGTGGTGAAGCCCTGAGGGCGGGCACTACCAGATCCGCACCCGCCTGTCCGGCTTGATGTAGAGCTTGTCGCCCGGCTGCACGTTGAACGCCGCGTACCAGTCGTCGATGTTGGGCAGCGGTCCGTTGACGCGGAACTCCGCCGGGCTGTGCACGTCGGACAGCACCAGCTCGCGCAGCGCGCCGTCGCGGTACTTGCTGCGCCACACCTGCGCGTAGGCGAGGAAAAACCGCTGATCCCCGCTCAAGCCCGCGAGCACCTGCGCCGGCTGCCCCTGGAGCGAGATCCGATACGCCTCGTGGGCCATGTTGAGGCCGCCCAGGTCGCCGATGTTCTCGCCGATGGTGTTGGCGCCGTTCACCTTCAGGCCGGGCAGCGCCTCGAAGGCTGAGAACTCCTCGATGAGGCGCGCGGTGCGCGCCTTGAACTCCTTCTCGTCCTGCGGCGTCCACCAGTCCTGCAGGGCGCCGTCGGGGCCGAACTTGCGGCCCTGGTCGTCGAAGCCGTGACCCATCTCATGCCCGATCACCGCCCCGATGGCGCCGTAGTTCACCGCAGCGTCGGCGTTGGGGTCGAAGAACGGCGGCTGCAGGATGGCCGCGGGGAACACGATCTCGTTGTTCGAGGGGTTGTAGTAGGCGTTGACGGTCTGGGGCGTCATGTGCCATTCGGCGCGGTCGACCGGCTTGTCGAGGCGCGTCACCTGGTAGTTCCAGTCCCACTCGACTGCGCGGCGCACGTTGCCGATGAGATCGTCGCGGCGAATCACGAGTGTGGAGTAGTCCTTCCACTTGTCCGGGTAGCCGATCTTGGGCATGAACATCGCGAGCTTCTCGTGAGCGCGCGATTTGGTCTGTGGCGTCATCCAGTCGAGGGCGTCGATGCGCTCGCCGAGGGCGGTGCGCAGGTCCGCCACCAGCTGCTGCATCTTGGCCTTCGATTCCGGCGGGAAATACTGCGCCACGTACAGCCGCCCGATCGATTCGCCGAGCGCCCCGTCGACGGCGTCCACGGCGCGCTTCCAGCGCTCGCGCTGCTGCGGTTGCCCATGCATGGTCTGACCGTAGAAGGCGAAACGCGCCTCGTCGAAGCGCTTCGGCAGGTACGGGGCGTGGCTGCTGAGATAGTGGAACGTCAGGAAGCCCCTGAGCGTCGCTACGGAGGTGCGGCCGAAGAGCTCGGCCATATCGCGGATCGCGGACAGCTCTCCGAGCACCAGGTCCTCTCGCGCGCCGAGCTGCATGGCCTCGAAGAACGGCTGCCAGGGGAAGCCCGGCGCAAAGGCCAGCAGCTGCTCCTTGCTGCGAGGGTTGTAGGTTGCATCGACGTCGCGGCGCTTCTCGATCGGCCACTGCACCTTCGATGCTGCGGTCTCGAACGTCATGATCTCGTGCGCCAGGGCCTTCGCGTCGCTCACCCCGCCGAGGGTCAGCATCTGCTCGATGTAGGCCACGTACTTCGCGCGCAGCTCCTTCAGCTGCGGATCGTCCTTGAGGTAGTAGTCGCGATCGGGGAGCCCGAGCGTCGACTCGGTTATGACCACCGCGTAACGGTCGGGGTTCTTGAAGTCGGCCGGCAGATCCACGTCGAAGAGCGAGGCGAAGCCCGGCTCGCCGAAGAGCCGCGCGATGGCTTCTCGCGTGCCGGCGGCGGCGATGCGCTTGAGGTCGGGCTCCGCCGGCGCCAGCCCGTTCGCCTCGATGGCCGTCTCGTCCATGAAGGCCGCATAGTAGTCGCCGATCTGCTGCCCGGGAGTGCCGGCCGCGGTGCGCGCCGCGGCGGCCTGCTCGATGATCTCGCGCACCCGCTTCTTCGAGAGCTCATCGAGCTGGTCGAACGCACCGTAGCTCGAGTGATCGGGCGGAATGGCGAAGGAGTCGTACCAGGCGCCGTTCGCGCAGGCGTAGAAGTCGTCTCCGGGTTTCACGTTGCGATTGCGCGCGGACAGGTCGAGGCCGAAGTCCCCGATCACCGCCTTGCGCAGCGCGGGCGCGGCCGCACCGGACCCGCCGGCGGGCGGGGGGTCGGTGGCGGCTTTCGCCGCGGCGCTTGGAGCGGCCGAAGTGGCTTTTGGGGACACCGCTTTCTCCTCGACGGGCTTCGAAGCGCAGGCAGCCGCGAGCACCAGCGCTGCCAGTGGAGTGAATGACCTCGCGAGCCGCGAGGCTAATCTCGAGGGTAATCTCATGGAGCTCCGGGACCTTAAGGTTAGTTGAGCAAGGCGCGCATCATAAGGCAGCGCACGCGCGATCGGTGCGGCCGCCGCGCCCGGGGAGCTGCGCGCGTTCCGCGGCGACTCGCTTCGTCGGCGCAGGCGAACGCTTCGCCGCCGGCCACGCGCTTCAGCCCGCCGTTCCCCAGTCGCGCACCCGGTCGCGCCATTCGCGGCTCTCGACCGGCGCGGGCGGCCCGGTCTCGGTGCCGAGGTACAGGAAGCCGACGATGGCATCCGTGGGCCCGAAGCCCAGCGCCCGCTTCACGAGCTCGTCGTACGCCAGGCCCCCGGTGCGCCACATCGCGTTGAAGCCGAGCGCGACGGCGGCGAGCATCATGGCGTGTGCGGCCGCGCCCGCGGCGAGCGTCTGCTCGATCACGGGAATCTTCACCGCCGGGTTGCACTCGGCGCCGACCACGACGATCAGCGGCGCGCGCAGCGCCTTGACGCGCTCGCGCTCGAGCGCCTCGGCGGAGAGCTCCGGGCGCACGCGCCGCGCGTGCTCGGCGAATAGCTTCCCGAGCCGCTCGCGCGCCGCGCCGCGCACGAGCACGAAGCGCCACGGGCGCAATCGCCCGTGATCGGGAGCGTGCGCCGCGCTCGCGAAAATGAGCCCGAGCGCGCCCTCGTCCGGACCCGGCTCGGCAAGCGTCCGGGCGGAGCGCCGGGTGAGAAGAACATCTATGGCCTGCATGCGCGCATTGTCGCAGACTCGAGCCGTGCCGGCCTTCTCCGAAGCCTGCGAGCGCAACAGGGGCCCGATTCTCGAGGTCCTGACGCGCGTCCTCGCCTCGAGCCGCAGCGTCCTCGAGATCGGCAGCGGGACGGGTCAGCACGCGGTGCACTTCGCCGCCGCCCTGCCGCACCTCAGCTGGCAGCCGACGGAGCTTGGCTGTCAGCTCGCCCCGCTCGCCGAGCGGATCCGCCTCGAAGGCACACCCAATCTCCGCGCCCCCATCGCCCTCGACGTGCACGAGCATCCCTGGCCGGTGGCGCCGGTGGACGCGGTGTTCAGCGCCAACACGCTGCACATCATGGGGTGGAGCGCGGTGCGCGATTTCTTTCGCGGCGTCGGCGAGGCGCCCGGCCGGCCGGGCGTGCTGTGCGTGTACGGACCCTTTCGCTATCACGGCGAGCACACGAGCGCGAGCAACGCGGACTTCGACCGCTGGCTCAAGGCGCGCGATCCGGCGAGCGGCGTTCGCGACTTCGAGGCGCTCGATGAGCTCGCGCGCGCCGCCGGCCTCTCACTCGCCGCCGATCACGCGATGCCCGCCAACAACCGCACGCTGGTGTGGCAACGGCCTCCCGGCGGCGCTTAGCGTAGAGTGTACGGGCATGGAATCCGACGCGTTGCGCGAGATCCGGGACGCGATCCGCACCATCCCGGACTATCCGAAGCCGGGCGTGATGTTCCGCGACATCACGACGCTGCTCGGAAATGCGCGCGTGTTTCGCTCGGTGGTCGATCTGCTGGTCGAGCCCTGGCTTGGGCGACGCATCGATCGCGTCGCCGGGATCGAGGCCCGCGGATTCATTCTCGGTGGCGCGATCGCGCACCAGTTGTCGGCGGGCTTCGTGCCGATCCGCAAGAAGGGCAAGCTCCCGCACACCACCGTGCGCGTGGCTTACTCCCTCGAGTACGGGCTCGATGAGATGGAGATGCACCGCGACGCCGTGGTGAGCGGCGAGAGGATCATCCTCGTCGACGATCTGATCGCGACCGGAGGCACGGCGGAAGCCGCCGTGAAGCTCCTGCGCACGCTCGGGGCCGAGATCCCCGCCGCCTGCTTCATCGTCGACCTGCCCGACCTTGGCGGCTCGGCTCGCCTCGAGGCCCTCAAGGTACCGGTGCGGACACTTGTTGCCTTTCGCTGACACTGAAGGCGGCGGCAAACCCTGAACGTGAGCTGAATAATCCGTATTATTTTCAATAGGCTAGGGATTGCGGGTCCCCAACATTACGTTCCGGTCATACGGCGCTTGTGGGACTGGAGTCGGGTGATAATACGCCCGCCTTAGCTCCCTACCTTTTTTCTTTGGAGACCAAATCAATGTTCAAGAAGCTCGTCCCAGTCGTTGCCCTGGCCCTGCTCGCGGGTCCGGTTATTGCCGCTGATGCGCCGGCCACCGCGCCGGCCGCCGAGCAGCCCGCGGCCCCGGCCAAGGCCTCGCACAAGAAGCATCACAAGAAGCCCACCAAGGCGGCTGAAGGCTCTGAGAAGGCGAAGGAACCCGCCAAGTAAACCGTCAGCTCGAGTTGACTGGTTGCGGAGCCCCGCCCACAAGGCGGGGCTCCTTTGTTTTCGGAGCCAGTCGATCAGTTTTCTGAGCCCATCGACGCGCCTCCCGCGCACGCCGATGACACCGGCTCGCGGCAGGGCTTGCGGCTTTCCGCAAACCGGTTCAAATTCTCTTCCATGGATGGGAGTCAAACCGCCGCAATACATCAAGCGCTGGTTGCCGTTCAACATGCCGTCACGAGCATGACCTTCCCCGTCTGCGATCAGGAAGATCTGATCGAAGCCATCGATAGCGTCGAGGCACAGCTGCACACGAACCACCCGAACGTGGCTCTCATGTGCCGCTTCCTCAACTCCATAGCGAGGAGCCTGCGGGCGCAGCCTGAAGCCCGCGGCGCCTGCCTCGCCATCGAGGATGCGATCGGGAAGGCCGGCATGCCCAGCACCTGGCAGTCGGGCATTTAAAGCGCCCCGACCGCAGACGGTGCGCCTCGGCCGCTGAGGCGCGCCTCGTGGCTGCACCGCAGCGCGCAGCCCGTGCCTCGCGCACGGGTTGCAGCCGCTCGCCGGCGCGGTCTAAGTTCCTTCCCGATGCTCACGCCGCTCACCGAAGCCCTGATTCTCCTCGCGGGTTCCGTGTTCCTGGTGACACTCACCCGGCGGCTGTCGCTGCCGACGAGCATCGCCTACCTCGTGCTCGGAGTGGCGCTCGGGCCGCACGCGATCGGCGTGCTGTCGGACTCGGGCACCACCAGGCTCCTGGCGGAGCTCGGCGTGGCGTTCCTGCTGTTCACCCTCGGCCTCGAGTTCTCCCTGCCGCGCATGCTCGCCATGCGGCGGGAGGTCTTCGGTTTAGGCTCCGCCCAGGTCGTCGCCACCGCCTCCGTGTTCGCGGTGCTCGGACATCGGCTCGGCATCCGCTGGCTCGTCGCCGTCGTGCTGGGCGGGGCCGTCGCCATGAGCTCGACCGCGCTCCTGCTGCAGCAGCTCACCGAGCGCGCCGAGCTCAACCGCACGCACGGCCGGCTCGCGTTCAGCATGCTGCTGTTTCAGGACCTGGCGTTCGTGCCGTTCCTCGCCCTCGCCTCCGCCCTCATCGCCGGGCAGGATCGGCTGCCCCTCTCCGGCAGCCTCGCCGCGGCCCTCGGCGCGGCGCTCGCGATCGTGGCGGTGCTCGCCGCGGGGCGCTGGCTGCTGCGGCCGCTGTTTCACGAGATCGCGCACAGCCGCCTGCGGGAGCTGTTCACGCTCGCGGTGCTGCTCGTGGTGCTCTCCTCCGCGTGGGTGTCGCATATCGCGGGCCTGTCCTTCGCGCTCGGCGCATTCCTCTCCGGGATGATGCTCGCCGAGACCGAATACCGGCATCAGATCGAGGCGGTCATCCGCCCGTTCCGCGACCTGCTGCTCGGCCTGTTCTTCATCTCCGTCGGCATGCTCCTCGACATGCGCCTGCTCACCCGCCCGAGCGAGCTCGCGATCGTGCTCGCCATGCTGCTCACGCTCGTGATCCTCAAGGCGGGCATCGGCGCGCTGGTCACGCGGCCCTTCACGACCACGGACTTCAAGGCGCTGCGCACCGGCATCGTCATCGCGATCGGCGGCGAGTTCGGGGTCGCGCTCTGCACCATCCTGCTGCAGGCGCGCATGGTGCCCGAGGCGCTCGGCGAGCCGCTGCTGGTCGCGATCGTGCTCTCGATGGTGCTGAGCCCGCTGATCCTCAACAACAACAAGCGCGTCGCCCGGCTCCTGCTGCGCGAGCACGGCCCGGTGCGTACCGCGAGCGAGCGCGAGGAAGCCGCCACCCACGAGATTGCGCTCCGCGAGCACGTGATCCTCTGCGGTTTCGGCCGCGTCGGACAGAACGTGGCGCGCGTGCTCGAGGCACAGGGCTTCGAGTACATCGCGCTCGATCTCGACCCGGCTCGCATCGGCGCCGCGCGCCAGGCCGGCGACCCGGTGCTATTCGGCGATTCCTCGGACGAGGAGCTGCTGCGGCAAGCAGGCCTGCCGGCCGCCAGCGTGCTCGTCATCAGCTTCTCCGACCCGGCCACCTCGGTCGGGATCCTCCGTAGCGTCCGCCGCCTGCGGCCCGAGCTGCCGGTGCTGGTGCGCACCGCCGACGACTCCCGCATCAAGGAGCTGCAGGACGCGGGAGCCACCGACGTGGTTCCCGAGACCTTCGAGGCGAGCCTCATGCTGGTGTCGCACGTGCTGATGCTGCTCCACGTGCCGGTGCCGCGGGTGGTGCGCGCGCTGGAGGCCATCCGCGCCAACCGCTACGCGGTGCTGCGCAACATCGTGCGGCGCGGAGACGCGCGCCCCGTCGACGAGCTCGCCGAGCATCGCGAGGAGCTCAAGTCCGTGGTCGTGCCGCCGGGAGCGTGGGCGGTGGGCCGCAGCCTCGGCGAGCTGCGCAGCCGCGGCGTGGAGGTGACCTTCACGGGCGTGCGGCGCCACGGGATCCTCGGGCGCGAGCCCGCCGCCGAGACGGTGCTGCGCGATGGGGACATCGTGGTGATCTACGGCCAGCCCGAGGAGCTCGAGCGCGCCGAGTCCGTGATGCTGGCGGGATAGTGGGGTCCCCGGGAAATCAAGCGTCTGGACGGACGGCGATCACTCGCAGCTCGCGTGATGCTTGATTTCCCGGGGTGCTCTAGGCGACACCCGGCCGCGGCCCGCGGCGCCGCACCCCGCTAAGATACGCACCCCGTGAACCGCGCCGACATCCACTTTCCGCCCAAGCACGAGCCGCTGCGCGAGGATGTGCACGCGCTCGGCGCGCTGATGGGCGAGATCCTGCTCGAGCAGGGCGGTGAGGAGCTGTTCGAGCTGGTCGAGCTCGATCGCACCGCGGCCATCCGCGCCCGGGCCGGCGAGAGCGAGGCGCGGCGCGAGCTCGCCGCCCGCATGCGCGATCGGCCGCCGGCGCTCGCGCGCGAGCTGCTGCGCGCCTTCTCCACCTGGTTCATGGCCGTGAACCTCGCGGAGCGGGTGCACCGGATCCGCCGCCGCCGCCAGTATCTGCACGGCAGCGCGGAGCCGCAGCCGGGGGGCGTCGAGGCTGCGATCGCGGAGCTGAAGGCCCGTGGGCTCGCGGCCGCCGAGGCGCTCGAGCTCGTGCGCACGCTGTCGATCGAGCCGGTGTTCGCCCCTCACTCGACCGAGGCCAGCCGCAGGACGCTGCTGCGCCAGCAGCAGCGGATCGCCCACCGGCTGCTGGAAAGGCTCGACCCTTCGCTGACGCCGAACGAGGTGCGCACCATCTGGAGCAGCATCCGCATGGAGCTCACCATCGCCTGGCAGACCGAGGAGCTGCCGCGCGAGCGGCTCACGGTCGCCGACGAGCGCGAGCAGATCCTGTTCTACCTGGTGGAGATCCTCTATCGGATGGTCCCGGCCTTCTACGAGGAGATTGCGCTGGCGCTCGAGAAAGTCTACGGCACGAAGGCCGGCACGGTGCACGTGCCGGCGATCCTGCGCTTCGGCTCCTGGGCGGGCGGCGACATGGACGGCAATCCCGACGTGCACGCCAAGAGCATCCGCGAGGCGCTGGCACGGCAGCAGCAGGTGATCCTCGGCAGCTATGTCGACGAATGCCAGAGCCTCGCGCAGCGGCTGTCGCAGAGCGCCAGCCGGGTAGCGGCCGCCGCGGAGCTCACCGCCCGCATCGAGCAGTACATGCGGCTGCTGCCGGGGGCGCGCGCCATCACTCCGGCGCGGCACGACCGCATGCCCTACCGCGTGTTCCTTGCGCAGGTCGGCGAGCGCTTGCGCAGCGCCTACGAGGGGCGCGCCAACGGCTACGAGAACCCGGGGCAGTTCCGCGACGATGTGGCGCTGATGGCCGCGAGCCTCCGGGCCAACAAGGGCGTGAACGCCGGGCTCTTCTACGTCGAGCGGCTGCTGCGCCGGATCGACACCTTCGGCTTCCACCTGGCGACGCTCGACGTGCGCCAGCGCGCCCGCGTCATGCACGAGGTGGTGGCCGACGGCTTCGACGATCCGGCCTGGCTGTCACGCAGCAGCCGCGAGCGGCGCGACCGGCTCGCCGAGGCGCTCGAGAAGGATCGCGGCCCGGTCACCGAGCTCGATGCGCTCGGCAAGCGCACCCTCGCGGTGTTCGACGCCATCATGCAGGGCCGCCACCGCTACGGCCCCGAAGCCGTCGGCTACTTCATCGTGAGCGACGCCCGGGGCGCGGACGATGTGCTCGCGGCGCTGCTGCTGGCGCGTTGGGCCGAGGCCTACGACAAGCGCACCGGGGAAGTGGCGCTCGACATCGCGCCGCAGTTCGAGTCCGCGCAGGCCCTCAGCGAGTGCGGGCGCACGCTCCAGGAGCTGCTCGCGGACCCGCTCTACCGGCGCCATCTGGACGCCCGCGGCCGCCGCCAGTGCGTGCTGATCGGCTACTCCGACAGCAACAAGGAAACCGGCGCCTGCGCATCGCGCGTCATCATTCACCAGGCACAGCACGACCTGGCACAGGTGCTCACCGAGGCCGGCGAGCATGCGCTGCTCTTCCATGCGCGCGGCGGCAGCATCGCGCGCGGCGGCGGGCGCGTCGAGTCGCTGGTGCGCGCCGCTCCCGCCGGGGCGGTGGACGGGACGCTGCGCATCCGCGAGCAGGGCGCGACCGTAAAACAGGGTTATGGACTGCGCCCCATTGCGATGCGCACGCTCGAGCGCGCCTTCAACGCGCTCGCGCTCACGACCGCCGCGCGGCGCCGCGGCGAGCTGCCGCCCGATTCGGCCGCGCACCTCGAGCTCGCCGCGGTGCTGGCGCACTCGAGCCGCGCCGCCTACCGGCGCCTGGTCTACGAGCAGCCGCAGTTCTACGAGTACTTTCAGGCGGTGACCCCGATCGACGTGATCGAGAGAATGCAGATCGGCTCGCGTCCCGTGCACCGCCTCGAGGGGGCGGGTCTCGAGACGCTCCTGCCGGTGCCGTGGGTGTTCGCCTGGTCGCAGACCCGCTACATGCTGCCCGGCTGGTACGGAGCGGGGACGGGCCTGCGCGCCGCGACGACGAAGTTCGGACTGCCGCGGCTGCGCGAGGCCTACGGCAGCTGGTACTTTCTGAAGAGCCTCATCGACGATGTCGAGACCATGCTCGCGCGGGCGGATCCCGACATCGCGCGCCACTACGATGCGCTCGTGCCCGAGCCTCTGCGACGCTTCTCGGGCGAGATCCGCGGGGAGTTCCAGAGCGCCTGCGAGCAGGTGCTCGCCGTCAAGGACAGCCGGGCGCTCCTCGACTCCGACCCGACCATGCAGCGCTCGGTTGCGCTGCGCAACCCGTACATCGACCCGATGAACCTGATGCAGGTCGACCTGCTCGGGCGCTGGCGAGCCCGGGGACGCGCCGACCGCGAGCTCTTCGAGGCGCTGCTCGCGAGCGTCGGGGGCATCGCCCAGGGCCTGCAGAGCACGGGCTGAGCCGTGTCGGGCGAGGTGGACCACGTACCGGCTCGCCGGGAATGCGCTCGAGCGGCTCGCGGGCCGCTGAAGCCGCAAGCCGGGGGCGCGGTGGCAGCGCCGCTCGAGGCTTGCCCGCGCGAGTCAGCGAGTTAGACTCGCGCGACCCTTGGCGGGCGTTTCGAAGGGAGGCGTCATGGGTCGATTGGGTTTGAGGCCATGGCTGGCACTGCTCGTCACGCTGGCCTCGGGTGCCGCTCTGGCGGCCGTGCCCGATGCGCCGCGGCTGCAGGACGGCAGGCAGGAGCGCAAGCCGGAAGGCGACTCGCAGAAGGATGGCCGCAAGTTCGAGCCCTTCAAGGTCGAGTCAGTCACGAGCACCGGTACGGTCATCATCGGTGGCCATCCAATCGCCTACCAGGCGATCGCCGGCACGCTCATCGTCCATCCGAAGGGGTGGGACGACGTTCCACGCGACTCCAACGCCGAGAAGCCCGGATCCGCAGGCGGCGACGACGGCGCCGAGGCGCGCAATCCGACCGCGGAAGCCTCGATGTTCTACGTCGCCTACTTCAGGAGCGGCGGCGGGCCGCGCCCGGTGACCTTCTTTTACAACGGCGGCCCCGGCTCCTCGACCATGTGGCTGCACATGGGGGCTTTCGGGCCGCGCCGCATCGTGACGGCGACCGACGCGCACACTCCGGCCGCGCCCTATCCGCGCGTGAACAACTCTTTCAGCCTCCTCGATGCCACTGATCTCGTCTTCATCGACGCTCCCGGCACGGGCTTCAGCCGCATCGCCGGCAAGGACAAGGAGAAGGCCTTCTTCGGCGTCGACGGCGACGCGTATGCGTTCGCCGAGTTCATCTCGGAGTTCCTGTCGAAGTACGCGCGCTGGAACTCGCCCAAGTACCTCTTTGGCGAGAGCTACGGCACGCCACGCTCCGCGGTGGTGGTGAACCAGCTCGAGGCGGACCGCTCGATCGACCTGAACGGCGTGATCCTGCTGTCGCAGATTCTCAACTTTGACCTGAGCCCGGACCGTCCGACCGGCAATCCCGGCATCGACCTGCCCTACCAGACGGTGCTGCCGAGCTACGCGGCCGCCGCCTGGTATCACCGCAAGCTCCCCGCCGAGCACCCGAGTCTCGACGCCCTGCTCAAGGAGGTGGAGCAGTTCGCCATGGGCGAGTACGCACGGGCGCTCGCGGCAGGGTCGGAGCTGCCCGCGAGCGAGCGCGCCGCGATCGCCGAGAAGCTCCATCAGTACACGGGACTTCCGGTCGATTACATCCTCAAGGCGGACCTGCGCATCGACGGCGGGGAGTTCCGCCAGAACCTGCAGAGTGACGGCGGCATGACCACCGGGCGGCTCGACAGTCGCTTCTCCGGCCCGGACCTCGACCCCTTGAGCCAGCGCGCCGATTACGATCCGCAGTCCGCCGCTCTCAGCTCGGCCTACGTCTCCGCGCTCAACGATTACGTGCGCCGGGAACTGCACTACGGCGATGACAGGATCTTCAAGCCCCGGATCCAGACCTTCCGCACCTGGAACTTCGCCCATCAGCAGCCGGGACATAGCGAGCCGCCGCTCTCCGCGCGCCAGGGCACCAACGTCATGCCGGACCTGGCGAATGCGATGAAGCTCAATCCGAACCTCAAGGTGCAGCTGAACGCCGGGTACTTCGACCTCGCCACGCCCTTCTACCAGGGCGTCTACGAGATGCATCACCTGCCGATTCCGCAGAGACTACAGGCCAACATCGAGTACTGCTTCTACGAGTCAGGGCACATGGTGTACGCGAAGGATGCCTCGCTCAGGCAGCTGCACGACAACGTCGCGGACTTCATCCGCCGGACGAGCAACGGGACCCAGCAGGCCCGTTAGGTCGAGCCGTGCGCGCACCCGTGTCAGCCCGTCATGGACTGCGGTAAACGACGCCGTCCTTCATGACGAACATCACGTGCTCCACCGCCTCGATATCGCGGGTCGGATCGCCGCTCACCGCGACCAGGTCCGCCAGCATCCCGGCGCGCACCCGCCCGAGGTCCTCCCCACGGCGCAGGATCTGCGCGTCGGTGGCGGTCGCGGCGGTGAGCGCCTGGAGCGCCGTCATGCCGTCACGCACCATCCACTCGAGCTCCCGATAGTTCGTGCCGTGGGCGAAGACGCCCACGTCGCTCCCGCAGCCGATGACGACTCCCGCCCTGAGCGCCGTCCTGAAGGCCTCGGCGGCCTGCTGCATGCCGGCGGTGGGCGCGCTTGCGCCGGCGACGTAGTGCTCGAAATACTCGCCATAGGCTTCCTGTGCGGTGAGCGTCGGCAGGTAGGCGATGCCCCGTGCGGCCATGAGCCTGAACACCTCGGGCGTGCCGCCGAAGCCGTGCTCGATCGTGTCGACGCCCGCGAGAATCGCGCGGCGCATGCCTTCGGCGGTCGTCGCATGCGCGGCCACCGGCCGGCCGGATGAGTGCGCGGTCTCGACCAGCGCCTTGAGCTCCTCCTCCGTGAAGGTCGGCTGCTGGCTGCCGCCCGGTCCCCAGCGGTAATCCGCGTAGACCTTGATCCAGTCGGCGCCCCGTCCAGCCTGCTCGCGCACCGCGCGGATCACTTCCGGGACACCGCTCGCCTCCTCGGCGCCCTGCGGCGTGCAGCACACATCCGGCCGCAGGCTCCTGGGGGCAGGGCCGTAGGAGCCGGTGGCGACGATGGCGCGAGTCACGACGAAGAGACGCGGACCCTCGATGAGGCCGTCCTCGATCGCGCGCTTCAGCGACACGTCGGCGAAGTCGGCGCCCTCGGTGCCGAGATCGCGCAGCGTCGTGAAACCGGCGAGCAGCGTCGCGCGGGCCTGCCGCGCCGCGCGCAGCGTTCGGTACGGCACCGGCTCCTTCAGCACCTGATCGTCCCAGCGCGTCTGGTCGTAGGGATGAAGGAAGAGGTGCGAGTGCGCGTCCATGAGGCCCGGGAGGAGCGTCGCACCGGGCAGCTCGATCACCCGCGCGCCCGCTTCCGCGCGCGCCGTGCCCGCAGCACCCACCGCAACGATCCGCGAGCCCCGGATGAGCACCACCCAGCCCTCGTGAACGGGCTCGCCCGCGGTCCAAACCCGCGCCGGGCGCAAGAGCGTCGCGGCCGAAGGCGCAGCCTGACTGACAGGCGGGTTGCCGGCGGCAGCGGACGCTGCGGCCGCGGTGACGATGATGGTCAGGGTCAGTGCCGGCAGCCATCGACCCGAGGGCGAGATCGTCATTGTTTCACCAGTCCTTATGCCTGGACCGTGGACCTGCTGCAGCTCAGGGAGCGGTGCTCAACCTCCGCCCATCAGCACGGTCGTATCGTAGCTCTCGAATCCCTGGATGGCGCGCGCGTAGGCGTTGAACACCAGCCGCTCCGCCACCTTGTCGGCCCGGGGCGCGAGCAGCATGCGCAACACCACATCGTCGGGCGGGCGCGTCGCCTCATCCGCCAGCAGCTGCTCGACGATGCGCGTCAGGCGATGGTTGAGCTCGTTGATGAATCGCAGGTGCGCGCCGTCGTGCACCTGGTCGGCGCCGGCGCCGTAGGTGCCGCGCGCCTCCTGGGCGAGCTCGTGCATGAACAGGTTCAGCAGGCGCGCCTTGTCGAGGAGTCGCAGCTCCGAGTAGAACTCGATTTCCGAGGCGAGGTTCATCGTGCGCTCATGTCGGCCATCGTGCGGCTACGCCGGGAAGAAGTCGATGGGCTTGGTGGTCGTGACGGCATCGACGTCCTTCGGATCGAAGCGGAACAATCGTACCAGCGCGATGATCTTCTTCTCGAGCTCCGGGTCCTTGAGCTCGCTCGAGATCAGGCGGCACATGGTCACCTCGCCGCTCGGGGCGATGGTGAACTCGAGCACGAGCTTCCCCTGCAGCTCCGCGTTGTCGCGCAGCGCGCGGGCGTACAGGCTGTAGATGCGTCCCTTGTTGCGGTCGAAGACCAGCTCGATCTCCTCGCGCGAGCGCGCCGCCTTGCCGCCGCCGCCGGGGCGCGCGGGTCCCCGGGCGTTAAGGCCCGATCGCACGATGCCCGAGTTGACCGCGGTGGTGTCGTGACCGGTGAGCGAGCCCGCGCCGGTGCCGAAGCCGCGGCTCATGTTCGCGGACGTGATGCCGCCTGAGCCGACGCCGACCTTGGAGGTGATGAGCGAGCGCTCGGCGTGCGAGTCGGCGCTGACCGAGCCCGAGAGATTCTTGGTCTCGAGCGGGGTGAGATCCATGACCTCGCGGAGGTCCGCGAGCTCGTCCTTCACCTGGTTGAGCTGCTTCTGGGCTTTCCTGCGCGCCAGCTCCTTCAGATCGACCGGCGGCGGCTTCACCATCGCCACCTTCGGCTCGATTTTGGGCTTCTCCTTCTCCTTGGGCACCGGGGGGGGCGGAGGCGGCTTCGGCTTGTTCTCGAGCATGACGCGCGCCAGGCGCTCCGGAACTTCCTCGACCTCGGCGCGCTTCGGCACCGGCAGCAGCGGGAAGGCGATGCTGAGCACGACCAGAATGACCAGCAGCACCCGCAGGATCTTGCGAAAGCGCCGGCTCGATTCCGGATCGCCCGACCAGGGCAGATCGAATTCGCGGTAAAAGGGGGCGAGTATCATGGCTTCCCTACCCCGGCTTGAGCTGCCCCGCGGCCACCGGCTTCTCCTTCTGGATGACCGCGAGCGAGATGCGCCCATAGTCGGCATCCGTGCAGGTCGCCATCACGCGCTTGAGCACCTCGTAGGGAAGCGCCTTGTCCGCCAGGATGGTGATCTCGCGCTGGGCGATATCGCGCTCGCTTACCTCCTTGCCGACCAGCATCGGCCGCTTGAGCGCTGCGCGCAGCGGCTCGACGAGGCTCGCGGTGGCGGTGCGGATCTGGTCGACGGTCGCGATGAACTCTCCCTGCACGAACAGATCGGTCTTCGTGATCATCACCACCACCGACTGCTTGGGCGCCGTCTCCGCGATCGACTGCGGAATCTCGATGCCCTTGGCGTTCTGGATGACCTCGACCTCGGTCGAGTAGACCAGCAGGAACGCCACCATCACCGACAGGATGTCGATGAGGGGAATGAGGTTGAGCTGCGCATCCGCGCGGTGCCTCAGGTGATGCAGCGCCATGCGCCGGGCGCGATTCGACATGCTCACGGGTATGCTCCGCTCGCATTGGCGGCCGGAGCGCGAGTCAGCGCCGCGACCGGGGTCGTGGGAGCGGCGACCGGAGCTGCGGCCACGGGAGCCGCAGCCGCTCCGGGCGGCAGCTCCGGTGCATCGCCGATCGAGATGTCCGGGAAGAGCTCCGCCTGCACCGTGGTCAGTCCCTGGCTCACTTCGAACACGCGCACCCGGTCCATGACCTGCACCAGCGTGTCGTAGGGCGTGTCGGGCTCGAGCAGGATGCTGGCTTCGGTCTTCTCCGGAAACTTCGCCTTGACGCGCTTCAGGTAGTCCGTCAGCCCGTCGAAGTTGTAGCCGCCCGGCGTGTTGGGGAGCGTGGCGAGCGGCCCGGTGTTGCGATCCGCCACCTGGATCAGGTCCTTGCGCACCATCACCTCGAGCTGCAGCCCCGGCGGCGGCTCCTTGAACTCAGTCTGCGGGGGCGGCAGGTTCAGCTGCAGGATCACGGTGCGCGAGAACACGGCGGTCATCAGCAGGAAGGTCACGAGCACCGTGAAGATGTCGATCATCGGCACGAGCAGCAGCTCCGCGGGCTTGCGCGAGTGGCGCTCCAGCTTGCGGGTCTGGTACGAGCGGCGCATGCGGGACTCTCAGCTCTCGGGGGCGGAGCGGCGGCTCAGGCGGGCGCCGCCGCGCTCTGGCGCTCGGTGATCGCGTTCAGGAACTTCACCGAGGCCATCTCCAGGCTGTCGATGAGCTCGGTTGTCCGGGTCTGCAGCCAGGCGTGGATGAACAGCAGCGGCACCGCGGTCATCAGGCCGAACGCGGTGCAGTTCATCGCCACCGAGATGCTCGCCGACAGCAGGTTCGCCTTCTCGGCGGGGTTGACGGTGGCGACCGCGGCGAAGGCACGGATCAGTCCCATCACCGTGCCGAGCAGTCCCAGCAGCGTCGCGAGATTGGCGAAGGTGGCCAGGTAGTGCGTGCGCTTCTCGAGCCGCGGCACCACTTCCATGAGGCTCTCCTCCATCGCCTTCTCGATGTCGTCGCGGCGCCGCGCCGACTGAATGCGCGCCAGGCCGTAGTTGAGGATGTGCCCGATGGCCGACGGCGACTTGGCCGTCGCCTGCGCCACCTGGCGGAAATTGCCCTGCGACAGCAGCGGCACGATCTCGTTCCACAGTCCGCGGTTCCGCACGGCCGCGTGGACCAGGTAAACGTAGCGTTCGAGGGCGATCGCCAGCCCGACCACGAACACGAGCGCGATCGGGAACATGAACTCCCCGCCGCCCTGGAAGAATCGCACGATGTTATCCCAGATGTTCATCTGACACTCCCGCTCCCGTAGACCGCCACGCAAGCCTCAGCCTGCGAAACCTGAATGACATAAGCCCAAAAAGCTGCGACCCAGCTCTCATCCTGACGCCGCTGCATCCCCATTTCAGGGCTTATCGCCCGAACCCTGGCCTGCGCCCTTCCGGGTGGCCGTCTGCCCCGGCTTGAGCGCGTCGTAATAGCGGTTTTCCCGCTGAAAGACGTCCCGGTCGAGCGGCTGCAGCACCTCATCGAGAAGACTGTTCACCGGCCGGCCCGCGAGATCTCCGAGATCGGAGCGTTTCCACGGCACGATGTAGAGCACCTTCGGAAGCTCGCGGTTGCCCGTGATGTCCGTCGTATCGAGCTCGAGCCGATCGGGTCCCTTGCGCGCGCCGGTCTTCGTGGCGGCGGCGGCACCCTTCGCGCCGGCGACGGCGCCGGCCTCGCGTGGAGGTCCGCCCGCGCCCGCCGTCTCGTCGCGGGACGTCGCTCCCGCGCGCGGCGCGCGCGCAGGGGGAGCCGCAGGAGCGGCCGGAGCGCCAGGCGCAGCGGCTGCCGGAGCGGCCGGCGCGGTGGCCGCCGGCGTTGGCGCGCCCGCGCCCCTGGTCGTGTCCACTGCGGGCTCGAGCTCATCCGGCGGCGGAATCGCGCGCTCGCGCGGCGCGGGTCGGGGGTCCGGCGCGTTCGCGGGCGGTGTCTGGGCGAGCGCCGTGCCGAGCGTCATCGCGCCGAGCAGCAGCCCGAGACTCATCATCGCGATGCTCATCAACGGGTGTGGCGTGAATCGGTGTGCACACGCGCGGTGCATGCTCAACCTCCTGCCCTCGGGGCGTTGCTCTCCGTCGGAGCTCCCGTGGCGTTTGCCGGGGAGGGCTCAGTCTGCGGGTCGCCGGGTCCTTGTGGCGTGGGCTCAGGTGCTCCGCGGGGTGTCGCTCCCGGGTTACCGGCCGGCGGCGTCCCGGGGCTCGCCGGTGGCGGCGGGGAACTCTCGGGCTTCCCCTCCCCCGGCGCCTCCGCGGCGGGGCGCTTCGCCGGCCCCAGGCCCAAGCGCTGGCGCAGCTCCGCTATCCAGCCGCTCACCGGCTTCTCCTCGCCGGTGAGCTGGCGATACTGCTCGAATGCCGCGAGCGCCCGGCGCGGGTCTCCCAGATAGAGATCCGCGAGCACGCCAAGGTTCCGCCAGGCCGGGGCGTATCGAGGGTCGGCCGCAATCGCCTGCTCGTACGAGGAGACCGCGTCCTTGAATTCTCCGCGCAACCGCTGGGTCGCGCCGAGCTCGGTCCAGGCGACCGCGCTCCCGGCCTCACGGGCGACGGCGCTCTTCAGGATCTCCTCGGCCACATCGAGGCGGCCATCCTTGCGCTCGAGGATCGCGAGGTTGACGAGCGGGGCTGCGAACTGCGGGTACTGAAGCGCCACCTGCTTGAAGCCGAGCTCGGCCTCGAGCTTGTTCCCGGCACGCATGGAATTCACCGCGCGATCGAAGTCATTGCGCGCCGCCGGCGGAACCTCGGGATGCCCGGGGACGGTGGGCGCCGCACCGGCGCCGGGCGCGCCGCCGGGGACCGACCCCGTGCCGCCCGTCGCGGCGCCCGCCGGGCGAGCTTGTGTCGGGGCAGCAGGCGGGGGCGGGGAGGCGGGTGTGGCCCGTGCGGGTGCGGAAGGCGGCGGCGCGGCCGGCTGGGGACGCGTGCGGGGCGAGCCGCAGGCCGCCAGCTCAGCGAGCGCGGCGACGAGCGCAACGAGCGCGGGCGCCCGGCTCCACCCCGGCCGCTTATTCCAGGCTCGTGACGACATCCTGCGTCAGCTCCGTCTTGCCGTAACGCGCCGGCTTCAGGCGCGCCAGCGCCTCGAAGCTCTTACGCACCCACTCGTCGTAGACCCCATCCTTGGCGCGCGCGGCGTTCAGCTCGTGCGCCTTGATCGCTTCCTCCTCGAACGGAAACACCTGCTCCTCGAGGAGCGAATTGTATTCCTCGAGCGCATCGCCCTTGAGCTTCGCCGGCCGCTCCGAGGCCATGATGTCCTTCGCGAGCGTGCCGTAGAGCTCCGCCGTCTCGTAGTTCGCGGCGGTGGTCACCTCGGCGACCTGATATCCGGCGGCGCGCTTGTAGCCGTCCATCGCTCGCTCGAGCGCATCGCGCTTGACGACGAGACTCTTCTTCAGCGGCGCGGTCAGCCTCACCGCCCGAAACGCATCACGCGCCGGCTGCGCGAGCGCCAGCTGCGCCTTCGCGGCGAGATAGTGGGTGCGCTCGGTGCGCTGCGATCCCGCCTCGCCGTCGACGCGGATAATCTCCTGGTACCAGCGATCGCGCCCGGTGGCATCGCCGCGCTGGGCGGCGTAGTCCGCGAGACGCTGGCGCGCTTCCTCGGCGTCGCCGACCGGCGTCGGGTTCGTGCCGACGAACTTCTCGAGCATGCTCATCGCGCGGGCGCTGTTGCCGGCCTTGGCGTAGAGGTCGGCGGATTGCATCAGAGCCTCGCGCTGCACGGCGTGAGTCTCGGCGGGATTTGCGGCGATGCGCTCGAACTCCGCGGCGGCCTCGCCCGGCCGGCTCGCTTCCGTGTAGGCCACCGCGAGCTTGCGGGTGACCTCCGGCTGCAGCTGGTGCTGCGGGAACTGGCGGCGGAAATCCTCGAGCACGCCGATGGCGCGGTCCCATTGCTTGAGGGTGAGAAGCCCCGTGGCGGCGTCGTACTGGGCGTTGACGCGAGCCTTCGACTCGGGCGCCACTCGCGCGACGCGCAGGAAATCCTCCACCGCGCCGCCGGCATCGCCCGCCTTCTGCTTCGCTTCGCCCTCCTTGTATACGCTGGCGGCGAGCCGCTCGGTGAGATCCGTACGCAGCTTGTCGTCCTTGCCGGCGAGAGCGCGCGCCTGCAGGAATGCCGGCTCCGCCTTGTCGTACTCGCCCTGATCGAAGTGCGACTGCGCAATGATCGTCCAGGCGATGCGCTGCTTGGCGAGATCGACCGGCGGCTGCCGCGCCAGGATCGACTCGGACACGCTGATGGCGCGCGGCCGGTCACCCGCGGCGAATATCTCCTCGGCCGCGCGGGTGAGGACACCGGCGCTGTCGGGATGCTCGGGGAAGGTCTGCGCGAACTTGACCCCCGAGTCGGTGGCGCGCTTGTGCCACGCCTCCTTCTCCGCGCCGGAGAGCCCCTCCTCTCCCTTCTGGTAGGACGCGAGCGCCGCGTAGGCGGCGGTCGCCGACTTGTCGTTGCGCGGATAGCCGTAGGCGCTGCGCTCGTACTCGGCCGCGGCATCCCCGAACTGGTGGCTCTCGAACAGCGCCTCCGCCAGCAGGTAGTTGGTCGCGGCGGAGTCCGGATCCTCCGGGAACGATTTCAGGTAGTCGCGGTACCAGCGCGCCGCCTCCTGAAAGTCCGGGATGCGCTTGGACTTCTGGGCGCTCGCGTGAAAGTAGGTGGCGACGTCCTTCAGGTTCGTCTTGAGCTCCTGCACCTCGCGCGGGTGGTCGGCGCGGCCGCGGGTCTTCCAGTAAGGCGAGTCGAAGTTGTAGCGCTCGACGAACTCGTGCTTGCCGTCGAGGACCAGCTGACTGAATCCGCCCTTGGTGTACGCCTCGATCGCCGCCATCGCTAGGTCCGGCGCCTGATCGCTGTAGGGATCGCGCGCGACATAAGCGCGGTAGACGCTGGCGGCGTCCTGGTAGCGCTGCTTGTCGACGTACAGGTCGCCGAGCCGTGAATAGAGCATCCAGCTGTAGGGGCGCTCGCCGACCTTCTGCACATACTGCTCGAGCGAGGCGGCGCCGTCGTTGTAGGAAAAAGTGATGCTCATCACCCGGAGCGTGTCCTCGACCAGCTCGCGATCGGCGCGCTTGAGCGACTCGAGTGCCTTCACCCTGCCGCGCGCGCCGGTGCCGAGCTCCTGATCGAGCACGCCGCCGAAGGACGGCAGGCTCTCCGTCGTGAGCGACTGCTTGAACAGCGACCAGCCGCGCTTATAGAGACTCTGCTGGTAGAACAGCGAGCTCGCGCCTCGCCCGATGACGGCGGCGTAGGCGCGCTCGGCGTCCGCGTAGCGCTTGTCGGAGAACAGCAGCTCGCCGCGCCGGAACTGCACCTCGTCGAGCTGCGGACTCTGCGGATAGCGCTGCACGATCCGGTCGAGCGTGCCGAGCGCCTGGGCGGGCTGGCCGGTGGTCTCGTAGGCGCGTGCCAGCTGATAGAGCACCTGGTCGTTGCGCGGATAGTCGGGGTACGCCTTGAGCAGCGTCGAATAGAGCTTGATCGCCTCGGCTCCCTGCAGGTCCACCGCAGTCACTTCCTTCTCGAGCCGCTCCATCTCCCCGGCATCGAGGTTGAGATCGCCGAGACGGCGCAGCGCCTCCGCGCGCAACTTCGGATCGGTGTTCTGCAGCTCGAGGAAGTGGCGGTAGTTCTCCATCGCCTTCGAAGCGTTGGCGCTCGGGGCGGTGTCGCGGTGCACCGTGACCTTGCGCCGCGCGAGGTCGCCGATGGTGGACTGCGAGGAGCTGCCGCTCGCGCTCTGCGACCAGGCCGACTGCGGCGCCGGGGCGAGCAGCGCACCGAGCAGTCCGAGCGCGGCGGCCCGCGGGAGGAGCGTGCTCATCGCGGCGGCTCCTGGGCCTTGGGCGCCGGTGTCTCCTCGTGCGCGGGTGGCGCCTCGGGCGCGGGCGGCGCCTCGGGCGCGGGTGGCGGCTCGGTCGCAGGTGGCGGCTCGGTCGCAGGTGGCGCCTCGGGTTCCGGCATCGCCTCGGGCGCGGGCGGCGTCTCGCCGGCCGGCGACACCGGAGCCGGCGTGCGCGCGCCTTGCGCGTTCGCGGCGCGGTCGTACATGGTGGCGAGCGCAAAGCGCGCCTGCACCTGGTAGGTCGCCAGCCGGTCTTTCTGCTCCTCGAGCTGGTGGGCCGCGACGCGCGCGAGGAACTCGCCCTGCTTGTGCTCGGCCCCGGCGAGACGCGTCTGCAGGGCGTCGATGCGCTGCTTGAGCGAGGTGACGCGCGCGGCGAACTCTCCGGTGTTGGTCGGTACGTTGCGGCGATCGCGCTCCACGCGGATCCAGCGGCTCTGCGCCTCGTGCAGCGCGAGGTTGAGGTCTTTCAGCGCGCGGTGCTCCTGCCAGAGCCGCGCCTTGAACGCGTCGTTGAGGCCGAACTGCAGCACGCCCCTCACCAGCGCCAGCCGCGCGCGGAGGTCGGCGTACGCGGGCGTCTCCGGCGCGCCGGCGAGAGCGGCCTCCACGCGCCTGACGCGCGCCCACTGCTCGCGCTCGGCGGCGGTGCCGAGCGCGGACATGTCGCCCCCGGTCTCGATGCCGCGCAGTTCGTTCGCGAGGGCGGTGTTGCGCTGCTGCAGCTTCTGCACGGCGCCCGAGGTGAGCAGCGCGTCCGCACGCGGCAGCCGCTCGGCGTAGGCGCGCTCGCGCGTCTCGATCATGTCCTCGAAGGCGGCCATGCTCTCGTCCCAGCGTCCGAGCGCGCCGTTCAGGAACAGCAGGTCGCGGTAGTTCTTCAGTCCCTCCTGGAAGTCGTGTCCGGCCAGCACCGCGTACAGGTAGCGGGACTCGGGCGCATCGGGGAGGTTCTTCAGCTGCCAGAACCAGCCATAGCGCGCGCCCTGCTCGCTCGTCAGCACGCGCCGGAGCATGTCGCCGTTGCGGATGCGCGCAATGGCCGCGTCGATGCGCCCGCTCTCGGCATCGAAGGAATTGACGGCGCTCTCGTAGTACTCGGCGGATTGCGCGTTGGCGTTGAGCTTGGCGAAGGCGTAAGGGATGGCGAGGTAGGACTCCTGCACCGCCGCATCCAGCAGGTCGCGGCTGCGCAGCTCCATCCACGGCGTGAGCGCCCCCTGGTAGTCGCCGAGCGCCGCGTCCGCCCAGCCGGTGCCGAGCAGTGCCTTGTTCGAGTACGGCCCGTTGAGGCGCACCCGCGCAAGCGCCGACCGCGCGCGCGCCGGCTGATTCGCCTGCAGGTACGCGAAGCCGAGCGCGAGACTGGCGCGGTCCTTGAGCGCCAGGAGCTCCGGAGTGGTGGCGATCATCGAGCCGACGGCGGTGAGGAACGGGTCGGCATCAGCGAGCCGGCCGTTGCGCACCAGCGCGACGCCGAGGTTGAAGCGCGCGTAGCCGGACCAGATCCGCCGCCCGCCCTCGGGGTCGCGCCACAGCGACAGCATCCGGATCGCCTCGTCATAGCGACCCTCGTGCATCAGCACGTTGCCGAACAGCAGCTCTTTCTGCGCCTCGAGCTCCGGCGACATCCGCCCGTTCACCTTGCGCAGCGCCGCGTCGGCCTTCTCGAGATAGCCCCGCGCGTACCACACCTGCGCCAGGTAGAACCAGGCGCGGTTGCGCACCCCGGTGGGCACCTCGTCGGTCAGCAGCCGCGCGAAGCGCTCGCCCGCCTCGTTGTGCATGCCGAGCGAGAGGTACAGCCCGCCCTCGAGGAGCTGCGCCTCATCCAGGTGATGCGGCACGCGGTTCCAGTGCTCGTAGGCGAGGAGGCGCGTGAGGGCCTCGAACTCCTCGTCCTGGTAGAAATAGAAGAGCGCATCGCCGTAGTGCAGGTCGCGGATGCGGGTGACCGGCAGCTTCTCGGCGTCGTGGCGGGCCGCTGGCGCCGGCGCCGCGGCCAGGACGGCGAGCACGGCGGCAAGAAGCGGCGTACGCATGCGGTAGGGCCGGCTCAAGAGCTATTCCCAGTCCTTGATCTCGAACTCCGGCTGCAGCTTCCTCTGCCGGTCATTGATCTTCAGCTCCAGGTACTTGGCGCCGACGCCCTTCTCGAAGCGCAGTGAGGCGCCGCGCTTGTAGGCGCGCTCGTTCGGTCCCTTGCCGTTGAAGAATGCGACCAGCTCGTGCGGACCGACCTTGAGGTTGCCCAGGTACAGCCGCTGCACGCCGCCCTTGAGCAGCGCCTCGAGCTCGCGCGGGGTGTACAGGTAGTTGATGACTTCTCTCTGATCGAGCTTGAGCGTCACCGAGTCGAGCGCGAAGAACGTCCCGATGTCCATCGACAGGAATACCGCCACCTGGGTGTTGGCCGGAAACAGCAGCTCCTCCTCCAGGATGAACAGGTCCTTGTTGAGATCGACGACGTCCTTCTTGAGGTCCTGGATCTCCTGATCGAGACCGCGGGTATCGGCGGCGCCCTCGGTCGCCGGGGTTGCGCCTTCCGCGG
>Ga0209472_1000028_pt1 | contig 80089 bp, 63 predicted proteins | sample GraSoiAngelo_130_FD_185887 | JGI IMG/M metagenome (GOLD analysis project Ga0209472, IMG submission 185887) | Grasslands soil microbial communities from the Angelo Coastal Reserve, California, USA - 14_0929_02_20cm (SPAdes) (version 2) | ecosystem: Environmental > Terrestrial > Soil > Grasslands ... | reverse complement strand
CTCGGTGGCGTTGACCTGCGGCTGCCCGAGCGTGAGCTGGCGCGGGAACCACCAGTGCCGGACCGATGATCCTTCTGGACACGAACGTCGTCTCCGAGATGATGAAGCCCGAACCGGCGGCGCGGGTGGTTAGTTGGATGGAGCGCGAACCGGCGAGCAGCCTTTACGTCACCAGCATCACGCAGGCGGAAATCATGCACGGGGTGATGCTGCTGCCGCAGGGGCGCCGGCGTAAGGCGCTCGAAGCTGCCGCGCAAGCAATGTTCTCCGAGGACTTTGCCGAACGGCTGCTGGCGTTCGGCAGCGAGGCCGCACTCGCGTATGCGCATATTGCGGTCGAGCGGCGCCGGCGAGGGCGTCCGATCGCAGTATTCGACGCCCAAATTGCGGCTATAGCCCGCGCGGCCGGCGCGACTCTCGCGACGCGCAATATCACGGATTTCGACCATTGCGCCATCAGAGTCGTCAATCCGTGGAAGTAAACCCGCTGAGTGAGGACTCAGCGAGCAAACGCCGCAGGGTGTAGAGCGCCTCGAGCGCCGCTTTCGGCGACAGTTCATCCGGATCGATGGCCTCGAGCGCCTGGCGCAGTGCATCCGCGGCGGGCGGCACGAACAGCGGCAGCTCCGTTTGTGCCGCGGGAGTGCGGCGGCCGTTGGCCGAGGCGCGCTCGCGATCGCGCTGCGACTCCAGGGCCTCGAGGTAGCGCCGCGCCTCCCCGATCACGCTCACCGGCACCCCCGCGAGCTGCGCCACCTGCAGGCCATAACTGCGATCGGCGGGCCCGTCCTTCACCGCGTGCAGGAACACGATGCCCTCGCCATGCTCGGTCGCGTCCAGGTGCACGTTGGCGCAGCCCTCGACTTCGGTGGCGAGCGTGGTGAGCTCGAAGTAGTGCGTGGCGAACAGCGTGAAGGCGCGCACGCGCGTGGCGATGTCACGCGCCATCGCCCAGGCGAGCGACAGCCCGTCGAAGGTACTGGTGCCGCGGCCGATCTCATCGAGGAGAATGAGACTGCGCGCGGTGGCGTTGTGCAGGATGTTGGCGGCCTCGGTCATCTCCACCATGAAGGTGGAGCGCCCGCCGGCGAGATCATCCGCCGCTCCGATGCGCGTGAAGATGCGATCGATCGGCCCGAGCACGGCGCGCTCCGCGGGCACGTAGCTGCCCATGTGCGCGAGCAGCGCGATGAGCGCGGCCTGGCGCATGTAGGTCGACTTCCCGCCCATGTTGGGCCCGGTGATGATGAGCATGCGCCGCCCCGCATCGAGCGCCAGGTCGTTGGGCACGAACGCACCTTGCGAGAAGCGCTCGACCACCGGGTGGCGCCCGCCCTCGATCGTGAGGCGCGCCTCCGCGGTCAGCTCCGGACGGGTCCACTCGAGCACGCAGGCCCGCTCCGCGAGAGCGGCCAGGGCGTCGAGCTCGGCGAGCGCGCCGGCGGTGGCCTGCAGCGGACCCAAGGCGTCGATGAGCCGCGCCAGAATCTCCTCGTACAGCTGCTTCTCGCGCGCCAGCGCCTGATCGCGCGCCCCCAGCACCCGCTCCTCGAAGCGCTTCAGCTCCTCGGTGATGAAGCGCTCGGCGGACTTCACGGTCTGGCGACGCACGTAGTCCTTCGGCGCACGCTCGGCATCGCGGCGCGGGATTTCGATGAAGAAGCCCTGCACGCGGTTGTAGCCGAGCTTGAGCGTGGGGAGCCCCGTGCGCTCGCGTTCGCGCCTCTCCAGCTCGAGGAGGAACTCATCGGTGTGGGTGGCGATGCGCCGCAGCTCATCGAGCTCGGGGTCGTAGCCGGCGGCGATCACCTCGCCGTCGCGCACCAGTGCGGCGGGCTCGGCGGCGATGGCGGCAGCGAGCAGAGCCACCACGTCCTCGTGCTCGTGCATGCGAGCGCGCAGCTGCTCGAGGAGCGGCGCATCGAGCGCCACGAGCGCGGCGCGCAGCGCCGGCACGGCGGTGAGCGAGCTGCGCAGCTGCGTGAGGTCGCGCGGCCGCGCCGAGCGCAATGCCACCCGCGCGAGAATGCGCTCGACATCGCCCACGCCCTTCAAGTGGCGGCGCACGCCGTCGAAAGCGCGCGCCTCGATCAGGGCGCCGATCGCGTGGTAGCGCTCGCGCAGCAGCGGGTGAGCGGTCAGTGGGCGGTTGAGCCAGCGTCGCAGCTGCCGCGAGCCCATGGTGGTGGCGCAGCTGTCGATCACCGCGAACAGCGTCGCGTCCTCACGAGCGCTGAGACTCGCATCGAGCTCGAGATTGCGGCGGGTGGCGGCATCGAGAATCAGCGCCTCACCACGCTCCTCGACGTGCAGCGCGCGGATGTGCGGCAGCGCCGATTTCTGCGTGTCGCGCACGTACTGCAGCAGCGCCCCGGCCGCGGCGATGGCCAGCGGCAGCTCATCCGCCCCGAAGCCCCTGAGATCGAGCGTGCCGAGCTGGTCGGTCAGCAGGCGCGAGGCGCTGGCGAGCTCGAAGTGCCACGGCGGTCGCGTGCGCAGCGCCGTGCCCGATGGCGTCACGGGCTCATCGCCCGCGCCCTCGGCCTGCAGCAGCTCCGCGGGGCGCAGCCGCTCGAGCTCCCCCGCGAGCCCCTGGCGCCCCTCGCCCTGCAGCACCGTGAAGCGCCCGGCGGCGAGGTCGAGCCAGGCGAGCCCGAAACGCTCGCCGTCGCGGGCCACGGCGGCGACCAGGGTGTCCTGGCGCTCCTCGAGGAGCGCGGTGTCCGTCACGGTACCCGGCGTGACGATGCGCACCACCGCGCGCTCCACGGGTCCCTTCGAGGCGGCCGGATCCGTCAGCTGCTCGCAGATGGCGACGCTCTCGCCCTTGCGCACGAGCCGGGCGAGGTAGCTGTCCACGGCGTGAAACGGCACGCCGGCCATGGGGATCGGCTCGCCGGCCGATTGCCCGCGCGTGGTGAGGGTGATGTCGAGGAGCGCCGCAGCGCGGCGGGCATCGTCGTAGAACAGCTCGTAGAAATCGCCCATGCGGTAGAAGAGCAGCATGTCCGGGTGCTGACTCTTGATGCGCAGGTACTGCTGCATCACCGGCGTATGCGGCGAGCGGGGCGCGTCGTTCATGGTGCGCGAAGGCTACCGCAAGACGGGCCGCCTTGGAGGGCTTCGGTGGCAGCGGGCGAAGGTGCCCGCGCCCGGCCACCCCGGCCGAGGCTACCGTCGGGGCTCACGGCTGGGTTAGCCTCGCGCCATGGTGAGCGATCCTGAGCTCTACGAGCTGGCCGAGCGCGTCGGCCTGAAGCTCCACGCCGCCGAGCGGCGCCTGGTCACCGCCGAGTCCTGCACCGCCGGGTGGGTCGCCAAGGCGCTCACCGACGTGCCCGGCAGCTCGCGGTGGTTCGAGTGCGGCTACGTGACCTACTCGGACGCCGCGAAGGTGCGCGACCTGGGCGTGGCGGCGCGTACGCTCGCGAGCTTCGGCGCGGTGAGCGAGCAGAGCGTGCGGGAGATGGCCGCAGGGGCGTTGCGCGTTTCCGGCGCCACCGTGGCGTTGGCGGTGAGCGGCATCGCCGGTCCGGATGGCGGCACGCCGAGCAAGCCGGTCGGTACCGTGTGGTTCTGCGCCGCCGCCCGTCAGGCGCGCTCGATCGACATCACCGCCGAGCAGAAGCTCTTCGGCGGGGATCGCGCGTCCGTGCGCCGCCATTCGGTGCAGCATGCGCTGCGGCTCATCCTGCGGCTCGATCTGCCGGTGCGTGCGCAAGCCACGCCGCGCACGGATGCGGTTTGAGCCCCTCGCGCGAGCCGACACGGCGGCTGTTCTTTGCGCTGTGGCCGGATGCGCAGCAGCGCGGCGCGCTCGCTCACGCCACCCGCAAGGGCGTCAGATCCTGCGGCGGCCGTCCGGTACCGGTGCCGGGCCTGCACGTGACGCTGGCGTTCCTCGGCGCCGTGCCCGAGGGGCGCGTCGCGGAGCTCGACCGGATCGCGCGCCGGGTGGCGCAAGTATTCCCCGCGCGCGGGCAACCGCTGCTGCTGAGTTTCGATCGCCTGGCGCACTGGGCGCGAGCGCAGATCCTGTGCGCGCTCGGCACCGGCGAGCCCGGGGCTGCGCCGGCCGCCGCTGAGCGCGGCGAGGCGATGACGGCGGGCGCGCCGGAGCTCTCGGCGACGCTCAAGAACGAAACCACGGCCGCTGGGTTTAGTCCGGATCTCAAGCCCTTCCGCGCGCATGTCACCGTGGCGCGCAAGGTTGCCCACGCGCCAGCCGCGCTCGCCGTGCAACCGGTGCTGTGGCGCTTCGACGCATTCGCGCTGATCGAGAGCCGCACCGACCCGGGCGGCCCCGTATACAGTGTCATTGAATCGTATTTACTGGTTAAGGCGGAGAAAGCGCACGAGTAGCCGCAAAACAGCGCCGCTAAGCGCGCACCGATCGCTGCATGTTTATGTGATAATTGCGGCCAGGAAATTCTCTCGCTCCCGTCACACTCTTACGGAATCTCGCAGATGGAAGAAAATCGCAAGAAGGCGCTCGCCGCCGCACTGGGACAGATCGAAAAGCAGTTCGGCAAGGGCTCGGTGATGCGCTTAGGCGATGCCGCGGCGAACTACGACGTGGAGACGGTGTCCACCGGTTCGCTCGGGCTCGACATCGCCTTGGGCGTAGGCGGGCTGCCGCGCGGCCGGGTAGTGGAGGTCTACGGGCCCGAGGCTTCCGGCAAGACCACGCTCACCCTGCAGGTCATCGCCGAAGTGCAGCGCGGCGGCGGCACGGCCGCGTTCGTCGATGCGGAGCATGCGCTCGATCCCTCGTACGCCGAGAGGCTCGGGGTGAACATCAACGAACTGCTGGTGTCGCAGCCGGATACCGGCGAGCAGGCGCTGGAGATCACCGACATGCTGGTGCGCTCGAACGCCGTCGACATCGTGGTGGTGGATTCCGTGGCCGCTCTCACACCCCGAGCCGAGATCGAGGGCGAGATGGGCGAGATGCAGGTCGGGCTGCACGCGCGTCTCATGTCGCAGGCGCTGCGCAAGCTCACCGGCAACATCAGCCGCTCGAACACCATCGTCGTCTTCATCAACCAGATCCGCATGAAGATCGGCGTGATGTTCGGCAATCCCGAAACCACCACCGGCGGCAACGCGCTGAAGTTCTATGCCTCGGTGCGCCTCGACATCCGGCGCATCGGTGCGATCAAGAACGGCGAGGAAGTCACCGGCAACATGACGCGCGTCAAGGTGGTGAAGAACAAGGTCGCACCGCCGTTCCGGGAGGCGGAGTTCGAGATCATGTACGGGCAGGGCATCTCGCGCGAGGGCGAGATCATCGAGCTCGGCAGCTCGCTCGGGATCATCGAGAAGTCGGGCGCCTGGTATGCCTACAAGGGCAGCCGCATCGGCCAGGGCAAGGACAACGCGCGCGCCTACCTGCTGGCCAACAAGGAGGTCGCGCGCGAGATCGAGGAGCAGGTGAGGGCGCGCCTCCTGCCGCCGCGGCCGCAGCGCAACGTCGAGCAGGCGGCCAATTCGGCCTGATTGCCACCAATGCCCGGTAGGGCTCAGCCCCCGGCGGGATTTTTCTGGGTACGCTGGATCTTTTCTATCACGTCGTGGCTTTCCTGCCGCGAGATCTTCAGCTGCTCGGCGGTCGCACAGTGCTTCGCCTCACCGAGGCGTGATCCCAGGGTCTGCTCGCGCCGGCAGAAGACCTTCTGGCCGTTGAGCATCTCGGGCTTGTAACCCTGCGCGATGAGGCGTTTCTCTTCCGGGTCGATCGTCGGCTTGGCGACGGTCGGCGCGCCGCGGTCCGACTGAGGCGCAGCGGGGGCCTGCGCGGCAGGGGCGATCGTGCTCGGGGAGGAAGCGGCGTGTACCGGCTGCTCGGGCGGGTCCGCCACCGCGACAGTCAGGACGCCAGCAACCGATGCACGCCAGCACTCCAACAACGAATCGCATGGTCGTGTTCCTATACCTGTTTGAATGAGGGGCGGTGGCTCCGGGCGAGCGGCCGACAAACCACTATACTGCAAGCCATGGCCCTGCGCAGATCATCCAAAGCGGCCAATACACAACAGCGCACAGATCCCGAGGCGGCGCGCACGGCGGCCGTCGCGCTGCTCGCGCGGCGGGACTTCGCCAGCGCCGAGCTGCGCGTGAAGCTGTGTTCCAAGGGGTTTGAGGACGCCGCCGCGGGGCAGGCGATCGCCGAGCTCGCTACCCGCGGGGTGCTCGATGACCGGCGCTTCGCGCAGAACTATGTCAACTGGCACGCCGGGCGCGGCCAGGGCCCGATCCGCATCGCCGCGCAGCTGCGCCGGTGCGGCCTGCCCGAGGCGCTGGTCGATGCGGCGCTCGCCGGCGGACCGGATTGGCAGGCGCTCGCGCGCCGCGCGCGCAGCGCCAGGTTCGGCCCGCAGCCGCCGGCGAGCTGGGCGGAGAAGGCCCGGCAAGCGCGTTTTTTGCAGTATCGTGGCTTTTCGTCGGATCATATCCGCGCGGCGACGGGCGCCGATCCGGATGCGGACTGAAAACCTTTGAGCAAGCCGACTTACATGAGCGCCGCGGACGTGCGCAGCGCGTTTCTGGAGTTCTTTCGCGCGCACAGCCACCAGGTCGTGCCCTCGAGCTCGCTCGTGCCCGGGGATGACCCGACGCTGCTCTTTACCAACGCCGGCATGGTGCAGTTCAAGGACGTGTTTACCGGCAGGGAGCAGCGCGACTACCTGCGCGCGGTCTCCAGCCAGCGCTGCGTGCGCGCCGGCGGCAAGCACAACGACCTGGAGAACGTGGGTTACACCGCCCGGCACCACACCTTCTTCGAGATGCTCGGCAACTTCTCCTTTGGCGACTATTTCAAGCGCGAGGCGATTCATTTCGCCTGGGATTTCCTCATCCACACCCTGGGACTCGACCCGGCGCGGCTGTGGTGCACGGTGTACCGCGACGATGACGAGGCGGCGGACATCTGGCTGAAGGACGTCGGCGTCAGTCCGCTGCGCTTCGCGCGCCTCGGCGAGGCGTCAAACTTCTGGGCGATGGGCGATACCGGTCCGTGCGGTCCGTGCAGCGAGATCTTCTACGACCATGGACCGGGCATCGCGGGCGGCCCGCCGGGCTCCGCCGAGGAGGAGGGCGACCGGTATGTAGAGATCTGGAACCTGGTGTTCATGCAGTTCGAGCGCGCCCCTGACGGTCGGCTCACCACGCTGCCGAAACCCTCGGTGGACACCGGCATGGGCCTGGAGCGTATCGCGGCGGTCATGCAGGGCGTGCATTCCAACTACGACATCGATCTGTTCAAGAACCTGATACGCGCCGCGGGCAGGCTGGCCGGAACCGCGGTGCTGACTTCGAGCTCGTTGCGCGTGATCGCCGATCACATCCGCGCCAGCACCTTCCTGGTGGTCGACGGCGTGTCGCCGAGCAACGAGGGCCGCGGCTACGTGCTGCGGCGGATCATCCGCCGTGCGATCCGCCACGGTTACAAGCTCGGAGTGCAGGAGCCGTTCTTCCACAAGCTGGTGCCGGTGCTCGCAGAGCAGATGGGCGATGCCTACCCGGAGCTCGTGCGCGGCAGCGAGCACGCGCAGCGCGTGCTGAAAACCGAAGAAGAGCGCTTCGCCGAAACCCTCGCCAACGGCATGGTGCTGCTCGAGGGCGCCATCCGCAACCTGCACGGCGCCAAGGTGATCGACGGCGATACGGTGTTCAAGCTCTACGACACCTACGGCTTTCCGGTCGATCTGACGGCCGACGTGGCGCGTGAGCGCGGCCTCGGCATCGACCAGGCACGCTTTGAGGCGGCGATGGAGGAGCAGCGGCGCCGCTCCCAGGAGGCGAGCAAGTTCGGCAGCGTCGACCCGCGCGGCGGCGCTTCCTTCGATGCACGCACGCTGTTCCAGGGCTACGAGGGACTCGCCGGCTCCGGGCGCGTGCTGGCGCTCTTGAAGCAGGGGGCGCAGGTCGATGCGCTCGTCGCGGGCGAGCAGGGCGAGGTGGTGCTCGATCGCACGCCCTTCTATGCCGAGGCGGGCGGTCAGGTGGGAGATGCGGGAGAGCTCACCGCTCCCGGGGTGCGCTTCGTCGTGGAGGATACGCAGAAGCGCGGCGCCGCGCACTCGCACCTCGGACGCCTCGCGCAGGGCGGCATTCGCGTCGGCGACACGCTCGCGGCGCAGGTGAACGGCGCACGCCGCCAGGCGACTGTGCTCAATCACAGCGCCACCCATCTGCTGCACGCGGCGCTGCGCAAGGTGCTCGGCACCCACGTGCAGCAGAAGGGATCGCTGGTGGCGCCCGACCGGCTGCGCTTCGATTTCGCGCATTTTCAGCCCGTCACACCCGCGGAGCTGCGCGACATCGAACGGCTCGTGAATGCGCAGATCCGCGCCAACATACCGGCGGAAACGCGTGTCATGGACTATGAGGGCGCGGTGGCCGGGGGCGCCATCGCGCTCTTTGGCGAGAAATACGACAAGGACGTGCGGGTACTGCGCCTGGGTGAGTTCTCGATGGAGCTGTGCGGCGGCACTCACGTGCAACGCGCCGGCGACATCGGGCTCTTCAAGATCGTGAGCGAGGGCGGGGTCGCTTCCGGCGTGCGCCGCATCGAGGCGCTCACCGGGGAGGCAGCGCTCGACTACGTCGATCAGAACGAGGTGCTGCTGCGCGACCTCGCCGCCCTGGTGCGCGGCACGCGCGAGGAGCTGCCGGACAAAGTGCGCGAGCAACTCGAGCGCGCGCGCCAGATGGAGCGCGAGGTTCGCGCGCTGAAGGACCGGCTCGCCTCCGGTCAGGGTGTCGATCTCGCCGCGGGCGCCATCGACGTGCAGGGTGTCAAGGTGATCGCCACCAAGGTGGACGGTGCGGATGCCGGTGCGCTGCGCAGCGCCGTGGATCAGCTCAAGGAGCGCCTCAAATCGGCGGTGGTGGTGCTGGCGAGCGTCGAGAACCCCGCCAAGGTGCTGCTGGTAGTGGGGGTGACCGCGGACCAGACCGAGCGCATCAAGGCCGGCGAGCTGGCCGGTGCGGTGGCTGCGCAGGTGGGCGGTCGCGGCGGCGGTCGGGCGGATTTTGCGCAGGCCGGCGGCAGCAAGCCCGAAGGGCTCGATGCGGCGCTTGAGTCGGTGCAGGCGTTCGTGCGCGCACGGCTCGCCGCCTGAGGCGCGCGAGCGCTTTGCCGCGCGCCGGCCCCTTCAGTATCATGGCCGCCCCGCACGCGGGGCAGCCGGGCAGCCGCCGGCCAATGAGCTGACACACCAGCGTTCCCAGGCGCGGAGAGATGGCCGAGTGGTCGAAGGCGCACCCCTGCTAAGGGTGTAAGGGTCATAAGCCCTTCGAGGGTTCGAATCCCTCTCTCTCCGCCAAAAATATCTTTATAAATCCATTTATTATGGAGTTTCCCGCGGTAAATTTGGGGTTGTTCAGGATTATTCCTGAGTCTTAGTGTTCTCAGGGCGTCTCGCTCTGTGTCGCAGTGCCTCACGCAGCTGTGGGGATATTTGTTGGTATCAGAATTCAGTAAGCCGCAAATACACGTGCCAACAGTTTTTAGATTGAGAGCCGCAAAGCAGCGTCGCCATTTCTTCTTGGCGAGCGGGCCGGTCGATGGCCTGGAACTCGTTGTACTGGTACTTGCGGGCTGGTCGCGGCAGGAGGCATCCGGGCGGCCGTTTCAGGATGTGGCGATCAGCGGTCCGGCAAGGAACGGCGCCAACGCCGGGAGCGGGAGCAGATTGAGGCGATCGCTTTCTTTCCTGACCACGGCATAACACTCGCAACACAGCTGTTCCAGCCGCAGCCGGTCCAGTACCGTGATCTGCCCACGGGCGTAGCGGATAACACCGAGCTTGTGCAGCTTGCCGGCGGCTTCGGTGACGCCTTCACGGCGTACGCCGAGCATGTTGGCGATGAGCTCCTGCGTCATGGTTAATTGGTTGGATGACAGGCGATCGAGAGAGAGCAGCAGCCAGCGGCACAGTTGTTGGTCCACCGAATGATGGCGATTACACACTGCGGTCTGGGCCATCTGCGTGATCAGGGCCTGCGTGTAGCGCAGCAACAGAAGCTGCATCTCACCGTTGCGATGGAACTCGTCCTTGAGCTGCTGTCCGATCAGCCGGTAAGCGTGGCCGGCGCTCTGCACGATCGCCCGACTCGGGGTGGTTTCACCGCCCATGAACAGCGCGATGCCGATGAGGCCTTCGTTGCCGACCACCGAAATTTCCGCCGACGCGCCGTCGGCTAGCACGTACAGCAGCGACACGATCGAGTCCGTCGGAAAGTAAACGTGGCGCAGGACGTCGCCGGACTCGTACAAAATCTCAGCGAGCGGCATCGCGACGAGCCGCAGATGCGGGTACAGTCGATCCCGCGCTGCCGGTGACAGCGCAGCCAGCAGGTGATTTTGTTGGGGATTGTGGAAGCCGGGCAGGGGCACCTCTGGTCAACCACGGCGGTATCAGAGCGGAGAGTATAGCTCAACAGTTCCCCCTTTGGCGTGCCTTCGTCGCCGACGGGTCCCACCTGAGGCCCGCGCGGCCGTCGATCGGAGTGATCAGGGAGATGCAGCGGTCGGTGGGGAAGAAGACATGGCGAATGTGCTCCCCGGGCCGGATCGGCAAGGCGCAGGTCGACGTGCTGGCAGCGTGCCAGCAGATGCCGACGATCCGGGCCGGGTAGAGCGGCGAGCAGACGATTTTTCGCGGCGACCCGCGACGGCTGTAATACGCACGCTCCTGTCTGTTGCGCTGAGGTGATAATCCCCGATGTCCCAGCATGACGGGCAGCCGGGTGATGGTCTGTTCGGTGGCCACTGACCGCCAACCCGGTGCGGGAGTCCTCTATGTACGCTAACGCACAGACCAGCGGGCGACTTGGTGCATCCTTACGCGTGCGTGGAACCTATGTCCCGAAACGTACTTCTTATCCTGTCGGATGCTGCGGAAGCCAAGGTCGTTCGACGGTCGCTGGTGAACTCACGCGACGGTCCCTTCAAAGTCGAGTGGGTGAGTCGCTGCTGCGACGCGATCGAACGCCTGCGCAATCAACGAGGGGAGGAAATCGCGGCGGTCATGGTCGATCTTTTCCTGTCCGATAGCCAGGGAATCGCGACCTTCGACCAGCTGTCGCGCGCATCGCCCCACGTCCCGATCCTGGTCTTGAGCCACTTGCGCGACGAGGATGTCGCGAGGCTTGCCGTGCAGCGCGGAGCGCAAGACTATCTGCTGCAAGAACGACTCGACGGTCATTCGTTACCGAGGACGCTGAGCAGCATGCTCGAGCGCTCGGCGTACGCAGAAGCCCTGTTCCTGGAAAGGGAGCGCGCACAAGTCACGCTCAACTCGATCGGGGACGCGGTCATCAGCACCGACGTCGCAGGCAACGTCACCTATCTTAATGTGGTCGCCGAAAGCATGACGGGCTGGACGCGGCAGGAGGCATCAGGGCGGCCGCTTCAGGAAGTGTTGCGGATCATCGACGGTGATAGCCGCGAACCGGCTCTGAATCCCCTGGCAATCGCGATTGTGCACAACAAGTCCGTCGGCCTGAGCGCCAACTGTGTCCTGATTCGCCGCGACGGGTATGAATCGGCCATCGAAGCTACTGCGGCCCCCATTCACGACCGCCGCGGGCAGGTGACCGGCGCCGTGATCGTTTTTCACGACGCGAGTGTGACGCGCGCGATGTCGCTGAGAATGTCTTATTTGGCCCAACACGACTTTCTCACCGAGTTGCCCAACCGCATGTTGCTGAACGACCGGCTTGCGCGGGCGATAGCGTGGGCGCAGCGTCACCGCACTTCGCTCGCGGTTCTATTCCTGGATGTGGATCACTTCAAGCACATCAACGACTCGCTGGGTCATGCGATCGGCGATCAGGTTCTGCAGTCGATTGCACAACGCTTGGTGGCTTGCGTGCGCAGGTCCGACACCGTCAGTCGTCAAGGTGGAGATGAATTCGTGATTCTGCTTTCGGAAGTGGCTCGCGCCGCAGATGCAGCCTTTACAGCTGACAAGATACTCGCCGCAGTGAGCAGACCTCACCGCATCGGCCATCAAGATCTGCACGTCACGGTGAGCGCCGGTATCGGCGTCTACCCCGATGACGGCGCGGACGCCGAGGCACTACTGAAAAACGCGGACATTGCCCTGTTCCAGGCCAAGGCCCATGGGCGCAGCAACCATCAGTTCTTCGAGCCGGGCATGGAAGTGCGCGCGCTTTCGGAGCGGTGCGTATAGGTACAGCGGCCCAGTCACTCGACGGCAAGCCGGCTACCGTATCGAGATGGTGTATCTTCAGCTTCGTTCCTGGCGCAGTAACTGATTCCAGTCATCCGGCGGATTACTTGCTCATGGCTCACCTCGCAGGCGGCGCACGTCCGCCAGAAAATCTGCAATCAACTGCTCCGGCGTGCTGAAGCTGTAGGGCTCTTCCTTACCCGCCAAGTGCCGGTGATCGCCTCTGCCACGCTCGTTGTCATAGCCCACGAGTCGCTCACCGGGGCGACCATAGAAGAGGCTGTATTTCAATCGATGAGTGCTACCCGGTACCGGTGATGCCATAGACTGGTTATGGCGTAAAGTGCCATGGTGAGCCCCGCAGCCAAGTCGCGCCTCGGGGCTTGAGCTGGGCGAATGACGCACGCGAGCCGAGCGGACGGAAGGATTGTGGTAGGATGCGCGCCCTCTCGGGGGCGGTGCAGTGCCAGGTCCAGCGTCCGATCCGGGGGTTTGAAGGGATTTGAGCGGACGCCAAACCGGAGCCGGGTCAGTAGGTCATTGATTTCGCGGTTAGGTCCGAAGCCCCGCTCGCTCCCGCAGACACGTTCATCTTCACGGCGCGCCCGTAGCTCAGTTGGATAGAGTACTTGGCTACGAACCAAGGGGTCGGGAGTTCGAATCTCTCCGGGCGCGCCAATTACAACGGGTCCGTAGCTTCATCCATGAAGATAGCCGTGCTGTTTGGCGGCGCCAGCGAAGAGCGCGACGTTTCGATCGCCAGCGCCGCGCAGGCATCTGCGTCTCCCGCAAAAGCCCAAAAGTGTCAGCGATGTGATCGGAATACTCTGTAACCTATGTGCCCGAAAGCACAACGGGTCCGTAGCTTCATCCATGAAGATAGCCGTGCTGTTTGGCGGCGCCAGCGAAGAGCGCGACGTTTCGATCGCCAGCGCCGCGCAGATAATCCCCGCGTTACGCGCCTTGGGCCACGAAGTTTTCGCCGTTGACACCGCTGCGGGCCGGTTATCCTCAGCTGCAGAGCGCAAGCTGCTGGTCGCCGGCGTAGCCAGAGAGCCGCCTTCGATTGCTGCCATCGATGACATCCGCGCGCGCTCGGTTGCACTTTCCCCTGCGGCGTTCGAAATACGCGACGCCGACGTCGTATTCCTCGCGCTTCACGGCGGAGTCGGCGAGGATGGACGAATGCAAGCCATGCTCGACCTGGCGGGACTGGCTTACACGGGCAGCAATCATGTAGCCAGCGCTGCCGCGATGGACAAGGATTTGTCGAAGCGGCTGTTTCGCTCGGTTGACGTTCCGACTCCGAACTGGCTGATGGCACCGGTAGCGGCTGAGGTGGTGGGCGCGCAGCTCGGTTGGCCGGTGGTGGTCAAGCCAAACAAGCAGGGCTCGACGGTCGGACTCAGTATCGCCCGCAGTAGCCAGGATCTGGCCGGCGCCATCAGGTTGGCGGAGCGATTCGATCGCGAAGTCATGATCGAAGCGTTCGTGGCCGGCCGGGAGTTCACGGTCGGAATTCTGGAGCAGACGGCTCTACCCGTCGGCGAGATTGTCATAGCGGGGGACATCTTCGACTACCAGGCGAAGTACCAGACCGGTGGTGCGCAGGAGGTTTTCCCGGCGGACATTTCGGCCGGAGATTCTGCGCTCATGCAGGACTACGCGCTGCGTGCGCATGAGGTGCTCAAGCTGGGCGTTTACAGCCGCATCGATTTCCGTCGGGATCACGCTGGCCATGTCTGGTGCCTTGAAGCCAACTCGTTGCCTGGCATGACCGCTACGAGTCTGCTCCCGCAAGCGGCAAGAGCCGCGGGGATCGAATTCCCGGAGTTGCTGCGCCGCATCTGCGCAGGCGCAATACGCACGCGATAGTCCTTCTCAGATTGGCTGGTCTATCGATTTGGCCAGTGGGGTGAAGAGCTTTGGACCGGCTTCGGTCATGAACCAACAATCCTCCAGCCGGATACCGAATTCTCCAGGAATGTAGATTCCCGGCTCGTCGGAGAAGCACATCCCCGCCTGCAGCGCAGTTGCATCGTTGCGCACCAGATAGGGCGGCTCATGCACGTCCATTCCAATCCCGTGGCCGGTCCGATGCGACAAGCCCGGCAAGCCATAGTCTTTGCTCCAGCTCTTCTGCTCGTAAAATGCGCGCACTGCCCGGTCGATGGCGCCGACCGCAGTGCCGAGCTTCGCCGTCTCGAGTGCGATCTCCTGGCCCCGCTTCACCGTGTCCCAAATCTGCCGCTGACGCGGCGAGACATCGCCGAATACCCAGCTTCTGGAGATGTCCGACTGGTAGCCGTGAACGCTGCAGCCAGTGTCGATGAGGATGACCGATCCCTTGCGCACTTGCTGCGGTTTCACGGACCCATGCGGATAGGCGCTCGCCTCGTTGAGCAATACCAGCGAAAATTCATGCGAGCCGCCCAGCTGCTCAGTGGCGGCGATCAGCAGGCTCAGGATCTCGGAGCGGTGCATGCCGGCTTGGATCCGGCCGTGCAGATGTCGCAACGCTGCGATCGTGACGTCGTTCGCGGCCTGCATCAAAGCAAGCTCCGCTGCTGACTTGACCATCCGGCAAGCACGGACAAGCTCCTCTGCCGAAACCACCTCTCGTCTGTTGCCCGATGCCTTGGTCACGTGTTCGACGATAAAGAGCCGCGTGGTTGCTTCCACGGCGAGTGGCCCTTCGATCGCGGAATCGCGTAGTGCGCCGGCAATCAGGTCAAATGGACTCTCATCTTCCTTCCATGTCCGAACGTCACCCGCTACCTTCAGTGTTTCGCGTATGGAAGGCTCTTCGAAGAAAGGGGTGACGACGACCACTTTGCCCTCGGCCGGGATCACAGCTGCGGTCGTCCGCTCGGACCTCCACCAATGGATGCCGGTGAAATACTCGAGCGTCGATCCCGCCTCGACCAACAGTGCCGCGGTCTTGCGCTGCTGCATCGCGGTCTGCACCTTGGCGAGGCGAGCACTGTGCTCCTGCGCAGTGATGGGCTGCACGCCGGTGGTCATCGAGCTCAGCCCGGCGGCTCGTGCCTTGGCCGCCTCGACCTTCGCGCTGTCGGCCATTGCGGCGGCCGCGGCCGTCAAACCGAGGAAAGCACGTCTGCAAACTGTCGTCATGGAACCTCCGCACGCGGACAAAGCGCTAAGGTCGCCGGGCATGCCAAATCAAGCACTACGTCGGGTGAAGCAAGGTCAGTTCCGCGCGCCCGAGAAGACGCGTGAAGCCGCGGTCAAAAGTAACAAGGTGGGTACCCAGTGTTCTCACTGCGGCGGCGATCCAGGCATCTGAGATGTCATTTGCCGCAAGATCGTGCGCGCGGCTCATCTGCTTGAGCGTCGGCCACTCTCTACCCAACTCCGGCATCTCAACCCCAGGAATGGCTAGCAGCGATTCGATAAATCCGACCGCTGCGTTTATCCGCATCGGGACCACGAAGATCCTGCGGTTGGTCGCGAGTCGCAGAAATCCGGCGGCAAGCATAGGCAAGATCTCGATGCTGCTGCCGCTGTCGCATGCGGCGATGGCTTGCTCCAGCCACCCTATCGCCGGCTCGTGCTGGGGATGATCGGTCCGCGAGGCAGCCAGCAGGACGTTAAGGTCAGGCGCCATCGTCGGCGGCGTCAAGCAACGAGCGATTCGACAATGGATCGACTCCGGCGGCGAGTCCGCCCTTGCCGCGGTGGATCGCAAGCGCCGCCGGACGCGCGCCGCCGCGCGCACGCGAACGACGCAATCGCAGGCGCAAGCCTTCTTCGATCAGCGCCGTGAGACTCTTGCGTTCACGCGCCGAGAACGCCTTGGCCTTCACCAATAGCTCGTCGTCGATATCGAGGGTCGTCTTCATGTGGGCAGTATACAGAAATCTGTACCATCACGCGCTCTGCTGCGGTCGTGGAGGGGAGAGACTGCAGGTCGCTCGACCCTTGATAGGGCCGCGGCGAGGGACCCGCGCCCATTCGAATTGCGTGTGACAGGCGCGCAACGCGCGCCGGCTCCGTGATCCTGCTCACGGATGGCTGCTCAAGTGGCGTGCAGACTACCGGGCAGGAGATATGCGCGAGCACGGCATCAGTCATGAGCATGACTCAACTCGTCATCGGCAGCGCCCTCGGCTTCTTCGTCGCCCAGGGTGTGCTCTACAGCATCAGACATCTTATCGGCTGGCTGCAGCGCAGCGACGCGCGTAAGCGGATTCTCAGGCCGACCCCTTCGCTGGGGTCCACCCTCATCGGCGCCTTCATCAAGTACGCAGCACCGGTGGGAGCCGGCGCGGCGCTCATCACGCTGGGCGTGTGGGCGGTCGGCGACCACTACGCGGCGAAATCCGCACGCAGCGCGGCGACGGCCGAGGTCTTCAGACCCTCGACGGTGCCGGTATCGGACTCGCATGGCTCACCGGACGAGCTTGCGGGACCTGCTGCGGCGTCCACGGGTGATCGCTCGACAGCGCTTGCGCCTGACCCCCTCGACCCGTACGCCGACACGGACTTCAAGGTGCAGCGCGGCCCGCACCGCGCGGGCAGGGCTTTGAGTCTCAAGGAGACTCTGCTACAGCGCTCGGAAGCCAAGGCTCGCGCGGACCTGCTCACGCAGACTCAACAGCACCTGCGCCGCTCCCAGTACGACTGCGAGGCCGCCGACCGCGCCAGCAGGTACCTCAAGGCCGACCTCGACGTCTGGGGCTTCGCCGCGTGGCAGATCAGGCACTTCCCGATTGGCATCTACAAGGGCGCCACGCTCTCGCAGTGCAAGGACATCAAGGATGTCGTCGACCACTCCTCGTCGGTGCACTTGCAGTCAACCGTCGCGCAGGGGAAGCACCCGTGAGCCATGTCGGCGGCATGCCGGGCAACTGCGCGCGCATCGGTAAGCAGTTGGTCCGAGGTTTGCGCTTCGCGGCTGGCCGTGGGGCAGCCCGGATTATGTGACATCCGTCACTGCCGCGGGCCGCGCCCGCGGCCGGATTTGAGATCTCCGGACATGCCCGCACCGGGGAATCCATTTAGCTTAATGCTGTGAACATCCGCCCCAAGGTGGCCGCCTTGACGGCAGGTATTTTCGTCGTGCTCGGGATGGCGGAAGTCCTGGTCGAGAAGCAGGTCGTCATGCCGAGCTTCGCGGAACTGGAGCGCGCGAACGCCCGCGTCGCCCTGCGGCGCATCAACTTTGCGCTCGACCTGGTGATCGACCGGGTCGCCGTCCCGGCCGCGGACTGGGGCAACTGGGTCGACAGCTACCGTTTCATGCAGGATCGCAACCCTGATTTCATCTCGACGGGCATCACCAACGTCGCTCTGCGGCAGCTGAACGTCAATGTCATGCTCATGCTCGATGCGGACGGCGGGGTGGTGGCGTCCAAGTCGCTGGACCTCAAATCCGACCGGCCGCTCGGGTTGGATCTGGCCGACCGCAAGGCTCTGCCGATCGACTTCCCGTGGCGGGCGAACCTGCGCGACGGCCGCCCGGTGCGCGGGCTGCTGCCGACGAACCGTGGGATCCTGATGCTTGCGGCCGCTCCGGTGCTCGACGGCAACGGCGGCGGCCCGGCGCGTGGGATGATGCTCATGGGGCGGCTTCTCTCCGCCTCGGACGTCAGGAGCCTCGGCGCCCAGGCGCAGGCCGACCTGACCCTGCTCGCGCCGGGAGCGAGCCAGGGGCGCGAGCAACTCATCGAGGGTGACGCCGTCACGCGCGTGTATCGCACCTTCGACGACATTTACGGCCGGCCGGTGATGACGCTGCGGGTCGACGTACCGCGCGAGGTCACGCGGCGCGGTCAGGCGGCCGTCACCTATGCCTCCATGTATCTCGTGGGGGCCGCCGTGGTCGTGCTCGTCCTGCTGGTGATCGTCCTGAACCGCCTCATCCTGACGCCGCTGGCGGTCGTCACACGACACGCGGTGGCGCTGGATGAGGGCCGGGACCTCACGACGCGGCTCGATCTTGCGCGTACCGATGAGATCGGCGTCCTGGCACGGGAGCTGGATCGCATGGTGGCCCGCGTCGCCGAGTCGCGCACCCAGTTGGTCGATCAGTCCTTCCAGGCCGGCTTCGCCGAATTGGCCAAGGGCGTGCTGCACAATCTCGGCAACGCCATGACGCCGATCGGCGTGCGGCTGGCGAGCCTCAGGGAGCGGCTGCGGGCTGCGCCCGGCGAAGACGCCGAGCGGGCGGTGGCGGAGCTTCAGGCCGGGGCCGCGGACCCGCAACGAGGTGCGGATCTGGAGGAATTCCTGCGCCTGGCCTGCAGGGAGCTCGCGGGCACCGTGCGCTCGGCGCAGGCCGACGTCGAGGTCATGACGAGCCAGGCAAGCGCCATACAGACGACGCTCACCGAGCAGCTACGCTCCGCCCGCAATGAGCACGTGATCGAGCCGGTACGTCTGACCGAGCTCGTGGCGCAGTCGCTGGAGATCGTGCCCGACGCCTGCCGGCAGCGCCTGGTGATCGACACCGATGACACGGTACGCAAACTGGGTGTGGTGCGTGTGGCGCGCACCGTGCTGCGCCTGATCCTGCAGAACCTCATCATCAACGCGGCGGAGGCGGTGCGCGATGCGGGCAAGGAAAAGGGCGTATTGCGAGTGAGCGCCGAGCTCACTTGCGAGGCCGACCGTCAGCAGCTGCACCTGCAGTTCAGGGACGACGGTGTCGGCATTCCTGCGCAGAATCTTGCGCGGGTATTCGAACAAGGATTCTCGACCAAGTCGCCGCAGACCAACCATGGTATCGGTCTGCACTGGTGCGCCAACGCGCTCAACGCGCTGGGCGGACGGATCTGGGCGGCGAGCGAGGGTCCCGGGCGCGGCGCATCGATGCATCTGCTGGTACCTGTGGCCGCTCGTGAAACCCCGTCTCTTGCCGGAGCTGCGTGAGGTCCCCCATGCCTGAACAGAGCCGAACGACCATTCGGGTGCTGGTGGTCGATGATGAACCGGGGATCCGGGATGCCTACCGGCAGGTCCTGGCGGAGAGTGACGTCAGTCAGGAGGTCGAGGGTTTTCGCGAGCTGCGCAGCCGCCTGTTCAGCCGCAAGGAGCCCGAGCGTTCGCGCGCCAAAGCGCGCCCGCACAGCACCACCTTCGAGCCGGTGTTCTGCGATCAGGCTCCGGCGGCGGTCGCTGCGGTGAAGGAGGCACTCGCCCACAACCAGCCGTTCGCCGTGGTGTTCCTCGACATGCGCATGCCGCCGGGCCCGGACGGGGTGTGGGCGGCAGCGCAGATCAGGGAGCTGGACCCGGCGGTAGAGATCGTCATCTGCACGGCCTACTCCGACGCGGATCCCAGCGATATCGGCGGCCTGGTACCCCCCGAAGACAAGCTCTCCTACCTGCAGAAGCCCTTCCATCCGCATGAAGTGCGGCAAATGACTATCGCCCTGGGCAGCAAGTGGCGCGCCGAGCGACGCATCGTCAAGCTCGCATACTTCGATACGCTCACCGGTCTGCCCAACCGCGAGCACTCGCATAACCGGCTGGTGCGCGCGCTGCAGGCGGCGCAGGAAAATGATCGCACCCTCGCGGTGCTGTATCTGGATCTGGACAACTTCAAGAGAGTCAATGACACGCTCGGTCACGCGGCGGGGGACGAGCTGCTGCGCCGGGTCGCGGACCGGTTGCGCAACTCGCTGCGCGATCGCGTCGATACGGCGGTTCCCGGCGCGGGCGCCGGCCCGCGGCTGGGCGATATTGCACGCCTCGGTGGCGATGAATTCATGGTGCTGCTGCCGAATATGCGCTCCCCCGCCGACGCGGGCGGTGTGGCGGAGCGGCTGATCGAGGCGCTGCGCGAGCCCATGCAGCTCGCCTCCAATTCCCTGGTGGTGACTGCGAGCGTGGGAATCGCCGTCTATCCTCAGGACGGCACCGGATCTGGCGATGTATGTCGCCAAGCGGCGCAACCCCGGCACCTACGCCTACTACGACGCATCCATGAACGCGATTGCGCTGCACCGTTTCACCATCGAGGACCGCTTGCGCGGCGCCCTCGCCCGCAACGAGCTCTCGCTCCTGTACCAGCCACAATTCGACGTGCGCACCGCGAGCGTCTCCGGGATGGAGGCGCTGCTGTGCTGGACGAGCGGCGAGCTCGGCGTGGTGAGCAGTGCCGAATTCCTTCCGGTCGCGGAGGAAACCGGGCTGATACATTCCATCGGCGCCTGGGTGCTGCGCACCGCCTGCCTGCAGGCCAAGACCTGGCGCGCCGAGGGCCTGCCGGTGCGGCGCATTGCGGTGAATGTCTCGGGGCGTGAGTTTGCGCTCGCCGACTATCCGGCCCAGGTGGCCACGATTGTGCGGGAAACCGGCATCGATCCGGCCCTGCTGGAGCTGGAGATCAGCGAGTCGGTGGTGATGGCGGATGAGGCGTGGGCCGAGAGGACCATCAACCAGCTGAAGCAGCTCGGCGTCTCGCTCGCCCTCGACGATTTTGGCATCGGCTATTCGCGCTTCGGCCGGCTGCGCAACCTCGCGGTCGATCGGCTCAAGATAGGTCGCTCGTTCGTGACCAGCATCACCGAGGGCGGCGACGATCGCGCCATCGCCTCGGCCATCATCGCCATGTCGCGCTCGCTGCACATCAACGTCATCGCCGAGGGCGTGGAGAATTTCCCGCAACTCGCCTTCCTGCAGGAGCAGGACTGCCAGGACGCGCAGGGATTTCTGCTCAGCGGACCGTTGCAGGCCGAGGAGGCGCGCGCGCTCCTGAAGCGCTCGGGCGAGCTCGGCGACGGCTCGCGCTCGCAACGCTTCAAGGCGCTCATCGGCTGAGGCGACCGCCCCGTCCCCGGAGAATTCAGCTTACAATCGCCCCGCAGGCACGCAAGGTGCGCGACGGCGGGGAAGTTATGCGGACCGCGCTCGCCGATTTCATCAGGGACACCCCTGAGGGGCGCGAGGCGCAGGCGATTCTGCGCGCCTGCGTGCACTGCGGTTTCTGTCTCCCGGCCTGTCCCACCTACCAATTGCTCGGCGATGAGCTCGACAGCCCGCGCGGGCGCATCTACCTGATGAAGCAGCTGCTCGAGGGGGCGCCGGTCAGCGCGCGCACCCAGCTGCATCTGGACCGCTGTCTGACCTGCCGCGCCTGCGAGAGCGCCTGTCCGTCGGGCGTGCAGTACGGGCGGCTGCTGGACATCGGGCGCGCGCTCACCGAAGAGCGCATCACCCGCACCCCCGCCTCGCGCCTCAAACGCTACCTGCTGCGCAAGCTCGTGCCGCACACTCATCGGGTGCGCGCGCTGCTGCGTGTGGCGCGCATCGCGCGGCCGCTGTTGCCGCGGCAACTGGCAGCGCCCGTGTCCGCGGCGCGCGCCGCGCATTCGCGCCGCACCCCCTGGCCGGGCGCGCATCACGCGCGGCGGGTGTTGTTGCTGCCGGGGTGCGTGCAGCCGGCTCTGCGGCCCGGCATCGACGCGGCCGCCGCGCAGGTGCTGGATCGTGTGGGGATCTCCGGCGTTGCGGTCGCCGGCACCGGCTGCTGCGGCGCGCTCACCCATCATCTGTCCGCCCAGCAGGAGACGCTGCGTCAGGTGCGGCGCAACGTGGATGCGCTGTGGCCGCACATCGAGGCGGGCGCCGAGGCGGTGGTGGTCACCGCCAGCGCCTGCGCTTCGATGCTGAGCGAGTACGGACGCCTGCTGCAGGGCGATCCGCACTACGCCGGGCGGGCGGCGCGCGTCAGTGCGCTCTCGCGCGACATCGCTCAAGTGCTGGGCGCCGAGAGTGAGGGGCTCGCCGGCGCGCTGCGCAGCGCAGCGCGCCGGCAGGCGCCGGCTGCGGCGCGGGTCGCCTTCCATGCGCCGTGCACTTTGCAGCACGCCCTGAAGGTCACCGGCACGGTCGAGGGCTTGCTGACCGAGGCGGGCTTTGCCCTCACCCCGGTCAGCGACCGCCACCAATGCTGCGGTTCGGCGGGAACCTATTCCATCCTGCAGCCGCAGCTCTCCGCTCGGCTGCTGCGGCAGAAGGTCGCGGCTCTGGAGAGCGGCACGCCGGACCTCATCGCCACCGCCAACATCGGCTGCCTCGCGCATATCGGCGGCGGCACCTCGCTGCCGGTGTGTCACTGGGTCGAGCTGCTCGCGCAGAGACTTGATGGCTGACCAGTGGGGCGAGCGCATGCCGCGCTCGGTGAGCCTGCTGCAGACCGTCGCCGTGTCGGTGGGCGTCGCCATCGGCAGTGGCATCTTCCGTGTTCCGGCCACGGTCGCCGCGCAGCTGCACGCGCCCGGCCCGATCATCGCCTGCTGGGTACTGGGCGGCATCATCGCGCTGTGTGGCGCCCTCACGGTCGCGGAGCTCGCGGCGGCGCTGCCACGCTCCGGGGGCATCTTCGCCTGGCTGCTGGAGAGCTACGGTCCGCTGGCGGCGTTCCTGTTCGGCTGGACCGAGCTGGTCGTGATCCGCGCCGCCGCGCTGGGCGCCATCGCGACCATCTTCGCTGAGTATCTGGGCTATTTCGTGCCGCTGAGCGCCGTGCAGGTGCGCTACACGGCGGCGCTGGCCATCGTGCTCATCGGTGCGGTCAACTACCTCGGCGTGCAGCGCGCGGCCGCGCTGCTCAGCGCCACCACCGCGCTCAAGTACGCCGTGCTCGCGGGGCTGGGGCTGCTCGCGTTCACCGCCGCCGGTGGGAGCGGCGCGCATTTCAGCCCGGCGTGGCCCGCGGGCGTTCCGCTGTCGCTGCTCGCGAGCGCCCTGATCCCGGTGCTGTGGACCTACGACGGCTGGGCCGACCCGGCCACCATGGCGGGGGAGGTGAGCGACCCGCAGCGCAACCTGGCGCCCGCCCTGATCGCCGGTGCGCTGTGCGTCATGCTGGTGTACCTCGTGGTCAACATCGGCTTCATGTATGCGCTCGCGCCGGCGCAGATGGCCGGCTCGCAGCTCATCGCCTCCAGCGTCGCCGCGCGCATCCCGCTGCTCGGCGGCGCCGGCGCGGCCGTGGTCGCCGCCGCGGTGATGGTGTCCGCCTTCAGCGGCCTGAACGCCTCGATGATGACCGGATCGCGGGTGTTTTACGCGATGGCCGATCGCGGTCTGTTCTTTCATGCCGCGGCGCGCGTATCGCCGCGTTTCAACAGCCCGGCGGTCGCCATCTGGCTGGCCACCGCGCTCGGTGTCGCCTACGTGCTCGAGAACGACTTCGCGCAGCTGGCCGACAAGTTCATCCTCGGCATCTGGCCCTTCTACGCACTCGCCGTGGCGGGTGTATTCGTGTTGCGCCGCCGGCGTCCCGAGCTGCCGCGGCCGTATCGGGTGTGGGGTTATCCGCTGGTGCCGGCGGTGTTCCTGCTCGCCTCGGGCCTGATGGTGCTCAACGCGCTGTTCACCGATCCGCGCAACACGGGTGTTACGCTGCTCATCATCGTAGCCGGGGCGCCGGTGTACTGGCTGCGCGCGCAGCTCGCGCGCCGGCGCTAATTCTTCAGCCGTTCATGGGCGGCACTGCGCGCGGGGGCCTGAACCCAAGCACAATATCGACCAAGGAGGAGCGGGCGGTGGGCGATGGCACGACGACGATCCAGCGGCGCGCGGCGCACCGGGAGCGTGCGCCGTGAACCGGCGCGTGATGCCGGTCGCGGCCGCAGGCGCGCTCGTGCTGGCGGCGGCGGGATGGTATCTGTGGCGCGCGCGCGGCGCGGACGACCCCAACGCCGCGCTGTCGCTGTCGGGCAATGTGGACGTGCACCAGGTGGAGCTTGCCTTCCGCGTGACCGGCAGGATCTCGCAGATGAGCGTGCAGGAGGGCGACAAGGTCACCGCGGGCCAGACGCTCGCCCAGCTGGACCGCGTGCCGTTTGCGACCGACGTCGCCGCCGCCCGGGCGGATGTGGCTCAGCAGCAGGCGCAGCTGGAGAAGACCCGGCGCGGCTACCGCGTGGAGGAGATTGCCCAGGCGCGCGCGACCGTGCAGCAGCGCGCCGCCGACCTCGATAACGCGCGCGTGTCGCTGCAGCGCCAGCAGCAGCTGGTGGCGGCGGGGCTGGTCACGCACCAGCAGATCGACGATGCCGAGGCGCGCGTGCGCATGAGCGAAGCGCAGCTCGCCGGGGCCCGTGACCAGCTGACACTGGAGTTGCACGGCTCGCGCATCGAGGACATCCAGACCCAGGAGGCCATGCTGGCCGCAGCCGAAGCGCGCCTGGAGAAGGCGCAGACCGCGCTCACCGATACCACCTTGCTCGCCCCCAGTGCCGGCATCATTTCCGTGCGGGCGCGCGAGGCCGGCGCGATCGTCCAGGCGGGACAGACGGTGTACACGCTGACGCTGAACGATCCGGTATGGATCCGCGCCTACGTGCCGCAGCCGCGCCTGGGGCGCATCAAGCCGGGGATGGCGGTCAACCTGAGCATCGATTCGATGCCGGGCAAGCACTACCAGGGCACGGTGGGCTTCATCTCGCCGGACGCCGAGTTCACTCCCAAGAGCGTGCAGACCGATCAGGTGCGCGACGATCTGGTGTACCGCATCCGCGTGATCGCCTCCGATCCCGACGACGTGTTCCGGCAGGGCATGCCGGTGACGGTGCGGGTGCCGGCGGCGCAGCCGGCGCTGGCGCGCAACCGCTAGGCAGGTCCCGCGGTGAGCGTCCACGCACCGGCAACCCCCGCGCCGCCGGCGGCGCGGGTGCTCGGACTGGTGAAGACCTTCGGCACCGCAACCGCGCTCGCCGGGATCAGCGCCGCGCTGCCGCCGGCGAGGATCATCGGGCTGGTGGGTCCGGACGGGGCGGGCAAGACCACCCTCATCCGGCTGCTCGCGGGCCTGATGCAGCCCACGGCCGGGACGCTCGAGGTGCTCGGCAGCACGCCGCGCGCCGAGGGTGGCATCACCCAGGCGCAGACCGGGTACATGCCGCAGCGCTTCGGGTTGTACGAGGATCTCTCGGTACTCGACAACCTCACTCTGTACGCCAACCTGCGCGCTCTGGATGCTGCGACGCGCCGGCAGCGCTTTGCGCAGCTGCTGAGCTTCACCGATCTCGGCTCATTCACCGAGCGCCTCGCCGGCAATCTCTCCGGCGGCATGAAACAGAAGCTCGGACTCGCATGCGCGCTGCTCGGACGTCCGCGCCTGTTGTTGCTGGACGAGCCGGGCGTGGGGGTCGACCCGCTGTCGCGGCGCGAGCTGTGGCGCATGGTGAACGATCTGGTCGCAGGCGGAGTGACGGTGCTGTGGTCGACCGCCTACCTGGAAGAGGCCGAGCGCTGCGCGCACATCTGGCTGCTCGATGGCGGGCGGTTGCTGTACGAGGGGGCGCCGGCGCGCCTGAGCGAGCGGGTGCGCGGGCGCGTATTCCGTCGCCGCGTCGCCGCAGGTCAGGCGCGACAGACGGCCGAGAGCGAGCTGGCGCGCGAGGCGGTGCTCGATGCCGTGATCCAGGGTGCCAGCGTGCGAGTGGTGGCGAAGCCGGGAGCTGCGGGGGAATTCCACGCGGGCGTTTACGAGGCAGTGGCGCCGCGCCTGGAGGACGCCTACGTCGAGTTGCTCGGCGGTGCGCGCAAGGGCGAGAGCCTGCTGGCACGCGGCTGGCCGACGGGCGCGCCAGCGGACACGGCCGCCGCGGGCGGCGCTGCCGCGGTGAAGGCCGACGGGGTGCTGGTGCGTGCTGCGGGCCTGACGCGCCGCTTCGGGGACTTCGTGGCGGCCGACAACGTCGGTTTCGAAGTCCACGCCGGGGAGATCTACGGCCTGCTGGGTCCCAACGGCGCCGGCAAGTCGACCACCTTCCGCATGCTGTGCGGGCTGCTCATGCCCAGCGGCGGCGCTGCCAGTGTCGCGGGAGTGAATCTGTCGCGCGCCGCGAGCCGCGCCCGCGCGCGCCTCGGCTACATGGCGCAGAAATTCTCGCTCTATGGCGATCTGTCGGTGGCCCAGAACCTCGACTATTTCGCCGACATCTACGGCTTGCAGCGCGCCGTCAAGCGCGAGCGGGTGCGCTCGATGGTCGAGATGTTCGAGCTCGCGCCGCTCCTGCACTCGAATGCCTCGCTGCTGCCGCTGGGCTTCAAGCAGCGCCTGGCGCTCGCCTGCGCCACGCTGCACGCCCCGGCGGTGCTGTTTCTCGATGAGCCCACCAGCGGCGTCGATCCGCTCATGCGGCGCGAGTTCTGGCACCACATCAACGCGCTCACCACCCGGGGGGTGGCGGTCGTGGTCACCACACACTTCATGGAGGAGGCGGAGTATTGCGATCGCATCGGCCTCATCTGGCGCGGCAGGAAGATCGCCGAAGGCACGCCCGATGAGCTCAAGGAGAGGGTGCGCAGCCCGGCGCTTGCGGAGCCGACGCTCGAGGACGCATTCATCGCGCTCATCCAAGGCGAGGCGGCATGAGCGACACGCTCACCCGGCTGCGCCTGTGGTGGCAGCAGCTCGCCGCCATCATGATCAAGGAGGGCAAGCAGGTGGTGCGCGACCCCTCCAGCTGGATCATCGCGGTGGTGCTGCCGCTCACTTTCCTGTTCCTGTTCGGCTTCGGCATCTCCCTCGACACCACGGTCGTCAGGATCGCCATGGTGCGCGAGGACGGCGGCCGCGACGCGCTCGCCTTTGCCGCTGCGCTCACCAACTCCAGATGGTTCCTGGTCGTCGCGGCCACAGATCGGCGCTCCGCTGAGCGAGCGCTGCAGGACCAGAGCGTCAAGGCGGTCATCATCATTCCCGCCGAGTTCGGCCGGCGTCTCAACGCGCAGAACACGACCGCACAGGTGCAGGTGCTGGTCGACGGCGCGGAACCGAACAGCGCCAACTACGTGCACGGCTACGTGCAGGCGATCTGGAACGGCTTTCTGGCCGCACGCGGCCGCGAGCAGGGCGCCGCGCCCGCCGCTGCGGTCAGCGTCGAGGTGCGCTACTGGTACAACGCCAACGCGGTGAGCCGCTGGTTCCTGATCCCCGGCTCGATGACGGTGATCATGACGCTGCTCGGGACGCTGCTCACCTCGCTGGTGATCGCGCGCGAGTACGAGCGTGGCACGCTGGAAGCGCTGTACGCGACGCCGCTCACCCGCGGCCAGATCCTGATCGGCAAGACCCTGCCGTATTTCCTGCTGGCGATGGTGTCGATGCTGGTGTGCGTGCTGACGGCGCTGCTGCTGTTCAAGCTGCCGCTGCGCGGCTCGTTCCTGGCGCTCGGCCTGGTGTCGGCGGTGTTCCTGGTGCCGGCACTGGGGCAGGGCCTGCTGATATCGGTGACCATGAGAACGCAGATGGCCGCGGCGCAGCTCGGGCTCATGACCGGTTACATGCCGGCGATGATGCTGTCGGGTTTTCTGTTCGATATCCACTCCATGCCGCCGTGGCTGCAGGCGATCACGCTGGCGATCCCGGCGCGCTACATGAACGTGTCGCTGCAGACGGTGTTCCTGGCCGGCGATCTGTGGTCGGTGCTCATTCCCAACATGCTGTTCATGCTCGCCGTGGGGGCGCTGTTCTTCGGCCTCACCTGGCGGCGCTTGCACAAGCGGGTGGATTGAAGGAGCTCGAGCCGATGCTGCAGCGCCTCTCGGCCATCGTTCGCAAGGAATTGATCACCATGCTGCGCGATCCGCGCGCGCGCCTGTCGCTGATCATCCCGCCCATCATCCAGCTGTTCGTGTTTTCCTCCGCCGCCACCATGGAGGTGAAGAACATCGCCGTGGCGGTCGTGGATCTCGACCGCGGACCGTACGCCCTTGACGTGCAGCAGCGCCTGGGCGGCTCGCGCAGCTTCACCCGGCTGCCGCGCTACGCGAGCGTCGCAGCCGCCCGCGGCGCACTCGAGCGCGAGCAGGTCATCGGAATCCTGGTGCTGCCGAGCGCCTTTTCCGCCGACCTCAGCGCCGGCCGGCCGGCGAGCGCGCAACTGCTGCTCGACGGACGGCGCTCCAACGCCGCGCAGATCACCGCCCAGTACGTCAGCACCATCATGGCGGCCGAGGGAGCGCCCTTGAGCGGCGCGCCGCCGCAGGCCAGGACCGGCGGCGCGGGGCCGGCTCCCCCGCCCAACGCCGAGGTGGTGATCGACAACTGGTTCAACCCCAATCTCGAGTACCAGTGGTTCATGATGCCGAACCTGGTCGGCATGCTGAGCCTCGCCGTCGCGCTCATGATCACCGCGCTGTCGGTCGCGCGCGAGCGCGAGCTCGGCACCTTCGACCAGACGCTGGTCTCGCCGGCGACCCCGATCGAGATTGCGCTCGGCAAGCTCCTGCCGCCGCTGTTGGTGGCGAGCGTGCAGGCGACGCTGTACCTGCTGATCGTGACGCTGCTGTACGGCGTGCCGTTCCGCGGCAACCTGCTGGTCTTCTACGCGGCGATACTCACCTTCGCCGCGGCGTGCGCCGGGGTGGGGCTGTTCATCTCCTCCCTGGTGCATACCCAGCAACAGGCTTTCCTCGGCGCGTTCGCGGTACTGCTGCCATTCGCACTGCTGTCGGGATTCGCAACGCCGGTGGAGAACATGCCCTGGTGGCTGCAGTTCGTCACGACGATCAATCCGCTCGCGCACATGTTGCGCCTCATGCAGGGGCTGTTCCTCAAGGGCGCATCGGTGGCCTCCATGGCACAGGACCTGGTGAAACTGCTCGAGATCGCGCTGTGCACCACCGTCGCTGCGGTACTGTTGTTCCGCAGGAAGGCCGCGTAGCGCTTCGTATAAGATAGCGCGTCCTTGCCGAAAGACCCTCATGAGCTTGCGCACAGCCGGCCGTGGCGCCTTCGCGTTCATTTTCGTCGCCGTGCTGGTCGACTCGATCGGCTTTGGCATCATCCTGCCGGTCCTGCCGCGGCTCATCATGCAGCTCACCGGAGTGAGCGTGGACCGGGCCGCCGTTTACGGCGGCTGGCTGTCGTTCGTGTACGCGCTGCTGCAGTTCTTCTGCGCCCCGGTGCTCGGCAACCTGAGCGATCGCTTCGGGCGCCGGCCGGTGCTGCTGTTCGCGCTGCTCGCGCTCGGTTGCGACTACCTGGTCATGGGATTTGCGCCCGTGATCGCCTGGCTGTTCGTCGGCCGCATGGTGGCGGGCGTGGCGGGGGCATCCTTCACGCCGGCGTACGCCTACGTCGCGGACATCACCGCGCCGGCGCGGCGCGCGCAGAATTTCGGTCTCATGGGGGCGGCGTTCGGTGTCGGCTTCATCGTCGGTCCGGCCATCGGCGGCCTGCTGGGGGCCTTCGGACCGCGGGCGCCGTTCTTCACAGCCGGCGCCATCGCGCTCGCCAACACCGCGTTCGGCTACTTCGCACTGCCGGAGTCGCTGCCGCGGGAGTCGCGCCGCCCGTTTCACTGGGCGCGCGCCAATCCGCTCGGCACGCTGCTGCAGATGCTCGAGTTCCCGCCGGTGAGCTGGCTGCTCGGTGCGCTGCTGCTGTGGCAACTCGCTCACCAGGTCCTGCCCAGCACCTGGGCGTTCTACACCATATCCAAGTTTCACTGGTCCAGCGCCGAGGTCGGTTATTCGCTCGCCTTCGTCGGCCTCGTCATGGCCGTTGCCCAGGGCGTGCTCACGCGGGTGCTCATCCCGTGGATCGGTGGCGAGCGGCGCGCCGCCGCCGCCGGCATGGCCGCCGCCCTCATCGCCTACATCGGCTACGCCTTCGCGACCGAAGGCTGGATGATGTACTTCGTGTCGCTCACCACCTTCTTGTTCGCGCTCACCTATCCATCGATCAACGCGCTGGCCTCGCAGCAGATCCCCGCCAACGCCCAGGGCGAGCTGCAGGGCGCGGTCGCCGGCCTCTACAGTCTGAGCTCGATCATCGGGCCGCCGCTCATGACCCAGGTGTTCGGCCATTTCTCCGCCCGCTCGGCCGGGGTGTATTTCCCGGGCGCGGCGTTTCTCACCGCGGCACTGCTCACGGTGGGCAGCGCGCTCCTGTTTGCGCGGGCGATGCGCTTTGCGCCGCAGCGCGCGCCGGCCCCCTCATCCAACACACCGGGGGTCTGACATGGCGGCGCCGGGTCTCGCGCCGTTCGGGCCGGACCTGTTCAGCGCCGCCGCGCCGCCTCCACCCGCTCGATGAGCTCGCTGGCGAGCCTGTTCCTGACGAAGGGAGCAAACAACGACTGCCGCGGCGAGAAACTGACCTCCCTGCCGAAGCGCCCCGGCTGGCGCAGGGTGAGCGTGATCCGCGGCGGGTTGACGAACTGCGTATAGCCGACGTTGATGATATCGGTGAGCGCGATCCGCTCCTCCTCGGACCCGAAGCGCACGCGCAGCGCAGCGCCTTCGTCGAGCACTTCATCCGCAAGATCGAGCACCAGCTTGCGCATGACGGCGTAGCCGATCACGAACAGCAGCAGCGGCACGATGAACACCGGCGGCGGCACCGCCTTGCCCGCACGTGCGGCCGCCAGGCCCGCCGCCAGCGACAGCACCACGATTCCGAACCACAACACCGGGAAGACACGCTTCAGAAAAAACGTGTTGCGCGAGGAAATACGCCTGGCGGTCAGTGCCGGTCGCATGCTAGTCCTCGCGCCGCTGCGCCGGTCCGAGCGCGGCACCGCCGGGCGCAGGGCCCTGGCTCGCATGCCCGGGCGCATCGAGCGGGTCCCCCATGAGCCGGCGCACGGCCACGTAACACACCGGAATCAGCAGCACGCCGAGCAGCGCCGCACTCAACATTCCGCCGACCACGCCGGTGCCGATGGCGTGGCGCGCGTTGGCGCCGGCACCGCTCGAGATCATCATGGGGAATACGCCGAGGATGAAGGCGAACGAGGTCATCAGAATCGGTCGCAAGCGCAGGCGCGCGGCTTCCAGCACCGCCTGGTGCAGGCTCCTGCCGTGCTTCTGCGCGGTGACCGCAAACTCGACGATCAGGATGGCGTTCTTGGCCGACAGGCCGATGATGGTGATGAGCCCCACCTTGAAGAACACGTCGTTCGGCAGCCCGCGCAGCAGCGCGGCGACGGTGCTGCCGATGAGTCCCACCGGCACGGCCATCAGCACCGCTACCGGGACGCTCCAGCTCTCGTACAGCGCGGCCAGGCACAGGTATACGACCAGGATGGACAGTGCGAACAGCAGCGGCGCCTGTGCACCCGAGATCAGCTCCTGCAGCGACTGTCCCGCCCAGTCGTTGCCGAAACCGCGCGGCAGGTGCCGGGTGACGATCGCCTGCATCGCCTGCATGGCTTCTCCTGAGCTGCGTCCCGGGGCATTGGCGCCGGTGATTTCCACCGCCGGATAGCCGTTGTAGCGCGTGAGGGAGGGGGCGCCCACGACCCAGTCGGCGCGCACGACGCTCGCCAGCGGGATCATGCTGCCGTTGGCGCCCGAGGCGTAGAAGTGTTCGAGCGCCTCGGGCGTCATGCGCCACGGGGCATCCGCCTGCAGCAGCACCCGCAGTACTCGCCCCTGGTAGATGAAGTCATTGGCGTACACCGGCGCCAGCATCAGCTGCAGGGCGGTGTAGACATCGCTGGCGGACAGGCCCATCGACTGCGCCTGCACGCGATCGATGGTGAGTCGCAGCTGTGGCGAGGGCGGCAGGAGATTGGCGCGCACCCCGGTGAGCGTCGCATCGCGGCCGGCCGCCTCGAGGACCGTGGTCTGCGCGGCCGCGAGCGCCTCGCGTCCCAGCCCGCCACGATCCTCGAGGTAGAAGTCGAAACCGCCGAACACGCCCAGGCCGCGCACCGTCGGCAGGTTGATGACGTAGGCCTTGGCGTCGTGGATTTCGTGGGCGAAGGTCTCATTCGCCCAGCGGATGAAATCCGCGGCGGTGTCGGGGCGCTCATCCCAGGGCTTGAGGTGCACGAACGCCCGGCCGGCATTCTCGCCCGTGCCGGTGAAACTCGAGCCGACGATGAGGAACGCATTCGCCACATCCGGGCTGCCCATGAGGATGGTGTTGATGTGTTGCAGCACCTCACGGGTGCGCGGGAGCGATGCGCCCTCCGGCAGCTGCACATCCACCAGCGCGTAGCCCTGGTCTTCGTCCGGCACGAAGCTGCCCGGGAGCCTCGCGAACAGCAGCACCCCCACCGCCAGCATGACCGCGAATCCCGCCATCCAGCGCGGCGCGTGGCCGACCGACACGAACACGCGGTGCACGTAGGAGCGCCGTGTGCCCTCGTAGGCGCGGTTGAACCAGTTGAAAATGACGTTGCCGCGCAGATGCTCGGGACGCAGGAGCGAGGCGCACAGGGCCGGCGTGAAGGACAGCGCCAGCAGCGCCGAGAACCCCATGGAGAGTGCGATGGTGAGCGCGAACTGCCGGTAGATGACCCCGGTGCTGCCGCTCTGCAGGGCGCTCGGTATGAACACCGCGGCCAGCACCGAGGTGATGGCGACGATCGCGCCGGTGATCTGGTGCATGGCCTTGCGCGTGGCTTCCTTGGGCGCCAAATGGTCCTCGCGCATGATGCGCTCGACCGCCTCGACTACCACGATCGCGTCATCCACCACGATGCCGATCGCCAGCACCATCGCGAACAATGTCAGCTGGTTGATGGAGAAGCCGACCGCGTACATCCCCACCAGCGTGCCGAGCAGCGCCGAGGGCACGACCAGGGTCGGGATGAGCGTGGCACGAAAGCTCTGCAGGAACACCAGCATCACCAGGAACACCAGTGCCACCGCTTCAGCGAGGGTGATGATCACCTCGCGGATGGCCACCCTGATGAAGGTGGTCGAGTCGAACGCCCAGAACCAGCTGACGCCGGCGGGAAAACTGGGCTGTATGTCGTTCATCTTCGCCACCACCGCCCTGGAAACCTCCAGCGCGTTGGCGTTGGGGGCGAGCTGGATGCCGAAGGCCGCGACCGGTGTGGTGCCGACGTTGGTCTCGAAACCGTATTGCGCCGCGCCCAGCGCGACGCGCGCCACATCCTTGAGGCGCACCGAGGCGCCGGTGGGAGCGGTGCGCAGCAGGATGTTCTCGAACTGCTCCGCGGAGCGAAAGCGCCCCTCCGCCGTGACGGTCGCGGTGATGGCCTGGTTCGCCACGGCCGGCTGTGCGCCGATGGCGCCGGAGGCGAACTGCGCGTTCTGCCGCTGTACCGCCGCGAGCACGCTGGCTGCCGACAGGCTGTAGGTGCGCAGCTTGTCGGCATCCAGCCAGATGCGCATCGCGTACTCGGAGCCGAACTGCACCACCGCGCCCACCCCCGGGATGCGCTGCACCTGATCGAGCACCCGCGAGGCCACGATGTTGTTGAGCTCCGCGGCACTGGGGCCACCGGGGGCGGCGCGCAGTCCGATGCCGCCCAGGAAACCCGCGCTGACTTTGGCAATACGGATGCCCTGTTGGTTGACTTCCGTGGGCAGGCGCGGCTGGGCGAGCGTCACGCGGTTCTGGGTCTGCACCGCGGCAATGTCCGGGTTGGTGCCGTTCTGGAAGGTGAGCGTGATGCTCGCCGAGCCGTCGGAGGCCGACTGCGAGGTGAAGTACAAGAGGTTGTCGAGGCCGGTGAGCTGCTGCTCGATGACCTGGGTGACGGTGGTCTCCACCGTGGCGGCACTCGCGCCGGGATAAGTCGTAGTCACCGCGACTTGTGGCGGGGCAATCTGCGGGTAGGCCTCCGAGGGCAGCCGCGTGAGCGCCAGCAGTCCCCCGAGCGTGATGAGGATGGCGAGCACCCAGGCAAACACCGGGCGATCGATGAAAAATTGTGGCATGGACCCTTACCGTCCCGGGGCGGCCGGCGCCGCGGCGCTCGCGGCCTGGGTGCTTCCTCCCTGCGCCGCATAGGGCACCGCGGCCACGATGGCGCCGGGTCGCGCATTCTGCGTGCCGGAGACGACAATCCGGTCACCGTCGCTGAGGCCCTCGGTGACGATCCACTCGGGTCCCGTGAGCGCCTCCACCACCACACGCTTCTGGATGACCCTGTCATCGGGGCCGACGGTGAGCACGTACGGCCCGGTGGCGTCGCGCTGCAGGCCGGCCTGCGGTACGAGGAACCCGTGGTTCACCGCACCGGAGCTCAGGCGCACGCCAACGAACATGCCCGGCAGCAGCTGATGCTCGGGATTGGGCAGGATGCCGCGCAGCGCCACCGCTGCGGTGGCCGGGTCGACGCTGACGTCAAGGAAATCGAGCGTGCCCGCGTGCGCGTATGGCGTGCCGTCCGCGAGCGTGAGCTGCACGCTCACCGCACCGCGCGCCACGCTCACGCTGCCGGCGCTTTGTGCGCGGCGCAGCCGCTCGATATCCACCGCGGGTTGCTCGAAGTTGACGTAGATCGGATCGATCTGTTCCACCGTCGTGAGGAGCGTGGGCGTGCCTTCCCCGACCAGGGCTCCCTCGGTGACGCCCTGCTGGCCGGCGCGGCCGGCGATCGGCGCGGTGACGGTGGCGTAACTCAGGTTTATGCGCGCGCTGGCGACGCCGGCCTTGGCCTGCTGCACGCTGGCTGCGGTGGAGCGCTCGGCGGCCTGCGCGTTGTCCAGATCCGAGCGCGACACCAGGCCGCTCGCGATGAGCTCGCGCGCACGCTCGGCGGCGATGTGAGCGTTGGTGGCGTTCGCCTGCGCCTGTGCGAGCGCAGCCTCGGCGCCATCGAGCGCCGCACGCAGCGGCGCCGGGTCGATCTGGAACAGCCCCTGTCCGGCCCGCACGTCCGAGCCCTCCTTGTAGAGGCGCTTGAGCAGCACGCCGGCGACCCGCGCGCGCACGTCCGCGGTGCGCGTGGCGGACAGGCGTCCCACGAGCTCGCGCGTGAGCGGCACGGATTGCGAGTGCGCCACCACCACCCCGACCTGCGCCGGCTGCGGGGCGCTCGGGGGCGCGTGCGATCCGCACCCGCCCAGCAGCGCGCCGAGGGTGGCGGCGGCCAGCGCGCGCCGCAGCCTCGTGCCTGCTAACGACCTCAGGTACCCGGCCCTGGCCACGCGCGCTCCTGCAGTCGACAAATACCTGCCGAGGCAGTCTACCTCGGACGGATGATCGATAACGGACGAGCCAGGGGGGACAATGAGCACTCACCTACGAGGCGCGCGCTCATGAGCACCCGCAACATCGTTCTCGCGGCAACCCTGGCGGCATCGCTCACCGGCTGTGTCGAGCGCGGTGACTGGAAGCCCGCGCCCCGACTCGAGCCGAGCTCGCTCGCCGCGCAGCAGACCCTCGCCGGGGCGAGGCTCGACGCCGCCGCCTGGCCGGCCGATCAGTGGTGGCGCGGTTACGGCGATGCGCAGCTCGATGCGCTCATCGCCGAGGCGCTCGCGGGCAGTCCCTCGCTGGAGATCGCCGCGGCGCGGCTGCGTTCCGCCCAGGCGCAGGCCATTGCGGCGGGCGCCGAACGAGTGCCGGCGGCCGCGCTCGACGCCGAGACCACCCGCCAGCGATACCCGGAGCATGGGCTGTTCCCGCCGCCCTTCGCCGGCAGCTACTCGACCGACGCTCGCGTGGCGCTCGACTTCAGTTTCGACCTCGACTTCTGGGGTCGCAACCGCGCCCTGCTGGCCGCGGCACGCTCGGGCGTGCAGGCGGCGGATGCCGACCGCGCGGCGGCACGTCTGGCGCTCGCGGTCGGCGTGGCGCGCGCTTACATCCAGCTCGACCTGTGGTACGCGTTGCTGGATGTCGCCAACGACAACCTCAAACAGCAGACCGCGATTCTCGAGCTGACGCAGCAGCGCGTCAGCGCGGGGCTGGAAAACACCGCGCGCGTGAGACAGTCGGAAGGCAGTCTCGCGCTGACGCGCGCCGGCGTGGCGGCGGTGCAGGCGAGCATCGAGCTCGCCCGCAATCAGCTCGCGGATCTGGTCGCGGCGGGCCCGGATCGCGGCCAGCGCCTGCGGCGCCCGCAGCTCGCGGCGCCGGCCGATCTGGCGCTGCCCGCGGCGCTGCCCGCGGATCTGCTCGCGCGCCGCCCGGACGTGGCCGCGGCGCGTGCGCAGGTGCAGGCCGCGGCCCACGGCGTCGCGGCGGCGGAGGCGGACTTCTACCCGAACGTGAACCTGACGGCGTTTGCCGGCCTGCAGAGCATCGGCTTGTCGCAGCTGTTGCAGGCGTCCGACCGCATCGTGGGCGCGGGGCCTGCGCTGCACCTGCCGGTGTTCAACCGCGGCGCTGTGCGCGGCGCACTGCAGAGTGAGCAGGCGCAGCTCGATGCGTCGATCGGCCAGTACAATCAGACGCTGCTGGATGCGGTGCGCGAGGTCGCCGACGTGATCGCGAACTGGCGCTCGCTCGAGCGCGAGAGCCACGAGCAGCAGATCGCGCTCGAGGCCGCGCAGCGCTCCTACGACCTCACCACCGAGCGCTATCGCGCCGGGCTGGACAATTACCTGAGCGTGCTGTCGAGCCAGAACCAGGTGTTGCAGGCACAGGGTCTGCGTGCGCAGTTGCGCTCGCGCCGCCTGTCCTTCAGCGTCGACCTGGTGCGCGCGCTCGGCGGCGGCTACTCCGCGCGCTCATCACCCACCTGAACCGCCCGCGCCCGCCGCCTTCGTGATGGATAGCCCCGCCACCGCCGCTCCCTCGCCCGTGGCGCGCCTCATGCGCCAGCGCCGCCGGACGTGGCTCGCCGCCCTCACGGTGGCAGTGCTCGTCGTGGCGTTGCTCGCCAGCGCCTGGTGGTGGCTGTACGCGAGCCGCTACCAGGATACCGACGACGCCTACGTCGCCGGCGACCTGGTCACCGTCATGCCGCAGGTGAGCGGCACCGTGGTCGCCATCGACGCCGATGAGACCGACCTGGTGCACACCGGGCAGGAGCTGGTGAGGCTCGACGCCACCGATGCGCGCATTGCGCTCGAGGATGCCGAGCAGCAGCTGGCGCGCACGGTGCGCCAGACCCGCACCGTGTTCGACAACCGCGACCAGCTGGCCGCAATCGTCGGGCAGCGCCGCGCGGAGCTCGACAAGGCGCTGGCGGATTACGACCGTCGCAAGGACCTCGCCGCCACCGGGGCGGTGTCCTCCGAGGAGCTGGGGCACGCGCGCGATGCGCTCACCGCGGCGCGCGATGCGCTGCGGGCGGCGCAGAACGGTCTCGCCGCCAGCGCCGCCCTCGTCGGCGACACCGGGGTCGCCGACAACCCCGACGTGCAGGCGGCCGCTACCGTGGTGGAGCGGGCGTGGCTGGCGCTGCAGCGCACCAGCGTACGCGCGCCGGTGACCGGCTACGTCGCCAGGCGCAGCGTGCAGCTCGGTGAGCGCATCGCCCCGGGCGGGCCGCTCATGGCCATCGTGCCGCTCGAGCGGCTGCGGGTGGACGCCAACTTCAGGGAAGTGCAGCTCAAGCACATGCGCATCGGACAGCCGGTGACGCTGATCGCCGACCTGTACGGCGCTCGGGTCGAGTACCGCGGCACGGTCGCGGGGCTCGGCCTGGGCACCGGCGCCGCATTCGCGCTGCTGCCTGCGCAGAATGCGACCGGTAACTGGATCAAGGTCGTGCAGCGAGTCCCCGTGCGTATCGCCCTCGATCCACGGCAGCTCGCGTCACACCCGCTGCGCATCGGCTTGTCGATGCATGCGACCGTCGATGTGCGGGATGATTCCGGTGAGCAGCTCGCCCATGCGCCGCGGCTGGAGCCGGTGCTGACGACGCGCGCATATGACCTGGACCGGCGGGAAATCGCGGCTCGCATCGGGCAGATCGTGAGCGAGAACGAGCGCGCACCGCAGGCGAGCCGCGCAGTCGCGCAGCGCGAGCGTTCCGACGCTCTGCGCCGTCAGCCTGTGCGGCGCCAGCCCCTGCAGCCGCCCGCGCAGCCCTCGGGCCCGTCGGCCGCATTGCGCCCACGCCGCCCTTCGACATGACATAACTGCACGCCCGCAAATCCGCTGCTGACCCCGCACCGTTGCAACTGCGTCTGGGCTTGACGACGCCCGCACAGCGACAACACAGTGTCCGCCAAATCAACAGCTTGAGGGCCGAGCGCTCGCGTCCCCGTGCTGCTCGAGCGTGCCTTTCGATCCTCGCACTGTCAGTGGCCCGCGACAGGCGCCGTTGCCGGCGGCAGGTACGCGCCGCCGCGCAGGCCTGCAATTTCAGCCGCTTGCATGCGCGCGGCGCGACCTGGGGGCACCGGCACGGATTTCGCATGCTCATTTGCATGATGCGGCCGCGCGCCCGACTCAAGCCCCTGACGCTCACGCGCGCCGAGCAGGAGCAGCTCGAGCGGTGGGTGCGGGATTGTCGCGGCCGCCGAGCGCTGGCGGTGCGAGCGCGGATCGTGCTCGCTTGCCAGGCGGCTTGCTCGAATCGAGAGACCGCGAAACGGCTGCGGGTCACCCCGCAGACTGTCGGCAAATGGCGAACACGTTACCTCGCGCAGGGCATGCAGGGTCTGGCGGATCGGACGCGCACCGGGGCGCCGCGCTCGATCAGCGATGCCCTGGTGGCGGCCGTGCTCGCGAAGACGCTGCACCATAAGCCGCCGGATGCAGTGCGCTGGAGCAGCCGTCGCCTCGGCGCGACTCTCGGAGTTTCGCAGCGCACGGTGTTGCGCATCTGGCGCACCTTCGGGCTGTAGCGCCGCTGCAGGGCGGCGTGCACTCACACGCGACGCGCTCCCCATTCAACTTAAGGTCGCATGCTTCAACGAATATGTGGCTCAATCCAACTTCCCAACTTCGCTCCGGGCTGCCGAAACCGCTATTTTCCAGCTCATTTGCAACTGTTTGAAATATGTCCGCGCGTCGGGCACGCGCGACACGTCGACTCCTGTCGCGACGGCGTGTACAACACGCATGCAACTTCGTGTTGCATCGAGGGGGTCAACAATGCGCCGGAACTACACAGCGATCCATGTCATATGCGCCGCACTGCTGTTTGCTTTGAGCGCCCTGGGGGCCACAGCGGCTCTGGCGCAGGCTATCGATCCCGGAGTGCGCCAGGCGGCCACGGACAACGGTCCGCCGCCGCCGCTGACGGGCCTCACCACCGACGAGCGCACTTTCTTTGACGACGGTTTAGAGCGCTTTTCGTCGGTCAAGCTCGTCCGCAGCACGAGCGGCGACAACAGCGGACTGGGACCGCGCTTCAACTCGAATCAATGCTCTTCGTGCCACCTGCAGCCATTTGTCGGCGGATCGAGCCCCGCCATCAATCCGCTGTCCGCGGTCGCCAGCGCCGGCGGAGCGACCAACACTGTGCCGTGGTTCATCGTGCAGAACGGACCGATCCGCGAAGCGCGCTTCGTATCCGATGGCGGCGTCCATGACCTGTTCGTCGTCACCGGCCGCAGCGACGCGCCCGGCTGCAATATTGCGCAGCCGGTGTTTACGCCGGCCGGGAATGGCCTGAGCGGCCGGGGCGGAAACCCCAACATCGTGTTTCGCATCCCGACGCCGCTACTGGGCGCGGGTCTCATCGAGGCGATTCCCGAATCCACGATCCTCGACAACGCGCGCGCCAACACGCTCATCAAGGGCCTCTTCGGCGTGTCGGGACGCCCAAATCGCAGTGGCAATGACGGCACCATCACGCGCTTCGGCTGGAAGGCCCAGAACAAGTCCCTGCTGCTCTTCTCCGGTGAAGCCTACAACGTCGAAATGGGCATCTCGAACCTGCTCTTTCCTCAGGAGCGTGACGAGACCCCGGCATGCCAGGGCACGGGGAACCTGACGCCCAACGACACGGCCACCTTTGCCTCCACCACCGCTACCGACGTCCTGTCGGACATGGAGGGATTCGCCGATTTCATGCGCACGCTGGCCGCGCCGGCGCCGGCGCAGCCGACCGCCTCAAGTGAACACGGCCGCGCGCTGTTCACGATCGTGGGTTGCGCCCTGTGCCATACCCCGGCGCTGACCACCGGCCCTGCCATCGGCAACGGCGATGAGGGCCTGGCCAGTGCGGCCCTGTCGAACCAGCAGGCGCGCCTGTTCTCGGATCTGCTCCTGCACCGTATGGGCGCGGGATTGGCGGACGGGATCACTCAGGGCGCCGCGGGGCCGGACGAATTCCGTACCGCGCCGCTATGGGGTGTCGGGCAGCGCGTATTCTTCCTGCACGACGGGCGCACCAGCAACCTGATTCAGGCGATCCGTTTCCACGCCAGTCCGGGGAGCGAGGCGAATCTGGTTGTCTGGAATTACTTCCTGCTGGGCTCCCAGGATCAGCAGGACCTGATCAATTTCCTGCGCTCGCTGTAGAGGCGGGTGCCGGGGGATCGGGCGTGCGAGTTGCCGACCGCGGTGTCAGTCCAGCTTGACATAGCTCAAGGGCAGGGCGGTCGTGTATTTGATGGTTTCGAGGGTGAAGCTGGCGCTCACGTCCAGAAACTGCACCGCCGAGATGAGGCGCTTGTACACCACGTCGTACGCGTCGATATCGGGCACCACGATGCGCATCAGATAGTCGACCTCACCGCTCATGCGGTGGATTTCCGTCACTTCCGGTATGTCGCGCACCGCGCACACGAACTTCTCGAACCACTCTTCACTGTGATTGGCGGTCTTGAGCGTCACGAACACCGTCGTGCCGACGTTCAATGAGCGCGCATCGAGCAGCGCCACGGTCTGTTTGATGACCCCGTCCTCCTGGAGCCTCTTGATGCGGCGCCAGCACGGCGCCTTGGACAGGCCGACGCGGTCCGCGATCTCCGCGGCCGTGAGGGTGCCGTTGTTCTGGAGCAGGTCCAGGATTTTGCGATCCAGCTTGTCCATGAAACGCTTTGCGTCCCCTGCTCCCGCGCGCGCAACATTGTTGCGCAGACCCGGGCCGTTTGCCATGCCTTCGCAACCGCGTCGCCGGCCCGAAAGGCTAGTGTGGGAGCATGGATGTGATCCGGCTTTTTAGCGAGCACCCCGCGTCCGTCGGCGAGACGTACGGCGAGCACATGTCCAGAGCCGCGTGCTTCGGCGTACGCATGATGCTGGCCGGCATGGCCTGCCTGGTGCATGCCGTGCTGCCCTTCCTGTTCGTGCGCACGGGTAGCCGAACCATCGTCGAGCTCAACGACCGCCTGGCCGTCGATCGCCGTGTTTCGCCGCCGATCATGAGCGGTGAGCGGCTGCCGCTGTAAAGCGGGCGGGCTCTCGTTCGATGCCGCAGCTCGCACGCGGAAGCTGCCGATGCCTTGGTGCACGCCGCGTGACCGGGCCTCAAATCAGGGCGGACTGTTGATGAGGTAGCCGCCCGACTTCGCATCGCGCTCGAGCGTGATCAGGCGCCGCTCGGCCGCTTCCTCCAGCAGCTTGTTGAACGAACGGAAGCCGTAGTAGCTTTCGTTGAATCCCGGGCGGCGCCGCTTCAGCGTCTGCTTGACCATCGAGCCCCAGATCCTGTCCTCCGCGCCGCGCTCGGCGAGCAGGGCCTCGACGGTGGCGAGCACGAGCTCGAACGCCTCCTGCTTCTTGTCCTCCTCCTTCGGCTCCCCGTCCCTGGCTTGCGCCGCAGCCGGCGCGGCAGCCGCATCGGCGGCCGGCGCGGGGGCCGCCTCGGCGGCGGGCGGCCTCTTGCGCGGGCTGCGGCGGCCCTTGAGTTGCTCGCGCACGAGGTCGTCGTAGTAGATGAACTCATCGCAGCTGGCGATCAGCAGGTCGGAGGTCGAATTCTTCACCCCCACGCCGATCACCCCTTTGTCGTTCTCGCGCAGCTTGCTCACCAGCGGGGAGAAATCGGAGTCGCCGCTGATGATCACGAAGGTGTCGACGTGCGTCTTGGTGTAGCACAGATCCAGGGCGTCGACGACCATGCGGATATCGGCGGAGTTCTTGCCCGACTGCTTGACGTGCGGGATCTCGATGAGCTCGAAGCCGGCCTGGTGCATGCCGGCCTTGAACTCCTTGTAGCGATCCCAGTCGCAGTAGGCCTTCTTGACGACGATGGAGCCCTTGAGCAGCAGCCGCTCGAGCACCCGGTTGATGTCGAACTGGGCATAGCGGGCGTCGCGCACGCCGAGGGCGATGTTCTCGAAATCGCAGAACAGCGCGAGGTTGGTGGTCTCGGCGGCGGTGGGCATGGCGGATCTTATTCTGCCAGGAGCTGGCGTGGAAGGCGGGCGTTTTCGGCCTGCGGCCCTCCTCGGCGAGCGCCTCGCGGTACACTGCGGCGCAGGGAGGATGTGCCGTGCCGAATCGAGCCAGGATTTCCCGGCGCGCCGCCGAGGGCGCGGTGCGCACGCTGTTACGCTGGGCGGGTGAGGACCCGCGCCGCGAGGGCCTGCGCGACACCCCGCATCGGGTCGTGGATGCCTATCGCGACTGGTTTTCCGGCTACCAGATCGACCCGGCCGCCTACCTGCGGCGCACCTTCGAGCAAGTCGGCGGCTACGACGAGATGATCGTGCTGCGCGACATCAGCTTCGAGTCGCATTGCGAGCACCACATGGCGCCCATCATCGGACGGGTGCATATCGGCTACCTGCCCGCCAACAAGGTGGTCGGCATCAGCAAGCTCGCGCGCGTGGTCGACGGCTATGCGCGGCGCCTGCAGGTGCAGGAGAAGCTCACCTCGCAGATCGCCGACTGCATCACCGCGGTGCTCAAGCCGCGCGGGGTCGGCGTGGTGGTGGACGCCGTGCACGAGTGCATGACCACGCGCGGGGTGCACAAGCGCAACGTGTCGATGGTCACCAGCCGCATGACCGGCACCTTCCGCAGCGATGCCCGCACCCGGGCCGAGTTCCTGCGCTTCATCGACATCGCCGGCGCCCGCGAGCTCTGAGCGCAAGGCCAGGCGCAGTCGCGCTCACCCGCTCCTCAGACCGTGACGGTGCTCTCGCTGCGTGCGGCGCGCTTGCGATCCTGCTCCTTCAGAAAGCGCTTGCGGATGCGGATGGAGGTGGGCGTCACCTCGACCAGCTCGTCATCGGCGATGAACTCGACCGCGTACTCCAGCGTCAGCTCGATGGGTGGCGTGAGCAGGATCGCATCGTCCTTGCCGGCGGCGCGGATGTTGGTGAGCTTCTTGGTCTTGATCGGGTTCACCACCAGGTCGTTGTCGCGGCTGTGGATCCCGATGATCATGCCCTCGTAGAGCTTCTCGCCGGGCGCGACGAACAGCCGGCCGCGCTCCTGCAGGTTGAACAGCGCGTAGGCGACCGCCTCGCCGCGCTCGTTGCTCACCAGCACGCCGTTGTGGCGATCGGGAATCTCGCCCTTCACCGTCGCAAAACCGTCGAAGATGTGACTCATGAGGCCGGTGCCGCGGGTGAGCGTGAGGAACTCGCCCTGGAAGCCGATCAGGCCGCGCGCCGGCACGCGGTACTCGAGGCGCGCGCGCCCCAGCCCGAGGCTCATGTCGGTCAGGTCAGCGCGGCGCTCGCCGAGCGCCTCCATCACCGCGCCCTGATGCGCCTCCTCGATATCCACGGTGAGGGCTTCGTAGGGCTCGTGCACCTCGCCGTTCACCATCCGGGTCAGCACCTGCGGGCGCGACACGGCGAGCTCATAGCCCTCGCGGCGCATGTTCTCGATGAGGATGGTCAGGTGCAGCTCCCCGCGCCCGGAGACCCGCAGCACGTCCGGCTCGTCGGTGTCTTCCACCCGCAGCGCCACGTTACTCTGCAGCTCGCGGTACAGCCGCTCGCGCAACTGCCGGCTGGTGACGAACTTGCCCTCGCGCCCGGCGAGCGGCGAGGTGTTGACCTGGAAGTTCATCGCCAGCGTCGGCTCATCCACGCTGATGGGCGGGAGCCCCTGCGGGTGCTCCGGGTCGCACACCGTCATGCCGATGTTGACGGAGTCGATGCCGGTGACGGCGACGATGTCGCCGGCGCTCGCTTGCTCCACCGGGTTGCGCTCGAGGCCGGTGAAGGTCAGCACCTGGCCGATCCTGGCGAGCCCGCGGTCGGCATCGCCAAAGCGCAGCGCCACGCTCTCGCCGGGGCGCACCACGCCACGGCGAATGCGGCCGATACCGATGCGCCCGACGTAGGAGTTGTAGTCGAGGGTCGAGATCTGCAGCTGCAGCGGCAGGTCGGCCTGCGCGGCCGGCGGCGGCACGTGGGTGAGGATCGCCTCGAACAGCGCCGACATGTCCGGGCGGCGCTCGGTGTAGTCGGTGCTCGCCCAGCCCTGCAGGGCCGAGGCGTAGATGACCGGGAAGTCGAGCTGCGCGTCGCTGGCGCCGAGTTTGTCGAACAGGTCGAAGGTCTGGTCGACGACCCAGGCCGGGCGGCTGCCGGGCCGGTCGATCTTGTTGACCACCACGATGGCCTTCAGACCCTGGGCGAGCGCCTTGCGCGTGACGAAGCGTGTCTGCGGCATCGGTCCCTCGACCGCATCGACCAGCAGCAACACGCCGTCCACCATGGACAGCACCCGCTCGACCTCCCCGCCGAAGTCGGCGTGCCCGGGGGTATCGACGATGTTGATGCGCGTGCCGCCATACTCGATGGCGCAGTTCTTGGCGAGGATGGTAATGCCACGCTCGCGTTCGATGTCGTTGGAATCCATGATGCGCTCGCCGAGCCGCTCGTGGGCGGCGAAGGTGCCCGACTGTTTCAGCAGGCAGTCGACCAGCGTGGTCTTGCCGTGGTCGACGTGCGCGATGATGGCGATGTTGCGGATCGGGCGATTCATGGCTGGCTGGCCCGCGAGCGCCGGCGGGCTTGGGCCCGCGGGCGAGCGGAGTCTAAAAAGGGTGCGCAGGGTAGCAGATTCGCCCGCCGGCCGCCTCGTTTTGCGCCCCACAGGCCGGGCGCTGGGCCGGGTCAGGCCTTCGGTGAGCCGATGCGCAGCGCCACGGTGGCGAGGCGCACCTCGATGAAGAAGGCGATGAAGGCCGCGCTCAGGCACAGCATGGCGGCCACGAACAGCAGCGCGATCAGCAGCGCGAGCTCCGAGCCCATGAACGCGTTGGCAAACAGCGTCACGACCACCAGCGCCACCAGCAGTGCCGCGATCGCGCACAACGAGATCGCCACGTTGGTGTAGCGGGCGCGCCGCGCCAGCACCGCAAGATCCGCGTGCAGGTGCTGCGCGCTGCCCGGGTGACCCGCGAGGCGCTGCTCGAGTGTGCGCGCCCGGTCGACGATGCGCGCCAGGCGGTTGGTGAGCACACCGAGCGTGGCGGCGACGCCGGTCAGCAGGAACACCGGGGCAACCGCCGACTGGATCAGACGCGCGATATCCATGAGCCCTGACACTCCGAAACCAAAACGGCTCCGCCGGCCAGGCGGGCAACGCTGCGGGTGGGGCAGCAAGCGGCGGATATTGCGGCTGCGGTTGCTGCTGTTGTACGATCGTTCAACAACGTACCCTCGGCACGCCGCGTAGTCCCATGAAGCCCAGCCATCTGCAGTCAGTCGAACCGGCCGCGCCCGCCGACACGGACGGGGTCAGTCTACCCGCCTGGATTTACCGGGATGCGGAATTCTTCGAGCGCGAGCAGCAGGCGATCTTCCGCAACAGCTGGCAGCTGGTGTGCCACCTGAGCGACGTGCCGCGCCCGGGGGACTTCCATACCTTCGAGTTCTACGGCGAATCGGTGCTGGTGCTGCGCGCCGAGGACGGCGCGGTGCGGGCATTTCACAATGTCTGCCGGCACCGCGCCGCGCGCCTGCTCGACGGGCCGCGCGGCCACTGCGGGGGCCGCATCACCTGCCCGTACCACGCCTGGACCTATGCCCTCGACGGACGCCTGGTCGGTGTGCCGCAGCGCGACAGCTTCCCCGGGCTCGATCGGGCGCGGCACGGGCTCGTGCCGCTCGAGCACGAGCTGTTCATGGGCTTCGTCTTCGTGCGCTTCGCGCCCGGGTTGCCGAGCGTGCGCGAGATGGCGGCGCCGTACGCGCACGAGCTCGCGCCCTACCGCCTGGAGGAGCTGGTGCCGCTCGGGCGGGTCACGCTGCGCCCGCGGGCGGTGAACTGGAAGAACGTCGCGGACAACTATTCCGACGGCCTGCACATCAACGTGGCGCACCCGGGGCTGACGCGCCTGTTCGGCCAGGGTTACGGCATCGAGGCGCGCCCCTGGATCGACAAGATGTGGGGCACGCTGCGCGCTGCGCCTTCGGCCAACTGGTCCGAGCGGCTCTACCAGCGGCTGCTGCCGCAGCTCCCCGCTCTGCCGCCCGAACGGCAGCGGCTGTGGACCTACTTCAAGCTCTGGCCGAACCTCGCCTTCGACATCTACCCCGACCAGATCGACTTCATGCAGTTCCTGCCGGTATCGCCCACCGAGACCCTGATTCGCGAGATCGCCTATGCGCACCCGGACGCGCGCCGCGAGATGCGCGCCGCGCGCTATCTGAACTGGCGCATCAACCGGCGCGTCAGTCTCGAGGACAAGGCGCTGATCGAGCGGGTACAGGCGGGCATGGCCTCGAGCAGCTACACCTGCGGACCCTTGAGCGAAGGCGAGGTGTGCCTGCGCAGTTTCGCGCGGCGCATGCGCGAGCTGATTCCGGAAAGCGTCCTGCCGCGGGCTCCGGCGCGCGGGTGGAGCCGTGGCTGAGGCGGCGCGGCGCGGCGACGGCAGTTGCGATGCGCTGATCATCGGTGGCGGACACAACGGGCTGGTGTGCGCCGCGTACCTGGCCGGCGCCGGGCTCAAGGTCACCGTGCTCGAGCGGCGCGCGCTGGTCGGCGGCGCCGCGGTCACCGAGGAGTTCCATCCCGGGTTCCGCAACTCGGTCGCCGCCTATACGGTCTCGCTCCTGAACCCGAAGGTCATCCGCGACCTCGATCTCGCCGGCCACGGCCTGCGCATCGTCGAGCGGCGCTGCGCCAACTTCCTGCCGACCGCCGACGGCGGCTATCTGCTCACCGGCGAGGGCCGCACGCAGGCGGAGGTGGCGCGCTTCTCGGCGCGCGATGCGGCCCGCCTGCCCGAATACGCCGAGCGGCTCGAGGCCGTCGCGGACGTGCTGCGGGAGCTGGCGCTGACCACGCCGCCGAACGTGCTCGAAGGCAGCTGGCGCGCGGCGCTGCCGGAGCTGGTGCGCGCGGCGCGCGTCGGCGGCCGCCTGCGGCGGCTCGACATGAGCTCGCGGCGCGAGCTGCTGGCGCTGTTCGCGATGTCCGCCGGCGACTATCTGGATAACTGGTTCGAGAGCGAGCCGCTCAAGGCGGTGTACGGCTTCGACGGCATCGTCGGCAACTACGCGAGCCCGTATACGGCGGGCTCGGCCTACGTGCTGCTGCATCACGTGTTCGGCGAGGTGAACGGCAAGCGCGGGGCGTGGGGTCATGCCATCGGCGGCATGGGCGCCATCACCCAGGCGATGGCGCGGGCCGCGACGGCGCGCGGCGCGCTGATCCGTGTGTCGACCGCGGTGCGCGAGGTCCTGGTCGAGGGCGATCGCGCGGTCGGCGTGCTGACCGAGTCGGGCGAGAGCCTGCGCGCGGCGGCCGTGATCTCCAATCTCAACCCGAAGCTGCTGTATCTGGACATGTTCGCACCTGAGGCCCTGCCGCCGGAGTTCCGCGAGCACATCAGTCACTGGCGCTGCGGCTCCGGGACCTTCCGCATGAACGTGGCGCTCGCCGAGCTGCCGGACTTCAGCTGTCTGCCCGGCAGGGCGCCCGCGGACCATCACACCGCGGGCATCATCATTGCGCCGACGCTCGCCTACATGGAGCGGGCCTACTTCGATGCGCGTACCCTGGGGTGGTCGCGAGCGCCGATCATCGAGCTGGTGATCCCCTCGACGCTCGACGACACGCTCGCGCCCCGGGGTAAGCACGTGGCGAGCCTGTTCTGCCAGCACGTGGCGCCGCAGCTGCCCGCGGGTGAGTCCTGGGACGCGCACCGCGAGGCGGTCGCGGATCTGATGATCGACACGGTCAACGCCTACGCCCCGAACTTCAAGGCTGCCGTGCTCGGCCGTCAGATCATGAGTCCGCTCGATCTGGAGCGCACGTTCGGCCTCATCGGTGGGGATATCTCGCACGGCACCCTGAGCCTCGATCAGCTATTCTGCGCGCGGCCGATGCTCGGTTATGGCAACTACCGCGGACCACTGCAGGGGCTGTACATGTGCGGCGCCGGCACGCATCCGGGCGGGGGCGTGACGGGCGCTGCGGGTCACAACGCGGCGCGCGAGATACTGAGCGATTTTCGCCACGGGCGGCTGCGGCGGGTGGCGTGAGCGGCGGCGGCTCCCCGTCGCGCACGCGCGCCGCGCGGGCGCGCCGGCCGCGTTTCGAGCGCCAGCTGCCGCAGCAGCGGCGCCAGGCGCTGATCGACGCCACCATCGAGTGTCTGAAGCGCTACGGACACGAGGGACTATCGATCCGCACCATCAGCGCCCAGGCCGGCGTGTCGGTGGGTCTCATCAATCATCACTTTCCCAACAAGAACCAACTCATCGCGGCGGCCTACCGGCACTTCAACAGCGAGCTGGTCGGCGGCCTGCAGGCGGCGGTGGCGCGTGCCGCGGATTCGCCCCGGGCACGCATGCGCGCCTTCCTCGAGGCGTCCTTCTGCCCGCCGAATCTCGACCAGGACGCGCTGGCGGTGTGGGTGGTGTTCTGGGGGCTGTACCGCCACTCGCGCCTGATCCAGCGGGTGCAGCGGGACACCTACCGCGGCTACGTGCGGCTGTTGCGCGGGATGCTCGCCGAGCGGCTGGCGCAGGCGCGCGCGCCGCACCCCCGCCGCCCGCGACGCCGGGGGCGGCCCGACCTGCGCCTCGCCGCCATCGGGCTCACCGCGCTCCTGGATGGCCTGTGGCTCGAATGGTGTCTGGAGCCCGGCGCCTTCCGGCCTGCCGAGGCGGTGGCGCTGTGCGAGGCGTGGGTGGAGGATCTGTGCCGCAGATAGCTGACAGGACGGTTCCTGCACGGGATGCCGGCCTGGTACGGGCGGTCGGGCCGATCGCGCTGGCTGCCGGCATTGTCAACAGTGTGGTGGCATCAGCCATATTCGTGGTCCCGGCCGCCGTGGCCGCGGCGGTGGGCACTTACGCGCCGCTTGCGGTGATCGCCTGCGCTGTCGCCATGGGCGCAGTTGTCGTTTGTTTCGCCGCGGGCGGGCGCCGCATCGCCACCAGCGGTGGACCCTACGGCTATATCCACAGCGCCTTTGGCCCGCTGGCCGGATGCGCTGCGGGCACCATGCTGTGGGTCAGCAATGTACTGGCGTGCGGGGCTATTGCCGCTGCGCTGGGCGATGTCATCGCGAGTCTCGGGCCGCATCCGCTGGCGGCGACCGTGCGGGTGGTCGTTGCGCTCGGAACTCTGGCGCTGGTTGCGGCGGTGAACATCGGCGGGGTGGTGTGGGGCGCACGCTTCGTCGCTATCGCAACGCCGCTGAAGCTCATCCCGCTGTTGGTCTTTCTGGCGGTCGGCATCGCCAGTTTAGCCGGGGGCAGCCACGCGCCGGCAGCGCCGGCCTCGATGCAGGGATTCGGGCGCGCGATGATCCTGGGCTTCTTTGCCTTCACGGGCTTCGAGATTTCCCTGATCGCGAGTGGCGAGGTAGCGCAGCCGCGGCGCGCCATTCCGCTCGCCCTCTCGGTGGCGCTGGGGTTCGTGACGCTGCTGTACGTGGCGGTCCAGGTGGTGACGCAGGCGATGCTCGGAGCTGCGCTGGCCACCTCAGCGGCGCCGCTCGCGGATGCCATGGCAAAGGTTCATCCGGGGTTGCAGGTGCTGCTGCTGGCAGGGGCGTCGCTCTCGATGTTTGCCTTTCTGGGGAGTGACGTTCTGGGCACGCCCCGCATGCTGTTCGCTCTGGCGCGCGATGGCGTGCTGCCTGGCGCGCTCGGTCGCGTGCATCCGCGCACGCATGCCCCGCATGTTGCCATCATCTGTTATACGGGCATCGCCGCGCTGCTCGCGGTGACCGGGACGTTCGCAGAGCTGGTGGTCATGTCGACACTCACGGTCGCAGTGATCTACCTCGGCAGCTGTGCCGCAGTGTGGGTGTTGGTGCGGCGCGGCGCCGCGGCCGCCACCGAGGCGCCAACGTCCCCGTGGTTGCGGGTGGCGGCGATCACGGGGATTGCCAGCATGCTCGTGGTGATGGCACTCGCGAGCTGGACGGAGATCGGGGGCCTTGCGGTGCTGCTGGCCCTGAGTGGCCTGGTCTACGGATTGCGATGGCGGCGTTTGAAGCCCGTGCCCGCCCTCCGGTAGCATCCCCACCCTGTTTGCGGCGCTTGCAGCGGCCGATAATCGTCCCCACATCGGCTCCTGATGGTCACACCGGCTCACCCTGCGCACCACGCCGGCATGGCGAGCGGCGGCCGCGAGGGCACGACGCTGCGGGGCTTCTTCGGCGTATTCCGTTACAGCCGGCGCGCGCTCGAGCTGGTGTGGAGCACCAACCGGGCACTGACGCTCGCGCTCGCCCTGCTGACCCTCATCGCCGGCATCCTGCCCGCCTCGGTCGCCTACGTCGGCGCCCTCATCGTCGATGCGGTCGTGGCCGCGATCCGCGCCGGGGGCGGCGTGGCGACCCGCGTGGCGCAGCTGGTGGTGCTGGAAGGAATGCTGGTGGCGGCGATCGCGGCGGCGCAACGCGGGCTGTCGCTGTGCCAGTCACTGCTGCGCGCGCAGCTCGGTCAGCGGGTCAACGTGATGATCCTCGAGAAGGCGCTCACCCTCGAGCTGCAGCACTTCGAGGACTCGGAATTCTACGACAAGCTCACGCGCGCGCGCCGCGAGGCATCCACCCGCCCGCTGAGTCTGGTCACCCGCACCTTCGGACTGGTGCAGAACGGGATCTCGCTGGTGAGCTACGGCGTGCTGCTGGCGCGCTTCTCGCCGTGGGCGGTCGCGGTATTGCTGCTGGCGGGCCTGCCGGCGTTCGTCGCGGAAGCCAAGTTCTCCGGTGATGCCTTTCGGCTCTTCCGCTGGCGCTCGCCCGAGACGCGCATGCAGATCTACCTCGAGACCGTGATCGCCCGCGAGGATCACGCCAAGGAGGTCAAGCTCTACGGCCTGGGTCCGCGGCTGCTCGAGCGCTACCGCGACATCTTCCGGCGGCTGTACCGCGAGGATCGCTCGCTCACCATGCGCCGCGATGCCTGGGGCTTTGGCCTGGGGCTCATCGCCACCGCGGCGCTCTACGGCGCCTACGCCTGGATCGCGGTCAGCGCCGTGCGCCGGGTCATCACGCTCGGCCAGATGACCATGTACGTCGCGCTGTTTCGCCAGGGACAGGCGGCCGTGTCCGCCATGCTGGCGGCGGTCGGCGGCATGTACGAGGACAACCTGTACCTGTCGACGCTCTACGAGTACCTGGAAACCAATGTGGCGGCGCCGGCCGGCACCGCGGTGCGCGGTCCACATCCGGAAGATGGCGTGCGCTTCGAGGACGTGAGCTTCACCTACCCGGGAGCCGAGGAAGCGGCCCTCGAGCACGTCACACTGCACCTGACCCCCGGCGCAAGTCTCGCCCTGGTGGGCGAGAACGGCTCGGGGAAAACCACCCTGATCAAGTTGCTGACACGCCTGTACGCACCCACCTCGGGAAGGATCCTGCTCGACGGGCAGGACCTCGGGCAATGGGACGAGAGCGCGCTGCGCGAGAGGATCGGCGTCATCTTCCAGGACTTTGCCCGCTATCAGATGCTGGTCGGTGAGAACGTCGGCGCCGGCGACGAGCGCTTCTTCGAGGACGAGGAGCGCTGGCGCACGGCGGCGGTGAAGGGCCGGGCGAGCGAGTTCATCGAGACACTGCCCGCGGGCTATCGCACCCAGCTCGGCAAGTGGTTCCGTGACGGGCGCGAGCTCTCCGGCGGCCAGTGGCAGAAGATCGCCCTGTCGCGCGCCTTCATGCGCATCCGGGCCGACATCCTGGTCCTGGACGAGCCGACGGCGGCCATGGACGCACAGGCGGAGTCCGAGGTATTCGAGCATTTCCGCCAGCTCTCGCGCGAGCGCATCACCATCCTCATCTCGCACCGCTTCTCGACCGTGCGCATGGCGGACCAGATCGCGGTGCTCAATCACGGCCGCATCATCGAGCGCGGCAGCCACGAGGAGCTGATGAAGCTCAACGGGCGCTACGCGCAGCTGTTCACACTGCAGGCGCGCGGCTATCGCTGAAGAAAGCGCCGCAGCGACCACGCCGCGGCGCAGCAGGCCCGTTACCGGCCCGCCTGGGCTTTGCTCGACTGCGCCTCGAGGCGCAGATCCGCCTTCATGCGCTGGTAATCGACCCTGCGGATCTGCTCGATCGGGCAGCGCCACCGACCGGTGGTCACGGAATCGAAGCGTGAATAGACCGCTGCGCCGGTGGAGGTCAGTCCGATGCGGGTCGCGAACTGCAGGTTATCGCACGGTGGGCCCACCTTGAGGAGGTAGGCGTCGCTGACTCCAGTGAACACGACCAACTCGTCGCGGCCGAGCGGCTGCCAGCCGTCGTAGCGTCCGAGCCACGTAAAGTGATCGATCGGCTCGCCGGAGTAGGCGGCGAAGCGATCGCGCTCTTCCTGCTGGCTCTCGTGCAGGGGGATGCCGCTCGCACAGCCGGCAAGCAGGGCGAGGGCCGCCGATACTCCCGCAAGTCCCGAGTGCTTGTGCAACATGCTGTCCTCCTGAGGGTGAAAGTCAGTTTCCTCCTGCGCTGTCTCCGACCCGCGCCCGGCGCGGAAGGTTCCCTTGGATCTGCGTGTTCCTGTGTGTTGCCGGACCGTCAACCGGCGGCGGCGTGCGGCGTTGCAGCGTGGGGGTCCGCCTCCGGCGCATCGCAGCCGCAGGTGAGCAGTGCCACCGGGAACTCGGCCAGGGCCTGCGCGGCCAGCAGGCCCACGCTCTCGCCCTGGCGCACCGGCGAGAGCTGCGCGCCGTCGAGGACACTGCGAAACGTCGCGCGCGAGCGCTCCTCGCGCGGCAGCTCGATGAGGGTCTCGCCCCACACGGCCTCCCCGAGGGGCAGTGCGCCCTCGTCACCGAGCAGGCGCCGGTACAGGCGCGGCGCGACGACCACGAGCGACTGCTGCCGCCAGCGGCGCGCGAAGGCGCACAGGTGCTGCGCCCGCACTCCCCGCACCCGCAGGCGCCGGTAGTCGCCGTCGCGAAACAGTTGCGGGTGCGCGCGCCGCAGCTGCAGGGTCTTCCAGGTGAGCAGCAGCTTGGCTCGCCCGTCCTCCATGTGCTGCGCGAGCGCACGCGGCGCGGTGCCGGGGTCGCCGTGCTGCAGCTCGGCCAACAGGGCGCGGCGGTGGCGGTAATCCACCGCGCGCCGATTGTCGGGATCGACCAGCGAGAAATCCCAGATCTCGTTCCCCTGGTAGATGTCGGGCACCCCCGGTGCGGTCAGCTTGCACAGCGTCTGCGACAGGGAATTCAGCAGGCCGAAGCGCGCGACGCGCCGCTGGAACTCGATGAAGTCGCCGAGAAACAGGTTGTTGTCACGCGGCTCCAGCGCGCTGCGCACGAAATGCAGCAGCGCCTCCTCGTAGGGCGCGTCACTTTCGGTCCAGCTGGTGCGCAGCTTCGCCTCGCGCGCCGCCTTGATCATGTAGGCCTCGAGGCGCTCGCGATAGGCGGCGGCGCCCGCCGGGTCCGGCTCGGTCAGCGGCCAGGTGCCCACCAGGGTCTGATAGAAGTGGTACTCATCGTTGCGCGAGGGCGCCTGCCGTCCCTCCAGATCGCGCTTGCGCGAGCGGTTGATGCGGCTCCAGCGCCGCACGGCGTCGCGCCACGGCGTGCTCATCTCCGAGAGCACGTTGAGCCGCGCGCGCACGTCCTCGGAGCGCTTGGTGTCGTGGGTGGAGGTGGCGAGCATCTCGTGCGGCCAATGGCGGACGCGGTACTCCGCGTCCGCGTGAAACGTGCGTACGCCGCCGCCGTAGTTGCCGGGCTCGCCGCCGACTTCGTTGAGCGACAGCAGGCGGTTGAAGCGATACAGCGCGGTGTCCTCGATTCCCTTGCCGGTGATCGGCGCGGTGATCTGCTGGAACTTCATGGCGAAGGCACGTATGCGGCGCCGTAATTCATCGGTCGGCGCCGGCAGCTCCAGCAGCAGCGCCGCGCGCACGAAATCGAACACCGACGCCTCGGTCGCGGCGTGGCGGCGCCGGGCGGTGGCGATCGCCCATTCGATGTAGCGCCGGTCGCTGTCGGCAACCGTTGCCGCGACGTAAGTGCGGTATACCGGGAAACAGGCGATGACTTCCGCGAGCGCGGTCCGCAGGCCGTTGTAAGTGAAGTCGCGCGTGCGCCGGTCGGCGCGGGCGATTCGCGCCAGCTGGTTGGTGGCGACGTTCAGTTCCGAGGCGAGCGAGCGGCGCAGCACCAGCTGCTGGCACTCGTACGCCACGTCCCGCCACTCGAGCGGCTCGTCGATGAACGCGCGGTACACGCGGTCCATGCGCGCGCGGGTGGCGGAATCCACCAGCATGCGGTTGACGACGTTGGCGAAGCGATAACCGGTCTCGCCGTGCACCGGCCAGTCCGACGGCAGGTGCTCGAATGAGGCGGTGATCTTCTCGACCACCAGATACAGCGCCCGCGCGCCGCGCCGGCCGGTGACCGCGCCGATGCGCTCCTGCAGGCGACGGACATACCCGGCCGGGTCGTACAACCCGTCCGCATGATCGACGCGCAGACCGTCGATCATGCCCGCGCCGATCAGCTGCAGCACCAGGCGATGCGTGACTTCGAAGACCGCTTCGTTGTCGACCCGCAACGCCGCCAGGTCGTTCACATCGAAGAAGCGCCGGTAGTTGATGTCTTCGGCCGCGACGCGCCAGTAGGCGAGGTGATAGGCCTGCAGCTCCAGCAGCTCGTGCAGCGCATCGAAGCTCGCCGGCTCCGCCGCCGTGCCGCCGAAGCTGCGCACCGCCGCCTCGATCGCGGCGCCGACCTCGGGGTTGCCGGCGGCGAGTGCCGCGAGGCGCTGCTTGTGGCGCTCTTTCTCGCGGCAGCGCTCTGCCACCTGTTCGGGCGCGAGCGCCTGGCGGTCGGGCAGCTCCGCCAGCGCGCGTCGGATGTTCTCGAGCTCGGTGTTGGCGACCAGCGCCGCCACGCGATCGAGGATCCGTGGGTAGGTGCGCGGATCGAGCGGCAGGCGCTGCGACCGGTAATACACGGCGAAGGAGCCCGAGTGCGGCTCGAAGCGCAGCTCGAGCTCGCCGCGCTCGAGCACCGTGCCGTAGGGACCGGCAAGCACCGGCACCAGCACCTTGTGGGCGCGGTCCGGATTGGACGGCGCCCAGTCGATGTCGAAGAAAGCCGCATATCCCGACGCCTCGCCGTTCTCCAGCACGTCCATCCACCAGGCGTTGTCGGCGCCCAGGATGCCGACGTGATTCGGCACGATGTCGAGGATGTGACCCATGCCGTGCGCGCGCAATGCCGCCACGAACAGCTCGAAATCATCGCGCTCACCGATCTCCGGGTTGAAGGAGTTGTGGTCGACCACGTCGTAGCCGTGCGTGCTGCCGGAGCGGGCGCGGAAATACGGCGAGCAGTACACGTGGCTGATGCCGAGCTGTGCCAGGTACGGAACGATCGCCGTGGCGTCGCGGAACGTGAAGCCGGCGTTGAGCTGCACCCGGTAGGTGGCGCGCGGGATGACGAGCTCGGCTGCGTCCAGGGCGTCCGCGCCGCGCCGCGCCGCGCCGCGCCGCTCAGCGCGATTCACGCCCCGCTCTCCAGCAGCCACAGGACGCTCCAGGGCGCAAGCTGTTCGCCGGCGAGCCCGGCGCCGGCGTCACCCTGGGTGGCGAAGATCACGCGGCCCGCGGCGCTGCCCACGCGCGGCGCCGCGGTCGCGCTGAGATTGGCGCTCAGGCGCAGCAGCTGCTCGCCCGCCGCCCACTCCACCGTGAAGGCCGCACCGTCTGCGCTGCGCGTGCAGCTTCCCGCGCGCAGGCCCGCAAGGAGCGGCGCGATCTCGCGGCGCCTGATCGCCAGCAACCGCCGGTGGTATTGCAGCGCCTGCGCGTGCCGCGGCTCCTCGAGGCGCCGCCAGTCGAGGCGCGCGCACGCGTAGGTGCTCGCCGCCGCCGGATCCGCGCTGCCCGGGAACTCGCGGTTGCGATGCGCACGCACGCGCGCCGCCAGCTGCGGCTCGAAGTCGCAGAACCACGGGAAGGGCTCGGTGGCCGCCCACTCCTCGCCCATGAACAGCAGCGGTGGCGCGGGCGCGAGCAGCAGCACCGCGGCCGCGGCGCGCAGCGCCGCCTCATCGGGCAGCAGAGCGCTGAGGCGCTCGCCGCGGGCTCGGTTGCCGATCTGGTCGTGGTTCTGCAGGAAGTTGACGAAGGCGCTGGGCGGCAGGTGCGCACTGCTCTCGCCACGCGGCCGGCCCAGGTAGCCCGAGGGCTCGCCCTGGTAGGCGAAGCCCTGCGCCAGGGCGCGGCACAGGAGCGCCTGCGGCTGGCGCGCGTAGTCGGCGTAGTAACCGCCCGACTCGCCGCTCAGCAGCACGTGCAGGCAGTGGTGCGCGTCGTCGTTCCATTGCGCGTCGCAGGTCGCGGCAGCGCCCGCGGCGCCGAGAAAGCGCACGGCGTTGTCGAGGTTCTCGAGCGTGAGGTAGATCGGGCGGGTGCGGCCTGCGGCCGCACGCGCCGCGCGGGCGATCTGGCTGACGATGTGCGGTTCGCTCGCGTCGTAGACGGCGTGAATCGCATCCAGACGCAAGCCGTCGAAGTGGTATTCCTCGAGCCAGTAGAGCGCGTTGTGGATGAAGAACTCACGCACCGTCGCACTGTCCGGTCCGTCAAAGTTGATCGCGGGACCCCAGGGGGTGACGTGCCGCTCGGTGAAGAATTGCGGCGCGTACCAGTGCAGGTAATTGCCCTCTGGGCCGAAGTGGTTGTAGACCACGTCGAGCAGCATCGCGAGGCCATGCCGATGGGCGGAGGCGATCAGGGCCTTCAGCTCCTGCGGCGTACCGTACGAGCCCTGCGGGGCATACGGCAGCACGCCGTCGTAACCCCAGCCGCGGGTGCCGGGAAAAGCCGCCACCGGCATGAGCTCCACGGCCGTGACGCCGAGGCGCGCGAGGTGCTCGAGCCGTGCCGCCACCCCGGCAAAGGTACCCTCGGGACTGAAGGCTCCAACGTGCAACTCGTAGATGACCGCCTCGGGCCAGGGCGGGGCGCGCCACAGCGCGTCATCCCAGGCGAAGGCGCACGGATCGATGACCTCGCTCGGCCCGTGCACGCCCTCGGGGTTGCAGCGCGAGGCGGGATCGGCGACCTCGCGCACGCCATCGAGCCGATAGCGGTAGCGGCTGCCGGCGCGGGCCGCAGCGGTCTCGAGCTCGAACCACCCGCCGGGGAGCGAGCGCATCGCCAGCGGCTGCGTGCCGCCGCTGGGCTGCGTGCCGCCGCTGTCATAGAGGATCACATCGACCTGCCGCGCCGCCGGCGCCCACAGCCGAAAGCGCACCTCGCCCGCGGCGGTGAGCTGCGCCCCGAACGGCATGCGGTGCTGGCGCCGAATCTGAGGCTGCATGGGCGGTCGATCTCAGCGCGCGAGGGCGGCGAGTCTGCGCAGCGGCACCTCGGCCCATTCCACCCGGTTCAGCAGCTCGTGACGCAGATCGGCGAGCGCCGTGTCGAGCTCGAACAGGCGCAGGAGCGGCGCCATCTCCTCGAACGATGCGTACAGGCCGCTCGCGCACGCGATCTCATCGTAGCTCGCGAGAAATGCGCGGCGCGCCTGCTGCTCCCACTCCTCGAGCTGCGGCTCCCATTTGCCGCGCTCGTGCGCGGAGATCAGCGAGCACTGTTGTAACGCCATGTGGCGCGCATAGGCAAACGAGCGCAGCATGCTGGCGACGTCCGTCAGCGGGGAGTGTTTGCCTCGCCGCTCGGCGACGCTCCGATCGGGAGCGCCTTCGAAATCGGTGATGATGAAATCGTTGCGCTTCAGCAGCACCTGGCCCAGGTGGTAGTCGCCGTGGCAGCGCGTCCTGAGGCCGCGCGGGGCGGTGCGGGGGGCGGTGCCGATACTGCGCAGCAGCGCCGCGCGCTGAGCGAGCAGGGTGACAGCCTCGGCGGCCGCCGCGGGTGGCAGGGCCGCCGCGCGCTCGGCCAACATCTGCAACGTGGCCGTGGCGGCCGCGCGCGTGGCGCGGCGCCAGGCGCCGAGATCCTCGGCGCTGATCGGCTCGGGCGCGAAGGCCGGGTCGGAGCTCGCCGCCGCGAGCGCGCCGTGCAGCTCTGCGGTGCGGGTGGCGAGGGTCCTCATGAGGGCGAGATGCAGCCCGTGCGCGTCCACGGGCGCTGTTCCGCCCGTCACGCGCTCCTCGAGGAAACGCACCAGGTGATTGACGGTGTAATCCCAGCCATCGCCCTGATTGGTGACGAACGCCTGCAGCAGGGCGAGCGTGCAGGTGGCGCCGTCACCGCGCCGGTACTCGATGAAGCCCGCCAGGGGCACGCAGTTGGGAAAGTGCGCCACTTCGGTGAGATAGCGGCCGATCTCCACGCCCGGATTGATGCCCGGGTGCAGTTTGCGGCAGATCTTCAGGAACAACTCCCCGACCCGGACGGTGGTGTTGCCGCCCTGTGCGCCCGCCGGGGCGACCACGGCCTCGGCGGCCTGCATGCCGCGCAGTGCGGCAAACGTGCTGGTGGGGTGGCAGCTCAGCTGTCCATGCCGGGTCGGCCACACCTGCGATGCTGCGATGGCCTCGACGAGGCTGCGGCAGAAGTCCTCGTCCGCGCCGGCGTCCGCCAGCACGCCCACCGCCGCCTGCTGGCGCACGCGCGCCATGGCGGCGGGCTGGAGCTTGCGCCAGCGCGCCTCGTCGCTGTCCTCGAAGGCGATCGCCAGCGGCACGAAGTACTGGCCCGACAACGCGCCGCCGGCCACTTCGAAGACCGCGAGCAGCCAGCGATCGAGATCCCCCTGCGGCATGACGCAGTCCGCCAGCGTCGCGCCGCTCAAGCCCGCAGCGCGCGCCGCCGCAAGTCCGGCCAGCGCCACGCCGGCGGGCGCGGCCCAGCGCCGGGCGGCGAGAAACCCGGACACGACGCGCCCCTCGAGCTGCGCACGCAGGCCGCTGGCGAGCGCCTGCCGCCACGGGGCCACGCGCTCGGGAAAGAAGCTGCTCCAGCCCTGTACCAGCACCATCACCGGCAGGTCCTCGCGCGCCAGGCGCTCCCCGTGCCACGGCGGCGCCTCGGCCTCGCGGCTGAGGCGAAACCAGTAGAACGCATAGCCGGGGAGCGTGAGCAGGTAAGGCAGATCGCCGACCGGCGGAAACGGCGCCCGCCCGAGCAGCTCGATCGGCACGGCGCCCTTGTGTTCCACGAGATCGAGCTCGACTGGCTGAGCGGAGCGCGACAGGTTCGCCACGCACAGGATGGTGTCATCGCCGTACTGGCGCAGGTACACCAGCACGTGGCGGTTGCCGGGACGGATGAAACGCAGCGTGCCGCGGCCGAAGGCCTGTGAGGCGCTGCGCACCTGCAGCAGGCGCTTCATCCAGTTCAGGAGCGAGGAGCGGTCGCGGCTCTGCGCTTCGACGTTCACGGCCTGATAGCCGTACAGCGGATCCATGATCGGCGGCAGGTACAGCTGCTGCGGGTCGGCGCGCGAGAAGCCCGCGTTGCGATCCGGACTCCACTGCATCGGCGTGCGCAGCCCGTTACGATCGCCCAGAAACACGTTGTCGCCCATGCCGATCTCGTCGCCGTAGTAGATGATCGGCGAGCCGGGCATCGACAGCAGCAGGCTGTTCATGAGCCTGATGCGCTCGAAGTCATTGTCCAGCAGCGGCGCGAGCCGCCGCCGGATCCCGAGGTTGAGGCGCGCGCGCGGATCGGCCGCGTACGACTGGTACATGTAGTCGCGCTCGCGGCTGGTGACCATCTCGAGGGTCAGCTCGTCGTGATTGCGCAGGAAGATCGCCCACTGACAGGTGTCGGGGATGTCCGGGGTCTGCTCCATGATCTCCACGATCGGGTGCCGATCCTCCTGCGCGATGGCCATGTACATGCGCGGCATCAGCGGGAAGTGATAGGCCATCTGGCACTCGTCCAGGCCGTCGCCGAAATAGTCGCGCACGTCCTCGGGCCACTGGTTGGCCTCCGCCAGCAGCATGCGATCCGGGTATTTGCCGGCGACCGTGCGGCGGATGATCTTGACGATCTCGTGGGTCTCGCGCAGGTTCTCGTTGCTGGTGCCGGGCCGTTCCACCAGGTACGGCACGGCATCCAGCCGCAAGCCGTCCACGCCGAGGCGCAGCCAGAAGTCCATGATGCGCAGCATCGCCCGCAGCACGTGCGGGTTGTCGAAGTTCAGATCCGGCTGGTGGCTGAAGAAGCGGTGCCAGTAGTACGCCTGCGCCTGCGGGTCCCAGGCCCAGTTGGACGTCTCGGTGTCGCGGAAGATGATGCGGGTACCGGCATAGCGCTCCGGGGTATCGCTCCAGACGTAGTAGTTCCTCTTGACCGAGCCGGGCGCGGCGCGACGCGCGGCCTGGAACCAGGGATGCGCGTCGGAGGTGTGATTGAGGACCAGCTCGGTGATGACCCGCAGGTTGCGCCGATGCGCCTCGCGCACGAAGGCGCGGAACTCGGCGCGCGTTCCGTAGGCGGGGTGGATGTTGCGGTAGTCGGCGATGTCGTAACCATCATCGCGCCCGGGAGAGGGGTAGAACGGCAACAACCACACGGTGTTGACACCCAGATCCTGGATGTACTCGAGCTTGCGCGTGAGACCGGCGAGATCTCCGCAGCCGTCATCGTTGCCGTCGAAGAAAGCGCGCACATGCACTTCGTAAATGACGGCGTCCTTGAACCACAGCGGATCCCCGCCCGAGCGTTGTCTGCGCTGCGCCTTCATGCGCTCCTTCGGTCCCTCCTGGCGCCGCCCTAATCCGGCGTCAGCACCACCACCGCCAGGGGCGGTAGCCGCACGTTCAGGGCGTAATCGTAGCCATGGGCGCCGAGCGCCTCGGCCTCGAGCGCCCCGAGGTTGCCCTGGCCGCTGCCGCCGTAGTCGGCGGCGTCGCTGTTGAGGCGCTCGCGCCAGCGCCCGCCACGGGGCACGCCGATGCGGTATGCCGGGCGCGGCACCGGCGTGAAGTTGCAGGCCACCAGCGCCAGCTCGTCGCCCCTGCCCCGGCGCAGGAACGAGATCACGCTCACGTCGGCGTCGTCGCAGTCGACCCAGCGGAAGCCGGCGTCGGAGAAGTCCAGCTGGTGCAGTGCCGGGGTGTTGCGATAGAGCTGGTTGAGATCACGGACCCAGTGCCGCACGCCGGCATGCAACGGGTACTGCAGCACGTGCCACTCGAGACTCTCCTCGTGCTGCCACTCGCGCCGCTGCCCGAATTCCCCGCCCATGAACAACAGCTTCTTGCCCGGGTGGGTCCACATGTAGCCGAACAGCAGGCGCAGGCTCGCGAACTGCTGCCACTCGTCCCCGGGCATCTTGCCGATGAGCGAGCCCTTGCCGTGCACCACCTCGTCGTGCGACAGCGGCAGCACGAAGTTCTCGCTGAAGGCGTACCAGATGCTGAAGGTGAGGCGGCTGTGGTGATACTTGCGGTGCACGGGGTCCTGCTGGAAATACCTGAGGGTGTCGTGCATCCAGCCCATGTTCCACTTGAGCCCGAAGCCGAGGCCGCCGAGGTAGATCGGGCGCGACACCATCGGCCAGGCGGTCGATTCCTCGGCGATGGTCTGAGTATCGGGGTGATCGCGATAAGCGGCGAGATTGAGCTGCTTGAGGAACTCCACCGCAGCGAGATTCTCGTGCCCGCCGAAGGCGTTGGGGATCCATTCGCCGGCGCGCCGCCCGTAATCCAGATACAGCATCGAGGCCACGGCATCCACGCGCAGCGCGTCGATGTGGTAGATGTCGAGCCAGAACAGCGCGCTGCTGGCGAGGAAGTTGCGCACTTCGGCGCGGCCGTAGTTGAAGATGGAGCTGCTCCACTCCGGATGGAATCCCTGGCGCGGGTCGGCGTGCTCGTACAGGTGCGTGCCATCGAAGCGCGCCAGTCCATGCTCGTCGGTGGGGAAGTGCGACGGCACCCAATCGAGGATCACGCCGATGCCGCGCTGGTGCAGGTGGTCGACCAGGTACATGAAGTCCTGCGGCGTGCCGTAGCGGCTGCTCGGGGCGAAGTAGCCGGTGACCTGGTAACCCCAGGAGCCGTAGAACGGATGCTCCATCACCGGCAGCAGCTCTACGTGCGTGAAGCCGAGCTCCGTCACGTAGTCCCCGAGCGCGTGCGCCAGCTCGCGGTAGTTGAGGAAGCGGTTGTGCTCTTGCGGCACGCGCCGCCAGGAGCCCGGGTGCAGCTCATAGATCGACCAGGGCGCGCCCAGTGCGTTGGCGTGTGCGCGGCGCCGCAGCCACTCGGCGTCCTGCCATTGATAGGCGAGCTCCCACACCACCGAGGCGGTGCGGGGCGGCAGCTCGGTGCGGAACGCGTACGGGTCGGCCTTGTCGACCGCGAGGCCCGCCTGGCGCGAGGCGACGTGGTACTTGTAGAGCGTCCCCGGGCCCACACCGGCCACGACCCCTTCCCAGATTCCCGACGAGTCCGCTCGCGCGCTCAGCGGATGGCGATGACGGTCCCAGCCGTTGAAGTCACCGATGACCGTGACCGCGGCGGCGTTCGGCGCCCAGACGGCGAAGCGCGTGCCGTGAAGCGCACCTTCCGTGGCGCGTACCACGTGGGCTCCGAGCTTCTCGTACGCCCGGACGTAAGTGCCCTCGCGGAAGTGGTAGATGTCCTGTTCCGTCAGCAGCACGCGGGAAGTCTAGCAAGTCGCGTGCGGCTGTGCTGGCGGGTGGCCGCGAAGGGCCGAGTTGGGAGTTGCGGCGCGCGCCGCCGACGCGCCCACCGCGGCGGCGCGGGCTTCAGGTCGCGCGCCGCCGACCCGAGCTGCCGACGAACACCACCGAGTCGCCCGCCTCGCGGCGCGGCAGCTGCGCGGCCGCTTCCAGGGTGAGCCGCGCGCGCGCGCTGGCGGCCTGCGCCTCGGCTGCGGCGGCGCTCGCTTCGACCGGGTTGCCCAGCAGGAAACCCTGTACGCTGATCGGACCGCAACGCGACAGGAACTCCAGTTGCGCCTCTCGCTCGACACCCTCCGCCACCACCTGCAGCCCCAGGCCATGGCACAGGGCGACGACGGAGCGCACGATCGCCGCGGAGCGCGGGTTGCTGTCCACGGCGGCCGTCAGCTGCCGGTCGAGCTTCACGCGCGAGATGGGCAACTGCTCGAGCGAGGTGAGCGAGGAGTAGCCGATGCCGAAATCATCGAGCGCAACCGCCACGCCCAGATCACGCAGCTGGCGCAGCGAGTCGACCGTGGCGGGGCCGGTCTGAAAGACCGTCTCGGTGATCTCCAGCTCGAGCGCGCTGGCCGGCAATCCGGTGACTTGCAGCGTGCGCGCCACGTGCGCCACGAAATCGCTCTCGAAGAACTGCGGCGCCGAGACGTTGATCGCCACGCTGGCGCGGTGCCAACCCGCCGCGCGCCACGCGGCGGCGGTCGCAGCCGCAGTATGCAATATCCAGTCGGTCAGTTCGTGAATGAGGCCGGTCTTCTCGGCCACGTGGATGAACTCGGCGGCGCTGGCGATGCGGCCGTCGGATTTGCGCCAGCGCAGCAGCGCCTCGAGGCCCGTCGACTCGAAGCTGTGCAGCGCCACCTGCGGCTGGTACATGAGCAGCAGATCGCCGGCCTCGACCGCGCGGCGCAGCGACTGCTCGAGTCGAAAGCGCTTTGCCGCGGCATCGTAGAGCGCCGGACTGTAGAGGGCGAAGCGGTTGCGTCCCAGCTCCTTGGCGCGGAACAGCGCCACGTCCGCGGCGCGCAGCAGCCCTTCGGCATCCGCCGCGTGATCGGGATACAGGCTCGCGCCGACGCTGGCGCTGGTGGTGAGCACGCGCCCGTCGACAATGAGCGGCTCCTGCAGCGTCGCGACGATCTGTGCCGCGCGGCTCTCGACCTCATCGCTGGATTGCACATCCTCGAGCAGCACCGTGAACTCGTCGCCCCCCAGGCGCGCCAGCAGCCCCGTGGGCCCGGTGGCGGCGTGCAGGCGCTCGGCGATGTTCTGCAGCACCCGGTCCCCGAAGCTGTGACCGAGCGTGTCGTTGATCGACTTGAAGTTGTCCACATCCACGAACAGCAGCGCCAGGCGCTGCCGGGTTCCGGCGCGCGCCAGCGCGCTCGCCAGGTGCGCCGCCAGCTTGCGGCGGTTGGGCAGCTGCGTCAGCGGATCGTGATGCGCGAGATGATGCAGCTGCTCGGTGCGCTCGGCGACGTGACGCTCGAGCTCCGCATGGTGGGCGCGCAGCTCCGCCTCGGCGTGCGCGATGCGGTCCGCCATGGTGTTGAAGGATTCGGCGAGCTCATCGATCTCGGCCGAGCCGCCGCGCGGGGCGCGCGCACCGCGGTCGCCGCCGGCGAGCCGCCGCGTGGCCGCGGTGAGGCGGCGCACCGGTACGCTGATGCTCACCGCCAGCATGAGCGAGACCAGCAGCACCAACCCCAGCACCGCGGCGGCGGTGTTCCTGAGCGTATGCTGGGCCTCCTCGGTTGCGGTGGCGGCGTGCTGCGCCGCCTGCAGCAGGCCGAGACGCGCCGGCATCTGCAACTCCTGCTGCACGCCCACGGTGAGCACGGCGCTGTCCTCGCGCAGGCTGTGCCATTGCGGTGCGCTCTGCGCGTCATAGCGCTCGATCTCGCGCCGCAGGCGCGCGGCCTGGGCAAAGTCCTGCCGCACCAGTCCGAGCCAGGCCTGGCCGGGGGAGCTCTCGAACTCCGCGGAGTGCGCGTTCAGCACCGCCGTGAAGTCGCGCTCGCGCCGTGCGGTCACCTCGGGTGTGGCGATCATGCCGCGCACGGCGTTCATGGCCGCCGCGAGCTCGGCGAGCGAGCGCCGTGCCACCACCTGCGTGCCGTTGATGGCCAGTCCCGAGCCGCCGGCGGAGGTGATGCGCTGGTAGACCTGGTTGAGGGCGGCCTGGCGCTGCGCGACCCACTGCGCGCGCTGCGCGGCGCGACCGGTGAGCTCGCGGGCGCTGCCGATGTGGCGGGTGAGCTGCAGGCGCAGGGCGGTGCCGCTCGCCGTGACCGGCGGTGACGGCGAGCTGCCGAAGTAGCCGGCGACCGCCGCTTCGAGCGCATCCCCGGCCCCGGTCATGGCGCGCGACTGGTCCGGGTTGTGCGCCTGCAGGTCCTCATCGACCGCGCGATCGTAGGCGAGGAGTCCTTCCAGCACGGCGTTGGCCCTGTTGGCGAGCGGCTCGTCCTCGTTCTGCATGCTGCGAACCGCCTCGAGCGCCTCACGTGTGGTGCGCGTGGCGAGCCCCTCGCCAAGCATCAGCACGGTCGTGACCGCGGCCAGGCCCAGGCCGAGGCGCCGGCCAATCCCGAGTCGCGGCACGCGCAAGCGCCAGCCGCGCGGTACGCGTGGCGCGGGCAGCGGGCGCGGCGCGCTCGGGCGCGCGGTTTCAGCGATCGGTTTGCGCATGGGACATAAGCCGCGGCCGGCAGATGAGGACCTGTGTCACAGTCACCTGCCGCATGATGCGCGCGCCCCGCGCCACGCTTCCGTGGCCGGCATCGCATAAAGCAATGCACGGTGGCGCAGCGGGGTGCGCGAGCCGCCTGAGGCGGGCGGTTCGTGTCGGCCGTCACGTTCTTTGCCCTATACTAGGCGCCAACGATGAAGGGCGGCCCAAGAGCATGACCGAGCTTGCTGATACCTTTGACGCGGCTTTTTCAAAGGCGGTCGATCTGGGCAACCGGATCGCAGACAAGGACAAGGACGCGGATCTGTGGGACATCGCCGACGGGCTGCTCGCCGGCGCGATCCAGTACTGGTTGTATTCGCGTCAGCCGTGCGGCGATCCGCGCTGCCAGGACTGCATGCCCATCAGTACCGCCCAGGGCCGCATGGCGGAGCTCAACCGCCTCATCGCGCAGTTAGCTTCCGAGAGCGAGTACTTCCACACGCCCACCGACGCCAACGCCGGCCGCGCGTGAGGGCGGCGCGCCCGTGCGGGCGAGTCAGACCGCGGCGCTCGCTCTCGCCCCCGCTCCCGCCACCTCCTCCAGCGCCAGCTCGAACAGGTGGCAGCCTTCCTTCAGGTGTGCGTCGGGAATGGTGAGCGGCGCGAGGAAGCGGATGACGTTGGAATAGACGCCGCAGGAGAGAATCACCAGCCCGCGCCGGCCGGCGGCCTGCACCAGTGCCTTGGTGAGGTCCGCATCCGGCGCATCGGCGCGCGAGTTCTTCACCAGCTCGAGGGCCACCATGGCGCCGAGCGCGCGCACGTCGCCCACACACGGAAAGCGCACCTGCAGCCCTTTCAGCCGCGAGCTCATGAAGCGCCCGATCTCCTGCGCGCGCTTCAGCAGCTGCTCCTCGCGCATCACCTCGAGCACCGCCAGCCCGGCCGCGCAGCCGAGCGGGGAGCCGGCGAAGGTCCCGCCCAGCCCGCCCGGACCCGGCGCGTCCATGATGTCGGCCTTGCCGACGACGGCCGACAGCGGTACTCCGCCGGCCACGCTCTTCGCCAGGGTGATGAGGTCCGGCTCGACTCCGGCGTGCTCGATGGCGAACATGCGCCCGGTGCGGCCGAAGCCGCTCTGGATCTCATCGGCGATCAGCACGATGCCGTGGCGGTCGCACACCGCGCGCAGCCGCCGCAGAAACTCTGACGGCGCCGCATAGAACCCGCCTTCCCCCAGCACCGGCTCGATGATGATCGCCGCGACGCGCGCCGGGTCCACGTCCGCCTTGAACAGCTGCTCGAGCGCCTGCAGCGAATGCTCGAGCGTGACGCCGTGATACGGCATCGGGTAGGGCAGGTGGTAGACCTCCGGCAGCATCGGTCCGAAGCCCGCCTTGTAGGGTTGCACCTTGCCGGTGAGGCTGACGCACGCCAGCGTGCGGCCGTGAAAGCCACCCGCGAACCCGATCACGGCCGAGCGCTTGGTATGAAAGCGCGCGATCTTGATGGCGTTCTCCACCGCCTCCGCGCCGCTGCTCAGGAACAGGGTCTTCTTGGGACCGGCGCCCGGGGCGAGCGCGTTCAACTGCTCCGCGAGCGCGATGTAGCTCTCGTACGGGGTCACTTGAAAGCAGGCGTGCATGAGCTTTTCCAGCTGCCGCGCCACCGCCTGCTGCACCTTCGGGTGCACGTGGCCGGTGTTGAGTACCGAGATGCCGCTGGCGAAGTCGATATAGCGCCGGCCCTCGACGTCCCAGATCTCGGCATTGCAGGCGCGCTCGGCGTACACCGCGAGCGAGTTGGTGACGCCGCGGGGCACGGCTTGCTGGCGGCGGGCATGCAGTTCGGCGTTCGACGTCAAGGCGTTTCCCCCTGGCTGGTGAGCATTGCGGCGGCGCGATGGATCGCGGCGCGAATGCGCTGGTAGGTGCCGCAGCGGCACAGATTGCCGGACATCGCCGTGTCGATGTCGGCGTCCGACGGCGCCGCGGTGTGCGCCAGCAGTGCCGCCGCCGACATGAGCTGACCGGACTGGCAGTAGCCGCATTGCGGCACGTCCAGCTCGATCCAGGCCTTTTGCACCGGATGGCTGCGATCGGGCGACAGACCTTCGATCGTAGTCACCTTCCTGGCGCCGATGGAGCTCACGGGCGTGACGCACGAGCGGATGGGCTGCCCATCCAGGTGTACGGTGCACGCACCGCACAAGGCCATGCCGCAACCGAACTTGGTGCCGGTCAGGCCGAGCGTGTCGCGCAGCACCCACAGCAACGGCATGTCGGGATCGACATCGACTGTCGTATCCCTGCCGTTGACGCTGAGCTTGATCATGGCACCTCCTGCAGCGGAGCACCCGCGCACGAGCGCGCGGGCCGAGTTGCCGCGCGCGCCGAGTTGCCGCGCGCGCTCCCCGCGCGACACCCGCACTATACGGCCCGCCGCGAGCGGCGCGCACCCTTTGCGCCTCTTCCGGGGGAGGCCTCATGCCAGGGGCCGGCAGACCCTCTACAATGCCTGGCCGCAACATCGGACGCGAAAGCGAGCGCCGTGAGCCAGAACCTAACCCGTGCCACCTCCACGCCGGCCGTCACCACCGAGGTCGTCATCATCGGCGCAGGTCCCTGCGGGCTGTTCCAGGTGTTCGAGCTGGGCCTCCTCGGGATCGGCGCCCAGGTGGTGGATTCGCTGCGGCACCCCGGCGGACAGTGCGCCGAGCTGTACCCCGACAAGCCGATCTACGACATACCGGCGCTGCCGGTGTGCGGCGCCCAGGAGCTGGTCGACCGGCTCATGCAACAGATCCGGCCCTTCAATCCGCAGCTGCACCTCGGCCATGAAGTGGTGGAGTTCGCGCGGCGCGATTGCGGGCGCTTCCACCTGCGCACCGCGGGCGGCGTCAGCTTCGACGCCGGTACCGTGGTGATCGCGGCGGGCGTGGGCTCCTTTCAGCCGCGGCGCATCGGACTCGAGGGCGCGGAGGCTTTCGAAGGCAGCGCCATCCACTACCGGGTGAAGAGTGCGGCCGAGCTGGCGGGCAAGCATCTGGTGATCTTCGGCGGCGGCGACTCGGCGCTCGACTGGACGCTGGAGTTGCTGCCACGGGCCGCGAGCCTCACGCTGGTGCATCGTCGGCACGAGTTCCGCGCCGCGCCCGCCTCGGTCGCGCGGATGCGGGAGCAGGTGGCGGCCGCGCGCCTGCGCTGCTTCGAGGCGCAGCCGCACTCGCTGATCGTCGACGGCGGCGCGCTGCGTGGTGTCAACATCCGCGCCCCCGACGGCGCGCTGCAGGCGCTGCCGGCCGATCAGCTGCTGGTGTTCTTCGGCCTGCACCCGAAGCTCGGACCGATCGCGGAGTGGGGCCTGGCGCTGGAAAAGAAGGCGCTGACCGTCGACGCCGAGAAGTTCCAGACCAGCGTGCCAGGAGTATTCGCGGTGGGTGACATCAATACCTACCCGGGAAAGAAGAAGCTCATCCTGTGCGGGTTCCACGAGGCGGCGCTGGCCGCGTTCGCGATCCAGCATCATCTGTATCCGCAGAAGAAGCAGTTCCTGCAGTACACCACCACGAGCCCGGTGATGCACAAGCGCCTGGGAGTGCCGGACTGATCTCGCCCTTTGAAGGAGGACCCCATGACCCTGATGCGTAACACCCTCGCCACCGCCGCCGTGCTCGGCGCACTCGCCGCGGCCCCGTACGCACACGCGGCCGACCCGTGCAAGCTGGAGATCAGCGGCAACGACCTGATGCAGTACGACAAGCCGGAGCTGAGCGCGCCGGCGACCTGCAAGCAGATCACGGTCACGCTGCACCACACCGGCAAGCTGCCCCGGGAAGCGATGGGGCACAACTGGGTGCTGGTGAACGCGGCCGACCTCACCGCGGTGGCCACCGCCGGCATGGGCGCGGGGCTCGCGAACGACTACGTCGCGACCGGTGACAAGCGCGTGCTCGCGCACACCACGACCATCGGCGGCGGCGAGAGCACCAGCGTGACGTTTGCCACCTCGATCCTCAAGAAGGGCGGCGCCTACGAGTACCTGTGCACCTTCCCGGGCCACAACGCGCTGATGCACGGCATCTTCAAGTTCGGCTGAAGGCAAGCGCGCACCGCCCCATGGATCAACGCCTGGCCGATCTGCTGGCGCTGCTCGAGCTCGAGCAGCTCGAGGTCAACCTGTTCCGCGGCGCGAGCCGCGACATCGGGGCTCCGCAGGTGTTCGGCGGGCAGGTGCTGGGGCAGGCCCTCAGCGCCGCAGCCGCCACCGTCGAGGGTCGCGTGGTGCACTCGCTGCACGCGTATTTCCTGCGGCGCGGTGACTGCAACGCGCCCATCGTCTATCAGGTCGATCGCAGTCTCGACGGCCACAGTTTCGCCAACCGCCGCGTGGTGGCGATCCAGCACGGGCAGCAGATTTTCAACATGGCCGCCTCGTTCCAGGCGACCGAGGCGGGCTTCGATCACCAGATCGACATGCCACCGGTGCCGCCGCCGGAGGGCCTCGCGGACTCGAGCGGTCCGCCGGCCGAGCTGCTGGCGCGCCTGCCGGAGCGGGCGCGGCGCCTGTTCGAGCAGCCGCGTCCATTTGAATTCCGCATGGTGCAGAGGATCGATTACCTGCGCCCGCAGCCCGCAGCTCCCGAGCGCCAGATCTGGTTCCGCGCCGTCGATGCCCTGGGCGACGACGAGATGCTGCACCGGCGGCTGCTGGCGTACGTGTCGGATTTCTTCCTGCTCGATACCGCGACCCTGCCGCACGGCACCTCGTTCCTCAGACCCGGCCTGGTGATGGCCAGCATCGACCACGCCATGTGGTTTCACCGCGCGCTGCGCGTGGATGACTGGCTGCTGTACGCGATGGAGAGCCCGAGCGCCTCCGGCGCGCGCGGCTTCGCGCGCGCCAGCGTGTTCGCGCGCGATGGCCGGCTGGTGGCGAGCGCGGCCCAGGAAGGTCTGGTGCGCAGCAGGAAGGATTCCTGAGCGCCCACGGGCCGCCACAGTCATGGCCGCGCTCCTTGGGGTGTTGCTTGCCGCGGCGGCGGCCGACGGCGCCGATGTCGAGGCTCTGCAGCGACTGTGGTCCGGGGTGCGCGACTCCAGCGAGCAGGTGGTGGTGAGCGTCGAGGGCGGCGCCAGCGGGTGGCCGCTACTCAGCGAGCGGCGGGTGCGCACCATCGTCGCCCCGGTGAGGGTGGCCTGGCTGGGCGCGCACGTGCTGTATCTGGAGGAGTTTCTCGAGGACGACCCCGAGGACCCGCGCCGCCAGCTGCTGCTGGCGCTCGAGCCGGCCGGCCCCGCGCATGCGGTGCGGGTGCGATTGTTCAGCTTCGCACGCCCGCGCCTGTGGATGCATCTCAACTACCGGCCGCGGCTGGCGGCGCGGCTCGCGTGGCGCGACCTGGTTGCTTCCCCGGACTGTGATTTGACGCTGACGCGGGTCGGCGAGCAGTTTCAGGGCGGCACGCTCGGGGCGCACTGCCTGGATGGCAGCCCCGGGGAGGCGCGCTACCTCGATTACCAGCTGGTCATCAGCCAGGAACTGTACTGGTATCGCCGGCGCACGCTACGCCAGAGCGACGGTGAGTTGCAGGAGGAGGTGATCGGCTTCAACCGCTTCGAGCCCAATGAGGCGCGGCTGTACGCCTGCCGCGTCGCCTGGTCCGCGAGCGGCGCGGCGCGCGATCTGCGCCCGCTCGTGAGGCTCGACCTGTACGAGGAAGGCGGACACGGCCGCTTCGTGACCCCCGACGGACGCGCGCTCGAGCTGACGCTGCACGGCCGCGACTGGCCGTTCGCGCTCGACCGCGCCGCTCTGATCCTGCTGCTGCAGGAGCAGGGCCATGACACACCCTTCGCGACCGCGTGGGCGCATGTGGGCGCGCAGCAGATCGCGCTCGAGTTAGGCTGGCTCGAGGTGCGTTGCGGCTCGATGGTACCGGACTCGGACGAGCTCGCTCAGTGAGCGGCGCGTGCGCTGAGAGCGTCGAGGTCTTTGAGCAGCAGTGGGTTGAAGCGCGCCGGCGCTTCCAGCATGAGGAAGTGGCCGCTGTGCTCGAGCACGTCGAGGGTGAAGTCCGGCAGTGACTTGCGGATACGCGCGGCGTCGGTGGGCAGCAGATCCGAGTTGATGGCGAACACCGGCACGTGAACGCCCGGCAGCACCGCCGCAAAATCCATCGACAGGAGCGAGCGCATGCTCGCCACGGCGATCGCGGGAGGCTCGAGTGACATGTCGTAGGCCACCTTCTGCACCAGTAGCGGATTCGCGTCGCGGGTGAACAGCGAGCCGGCCACCAGCTTGCGCGTCTCGCCCACGAAGTCGGCGCGAAACGGTGCGATGCGCTGCTCGATCTCGGACGGGCTGAGCGGTGGCAGCCCGACCGAGCGCAGCGCCTCGACCGCGATCACGCCGATCACGCGCGTACCGATCAGCGGGGTTGCCGCCAGCGATACCGCAGCTCCCATGGAGTGCCCGACCAGCACCAGGCGTGGGTTGGGGATCTGTCGCGCCACCGCCGCGACGTCCTGCGCATAGCTGGCGATCGACCAGTCGGCGCGGTTGTCGCCGGAGGCCCCGTGGCCGGCGAGGTTCAGCGCCACCACGGTGTAGCGCGACTCGAGAGCCGGCAGCTGGGCGTTCCAGTAATTGGCGTCGCTCGCCCAGCCGTGCACCAGCACCACGGCGGGGTCGCCGTGTCCATAGACGCGGTAGTCGATGTGCACGTTGTCGGGGGAGGTGGCGATGCGCGGCCCTTCGTCCCCGCCGGCGGCCGCGCTCGCCGGCACCGCGTCGGGGCCGTGCCGGCTGCAGGCGGCCACGGCGCTGAGAGCCAAGGCGCAGCCTGCCACCCGAGCGTAACCCATCCATGGCTCCTTCACTGTTCGCGCAGGTTCACTGTTCGCGCAGGACCTTGCCCGGATTCATTATGCCGTGCGGGTCGAAGGCGCGCTTCACGGCGCGCATGAGCGCAAGCTCGACCGGGGAGGCGTAGCGCTCGAGCTCGCCCACCTTGAGTCGCCCGATGCCATGCTCGGCACTGAAGCTGCCGCCGAACTCGTGTACCAGCTCGTGCACGGCGCACCGCACGCTGTCGGCGCGACCGAGAAAGCGCTCGCGGTCACTGCCCGCAGACTGACTGATGTTGAAATGCAGGTTGCCGTCGCCCACGTGGCCGTACGCCACCAGCCGGCCATCGGGAACGTTGGCGCCGATCCAGGACGCGGCACGGGTGACAAAATCCGCGAGCACCGCGACGGGAAGCGAAATGTCGTGTTTGAGGCTGGCGCCCTCGTGGCGCTGTGCCTCGGGGATGCTCTCGCGCAGCTTCCACAGCGCAGCGCGCTCGCGCTCGCTGCGCACCAGTGCCGCATCGAGCACGGTAGCGCGCGTAAGGGCTGCGCCGAGCGCCTCCTCCAACACCTCATCGAGCGGCTCCGCAGCGCGCGCGGACGACAGTTCGCACAGCAAGTACCAAGGGTGCGCGGCGGTAAACGGGTCGCTCACGCCGGGGATGTGGCGCGTGGCGAGCTCCAGAGCGGGGCGCGAGATGAGCTCGAAGGAGCTGATGCGATCGCCGCTGGCCGCGCGCAGCTGCCCGAGCAGCGTCACCGCGGCGCGCACTTCCGGCAGCGCCACCAGCGCCGTGGCGCGGGCGCGGATCTGCGGGAACAGCTTCACAGTCGCGGCGGTGATCACCCCGAGCGTGCCCTCCGCGCCGAGAAACAGCGACTTGATGTCGTAGCCGGTATTGTCCTTGCGCAGCGACGAGAGGCCCTCGAGGACGCGCCCCCCGGGCAGCACCACCTCGAGCCCGAGCACCAGGTCGCGCATCATGCCGTAGCGCAGCACGTTCACGCCGCCGGCATTGGTCGAGAGATTGCCGCCGATCTGACAGCTGCCTTGCGAGCCCAGGCTCAGCGGGAAGAAGCACCCGGCCGCATCCGCCGCCTGCTGCACCTGCGACAGAATGCAGCCGGCCTCCGCGGTCAGCGAGTAGTTGGTGACGTCGACGCTGCGGATGCGGTTCAGGTGCTTGAGCGACAGCACCAGCTGCCGCCCGGAATCATCCGGGATAGCGCCGCCGCAGTAGCTGGTGTTGCCGCCGTGTGGCACCACACCGACACGCTCGCTGTCGCACAACCCCAGCAGCTGCGAAACGTGCGCCAGCGAGCGCGGCTGCACCACGGCCACGGCGCGCCCGCGGCAGCGCCCGAGGTGGTCAACGAGAAACGGGGCGCAGTCCGCGGGATCCGTCAGTACGCCGTCAACGCCGACGATCTCGCGCAGCCGGCCTGCCAGGGCTGGCGCGGGCGCTGTCAATGGCTGCCGAGCGCGCGCAGCGCGGCGATGCGCTCTTCCAGCGGCGGGTGGCTCATGAACAGGCGCGTGAGGCCGCCCCCGCCGCCGGCGATTCCGAAGGCCGAGAACTGCTGCGAGGGCAGCGGCTCGTGCACGCGCTTGAGCTCCTCGAGCGCGGCGATCATGTTGCCGGTGCCGGCGAGCTGCGCGCCGCCGCGGTCGGCACGGAATTCACGCCGCCGTGAGAACCACATGACGATCATGTTGGCGAGGATCCCGAGCAACAGCTGCAGGACAATGATGGTGACGAAGGAGGCGACGCCGCGGCCATCGTCGGAGCGGAACACGGCGCGGTCGATGATGTTGCCGATGACCCGCGACAGGAAGATCACGAAGGTGTTGACCACGCCCTGCACGAGCGTCAGGGTCACCATGTCGCCATTGGCGACGTGCGTCATTTCGTGGCCGAGCACCGCCTCGATCTCCTGGCGGTTCATGCGCTGCAGCAGCCCGCTGCTGACCGCGACCAGGGCGGCGTTACGGCTGGCGCCGGTGGCGAAGGCGTTCGGTTCCGGGGAGTCGAAGACCCCGACTTCGGGCATGCCGACGCCCACGGCGCGCGCGTGGTGTTCCACCACGGAGAGCAGCCATTGCTCGGTGGCATCGCCCGGGGGCTCAATGACTCGCACCCCCATGGTCATCTTCGCCATCCACTTGGACATGGCGAGCGAGATGAAAGAACCGGAGAAGCCGAAGAACGCCGCGAACACCAGCAGGCCCCCGAGGCTGCTGCCGTGCACGGCCAGCCAGGCGTCGAGGCCGAGCAGGCGCGCTACGACCGACAGCACCAGGACCACGGCGAGGTTGGTTGCGAGGAACAGCACGATGCGCTTCATGGCGGGTATGGAACCTTGGGTGAAGGTAAGGGATTGAGGCTAAAGCGATTTGGCCACGGCACTCTACCGTTACGGCCTACACCTCGCCAGCGTGGGGCCGGGGTGCAGGTTTTCAAGCCCCGCCGATCAGCCGATCACGACGCCGAGGGCCCGCCCGACCAGGAAGCTCACCGCGCCCGCGCCGCCGCCGATCAGCACCATGCGCAGCGCCCCGCGCAGCGCATCGCGGCCGGTGAACAGCGACAGTCCCAGGCCGACGGCGAACAGAGCCGTGAGCGTGACCCCGGCCACGGTCGCGAGGGCGCGCGCGCCGGCGAGGCCTGCGAGGAAGGGGATGAGAGGCAGGGCGGCGCCGGCTGCGAACGCGACGAACGAGGCGCTGGCCGCGCGCCACGGGGAGCCGAGGTCATCGGGGTTGAGGCCGAGCTCCTCGCGCGCGAGCACATCGAGGGCCTGCTCGGGGCGCGCCAGCAACGCCTGACTCACCTCGCGGGCCCGGGTGAGATCCACGCCGCGCGCCTGGTAAATGAGCGCGAGCTCCTCGGCCTCCTCCTGCGGGTACTCGGCGAGCTCCTCGCGTTCCAGCGCAATCTGGTATTCGTACATCTCGCGCTGTGAGCGCACCGAGACATATTCCCCCGCCGCCATGGAGAGCGCGCCGGCGAGCAATCCCGCGACCCCGGTGGTCAACACGTAGCCGCTGGCGGCGCCCGCGCCCGCGACACCGAGCACCAGGCTGGCGTTCGACACCAGCCCGTCGTTCACCCCGAACACCCCGGCCCGCAGGCTGCCGCCGAGGGCACTGCGATGGCGCGCGCCGACTTCCGCGAGCGTGGTCGGCATGGGATGCCCGGCCACACTCGCCGGGGCGCTGTAGACCGACAGGCCGCGCAGCTTCATGGCGGCGAGCACCGCACGCAGGGAGCGCGGATCGAAGCGCAACAGCAGACGCGCGACGATGCGCGCGCGCAGCGAGGGCACGAACGCTCGCACGCCGGCGTGCGCACCCGGGTCCGCGCGCCGCGCGGCGAGCTGCCATTTGGTCGCCTGTTGTTCCGCGGCCGCGGCGAGCTTCAGGAACAGCTCGCTCTTGCCGGGATCGGCTTCGGCGGCGGCGACCCGGCGGTACAGCCAGGCCGATTCTTTCTCGTGGTACCAGCTATCGACGCCGGAGGCGCTCAATACTCGTCCCGTTCTTCGTCGACGTCGTCCTCGTCCTCGTCGTCGTCGTCGTCCCAGTCATCCTCATCCTCGTCGTCTTCCTCGTCGTACTCCTCGTCCTCGTCGGTGTCCTCGTCGTCGGACTCCGACCAGCCCTCGGGCTGGGCGATCTTCTCGAGGTCCATCTCATGCCAGGCCTCGAGGTCGAGCTCCTCGATGTCGCCGTCGAGGTACTCGATCTCTATGAGCTCGGAGTCCTCGTCGACCGACAGCACGCGGAACGATTCTTCTTCTTCGACGTTTTCGTACCACTGGGAGGGCACGGGCTCGTAATCTCTGCTCACCGCGAAAGCCACCCTTGTCATCATTTCGCCGCCGATAAGTGTAGGGGCTGCGGTCGGGTTGGGCAACGCAGCTCGATTGCGTATAGTTTTCCCTCATGAACACCCGGCGTCCGGATTCGGCAGCGCCCCTCACGCAGGCACGGCGAATCGTCGTGAAGGTGGGCTCGGCGCTGCTGGTGGATGGCGACACCGGACGTGTCAACCGCGCCTGGCTGGAGACCCTGGTCGAGGACCTGCTGCGGCTGCGCAAGCGCGGCCAGCCTGTCATCCTGGTGTCATCGGGCGCCATTGCGCTCGGCCGGCGCCGGCTCGGGCTCAAGCACGGCGCGCTGCGGCTGGAGGAGAGTCAGGCCGCCGCTGCGGTGGGACAGATCCGACTCGCGCATGCCTACAAGGAGCTGCTCGAGGGGTGCGATGTGACCGTGGCGCAGGTGCTGCTCACTCTCGAGGACAGCGAGCGCCGCCGCCGCTACCTGAACGCGCGCGCCACCCTCGAATCGCTCCTCGCGCTCGGCGCGCTGCCGGTGATCAACGAGAACGACACGGTGGCCACCGCCGAGATCCGCTACGGCGACAATGATCGCCTGGCGGCGCGCGTCGCGCAGATGACGGGAGCGGATTGCCTGGTGCTGCTGTCGGATGTCGAGGGGCTGTACAGCGCCGATCCGAACCGCGAGCCGGGTGCGCGCTTCATTCACGAGGTACCCCAGATCACGCCCGAGATCGAGGCCATGGCCGGGCGCTCGGCTTCCCAGGTGGGTTCCGGCGGCATGGCGGCCAAGATCGCCGCGGCGCGGATCGCGGTGGCGGCCGGCTGCCACATGTGCATCGCCGCCGGCGTGCACCGGCATCCCCTGCGGCGCATCGAAGAGGGAGCGGACTGCACCTGGTTCGTGCCGAGCGCGACGCCGGCCGCGGCGCGCAAGCAGTGGATCGCCGGCACGCTGCGCCCCGCCGGCGCGCTCACCATCGATGCGGGAGCGCGGCGCGCGCTGCTGGAAGGCCGCAGCCTCCTGCCCGCGGGCGTCATCGCGGCGCGTGGCCGCTTCGACCGCGGCGACACCGTCAGCGTGCTCGCCGCGGACGGCGCGGAAATCGCCCGCGGCATCGTCGCCTATTCCGACGTGGACGCCGCCCGCATCATGGGACGCAAGTCCTCGGAGATCGCGGATATCCTGGGGTTTCGCGGCCGTGACGAGATGATCCATCGCGACGACCTGGTGCTCATGCGCCAGGAGCTCACCGGCGCCGCCGAGCCCGTGCCCGCCCCGCAAGTGCTACCCTGAGGCGCCGTGGCCGCGGACCACATCGGTGAGTTGATGGAAGGGCTCGGCAAGGCCGCCATCGGCGCTGCGGCCGTGCTGGCGCTCGCCCCCACGCAGCAGAAGAACGCCGCACTGGCGGCGGCGGCGGCCACGGTGCGCGCGCGGCGTGCGGCGATTCTGGCGGCCAACGAGCGCGACATGTCGGGGGCGCGCGCCGCGCACCTGAGCGGACCGCGACTGGAGCGGCTGCGCCTGGACGAGCGCCGCATCGATGCGATCGCCGAGAGCATCGACGCGGTGATCGCGCTGCCGGACCCGATCGGCAGCGCCATCGCGGAGTGGGAACGGCCGAACGGACTGCGGATCCAGCGCGTGGTCGTGCCGCTCGGTGTCATCGGCATCATCTACGAGAGCCGCCCCAACGTCACCGCTGACGCCGGCGCGCTGTGCCTGAAGTCAGGCAACGCGGCGATCCTGCGCGGCGGCTCCGAGAGCCAGCACTCCAGCCGCGCGCTGCACGCGTGCCTCGCGCACGGGCTGCAGAGCACGGGGCTGCCGGCGGAATGCATCCAACTGGTGCCGCTCACCGATCGCGCGGCGGTCGGCTACATGCTCGCCGGCATGAGCGAGTACCTCGACGTCATCGTGCCACGCGGCGGCAAAACCCTGGTGGAGCGCGTGCAGAGGGAAGCGCGCGTGCCGGTGATCGGGCACCTGCAGGGCAACTGCCACGTGTACATCGACTGCGACGCCGACGTGCGCATGGCGCGCACCATCGCGCTCAACGCCAAGATGCGCCGCACCGGGATCTGCGGCGCCGCCGAAACGCTGCTGGTCGACCGCGCCTGCGCGGGCACACACCTGGGTCCGATCGTGCGCGACCTGCTCGACGCCGGCTGCGAGGTGCGCGGCGATGCCACGGTGCTCGAGGTGGATCCGCGCGTGCGCCCGGCGAGCGAGGACGACTGGTACACCGAGTACCTCGACGCGATCATCGCCGCGCGTGTGGTCGAGGGCGTGGATGCGGCCATCGCCCACATCGCGCGCTACGGCTCTGCGCACACCGAATCGATCGTGACCGAGAACCGCGCCACCGCCGAGCGCTTCCTGCAGCGCGTCGACAGCGCCATCGTGCTGCATAACGCGTCCACCCAGTTCGCCGACGGCGGCGAGTTCGGCATGGGTGCGGAGATCGGCATCTCCACCGACCGCTTTCACGCCCGCGGACCGGTCGGGGTGGAGCAACTCACCAGCTACAAATACATCGTGCGCGGGGCGGGACAGGTGCGGCCATGAGGGCGCGAGCGCCCGGGCTCAAGTGCCGTGCTCGTGCGCCTGCGCCGCGTGCGCGGGCGGGGCGGCGCAGCGCTCGCAGTTCACCCAGCCCGAATCACCGCTCAGGTAGTGCTCCTTCTTCCAGATCGGCACGCGCTGCTTGACCTCGTCGATGATGTAGCGGCAGGCGAGAAACGCCTCGTGGCGATGCGGTGCGCTCACACCCACCCACACCGCCAGCTCCCCGATCGCCAGCTCCCCGACGCGGTGCAGACAGGCGGCGTGCGCCACGCCAAAGCGCGCGCTCGCCTCGGCGAGAATGCGCTCACCTTCGCGCACGGCGAGCGCCTCGAAGGCCTCGTACTCCAGGCGCCGCACGCGCCGGCCCTCGTGGGAATCGCGCACCCAGCCTTCGAACGCCGCGTAGCCGCCGCAGGCGGGGTCGGCGAGCTGCGCGCGCGCCGCCTGTGGCTCGATGGGCGTGCGGATGAAGCGGAACATGGGCTGCGGGGGCGCGTTCTCAACCACCGGCGACCGGCGGAATGAACACCACCGCATCGCCGTCCTTGAGCGGCGTCGACCACTCGCCGAATTCGGCATTGATTGCAACCCGCAGCACCTCCGGCGCGAGCGAGAACGGGTAGCGTGCGGCGAGCTCGCTGTACAGCTCGCGCGGCGTGCGCGCGGCGGTCACCAGCGCCTCCTCGCGTCGCCCGGCCTGCTCGCGCAGCAGCGCATAGTACTGCACCGTGACGTGCCTGGTGGTGGCGGAGCTCTGGGCGGTCAAGGTCGCCATGGCGGATCCATACTCCTCGGGTGTGTTGATGTTGTCGAGTGCGCGCGGATTCGGCTCATCGAGCAGCAACGTGTCGGCGCCGGCCAGGAACTTGCGCGGGCACTGGTTGCCGGCGGCGACGTACGCGGCCAGGGGCTCGCGGCTGCGTGGCTCGTAGACCGCGCACAAGGGTTCCGGCAGTCCGTCGTGGCTCGAGCGGTAGGCGGTGGCCGTGCGTGCCGGGTCGCGCGCGCGCAGCAGGTGCGCGAGCGTGCCCTCATCCAGCAGCGGCAGATCGCACGCCAGGACCAGCCAGGCGGCCTCGGGGTGCTGCGCCTGGGCGGCGAGCAGGCCCGCGAGCGGACCAATGTTCTGGTGCGCATCGGTGATCTGAGCGAAGCGCGCGCGCAGCGGATCGCCGCGCTGGTCGGCCCGCACCGACACGAAGGCACGCGCCACGAGCGCGGTGAGCAGCGCCATGGCCCGCTCGAGCTGCGTTTGCCCCTGGTAGGCGAGCGCGGCCTTGTCGCGGCGCATGCGTGTGCTGCGTCCGCCGGCGAGCACCAGGCCGTAGAGCGGCGGGGAGCGAGGCGCCCGGAGGCCAGCGGATCCATGGGACTAGCGGCCGGCGGCGCGGGCGAAGCGCCGGCGGCCGCCGGATT